>Ga0209631_10000058_pt1 | contig 132264 bp, 127 predicted proteins | sample COG_08_FD_184752 | JGI IMG/M metagenome (GOLD analysis project Ga0209631, IMG submission 184752) | Pelagic Microbial community sample from North Sea - COGITO 998_met_08 (SPAdes) (version 2) | ecosystem: Environmental > Aquatic > Marine > Neritic zone/Coastal water | place: Helgoland, sampling...
AGGTGCTTCAGTCGTCGTAGGAGGTTCAGTCGTCGTAGGAGGTTCAGTCGTCGTAGGTGCTTCAGTCGTCGTAGGTGCTTCAGTCGTCGTAGGGGGTTCGGTCGTAGTAGGAGGTTCGGTCGTCGTAGGTGGCTCTGGCTGTACAGCAGGTGTTCCACATGCACACTGAGAATCCGAGGAAGGCAGGACATTGATCACCCCATTCATAGAAGGATGATAATCACACTTATATGTGTATGCACCTTCATGAAGAATTTTCTCTCCACTGTTTTGATGTATACTCGACATTCCTTTCCATATTTGAAGAGGGTGATCATCAAACACAGTACCTGTCACTTTCAGAGTGTCTCCATCACACATGGTGATATTGGGGTTAAGAGCGGGATCGTCACCTATGATGACAATGTATTTTAATTCAGATGCAAGAGTTAAATACCCTGTAAAAAAGGCTGTGACAGTTTTAGAGCAACTGGGACCACCGGGTCCACTGGTGTTGTGAGAGCTACTGGCACACCCGTACTCTGGGTACTCACAGTGGCATGCGCCATCATAGTAGTCACATCCAGCCATTGCTTCGTCCTGACATCTCAGTTGATCATGATCATGATCATGGCAGTTGTATCCACTCGCACTCACCCTACCTATAAGACCAAGTGCTATAAGATATTTCATTTATTAGTCCTTTTTTACATACTTATACTCCATAAAACTACAAAAGCCTCAAGCCAATGTAGAGGATATGTGCATCCGATGATGATACCAAGATAAGGATGAATCATGGAAAACGAAAGAACAGTACTAAACCCTATCGTTTCGGGTAGAACCCACAGTAGAAGGTATGGTCTTGGGTGAACAATGGCAAAGTGTTTGAGTATATGGTGGCTTGAAAAGACGAAGTTGAGCATTCTTGTGGTTATATACATGTGTTGGAAACATGTGTCGATCTTTTCGTGACTGGTGAGTTGGCGGTAGGATGCATTTCGTTTTACGTTGTAAGCGTGTAAACCGAAGAGCATGCATATAAATCCTAAACATAACATATAAAACATGGTGTTAGTATAAATAATGATTCGATTTATTTCAGGGTTTATATTAGGCTATATGGTAGCAAAACGACCCCCCACAAAAGTGGAGTTGGAAGAGTTTCAAGCTGATATTCGTCGCTTTTATAAGTCATATATTAACCAGGAAAAGTAACTTTGGGCAAACTTTCTACAATGTTGTTCAGATATTCTTCGTCGTAGTCTATGTATAGTTTGATAGCACCGACGATGACAGAAGCTTCTAGTACCTTTAAGAAGACTACCATGAAAACCCCACAGTACTTAAACTGTACATGAACGAGTAGCATGGTCACTATCCAGAGCGCTGCCCACATTGTTTGTTTATACGGTGTATATATACTTTAAGAATATGCACAAGAATGTGGACATCTAGATGGAAGGGATATTGGCACAAATGCAGGTTGTATGCTGAGAATGAATTTGAAACTGTAAAACAGACAAGAGCTCAAAGAGGTCAGACAAACCCTTACAGAATTAAACACCAGACAGCAGTCGGAAAAATGGGGGAATTGATTGCATGTGATTGGTTGAGAATGCAAGGGTTAAACTGTACGAATCCCGACTTCACAATATACAATGGTCGTAAAAAGTCCTGGGACAGTGATATGCACATCATTGCACATGAAAAGTTTAAAGTCGCCTGCAAAACCCAGGATGAGGAGAGTGCCAGAAAGTATGGAAGGAGTTGGATATTCCAGAAGGGTGGGCACGGTTATGGTCACACGGACCCAGTGATTCAAAAAGGAGAGTCACTGAGTGTTTTCGTGAGTTTGGATCTAAAGAATGAGCATGCTGAGGTGCAGGGACCCTTTCGTATGTGTGACATGAGACCCTTGTTCAAAGAGCCTCGAATAAAAAAGTTGAAATTCAGCAAGGCTGCACTTTACTGGGAGGATATGCAACATGTGAAAAAGTACGGTGTATCAGAGTTCCTTAAGAGTTCACAAAACATGGAGTCTCCTAAACGAAAGTCAGATCCATCCCCCCAGCCTTCCCCCAAGAAAAGGAAGACCGAAGAGGAGGAAGTCCTTGAAGAGGTGGTCGAAACAGTGACTACCCCACATGTGATCTATGTACTAGACAGGAGCGGGTCCATGCACCAGTATGGGACCGAGGGTCATGGTAGTGTACAGGCAGCCATTAAAGACCTCCCAAAGACACGTGGTGAAGACTGTTTGCTCTCTGTATTCACATTTGATGATAAACATACAGAGGTGGTCAAATGTGTGAAAGCCAAAGATTACGAGCTCCCTGCAGAGTGTATGTACCCTAGAGGCATGACATCACTGAGAGATGCTGTATCTAATGCATTAGAGTACGCAGGCACATTGGATCATCAAGTGTTTATGGTCGTCTTCACAGATGGGCAAGACAATTCAAGCAAAACTTCGCCAGAAACCCTAAAAAAACTAATCAAAGAGACGAAGGTAGACATTTCATGGCTTGCAGGTGGTGAAGCAGAAATGGAAGCAGCTACCTCTTTGGGCATAGATGAGAAAGACGTACTCAAAGTAGGGGGTTCTGGTAGTAGCATGGTCAATGCTATGAGGGAATCTAGTTTAAAGGTTGGTGTAGGATTTAGCCAGCTACAACGTGATGTGAGTGTAGTGTAGATTATAAACATGGTTGCCTTTTTTTTAAATGCGATGTTATGTATGCTTAGAAGAATGTGGTTATATGTCACCCTGCCAGTGCAAAGCTCCTGTGCATAAAGGGTGTTTATTTCATCTCCATTGCAGAGGTTTTCACTATTGTACATTATGTGGTGATTATCTAGAAACTAGTGATTATCTCTTATTAGTCGTTTTAATAGTATTTAGGGGGTTGATTTTATAAGAAATGTATGTATTGTTTTTGTCACTATGTATTGTAGTGGCAGCAGTTGTGGTACAGAGGTTTGCCAATCAAATCGACGAACAGTTGAATGCTTGTGGGACAGGTACATTCAAGGATGGTGCATGTGATTGTGTGCACCCTTATACAGGTGTACACTGTGAAATTGTAGACTGTGGTTATGGTAAACTCGTAGACAGTGTATTTGCATATGACACAATTACTACTCCGAAAGGTCCTTCAGGCTGTGCATGTGAATCACAGTTTTGGGGTTACAATTGTGCACAATGTACGTCAAAAACCACAGATGAGTGTTCTGGTCCTTGTGAAGACAATTATTATGGACCAAGGTGCGATATACTGTGTATGGAAGGTACCGAAAATACAGAAATAAGCGTGCACCATGTAGAAAAAGGAGGCTCATATAACTATTATGTGGAGAATCATGGATTTTGCAAAAGAGATGGTAGTGTACATTGCCGTGCCAATCGTGCAGGTGATCATTGTGAGATTCCTTGTAAAGATTGTAAATATGGTCAGTGCGACCTCGACAATGGAGAGTGTGCCTGTTTTGACGGATACACGGGTGAATTGTGTGATTTAACGTGTCCTAACCGTTGTAGTGGCTTAAATGGTGTGTGTAAAGAGGTTGATGGGTCTCCAACATGTGACTGTTACGATGGATTTACAGGAGGCGACTGCTCTTTAGAATGCTGTGTGAAGGGTAGGGGTACGAATTTAAGCACTGTACATGGGACTTGCTTAGAGAATGTTGGGGGTTGTAATTGTTCGAATGAAACGTTCCCTGTAGAACTACCAATGGCATTGGAACTAAATTACTATGGTCATGGCTGGCAGGGGGCTGGCTGCGACTGCCACGAAAACATTACTTGTGGTGGACGTGGTTTATGTATAGAAGGAGGATGTGAATGCGCCCCAAACTTTCAGGGTAGCCGGTGTGATATTTGTGCAGACGAAAAAATTGGACCATTCTGTCAGTACGATAGGTACCAGTGTCCGAGTGAATCGCTGTCCCATGGTGAGTTTGTGCCAGTTAACAGTCATGGTGACTATGGATGTAAATGTAACCCAGGTTTTGCAGGGGACAAATGCGAGTCGTGTGCTTCGAATGCATATCCTAAAACTGGTTCCGATATGTGTAAGTATATCATCCCTGCTGCACTTTGTCACAGTGGCACCGTAAACAACGATTATAGTGGCACAGGTACTATGTGTACATGTCCTGGTCATTTTGACAACTCAAATGACTGTGCGGTATGTGAGGAAGGATGGTACGGACCAAACTGTGACATAGAGTGTGGTACAGAGTGTACACAGTCAGGGGGTGTCTGTTCTAACACTGGTCCAGGTTGTGTATGTCCGAAGGGTATGCAGTCTACTAATGGTGAGTGTGTCACATGTACTGGTGGTGAATGTAAGAATGGAGAATGTTGGAATGGTAGTTGTCAATGTGATCCAGGTTTTTATGGTGATCTATGTGAAATCACAGCCCCAGAAGTCAATGGTAAAGTATGTAATGGATTCTCACATGTCGTTCAGGAGGAGAATGCTCAGTGTATGACTGTAACAGACTGTACAAACGTAAATCAGCCCGATAAACATGCAAATGAAATGGTGGCAATACGAGCTGCAGAGTACGGTCGAGATATGTTTTGCCACAGAGACGACACACCCATTACCCTCAAAACAGTTACTGGGTGTTGTGTAGACAGAAATGCAGATGGTTTTTGCGATGCAGACAAGCTAGAGAAAACGTCTGTTGAGTGCAAATATACTAACGATGTCGGTATGAATATAGATGGAGATTTCCTGTATAATATATGCAACCAGCGAACTTTAGAAGGTGAAGTCAATGTATTCGAGTGGTGCCTGTCAAAAGAGAGAGGATGTATTAATAATGGAGAATGTGCAGATCCTGATTTATGTAAGGATAGGTGTGATGCTGGGCTCGGACCAGACGAGTGGGTAAAGATATGGGAGTGGGGACACTCTAGAATGATGACAGATGTGATGAGTGAACCATGGAAGTTTGCCTCGGATTTCCCTGACCCGTACGTGCATCGACATCAATATCGGTTCGCATATGCTCATGATGGAGAATGTAAATCAGGTCCAGAAGTATCTGCCTATGGCGCGAAAACACCACAAGAATGTGCTATTAAGTGTTCTGGAACGATGATTGGCAGTGTTCAAGCAAAGGGATTTATATTCAGTGCTATCAAAGTAAATAATAGCCAATTAGGTTGTTATTGTGAAGGTGTTTCATCTCATCCTCATCCAGATTGTGGCGGTACTGAGGCATGGCTTTCAAAGTGGGTTAGATATGATTTTCCCACAATCGACGATGTCTGTGTCGTAGGGGACGTGTATGATCAATGTCGAGACTATCTCATCCCCGAAGACTCTAGTGTGTATAATGTGACCCACAAGTTTACAGGTCAATGGGAGAGCATGCCCAACTACCAGGACTGTACTTTGAGCAAGGTCATCTCAAAGACTGTAAATGGAAAAGAGGACATTTCGATCAGCCCTATCTATGCTGGTGTCATAGAGACTTTGCAGGAGAACACAGCTGCATTTGCTAGATACAACAATGGTAACACGTCTTACTCTGGCACTGTGAACCATATGATTGACAGTATTACTGTGTTTGCTAAGGGTCAGGTCGATATATTGATCTACAACTATACTTCTGAGACATGCAGTGGATTCGTAAGAAAGGTAGGATCAGACTATGACACGTGCAGTCAGTACAAATTCTACGAACTGGACTACGACTGGAGTGCCTTCTGTAAGTGGCGACCTACTAGTCTGGATAGTCAGAAAACTTTCAACGACACGTGTTATCAGCAGAGTACAGTGTGTACAGCTGGTTGTGATAACTACCAGGAGGGCTGTGAAGGCTTGCCTTTACTGTCAGAGTCTCCGACACCCATGCCTGCTCCATGTAATGTTGGTTGGGATGAATTTTGTCCAGACTATCTGTCTGGAGATGTGCGTGAAGGTACTTGTGCCTATGCCAAGTGCGAGTGTGAAGGCTATGGTGTAGGTGGTGAGGCTTGTGACCTACAGTGTCCAGTGCCGCAGGGTGTGACTTCTGAATTATCCTGTGGAAACGGCGAGGATCCTCCGATGGGTCAATGTGATAGATATAATGGTGCCACTGCCCTTGGATACGAACAGGGGTTGTGCACATGCTTTAATGGTGGAGACCCTACAAAGGGATGTATTCTCTCTTGTACGGGGGACCAGGACTGCAGCAAAGATGTAGATACCAGTTTCACATTCGCTTCCAGTCATTGTAATTACCAAGACAATGTGAGTTACACAGATGAGTTATGTACTGTGAATTTACGAGACAGTTTGTGTAACTTTTACAGAGGTAGATGTGAATGTGCTACCCCTTTTACACTATACTCAGACGATAACCAGACAAAATATATGAACCCATTTGAGTCCTATCGTGTGGCATTGATGCAAGGGTATGAAATAGATGAGTACATGACCTTTACCAGGTATCAGGGTACACCACCGTCAGATCTCGTGGAAGCTTTTGATAACATTGATCCCAACTTTGAATGCTTCAAGGATCTTGACAAAACACAGGAGGTCTCTTGCGACTGGATTAGAGCGTTAAAACACTTTGCAAGAGGCGGATCACATAGGATAGGAAATTGTCACAACTTTGCACCGGGCACAGACGAGGCAAAGCAAGTGCCTTGCAGTGGGCATGGGTTTCCTGTGGCTGGCACATGTGCGTGTGATTATGCAGAAGAGTTTGATGTGCGTTCTACGGGTGTAGGATTGGCTTTCGAATTACCTGGATTGACAGAGACACCGTGGAGAGGCAAAAATTGTGGGTTTTTATGTCCAGGTTATGATATGAAATCCATGGACAGTGTGTGTAGTGGTCACGGACTATGTGCTTCTGATGGGCGCTGTGATTGTGACCAGGGCTGGACAGGCTATAAGTGTGATTTAGCATGTGAGAAAACACAGAAAGTACTCTCTTGTAGTGGTCATGGGACTTGCAATGAACGTCTATACCGCAGGGGGGACAGTGATGAAACAATTCCCGAATCATTTGACACAAATTGTGAGAGTGAACCTATGTACCTAGCCCGTGATAGGGTGGTTGAGTTTAACGGTGCGATTTACCATATGTATGAGAATTTGGGTTTAAAGGTGGACATATATTCCAATAACGTGCTACAAGAAACACGAGATGCTGTTTTAGACGATTTTTACATAAACGGTACGGCTTTTAGGCACCCGCATGGGTATGAATCCCTAGTACCTTACATGCCATGTAATGATACTTTAAGTGTGAAAAGAGAAGAGGCAGTGCTACCTTTTGATGTTCAGGGTACATCATCTGTATTCATAGAATGTAATGTACTTCCTGGATACGAAGTTCGGTGTGGTGAGTGCACATGTGAAGAAACGAGTCAGTCAGGTCACTGGTCTGGTCACGATTGTCGTACACCCGCGTTAGGATACTATAATAAAGATGGGAGATCCAAATGCCCAGGCATGGTGGATGGTGTTCCATGTAATGGCGGTGGCACCTGTATGTGGGGTACATACGAAGGCGAGGGTACTATATTCACAAGCGACGCGAAATGTTATTGTGGCAACCCTGGTCCGGATACAACCCTTGAAACAGCACCTAGAACAGATAATAACCGGTTCATTGTCCATGCGATGAATGGTGACACGCCATTGTATCGCAAAGTCATTGATTCTGTAGATAAAGTGAATAACGCCTGTCCAGATGGGACTGTTGAGTCTGGAGGTGTTTGTGTACCTGAACCACTACCTCTGGAAAACTATAATAATGATTGTTCCTGTAAATTTGGCTGGCAGGGGGCTACCTGTGAGACACCACGTATGATGTGTTTGTTCTCCGGAACGGAAACCGATGGGACGAAGTGTTTATGTAAAGACAATAATAATGTACTGAACCCCCTATTACACGAACAGGGATGCTGTACAAAAGGAACCTACTGGAATCAGAACAGATATAAAAGTTTCAGTGTTATAAATGATTTTGCACAGATAGACGACAATAGTTTGTATCTGCGAGAATATCAGCACGTGTGTGCACTGTCTCCATCATCACTGGGGTTTGACGAATTAGATATGCACAACTATGTTGCCACTGTCGATGAGTATCGCCTTGAACCAGGCGATTGTATAGGTGCAGAAAATAAAGTACTATACAATGCAATTTATCGTCACAGAAGTGATTTGCCTTCAGGCTCTATTGAACAAGTAAGTGAGTTCAACCCGATTGAAGGGTGCTTGCAATATTGCGGTGCTTTAAACAAGGGGGGCTTTTACTTGGAAGGTCGCAATTGCATATGTAGACAGGACAAAGCATTCGAAGATGGTAATACAGATGTTTTCACCACTACACTTACTGGTACAGGTGGAATATACGACATTTTATACCCCCAGGGGTGTTTTAAAGCGTCTGGTGTCACTGTGACAAATTCCCTAGAGGGGGCACCCCGCCCAAATCATTATCTAGTACCTTCGAGATTCGTTAATATTGTAAACGGGATCTTTGAGAGCCCAACTGACACACTTAAAGCATGCTATGAAAAAGCATTGGCTAGCGGAAACGAAGCATTCACATATAAAAATAACGAATGCCAATATGGCATGATTGGTAATGTTGCACGGAATGAAGATGGCTATCTCATTGAACCGGGAAATAACATAGTAAAACATATGAACGATCTGACAATTCAGAATCCCAAACCATGTGGTATTGAATCTTACCTTGTATTTCCCGAAAAAATGAGTAACATGTGTGAGTGCCCTATATGGGACTATGAAGAATGCGCCACCCCATCAGATACATTATTGTATTCATCATCTATTGCATCTAAAAATGCTACGAAACACTCGTGCATTAGCGCATGCACATTGGACAAGAAAGGGACAGCCAGAATAACTCGAGGTTTTGTATATGCTCATGATGGAGAATGTATATCAGGTGTAGACGCATCTGGCAATGGCGCGAAAACACCACAAGAATGTGCTGATAAGTGTTCTGGAATGCTGGTTGACAGTGTTCAAGCAAAGGGATTTGTATTCAGTGCTATCACAGTAAATAATAACCAATTAGGTTGTTATTGTGAAGGTGTTTCATCTCATCCTCATCCAGATTGTGGTGGTATTGCGACGGGGAGTACAGACTGGACAGACTGGGTTAGATATGACTTTAATGATGAGCCCCAATTCAAATGCTATTGTGGAAATGGCTGTGTAGACGGTTCCGGTGCTTATAGGTTGTCACACGATATGTATAAAATGGCACCAGAAGGTGAGACATGTGGTGGTGATTGGCTTGTAATTAAAGACATAGACACGTGCTCTGCTGCTGCAAAATACTTAGGTAACATACCTACACAAGTAAACCCAGTTGCCATCTTGGATAGTGACAAACAACATCGTCCTGTAGGGTGGTGCGGGTTTTACTCGGCTGTGGATGGAGGGAATTCTGAAGAATGGCTTATTCTTAATAACGAAGCTCAGACAGACTCAAATCAATATAGCCGTATCATCTGCCAACGTACACAAGTGTGTAAATGTGAAGGATTCTACATACAGGATGGAATGGCTATTACATGCCCTTCAGGGGAATACAGTGACACATGCTCTCACTCTTGTAAAGAGTGTCCTGTGGGGCAATTCTCACAAGAAGGTGCATCTGCATGCAGAGAATGTGAGGATGGTACAGTACAAGATGGACCAACGACATGTGTCACATGTTTACCTGGTACATTCGCTGTCAAGGGAGATGCTATGTGTTCAAACTGTGCTACAGGAAAGTACTCGGCATCCGGTGCAAGTGAATGTATAAACTGCAATGCTGGTCAACATCAAAATGAAGAAGGTAAAACATCATGCAAATCATGTACTATTGGTAAGTACTCTTCGGCTGGTTGGACAAATTGTGGGAACTGTAATGCTGGTCGATACCAGAATCAGAATGGTCAAACGAGTTGTAAAGGATGTAGCCCTGGATATTACCAGAATCAAAATGTTCAATCTGGTTGTAAAGATTGTCCTAACGGATATTACCAGAGTCAAAATGGAAAGACTTCATGTTCAGGGTGTTCTCCAGGTTATTTTGGCAATGAAATGAGACAGGATTCGATCTACAGCTGTAAACTTTGTATTCAGGGTCGATATAGCAGCTCGTCCGGTTCATCTAGTTGCTCATACTGTTCAGGATACACATACCAGGACGAGGGTGCGCAAGCAAGCTGCAAAAGTTGCCCAAGTCTGGGTGGCTCGGACTATAGTCGCTATCCTAGTGGTTGTATGGGATATAAGACATGTTCCACGTGGCAAGATTGGACGTATGAATGTGCCAACAATGATTATGTCTATTCCCCTAATGGACACGCACAATACTACTGCTGCTATGCTTGTACAAACTGTGCCAAGTCTACAGCCCAGGCTATGTGTCCTAACAGTTTCTCTGCTGTTTTAGTAGGATACGATTGGCGTAATTACGTTATATATAGTTGCAGTCCACCAACAAATCATCCTCCAAGGTTATAACGGTGTATTTACCAGCAATCGTGTTTCACAAGAGCATGGCATTGGCTTTAACCCCCTTTAATCATGTCATCACAGACTATGAGTTTCTGGGAGATATTAATAAGGGAGCTCAAGATTGCAATGTGTGGCACATAGGTGCTGTAAAAACGGATGGGAGTACTTTCGAAGTACATATACTGGTAGATACAAATAGAGAAACACATGAAGGATGTGTGACGGTAACTGATAAATACCTACGAGATAGATACGCTGTGTCGTTCAAAGAGGGGTTTCAACATTTTGTAGATTGGGTAGGTCCCCAGGCTATTATTATTTCTCATAATTGTTTTAAATCCGACAAACCTGTGTTAGAGTATGAATGTAAGAGGCATGACATAACCATGCCAAATTGGTACTTTTACGATTCACTGCTTTTTCTTCGCTCCAAAGTCCAGAGTCTGTCCTACAGATTACCCGACCTGTACCAACAAATCACTGGTAAACCTTTTAGAGAGACCCATACAGCCTTAAAAGATGCTCTTGGACTTAAAGAGATTTTAGACAGAGTTCCTATACATGGACTTTATATGTATCCAAAGTACTTAACTCCACTACAGAATATCAAATGGGTGGGAACAGCATGTGAAGAGGCTCTTGTAAAAGCAGGGGTTCGGTCGGTAGAAGATTTAGTACTCAAATACATGCAGTGGGTTCAGTTGGACGGATGTGTGGTTACCTTGATGAAACAGTTTTTGTCTATGTTGAACCTCCCATGTCATGATCTTACACCCATTGCTTCGGAAATTGTGAACCACTGGTTGCCTGTCACACATGGGGGGTTATCTACACATTGTTTGTTCTAACGGTGTATAAAAAGATCAATTATTCTTTAAAAAATGTCTACAGTTGGTCAATAAAGAATATAATAGGGTTAAAGATACATATTTGTATTTATTTCTTCCTTTTTAAAGTGTGTTTCCATAGCTTTCCTTACATCTTCGTACATCAATTTCTTGTCCCCCCCCGTCATCCAGTTACGCTCAGAATATTGTATTTTACTTTTTAGTGCGATATTCATCGTATCCCCACCAGCAAACTTGAACTGTTTTGAATAGAACAACTCTTTCGCTTTGTCCTCTACAGACCAGCCATGTTTCTTCAGTTGCAATTTAAAAATATCGAAAATTTGGTCTGGTGTATATTTGGGAATATCAAAGTTCCAAGCAAAGCGTCTTCTTAGTCCAGGTTGTACAGTAAACACTTTCTCTACTTCATCTTTGTACCCTGCTACAATGACCACTGTGTCACTATTTTCACTCATAAATGTATTCAGTTCACCCAATGCTTCGGCTCCATAAGAGTCTGCATCCGAATTTGTCAGTGTATAGAACTCGTCAATAAAAATACAACCTCCTTTATGACGATGTAGGGCTTTCTTCGTCCTACCAGCAGTTTGACCCATATAAGGTGCCACTAAATCACTGCGGTGTAAGGTATTAAAACTAGCACCATCGCTGAACACCTTCAGACTAGACCACAGATCATACATCACTCTCGCTAAACTTGTTTTACCACACCCAGGGGGTCCTGTAACACATGTGTGTAGAAAATGATCATCTGTGGAACCATCATTACAAAGCAAGAATTTTAATTGCCCCATGACATTTTTCTTTACTTCCTCCATGCCCACAAGCTTCTCCAATTGTACTAACCTCTTATCTAGCTTCCCAAAACGATTTTTAAATCTTTTGGCATGTCTGATAACACTGTCTGCCCGCTTTCTTTTATGCATTTAAAAACAAGATATACTATTTATACACATGTGTAGTTGTAAATGTTCTCGAACTTCGATTTCTATGTGCCTGGTAATGATTTATATGCCACCCTTCTTCAGCTTGGATTGGAACCAATTCACGTTTCACACAAATACTCACAGACAGAAGTGCTGAAAAAAAATGTCTCCACCCAAACTGAAAGCACTAAAGGTATTCTATGGGGTTATTTTTAACATTTTCTTTCATTTATACATTGTACTGTCCAAACATGCCAACAGCAGGGTCCGTAAACTGGTTCCTACCCCTCAATCGCCTGTACTTGTTCTGTACGTATCTTTTGAAACGTTTCATCCATCTAGGCATTTATGTACAACCGTCGGGTATTAATACTTATAAAAAACTCAAAAATGCTTTATGAACGCATTGTACCAATTGAGCCCGCAAGGTGCATAGAGTTATCGGCTCTCCTGGAAAGCTCAGATGACTCCATAGAGAACATGGAGGAATATCTTGCCAAGTTTCGTGAGATACTAGATATACTAAAGAAAAATCCCCACACCATGATGAAAGAACAACCCTTGTTCCGATGGCACGACAGAAACAGTGCATGTTGGAAGTTTGAAGAGCACCGGATACTACATACGTTACACGAAATGCTCATGTACAAATCCAAGATACTTTTTGACAAGTGTGAGTACAAACAAGCCAAGGTTCACATGTCTAGAGCTGTTGACGTTTGTAAAGAAATGTTACAACTGAAATGGTTTCAGACGCCCCTTGTCCATAGCATGCCAGAGCTACAACCAGAATATCTACTTGCACTCTTATTTCGCACAAAAGGGACATACTGCTTCAACATGCACATGTTCAAGACATCTCCAGCTGTAGCCAAAATGGCATGCAAGTTTGTAGAGATATCGAATGCCCTGTGGAAGAAAGGGGCTTCAGCAGAATATGAGAACAAATTGAAAGCGCATTATCACCATGCAGTCGCTTCTACTTCAGATGACTTTAAGGAAATTATATCACACAGTACGGCTGCAATCGCACTATATGACGATCCCAAAATGAAAGAAGATCACGAAACATGGGAAAACCGCAACAACACTGTTCACTTTGAGACACCCGAACCTGTAGAGTGTAATGTGTTCACTTTAGAAAGAGCTCTCCAAATAGTATAATATTTAAAAGCATGCATGTAAATAAATGTGTTTTCCCTGGAGGAAAAAAGATAAACCATACACGAAGATGGGGGACGAATGTGCTATATGTTTGGGGGTTATAATGGGCAAAGGTTCGGAGTGCACTGCTTGTCACATGCGTATCCACAAAAAATGTTTGATAAGGTGGAAATATTCGTGTAAAAAAAGAAGAGTGGACTACACATGTCCTCTATGCAGATGTGTGATCAAAGAGTATATACAAGATGTTGTACTTTGAAATGCTTTTATGGTTTCCAGAACATATTCCGGTTGAAACTGTACTAGAATATGTCCAGGCGCTGCCGAAAGCTATGTTTTCACAAATTGTACAGGATCGGGTCCATTCCAGGTACCCCGCATTTAACCATGTGAAAATTTACCTAAATTCAAAATTTGAGCTAATCGACACGACATGTGCTATATGCAGAGAGGATGCAGACTATCAGTTGAACTGTGGTCATATATTTCATAAAAGCTGTATTATGCAGTGGAAGAAGAAGACGTGCCCTCTTTGCCGTGCACCAATTGCAATTTAATGTCACACACAGGGCAATTTGGTTTCCACCTAGCCCACTCATCAATGCATTTGCGGTGGTAGATATGTCCACATGCCAGTTTGATTTTAGTGAACTTGGAGTTCATACAAATCACGCATCGTATCCTTTTTCTAGTGCGTATACCTACACATTGTACTTCATCCCCCTTAGTCATTTCATCATAATAAGATTCCATGGAGTCTTGTACGGTCATTGCTTCTATGAGCTCGGGGGGTACCAGAACTGAAAATGTAGCATCGTTGGGGCGCTCAGACATCTTACGATCAATCCAATCTTCCATTTCTTGCTGTGTGGGGAACACACCTCTTTTTATTTCCGATATATAACGATTCCTTACTTTACGATAAGATGGCGAGTATGGAGATCCAATTTGATGGGTGCGAAAAATCCACATTTATGTACATAGAGAATCTGTAAATAATTTAAAATTTGAGTTCTAAAGCATATGTAGACATATCTTGTTCTAAAGCTTCGAGTTGCAGTACATAGTATTCGAGGTTTGAAAAGTACCCCGCTGCGTATCCCTTGACTACATTCTTCCACTCATTCAACCATGTACTCTCTGTAAGCTTTATACCACAGTCGTCAATTGTCGATTCCAAGCTAGCAATAGGTGGAAATATGCCTCCAAAACGTTGGTTTTTCCTCAGTCTAGGATATTTGTTTTTAGATATACAAGCCCATGCGGACTTACCATCTGTCGAGTGTTTCACCCAGCACCATGTATCGAACTCGATATCCTTTTCGTAGTCTTTAAAAATTTGCGTAATCAGTTTTTGAAGTTTGGGATCTTTCTTGCAGGCTTTGATGATCATGTGTTTATTGAACCTGTGAATCTGCATCTGCGCTAACTGCTGCGATACATAATACTTAGCACCTGCAACTGGTTTTATGTAACTCAAGTACCCCCAGGCTGCGGATACCGCGGCGGCGGCGGCAGTCCCCCACAACACACCTGACATTTAATTACGGGGTTTAGAATTTATACTTTGAAACGGTGTATATAAAAATGTTCAACTGTTCATCACATGTGTATAGATATATATGTAGATAAAGTTTTAGTTTACACAGACTGTGTGGTTTCAACACCATCGCCAACACCATCGCCACTATCGCCACCATCGCCACTGTCGCCACTATCGCCACCATCGCCACTATCGCCACCATCGCCACTATCGCCAACACCATCGCCACCATCACCCATAATATCTCCAAGTATTATACCAATATTTCATGATATCTATGTGCCTAGTTCTTCTCAAATCTATACATTCGCACCAAGTAGCATTAGCCCTAGTCCAAATATTACACAAAGTATAATTGATGTGGGCAATGTTCTAGAAACACCGTCTACCATCCCAATAATGAACACGACCATAAGCCCATCTTCCAGCAACTCGAGTAACATGGCTTTTCCTTCTAATAACCCCTCTTATATAGAAGACCATGATGTATTAAGTATCGTTATTGTGGTATCATCACTAATCCTACTCTTGTGTTTTTTCGCTTGTAAAGGACGATGCAAACAGAAAAAGGTATCACCATTGCATGTCAGGCATAAAAAACGTTGCATGTGTTACAGATGTTGTACAAAAAAACCATCATTGACAGAACAAACAGTGACAGAACCAACAGTGACCCCTACTCACACTCGTCCATACAAAAACCAGCCCCCTCTACCGAATGGTCCATAGATTCATTTGGGATGGGGGGGTGCAATATGTTGATTCGCTGCTAACACTGATGAATATACAACTACTATAAAAGAGTTTTCTTTCTCCAAAATGACTGTTAAAGAACTAATGTCCGAAGAAACTACAAACACCACCCCCAACAATACGGCTATATATGCAGATTTCTTCACTATAATTATTGTTTCAGTGATGTTGTGTGGTACAGTCATTATCACTACTCAGATGTGGGTTTCTGAGCTCCATGAAGAGTTTACATATATGCGTGGGGCTACCCCCTAGTTACAAGAAGAAACAGTCTTAATCGTCTTTCTAACTCATCTTGAAGTCTCTTCAATTTTGAATTTTCATTGTTGTAGTTTCTTTGATACCATCGTTCCTTTGTAGTGTTAGACATATACTTCAGTGAATCCATACCTTCTTCTACAAGGACTTTGGAGTTAAAGGCGGGGTTGGATTCTTTCATGTTTTTGTATCTTTCCAACACTGAAGTGACGGCTGTCAGTAAAGCATCGCTGTCATCGTGTAGTTCTTCTCTCTCTAAAACATAGTCGGATGTAATACTAAATAGTTTATTAGCAACATGAGACGTCCCATAATATACTACAGGAATAAACAAAAGATATGCCATTGTTCATCTGTGTGTCTCTATTTATATTTATACGGTGTATTTACCATCTCCATCATTTTACAAAACATGACAAAGACTCAAAAAGTATGCAAAGGTGATCTTGTAAAATATCACCAGTACGAGTGGATAGTCAAACGCAAACGAAACCAAATGGTGCAGCTCATACGACGCCAGGTGGGCTCTGGACCAGCTATATGGGTACCCAAATCTCGTATAAAGCATGCCGACCAAACCTGGAGACAGACACTGGCTGCTGGTGATCCTGTTAAACTTTTTATAGGAGGTCATTGGGTATTTGCAAGAGTCTTCAGAAGGGAAGGAAACAATCTCTGCATACAACCCAGTTTCACTAATGTCACCACACGCATGAAAGATTCCTCTGGACACATTGCAAAATCTACGCATAGTTTCCCTTTATGGGAGGAAGATGTTAATAAGCTCGTCATGTACAAAGGAGAAATCCAAATGGAGAGGGGTCCGGGGTTAATTTATCCCTGGACATATGCATCGGGTGTTCCAATAAAACAAAAGGAACATACTTTCATCACGAAACTCGAATTCAGACCAACACATACATCCGGGTTTCCTATGAATATGTACAATCATCTAAGCACAGATGAAATTATGTACGACATATACGAAACCTTTACACACGGCATGCCACAAATTTTGAGTTATGTTGCAGATCAATATGTCATGCAGAGGGTGGGTAGATACAAAATTGAAAACCAGAACCTAGACACATATGCTGCACAAGCTCTAGACCACAATGACGAGAGAAGACTTAATGAACTTCTCAGTGTCGGTGGAAACACACCCGTATGGACTCTGAACGAGATTGCTTTGTGTTCTCATTTTAGTCGCCCATACATTAAGCCCGAGATTTCATACGATGCCGAATGTGATTTGGTAGTCCTCGAACTTTATTGGACAGGTGTTAAGATGCCCATGGTTCGGAGCTTGAAGAAAATTATGGAACACATTTCAACCCCAATGAAATATGAACCTGAAATCGTTGAGGTTCAAAGCAGTCCTGAGATATCATTTGCACTATCCAGAATGCTTGGTATGGAGATTGAGCCACTCGAAAAACTATATTTACGCAGTGTTAATCAACACTGGCTCACAATTGATCGTGGGTTTTGTAGAAAATCGTTGAACCGGTATGGGGGGGTTGTTCACATACCAGGCATTGATTTTACGTTATTGGCAAAAGAATTGGTAAAAAGAAGTCCCATAAAAACACTGGTTGTTGTAGAAAATAACACAATGTCTATGTGGAAAAAATTCCCACATTGGCATGGGAGAAAACGAGAAGATGGTAAAATTGTTGTCACTACAAGATCCACACTATTACGCTCATGGACGTCACTTCAGGGGTTCAAACGTTTAATTTGTATCGCTATACCAACACCTGGTACTGTTTATCATGATGTTGTATGTGGGATGCCATGTAAAATTCGCTGGGCTTTTTGTAACAATGTATCGGGTGCAGGTGCCTTTCATATATTTGGTCTACCAAATAGAAATAGAGCATCTGTAAAGTTGTCACGATTAGATATGGAACGTATGGGTGTGTTATTCCCAATCAAGACTATTCAGAAGATCATGTGCAAAATCAGACCTACTCAAGCTCACATTAATCGGAACATTCAGTTCATGCCTTACAGTAAAAAAAAGGAAATGATATCGAAATACTTGCTGAAACCAACACTTGTACCAGCTCACATACGTGGTGAAAAATTAGACAGCTACAATGGCACAATAGAGTCAATTGCTTCAAACTTTAAATTGGACAAGAACATATTGAAAGAACGTGTAAAGGAAACATGTGCAGTATGTTTAGAAACGATCAGCAACCCAGCTGTCACACAGTGTGGTCATGTTTTCTGTGCAACATGTGCTAACGAACTAGATAAAAGAAACATCAACTGTGCCATGTGTCGCTCTAAAATAAATGGATTCATGAGGGTATCTGACGAGGACACACCCGGGAAGATTGTTATGCACAGGGGGTCGTGTTATAGAGTACAAGATGATATATCATGGGGGTCCAAATACAGAATTCTAAAAGAACATACAGATGCAACATTCGTCACACAATACAGTTCTGTGAAAAAGGCATTAGAACAAGCATTCCCTGAAACCAAAGTTGTTACACGAAAAGCCATAAATAACGGTCTAAGAGTGGGAACATCCAAAATTGTCATGGTAGAACCAGAACCAATACCGGATTTTGACTATGCATGGGGTAAAGATTTAGAAATTATATCACTATGTTATAGAGTAAACGTATAAATATGTCGATTTTATTTACAAATGAATCTAGAGTACCAAGTAAGAAATCTTGAAAATGGTTTAACATGCATTTATGTACCCATGGATACACCAGGGTCTGCATGTTCAAATATCATTTATAAAATTGGCAGTGCAAACGAACGTCCTGGAGAAGAAGGTCTAGCCCATTTTTGGGAACACCTGTTCCATAAGGGTAGTGTAAAGTACAATAAAAACACCCCAGGCGGTTGCATTACTGATCTTGAGCTGAAAGGAGGTATTGAAAATGCCACTACATCGTTCTTTCGCACCAACTACTTTCTCACTGTGCCTGTGAATTTTATACCAGATGTTATTTCTAGAGAAGCCGATCGTATGAGGGGAATTGACCGCCAGCTTCTCATTGCAGGGTTAGGTACAGAATGCACTGTTGTGGAAAATGAATTAGAACGGGGCAAAGGCAACCCGATGCGAACCATGATGGCTGCTTTGAATAAGAACGCATACCAGAAGGAAAAGATCCGTGATTCTACAATTGGAGGTTATGAATCTTTGGAACAGTCTGTCAAGGATAAAGGTGCAGCGCTAGAGAGATATTTCAAACGTTCCTACACACCTGACAATGCGTACTATGTACTCGCCGGACCATTCAATGAACAAACATTCACGATTGATCAGTTGCACGACCAAGTGGAAAGGGAATTTGGAAGTATCACCACAGGTCGTTTGGATGCAAACGAGTACCCCGAAGAGCCACCCCAGTTGGGGATGAAAACATTCACAATCCCAGGAGACACGACCATGTGCGCAATGGGATTCAAAGGTCCTAAGGGTATTCACAGTGACAGTATAGCTTTAACTGCACTTTCTAATTGTATGAAAGGACGCATGGGTGCTTTAGAGGAAAGAGGCATATGCATGCAATCGGAAGTTATGTGGGATCGAGCTCTACAGAGCAGTTTGTTCTCGTTGTGGACAGTTGGGTTCAAAGACATCGATGCTGTGAGATCTGCTATGATGAATGTCGTTTATGAAATACAAACTTCTAAACCTATATCAAGTGAAGAATTAAATAAGGCTAAAATAGACCTCCGAAACGGCTGGATTGCACAACTCCAGAGCGCACAGGGTGTTGCAGATGCATTTACAGAAGCTGTAGCTATGGGAAACGCGAACGATGTTAATACCAAATTCGAAAAACTAGATGCACTTTCACCTGCCGATTTGTCACAAGCTGCTTCACACTGGCTTGTAGATACTGGACTGACAATGGGTATCATGTACCCTTATAGAGTCAATGAAGCACACCCTAGTACAGCATTTATTCCAAAACTTAAAAACGTTGGATCCAGGTTAACCGGTGATGTAATTTCACCTCCTCGGTTCGATCCTTCTATCAGTTTTGACCGGGCTCACCATCTAACCTCAAGTGGCTCTGAACCCTCGAATGTACCAGGTGCATCTTGGAAACGCCCAGGTATGGTGCAGGTTAGTGTTACATTCACTCCCAAAGTAGACACAGAGTGGTTTGCAATGTCCATGTCCTCTCTTGTGAAAGATCCTCATATAAGCTGGAGATCTCTAGGACCAGGTGTCGTCATGGCTACATACTCTGGCATGCCCGAAGAACTGAATACAAATAGCCTAGAGGCTATATGGGGTGATAAAAGGGGATACATGACAGCCGGACAAAAGGGAAAGGCTATGCAACAGGGTATAGCTTACGATCCTAACAAGTACTCTGTGAAACTGTTGGAAAACTCTATATTCAACCTCCCTTCGTACAATCACTCGCTGACGAATGCTATTTCTATTGTGAAGAACTCACCTAGAAGAGTTGTGACAGTCGCGCCAGAAGATAGCATGCTCAGCATGGTTCGTAATTACTTCAAACACGACTCACAATATGAAGAGTATGTACCACCGGCTAGCCTTACACCTAAATCAATCACTGTTCCGCAAAACAAAGACTCTGTGAATGTTTTATTCGGTCAAGCACTACATGGCATTGGGCGAAATCACAATGATTTTATACCATTAAATATAGCTACAGCTGTATTGGGGTACGGATTCCATGGCATGTTAATGACTCGGGTGCGCATTCAAGACGGACTAACATATGGTATTGAGGCTCATATTTCACCAGGTATGTTCCAAGTGGGAGCTACATTTCCTCCTCGTAATCTCGAAAGAGGTGTGAACGACATTAAGGCAGTTTTGGCAGATTGGAGGTCTTCTATCACAAAACAGGAGTTCAAAGTGCAAAAAGAGAGGCTGAAACTTATGCCGGTCACATTGTCGGACAACCCAGCCACTTATGTTAAGGCTCAGCATACTTTCCTAGGGGAGAACAGAATCAATGCGTGCTCTTACAAAGACGTGCTCGATGCTTTTGACAAACACATAGACATTAATAAATTAGTACAAATAAGAGTAGGATAAAATATAAATGGACTTTGATTTAGATGAACTCTACATCCTCTGGGTTGGGGTTTAAGACTATAAACACCACCCAGTGCCCCTAAATGAAACTCAGAAGAGTGCACAAGTGCAACGGGGTATGTGGAAGACCCAACTGCACGTACGAAACTGTCGAAACGTGGGGGTTCAAACGTCATATTAAACCAATAAAAAGAAAGAAATATCGTTGTAAATACTGTTCTGAATCTGTAATAAATTTAGCACCACATATAAGAAAGAAGCACCCTGAGCATGTGAACTCAATAAGAAGAATTTTTAGATCCCCATTCCCAGATAAAGGTGGATTTCGATTTATTAAGAACATGGTGGCTAGAAATATTGCTGATGACATATCCAGATGTTATAAATGGTCTGCATCGGATGAAGAGGATCTAAAGTCCATTCATAACAACGAGTCAACATTTAAAATTGCAGTCGAGGTTTACAAAAGATGGTCTAGCATGTATGTCTTTGATGATGCTGGTGGATTTCTTCCCAATGGTTTGCTTCTCCGCTCACATTCATTGCACCAACTCAGTCATGATAGAATCGATAACGATAGACCACACTACATCTCAGGTGGAACTCTTGATAATCTGGCTTTCATTATCAGTGGTATAAACACATCTGCTAATATAGTGTCCCATTATGGAAAACGTACACGAGATATTTTATTCAAACGAAAATTCGTGTCGATTCTAGAAAAAGACCAACTCAAAATTCTAAACAGAGAACGCTCCTCGACAAGTAGAAAATATAGGACAAAATGTGGTACACATAATAATAATGTGGTGTATGCTTCCACGTCTAAAGCATATGACAGAGATGGTAAAAAATATTTCAAAGATAGAACTGAAATGTTTTATTACTGCTATAACCTGTTCGTGGAACAAGGAGCCATATGTGTCATAAGTGGATATTTAATGGATTGTCATGTTGGAAGTGAACTCAGATTTTTCCAGCCTTCATTAGATGCCATAGATCCTATATTGGGTCATAGACCAGGAAACTTGAGATGGGTGTGTAGATTTCTTAATCCTCCCAACCATAAGTACCTTAATACTTTTCAGGACGGAGCTCCTGTAGAATGGACACAGAAATTGTTCAATCAATATATTCGTTACGAAGATGGTGAATTTGTCACCGATAGAGAATCAAATAGATTAAAGTTTAGAGAATTACTCCTAAATTATAATTCATTATAAATACCTTTGTATCCATACTCTAGAGCAGTCTGGTCGTTACCACCTAGTAACATGTTAGTAAATGTTTCTATATTCCCTGACCTTTTCTGGAGTTTACTCTCGGTACCCTCAATTGGGGTAACACCACAATGTTCCAAAAGTTGTTTTGCTGTGAATCTCTCCTCGTAATCACATATCATATGTTTGTACAAACCAGAAGGTTTATAATTTCTGTACATCCGTAAAAGTTCGGGTGTTTTACCATAGAATAGAGGGTTCCCATTGTGTAGTAAGTAAGCTGTAAGCCCCAGTGAGTACATGTCCACACGTCCGTCGTATTTTAGGTCTCCTTCTGTTTTTAAAAGCTCAGGAGGACGAAACCATCGCGATACCATGTACCCAGTCATTGAGTGACTACATTCTTTCTTCCTTGTTAGACCAAAATCAATGAGTTTATAGACGTTGCCGACTTGAATGACATTCTCGGGTTTCACATCTCTGTGAATAAACTCTTTAGAGTGCATAAAGTACAGCGCCTGTACGATGTCATGGATAATTCTCCTTTGATCTGCTCTGACCACTGGTCTTCCCATTTCCATACATATCTGGAACTTGTTGTTGAAAAACCTGGACCACTGGCGTTCGACAATGTGTGAATGTATTAAGTTCATAGCTTCTTCTCGAATACATGCAATGATGACTTCGATTTCTTTAGGATACTCAGGTAGTTCGGTTTCTTTTAGAGCAAAGTATTTATCGTTTGCTTTTATTTTAGTGACTCTACCATACGCTCCTGACCCGAGTAACACCATGGTTTGATATTATATCATCTATAATTATACACCGTTATAACTTATAATGATATTTAATTAAGTGTGCTGTGACCCCATTTACATATGAAGTAAATTTAGAACAAAATGGATTATAGCATTCAGCCATACATTTGGCTACTGCTCTAAACTCGTCTACTCTCTCTCTGCTGATACGGTCGTGTAAGGCTACCTGACCATCATACCTCAAAAATTGTCCGTACATAACATCGTCCATTTTTAAAACTGGATGCAGACACTCATTCAATTCGAACCCATCCATTGGACCATTCAAAGGGGAGCGAATATTTTTTTCATACATTAGATCACACAGTATGTCCGAATTCTCATTACGTTTCTTCTCTATCTCTAACTCTTTAATATCTAGTTCATACTCCTCGTCAGTCTCCGACCCACTTGTGCTAGAATAATCGTACGAACTCATGACGTCTTATGTTTGATAATAGATAATATCAGTAAATACACCGTATAAATTAAAATCTAAGCGCCAGCTGGTTCATTTCTTTATTTATACATTCGTCTTCTTCCTCCTCTTGGATACTCGTCATATGTAGAGTCTGTGAATTCATAGACAGCCACCTTTGAAAGTGTGGATCCCCAATATCTACCAAACCTAACCCTCCAAGTTTTTTAGCCCATTCCCACCAACTGCTACTGGAGGCTGCCCCTGCAGATTTCACTGCGTCGGCTGTTCCAGAACTTCGACTGAAAGGATAAATTGCGTTTATAATTGCATCTTTTAACCAGACAAGTAAATTTTGGATTCCTTCTACCACCATATTGTATGTGTCTGCTACAGTATCCACGATCCATGCTTTCGCGTCAGCTGCAAACTTGTATATTATTTTTGATAGAGTTTCGAAAGCTTCTCCAAAAATATCTCCAAACATCCAGTTCGCCAATGCACGCAACTTGTTACATGCATGCATGATGCCTGAAAACGTGTACTCTAATATTGTTTTTAGAATGCCAGATAATGTTGGAAAAGCAAGGTAAAATATAAGTAAAGACAAAGCTATTGTCAATGCTTTCATTATCCACATCGTGATACACGATAATGGGCTTGATTTCATGCAATTTAAACCATCCCATGCGAACTTAATAAGACCAAGTGGTGCTTTTATTAGGACTTCAAATAGTGTGACCAATGCTGTAAAAGACTGTTTTAATGGACGAACTGCACTGAGTTTAACCTGCCATGTATCGTCCACAAAAATTGATGCAACAATATTTAAAACATCTTTACCGAGCCAAGTCAACCCCCCAGCATTCATAAATCCAGGTTCTCTGGACAATCGTTCACTCCATTTACTCTCCGATGTGTTATAATCAATTCTTTTCAAGACAGTCATGGCTTTCCCTATGCTTTTCATTTGCTTATCATGCCATTTTTTTAGTTTTCTTCCCATCGCTTCTTGATAATCTCGAGATGCTTGCATGTCATCATTCATTCTTTCTTGCAAATCCATAGATTCTGCTAACGTATCTTGAATTGAATCAAACCTTTCTGAGTATTCACCTATAATTTTCTGTGCAGCTTCGTCCTGTAATTTTCGCCTTGCCTCTTCCTGTCTTTCAACATTTGGTGTAAGGGCGACTTCGTTGATTTTTAAAAGTTCTTGTCGAGCTTTTTGAACTTTCTTGATGCTATTTTCATCCGTTTTTCTAATTGTTTCTTTAATCTTGTTCCTTTGCTTTTCTCGAGTTTCTTGTTTATAAGATTCCAAAAAATCATTGCCACATTTTGAATCTACTCTTAGATGTTTTTCAACAGCTTGTAATTGAGCAATAACTGCCTCGGTCTGTTCTTTCGAGAGCCCACCTTCATTACATTTTTCTTCAACAGAGACTTTTTCTTTTGACTCTTCGATGTCATCCCATTCAGGCGGTGGGTTGGTTATTTCTAGTTCCATATGCTTTTCAAACGGTGCATTAAGCATGTCTGCAGCAGATTCAAACTCACCATTCAGAATTTTATTCCTAAGAACCCTCTGTTTTTTGGCTTGAGGTCCCACATATGGACTCTTCTCTAATTCAATCATTGCAGATATTAACATTCGAGCCTCTTGTTTCATAACAATCACTGAAGACACGTCGATTCCCAAAAACTGTGCTATAGACTTTGGTCTGCGGTTCTTAATCCTCTGCCCCCTATACATGGATGCATTCTTCCGTGATTTGAGTAGTTTTGCATCGGCACCTAGTTTACCGAACGACCTCCGTCTTAGTTTAGGCGACGATGGTCTAGTTCGAGGTAGACTCATGTTTACAGAATATACCACAATATATATACTTTTTTTTAACCAAAAAAACTTCTTATATCTGCATCTGTAAGTTCACTGGCTAACCCATGTTCATCTGTCTTTCTTTTCTTTCTCTTAGACCCCACGTTTATATATCTCAGTATACTCCCTGATTGTGCTGGGGCAGTGATGGCTCTCCTCCGGAATACATTTCTACCCACAACCAGATCCATAATTCTCTGAATCGGTTTCCACAGCTGTTTCTCTGCATAGTATGAATAATCGAGAGGATATTTAGTCAATTCCCCCCTCTCGATCGCTCTCTGGTTCAGCGGCTCTCTCCCTGCTCGAATAAAGTACTCGACTCGTTCTCCCGCTTGGTACTTTCCTCCCAACCGTTTTGCAAGTTCCACGTGGGGTGCTGTCGTCTTGTAATTTTCTGGCTTCTGTGAGAGCTTCTTAGACATCACGAGGTCGTCTACAGGGATCTGACCAGCATATAGTTTCTTCATAACACCCTGTACATGCGACACACCCTCCTCAATCTTCCAACCCAACACTAGTTCAATCAACTTTCTCTGTGTCTTGATCACCATAGGACAAAAGTCTCTGCGGATGCACTCGAAACCCTTTATATCGACCTCCATCTTCTTCCCAGGTTCATGTTTCTTGCCAAAATATCTCTTTCTCATGTACAACACGAAAGGAGGCGCGTATGCTTTCTCGTACTCCATCAGCACGGGCTTCAGAAACATCTGAGTGATATCCGAAGCCATGACTTCTCCTTGTTTATGAGCATTCTGAATGAGTTCTTCTTCGTTCTTTCCATCACAAAACTCCCTAGACAGTCTGACAAAACAAGAGTCTGTATTATGCACTACGAGCTTGCCTGGTCCCACTGCAAAGTGATGATTATCTGTGGTCAAGTCATACACCCATTGGTCTTCAGCAGGTAGTTCTTCTACTGAAAACTTATGAGATGGCTTCCGTGTTCTAAACGACACTCGGTAGCCTTTCGTATGCTTATTGATTGCTGATTTCATACCAAGCCTATGAATCAGATACTGATATCGAAGAGCATTCTCCTTCGACTTCATAATCCGTCTGGCACGTTCCTTATTATTTCCTGTTGAACAAAGACCCTCAAAGAACCCATGGATTACTCTTTGGGGGGCAAGCAGTATGAATGTAGGAACCCTCCACTCTTCATACTCGACCCCATAAGTGCATTTTCTTCGTCCAAGAGACACACCCCACCACCATGCGTCCCAATAGTTAAGAGGTGAGTACCTCTCCCCCTGGTCTGGATACTCTGCATGCATCAGGTCTCTGGTACATTCTGTGGGTTTCACAGGAGTTCCGTCGCTCTTTAACATAGAGTGATCTTCAGTAACGTCCACTAAAGCATCCTCTGTCAAAACCCTATACATTTTCTTAGCAACCTTGTGTCGAATGACTCTGTGAATTTTTGTCCAGCCCTTATCACTCCAGACTTCATAATGAGTAAGATTGTGTGCTTCTTTGTCCCCATACTTCACATAGGACCGAGTAAGATCACTAATCTGCATTATCTCAAATGCTCCTTTGAATCGCACCATAATAGGAGTATCTGCTGCCACACTGTCTCCATAAATGACCTCACTGCCTTTCCATGCTGGATTATTATTCACACTGTCCATCGTCCTCAGAGTAAGTCCTCTTCCGTACTTTGTCACACTGGATGCAATGCGTGGCTCTGGTAAGTACCCTTTTTTTGCACCTGTAAACCCATAGACACTGTTCATCACCACTTTGAGAGCGAGCTGTTTACCATCCAATACAGCATAGTCGTCAGTTCCATAATGCTTTTTCATTTCTTTCTTGACCCTTTTTCTCTCATTATACATGGTTGCAAGCATGAGAGGTAGAATCCCTTGTCGTAATTTAGTGGTCAGAAAGCTGCAATTGTCCGGATTGTGCGTCACCTTGAGTCTCCCATCTACCCAATCATAGTCTGGTACTGTGCGTACATCTTCACCCTCGACCCATCCGTTCTTCTCGATCTCTTCGTTGGTGACCAGTGTACTGTAGCACATGTTGAGTGCTCTCATAATACTGGGATATAGACTTGCAAAGTCTACACATATGACTGCATCTTTGTACATACCCTTCTTCGGTGGTAATACTACAGCTCCCTGAAACCCATCGGACTGTTTGTCTGTTCTTGGGATAAAGATGTTTTTCTCTTTGCAATAGTACTGCATAAGAGTAATCGTTCGTATTCCCTGTCCACGGTTAAGAATGTCTACAGCAAAGCATCCAGTCACTTGACCCATTTGCACCAGGTTGACCACTTTCTTGAGCTTATCAAAGAGATCGACCACGAGCTTGCAATCCTTCACACAATAATCTGCGAGTTCTTTACGTCCCTCTGGTGTCTTAAACTTTTCAGGAATGAGATGGTAGGGCATGTCATCTTTACCTGTACCCATGAATTTTTGGCATACAGCTTCTAAAGAGTACTTGGACAGATTATGCTGGGCTCTCATGACCTCGTAACCATCCATCACCACGACCCCTGGTATGTTGAGTCTGTATTGCTCTTGTGTACCCTTTTGATTGGAATGCGTAGTGATATGGCGAATGGTAGACGTATGACCCCTGAGTCTGGACCACTTGAAATCAATCCCTAACTTTTTGCATCTGGTCTCAATATAAGTGTTGTCAAACCTGTTGATGTTATACCCAGTGAGGATATCGGGACTCACTCGTTGCACATACCTCAGGAAAGCTTTTAGCATGGCTTCTTCTGTAGCAAATGAGTCATATCCTGGTGTGTCGTTCAAACAAAAGCACTTGCTCTCTTTCTTCGTGTAGCACCCGATAGTAATTACTGGGTCCCTCTTGGGGTCTGGAAACACTCCAGGGCGAAGTAGACACTCGATATCGTAACTCAACATGACAGGCTCTATATACCCCTTCATAGTCTTGATGCTCTTCAGCCAGTATTCAGCATCACAAAATGTTTTCTTGCTTTTATAAGGATTTACTTGTACTTCGAACAGACTGCATGGGCGGATACCATTTGCAATGAACCACTGGGAATCTAGTCCAACTTGATCATTGAACATGGACACAGCTTGTTTCCTAAGCACCTTGCGAGTCTTGAAAAATTCAATCACACTCTTAAAGTATACTTTGTAAAAAGCACGTTGTCCCCATTCAACAATGTCGTTCCCCTTTACAATACGCACTGTAGCTGTTTGAGGAATAGCAGACGTGGTTATTATTCTTCCAAGCGGTCCTGAGCTTGTCTCTGTTAACTTAGTAATATACCTCGGGTCCTTCCCACAGATCAGGTGGGGTTCTATCTTAGTATGTATAGCAGCCGACCCCTCGCTGGTACGACCATATAGTGTGAGGATACTAGTAGGTATGTCTACACTACACGCAGTGTGTTGGAACTGCATCTTTTGAGAACATCTGCCTGCCTCAAATACACCGTTTAAAACGGTACCAAAACGCGACTTCTGTGCATTTCAGAGCATGATCCCATGATTATTAAAAATATATTTTTTCTTACTTTTTATAAAAATGCTATTAATACAAGATTAGGTGCCGAAACTGGTAGAAGTCGCGTTTTGGTACTGTTTTGAACGGTGTATATGGGATGCGCATAGATTCATAAAAAATGAGTACACTATATGTTATAACTCATGCATTACTTTGGAGTTTTATGGAAGTCGAAACAGAGGGCAAACGTGGATGGATGTATGACAGCCCTACTACTTGCAGTGGGATATTTGCATTTACATGGTACCATATCGTGATGAACATGATTGCTACACTTACAGTTACATTCATCATACGCCCATCTATAGTTGACAAAACACCAGAAGAGATTAAACGCACTATAGTCACGTGGCTCTACAATCTTATACTGTGGTTTGTGGTAGAAGATGTGGGTTGGTTTGTCATCAACGGGATGACATACAGGTCTGCACCATGGCAGACAGCTATTGCAACAGTCTTAAGTACTGTATTACCTCTAGGGTTCGTCAGATACATGTACGTGAACAAGTACAAGAGAGAGTTCTATTGGGACTTGGTAATGTTACCTATTGTGATTTACATGTGGGCACCTTTCGGTCAACCATTCGATGCAAATGAACCTTATACACCTAGACACTCGTATTGTAATTAAACTTTATATTTTGTACGTATACATTGTTGTATTGTCCACACTGCACAGAATATGCAAGAGATATAAAGGACAGTGTTTAGAACGTAGAACGTATTGGACTCTGGAAGAAACTTCTTGATTTCAATATCGTGTCCAATCGTACTGCTTCTGAACTCTCTCCAGAATTCGTAGGTAGTGAAGTGTTCCATCTTGTAGAAAACAGAATTAAAATCGTCTCTGGTGTTTGCTACATAACCTATGTATACATCAATTTGAGATACAATAGGCAAGGCTTGTTCTAGAAGAATGCCTGCACCCCTCGGTGTCAAGTAATACATTTGCGTCCCTCCGAAACCACTCCTAGGTTGGACACTGCACCAGTACTCACCACATTCTGATCTATCTGCGAATGGGAGATATACAATGGCTGCATGGTCCACCCCTGGTGGTATGCGTGCTATAGCTGTCTGCATGAAATCTTTATCCATACGAACATCATCCTCCAACACAATGATTGGTTGGTCCAACTCTACAGCCTTTTGCCACAAACCAATATGAGACAGAGAGCACCCGACAGCCGAAGCTTTCCCTGTGTGCATGAAATCAGTGTCGAGATTTTTATATATATGATACCTTGCAAATGGAGAGACTCTTGGGTCGTTTTTAATGTCAAGTAACGATGCATCCACTGCTGGAAATATAGCTGTCATGTTGTCTGGAAACACCTCTTGTATTTGAGGAAAGTGTTCGGCACAGAACTCACCCCTCAGGCGCTGCAAACAGATCATAAAAGCAGGGACCATATGGTTACGGAATTAGAAAAAAACAGTTATACACCGTTATATATATAGTGTATACGTGTAAAAATGTCTGCGGGTCCCCGTGGTGAAAAACTCATCCAAGGTATGTACACATTTGCATTTTCTCCAGATGGGACTAAAATTGCAACTGCTTCGCCCGATCATAATATATTGATATGTGATGTGAAGACAGGCATATGCCTTCATACTTTTACTGGACACACGGATATAATAAACACAATGGATTGGCGTGGGGATAAAATTATTTCTGGATCAGAAGCCGGCGAAGTGGTTTTGTGGGATCTTCGTGAACTTGACCTAAATACAGTGGACGAAGTTGACGATATGGTAGTATCTACTTTAAACATGACTTTTCTGAGAAATTATGATAACCCCATAAAACGAGTTGCCTTTTCTGAAGATGGGTCGAAAACGATGTCACTAGCTATATCTGTTCAAGGCATGGGCACCCTGTCAGTTGGGAGTACAGAAAACAAAGAACAAGACCGTGTAGACACCGACTACTATGGATCTAGAATGCGAATACGGGATGCATGCTTTTCTCCAGATGGTGCATACATTGCAGTTGCAGCTGCAGACGGATTGAACATTTTACAACTATGGGGAATTAAGGTCCTTGGCTCGTGGCACCCAAATGTGTTCCATCTTTTCTCTGGAGACCATCGCCATGTTGACTGGAAAAAAAATCATATTGCTACCTCATCAGCACACCCTCAGGGGGCTAGCTACCTTGACACCCGTGTACAGGTTTTCGACATAATAGGTGACATAAGAGATGGAAAATACAAAAGCCGAATAGAACATGGACAATTAGATTGGACATCCGACATTGAGCTTTCCGCAGATAACACGCGTGTCACATTTACTGGTACTAATAGGCGTATGGTATACCAATACGATATAGTTACACATAGGTGTGTAGAACAAATGGTTCACGATGGGATGGTTAGTGCTGTAAAAAACTCCCCAGACGGGCTTTTTATATGTTGTGCTGCATCGGATGGATATCTTCACTTATGGGATGACAGGTTTAAAAGAAGACAAATAATTGAAGCAGCTATTGAAGCTTATGTAAAAAAAGAGTATGAAGATAAAGACGTTGTTGCGACAAGAGATAGGATGTCTCGAGCAAATGCTGATTTTATTCGAACAGAAAAAGCACGGTTGGAGATCAACTCCCTGCGGGAAAAACTGAATGGCTATTTTTTGCCATATGAAATTCACAAGTACGCGAAGGAATTCAGCCTTACACGAGGTCTACCAGAGGAATACAGTGAATACAGTATGACACATCTAGCAGAGGAGCTCATGAGAATAGAGTATACAACACCTGTGTCATTAGAATACCCAGGATCAGCAGCAAGGGGGGGGGGACCACGGAGAAGATTGAGACGACGACGGCGTAGACCTAGAGACAGTCTCAAATTGCGTTTATAAACGGTGTACTTACATTTGATTATGATATGTAGAAATGATGTCTTCTACTATGCAAGCAATAGAACCATTGTTTAAGTTTATAACGTCTATTTTGTTTTTACCATGGACTGTATGGAAAAGGGTAAGAGAAACTATTCGCACAACTGTATCTCTGAATGGATACACTGCTATAAATCCTGACGGTGTACGTCATGGGAAAAAAACTACACAAGATGGCAAAGAAGAAACAAAGGAAGAAAACTGAAGATTTAGACTGTATAGACAGCATGTGTATTGTAATTATTGTTGTTGTAGCTGTGGGGTCTATTTTAGTACAGCACTTGCCACTATAACGGTGTATTTAAACATATAAATTTTATTTAAAACATGTATCGTCCTATTAAAAGACGAAGAAAGTGTACTTTTGATGTTCAGAGAATTTCAAATACACATTATCACGCCAAATCTACCATTGATTTTGAATCTCCTTACCGGACAAAGAAAAAACATTATAAATTTCCCAGAGAAAACAAAGATTCTAACAGTATTCTTGAAATAGCAGCATCTAAGGGAATGGAAGTCCTTATGCCACCCATGTCTGCACAAGGGGACTATAGTATTTCAACCCCTGACCCAGAAGTGGATATGGATGTAAGACTCTACCCGCATCAAAAGGAAGGTGTGTTGAGAGCTGCACATATGGGAAGAGCTATGATCGGGGACGAGATGGGTGTGGGAAAGACTGCACAAGGCATCGCATTAGCAAAACACTTTGGTGGACGTGTTTGTGTTATATGTCCTTCCTATCTTTGCAAAAATTGGAAGCGAGAGATTGAGTTTTGGTACCCAGAGCACGAGATCTCTATCGTGGGTAAGAAAGTACCAGAAACATCTGCAATCGTATCCTACGACCTTACACACCGCAGAGAGCTTGGCAATTTTAATGTACTCATTTTGGACGAGTCTCACTATGCCAAAAATAAGAATGCAAAGAGAACAAAAGCCATTATGAAGCTGGCTAAACAAACGAAGCATGTATTTTTACTCACAGGAACCCCAGCACCGAATAAACCTGTTGAACTGTGGAGTCAATTGTACATGCTTATGCCCAAGGTGATTGGAAATTACACTGGTTTTACACGAAGATACTGTGGGGCAAAGCAGTCGCCTCTGGGCTTTGTAGACGTTTCGGGTGCCACTCATAAAGAAGAGCTTGCTTGGTTAATGAAGAGCACTTGCCTCATTCGTAGACTAAAACGTGATGTCTTGCAGCACTTGCCCCCCAAGACAAGAACCACTCTAGAGGTGGATGTCCCATGCAGGGGTATGAAAGAAAAGTTTAGGAGGTGGAAGGAGATTAACAAAATATGTCTACAGCAGGAAACCCATGAACTTATCTTTGAGAGGAAACAGATTGTATCCGAGCTATTCTTAATGACAGCCGATGCAAAGGTAGACATCGTTAAGAAGATATGTGCAGATCTGCCTCCTAAAACACTCATATTTCACCACCACAAAGTCCTAGGAGATGCTATCGAGGAGGTATTACATTGTATGAGAATCGATGGATCTACGTCAAGAGACAAGCGAGACAAGTATGTGGAAGACTTTCAGGAAGGGAGGGTTGACTACGCCTGTCTTTCTATGCTAGCTGCAGGTACAGGTATTACCCTGACCAGAGCAACCAACATTGTCTTTGCTGAGCTCTATTTTGTCCCAGGTGTGTTAATGCAAGCAGAAGACCGTGCTCACCGTATAGGACTAGAGGAACCCCTTACCATTACGTATTTGATTGCAAATGGGTCATTAGATGCTCATATGTTCAAGAGGGCTATATCCAAACTGAGTATACTGGACAAATGTTTAGATGGTAGAAGTGACCGGAAGTTCATGTGAGTATTAACCAGTACAACCTTATAACAATGCAAACACTGTACTTTGCATACGCAGTATACGGATTTACATTTGCTTTTATTTCTCTCTCTGTGCAGTTCCAAATGGTAAATGTGTACAATTTCTCTTCCTCCGATTTAGCATTTGCTTGGTCTTGTGTGAGTTTGCCTTGGGCATTTAAACCAATTTACGGTTTCATATCTGATAAAACAGGGAGAAGGGTGAGCGTCTGTTTAGGGGCTTTCACATGCGCACTTGTACTTGTGTATTTGCCCAACTTTGGCGAGTATATCGTTTATGGCATGACCCTGTCGTCTTTGTGCATTTGCTATGCGGATGTAGCTTCCGATTCTATCGTGGTGACCTACACGAAGGCACAGGGTGAAGCGTTGCAGAGTACTTGTTGGACAGCGAGATCCTTTGGTTCAATGATAGGTACAGGGTTATCTGGCATGGCGTACGAGTACATGGGCTATGATACAGTACTGCGTGTATCAGCAGTGGGACCGTTTATCTTGTCTCTGATGATCTGGAACATTAAAGAACCACCACAGGAAACTTCTTCGCTAAAGAATGCTCTCAAATCTATATATGCCATGCGACACTTAGTTCTCATTGCGGTCTTTATGGGTCTGACCCCAGAAGTGAACAACGTCTTCTTCTACACGCTCAAGGATAAGCTGCAACCGACTGAGTTGTCTCTTATTAGCGTAACAGGGTCTATGGCGGCTTGTGTGGTGTCTTTCTTCTTCCAGTATATTGTCAACTACAAGTTCTGCCTACGATTGGCAGTGGTCCTGGGAATCGCCAGCAGTGTCTTAGCCTTCTGTATTTACGCAGGTGCACCAACTTTTGCGGTGGAAATGATTCGCAGTGTGATCGGGGGTGTGGCTGGTATGTGTTTTGTACTGCCTCTTGTCATTGGTGCAGCGAAACTAAGTACGGATGGCTCAGAGGGGGTGTCCTACGCTCTGTTTGTCTCCATTATGAACCTTTCTGGTGTGGTAGGTGAGATGATAGAGGGTGGGGTGGTGCGTGAACTGGACGATATGGGTCTGTTCTTGATCGTGGCAGCTGTGGTGTCGTGGCTGCCCTTGTTGGTGATATAAGTCTTTACATGTGCAATAAGCTGATAGCTTGACATGATACCAATCTTACCACAGTATGTACACTGTTTAACACTAGGCATTTCTAAAGGTGGTGTGTACATATATATGTACATGGAATGTGTGAAATGGTATCAGGCACAATTTTTACATTTTTGTTTGCATTGGCAGGGGTGACCATTGTCACAGTTTTTGCATGTAAACACGGTGTATTTGGGGAGAGATGTAAAATGCAAAATGCAGACAATGGAGCCCATCAGTCAACCAGAGTCGGAATCGGAGTCGGAATCGGAACCAGAGGACATCCCAGAGATGGGAGAGTTTCGGAAAACCAAGTCGAAGCTTTTGGAGCTGAACAAGGAGAGGAAATCGTTGATGGAGTCAATGAAGAGGAAGGCAGACGAAGTGGAGGATTATCTTCGGACGAGCAATCTGAAGAAGATGAGGATTGGAGGGGTACAGTGTGAGATAAAATCCAACAAGCATGTGCCCTGGAATGAGAAGACAATAAATGAACACATGGATGAAGACGGAAAACTTGACGTGGCTATTTTTAAGTCTCAGATGACAACTATCAAAGAGAGACTTGTAATGAAATGTATAAATTAGTTCTTAGTATATATAAATGTTAGCCATTAGTTCTGGTGGTGACCACAGCGCATATGTCCTCGGAATGTTGAAAGGTGTGTTTATCACACAACCAGCGTTAACTGAGTGGGACAGGGTGTGTGGAATATCTGCAGGCGCACTCATATGCACTACAATAGCACAAGTAGACACAGAAGATAGGTCTGAATTTATTAAAAGTATATATCATTTAATGAACTCCCATCAACAATTTACTAAATCTTGGTCTACTATGGGTACTGTTGTAAGCATGGCAAAAGCTTTCATTTGGCATGGTGCGCTATTCAAGAGTAGACTTCAATCTATAGTGGAGGAATCATGGGGCAAAAAACATAGAGAGTTGTATGTAGGTGCGTATAACAAAACAGAAGGTAGATATCAGTCATTTGGTCCCGATCCTAGCATACCCCAGGTCACTGCAAGTGCATCTATACCTGTAGTATTTGATCCGGTTAAGATTGAAAAGGCAGAATATTGTGATGGAGCGATGGCACATGTCATTCCGATTAAAGAAATTAAAGCTCACTGGCGAGAAGGAGATCTAGATGTCATGATATGTTATCCTACCAACCACATAGAGTTCGTAAAATCATCGGACTACATGTCAAAATATCAGTTAATGGGTAGGCTTTATAGCACTATCAGTGAGAATACATGGTACAATCTTAACAGAGATCTCGACGACTTAAGTGATCTCGTGGGTCAGGATGTAAGAGGGGGAGGTGTGTTCAAGGTCGGGGACAAAACAGTGCGCGTATATGTACCAAAAAAAGGATATTACTGTGATGTTGTAAATAGAGATTTTAAAACTTTAACTAAAATGCACATTCATGGCGAAGAGGTTGCTAAAGAGATGCTAAGCACTGCATGACATACATACATCTTCTTCCACTTCATTAACCTGCACTGGGTTGACTTTAGGGCGACTTCGTAGATAGTACATCCCTGTTTTAAGTTTAGCGTTCCAAGCGTAGAATAACATAGCATTCACTTTATTCATTGTAGGTTCAGCCAGGTGCAAGTTCATACTTTGACTTTGGCACACAAAAGGCTGGCGTCTAGCAGCGTGTTGTATCACATATTTCTGACTTATTTCCCACACATTCTTGAACACAGCTTTGTGCTTTTCTGAGATGGGTGCATTCTTCACACTCCCATAGTCCTTCATCATCACTTTCTTAACAGCCCCCCAGTTGTTTACCTTTGATCGAAGAACATGGTTCTCGACCATAAACTCCCCTGATAAGACTCGACGATTGTACAGGTTGGATGTTCTCGGGTCTGTGCCTTCAGAGTTGCCTAGGATCTGGGCTGTACTTGCTGTAGGCATCAATGCAATAAGTAGAGAGTTCCTCAAGCCATGTGTCATAATATCCTTTTTGAGTGCATCCCAGTTGTAGCGAGTAGGTTTGATACCATAGAAGTCAAACTGAAGAATACCTTTTGATGCTGGACTTCCCTCAAAGCTGTAGTGGGGTCCCTTCTCTTTTGCGAGTTGGCAGGATGATTTGAGTGCATGGTAGTACATAGTTTCAAAGATAGCTCCGTCCAAGTCCAATGCCTCTTGCGATTCGAAGGGCATGTCATGCATTTGGAATACGTCCGATAGCCCCTGCACCCCAATACCCATGGGACGATGTTTCATGTTGGAAGTCTCTGCCTCACCGAGGGGATAGTATGTCTGGTCAATAACCCTGTCCAAATGGCGAACAACCTGTTCCACGACGTTTCCGAACTTGTCAAACTGAAAGGTGCCCTTTACAAAGGATGGGAGAGCTACCGAAGCAAGTGTACACACAGCTATTTCGTCTGGGGATGTGTATTCACACACCTCGACACATAAATTAGACCCTTTAATTGTCCCAAGGTGCTGCTGATTGCTGCACGAGTTCACACGGTCTTTGAACATAATGTAGGGCGTTCCTGTTTCAATCTGTGACCGTATAATCTTCTCCCATAGGTCTCTAGCTTTAATTTTTCGTCCTGGAAGAGTTTCTTCAGCTTGCACATATCTTGCATTGAAGTCTTCCGAGTGGTAATCCTGTAGGTTGATCGTCTTAGGACAGAACAAAGTCCAGTGTTTGTCTTCCATGACCCTCTGCATGAAAAGATCAGGTACCCATAATGCTGTAAACAGATCACGAGCTTTACTGTTTTCATCTCCGTGGTTTTTACGAAGATTCAAAAAGGCTTCGACATCCAAATGCCAGGGCTCCAAGTACATTGCAAATGACCCCTTTCTTCTACGACCTTGGTCAACATATCTAGCTGTCTCATTGAAAACACGAAGCATTGGTACAATTCCATTTGATTTACCCATAGCTCCCTGGATATGTGACCCAGTGGACCGGATGTTGGATATACTTAACCCAATTCCACCAGCAGTTTTACTGATGAGGGCACACTGTTTGACAGTGTTGAAGATACCGAGTATACTGTCATCCTGCATGCAACCAAGGAAACAAGATGCATACTGACCTTTAGGCATCCCTGCATTGAATAGCGTGGGAGTAGCATGTGTGTATTCTTTAGCAGATAGTGATTTGTAACAGTTGACAATCTCTTCTACAGTATCATATAGTGAGACAGCTACTCTCATCAACATGTACTGGGGTCTCTCTACAATGTCCCCATGCTCGTCTCTCATGAGATAGGATCGTTCCAGAGTTCTCAAAGCAAAGAGATTGTACGTGAAATCGTTATTGTGAAGAATATGATCATCCAGCTGGAGGCTGAGAACTTTGGTATGGAAACCCGGGTCTAGAGGAAGAGTCATCATGGCTTGAGTGAAACTAGAAGAGGTCTGTTTGCGAATACCCATCATCTCAATTCTACCTGCTACAAGACCATACCCAGCTGCTTGAGCTGTATTGGCAAAGTAGGTATTTAACTGAGATGCAGATATATTCGAAGGTATACCTTTCATGATTGTTTCGACCAACCCATTCGTCTTTCCTTCGCTCACATGGCTTAAAAAGCGATGTACTTTAGCCTTGGAGACGGGTTCTGTAGATCCATTTCTCTTAGTGACGAGCATGTTGGTTAGAAAATCTAGCGGACTTATATACACCGTTTATAAACTGATATCGTAAAATATTAAACTTATACAGAGGTAGTGGGGGAAACAATGCATAAATTGGTATATTCTGGTAAAAATATTTTTGGAATGTTTCTGAACTAAGCTTTGTATTTATCTAGGCGTTTCAAAATCTATCATAAGTATATTAAATCGAAACAGAGTGTCATAAATGGATCGTTTTGAATGCTTCGTGGCAGGGCATAAAATAGGGTCAGGTATTTTACATAGAAATAATACAGCCACATCATTTGGGGTTGTGTCAAATGACAGAAATGTTCCAATCGTTTCTAGATAGAACCAAACCACCTGTCAGGTACCAGCTAGAGGGTGCGAGAACGTTTTTGCACGGTGTACACATTCCCACAAAAACATAGCGCAGCATCATGAACATTTTTTTGCTGCAAGCATTTTCGAAAGGCAGTTGCACAAAGGGTTAGTCTTCAAATGTATCGGCTATATCTCTCAACTCTTCCAAGGCTATGCTAGGCTGTCCACCCACTAGCAGATGCACATTAGCAGTTTTACAAAGTGTTGCAAAGACCTTTAGATTACTCTGTTCATGTCCGTTGTTAATAATAATTGTATCGTATTGTTTGTAATTTACAAGCATAGGGTCTACATCAATGAGTTCCAGAGTTCTTCCCATGGGGTCCCATTGTGGGGTCCCAACCTTTACGTGTATCATTTACCCACCCGTGCTTGGACTTATACTGTGGTCTACATCCGACGAAATACATATTTTCATTGGTGCAGTCTTCAAACAATCGTTTCTCTATGTTACAGCATACGCGTTCCCTTTTGCATTTTTCATACATAAACTTTACGTAGGCACACTTGGCGCTCATCTTTTAGCAGCACTATAAAGGATAAATACACCGTACAAATGGATTACGAAGGGTCCTCTTTCAAATCAGCGTGGAAAGACGGACTTTTGCGAATCCGAGCCTACCGGCTGGAGTCGGACACGTTTGATCTGATGGGTATTATTTTAGACGCCGCCATAGAGCAAGAAGAATTCAAACTCGCATGGGACTTGCGCGACATGGAGCCCGTTTCTGTTCGCCAGATGTGGTCTGTCATCTCGTTCGGAACAAAAATACAACCCAAACTGCACGGAGTCGTCACTGCGTCAAGTATCCTTGTATCGCCTAAATACGAAAAAACATTAAGATTTATTTTAAAATATGCTGGTCCATCAAGCCCGTGTTATGTGGGTACGGATGTACACGAAGCGAAGCGGTTTTTGAGTTAAAACCTAAAAGATACGTTAGTGTACCCTCTAGGCGAGGGCTCATCCTCTGATTCGGTTTCGCTACCCCAGTTGGATGGGTCAGGACCAAATGTCCTAGCAAGGCTCTCCTCGTATTCGCGCCTTCTTCTTTGATTCGGTCGAGGGTTACCCGATGATTGCCGCTCGAGTCGCCTTTGCGGTTGTACGCTCGCAGCATCAACGAAATGTGTCGAGTATGCTTTGATTTCTGATGGAGGGCATTGTGCAGAGAAGTAGAGGCGGTTGTTGCCAGCGTCTATCTGAAAACGATGATACACCTCACCAGAGGGAATGGATTCTGAAGCAGCAAGTATAATACGTCCACGCAGGTAGTGTGATAATACAATCGCCGTAGATTTACCAGCATAACAAGAGTTAAGGAAGACCTGGCAGTCCTCGGACGCATTCGTGTTAAGCTCTCTACAAAAGCTGACGAGTCTTTCCGGAGACAATTCTATGTCTCTACCTTTGTCCCACGGACCGTATAAGATCCCGTGTACATCACCATGTGCTGAAAGGTAAACAAGCGCAATTTCTTCGTCATCCTCAATGTCCTTTACAGCTGTTTGTAACTTGTCATAGCTATTCACATACGGCATGCATGTGACATTTTGCTTCAGAAACGCTGCGCTAAGTGGATATTTTAGTTCTGCAGCCGTCGCTAGTAGACTGTCGTGCGTTACCCTTTCGTCGTATATGACCATTCTGTGTTTCCACCCTAGGCTCTGAAGGGCAAATGCACAATATACGTACACATTCAGATCCGGTTGCAGGATGTCATCCGTATTTTTCACACATAAAAATAAATACACGGACTGTTTCGCAGGTTGACCTAGGGTTTCGTGTGACCTGAAAGTAACAGGTGACATATTTCGCTGGCTCCAGCGCAATCGTTCGACTTTCTGGACATCTTCTCGGCATTTCTGCGCTTCTTTTGCTATTTGACACTGCAGTCTGGGGTCAAGACGTTTATGATAACAGTTGAAACCAGAAAAATCAGGTAAGTCTATGTTAAGTTCTTTTTTATATGGGGACACATATCCCATCTTAATGTAGTCACTTGTTTTAGATTCTCCACCACTATGACCCGGGTGGGGTAGGTCTAAAGCATCGACGTCAACGATGTCGGCATCTGCAAAAACTTGATTAATGCCATCCCGGATGCTTACAGAGCCAGTGAATTCTACACCATCGCCCAACTCCCACACCTTGATCGTGGTGTCGTAACTCCCCGAGAACAGTCGTTCCCCAGACGCGCACACCGAGATCACCGCACCCGTGTGCCCCTGCAGCGTCTGCACGCACGCACCCGTCGCCACGTCCCACACCTTAATCGTCTTGTCGTTCGACCCGGACACGATGCGCGACCCGTCGGGCGACACGCACACCGACCACACGTAATCCGTGTGCCCCCACAGCGTCTGCACGCACGCACCCGTCGCCACGTCCCACACGCGCACCGTACAGTCCCTTGACCCAGACACCACCCGTCTGCCGTCAGGAGAAACTGACACCGAACTCACCTCTTCCGTGTGCCCCCGCAGCGTCTGCACGCACGCACCCGTCGCCACGTCCCACACCTTGATCGTCCTGTCTTTACTCCCCGAGAACAGCTGGTCGCCCGACACACACACCGAGAGTACCAAACCTTCGTGCCCCTCCATTGTTCGTAGGCATACGCCTGCCCCCCAATCCCATACCTTGATCGTCTTGTCCCAACTTCCCGAGAATAGTCGATCCCCAGACACGCACACCGAGACCACAGGATCCGTGTGCCCCTCCAGCGTGTTCATTAGCTCCCCCGACGACGCGTCCCACACCTTGGTCGCGCCGTTGACATGCCCCGTGAACAGATACGTTCCATCGGTGCACGCCGAGTTCATGTCAGAGTTCATGTTAGAGTTCACGCCACGAGTGTCCGCTTGCAGCGTCTGTATATGCGTGCCTGTCTTCCAGTCCCACACCTTGATCGCATTGCTGTAATCACACGAGAATAGTCGATCCCCAGACACGCATACCGATTCCACCCCTCTTTCGTTCTCAAGAGTCATACCTTCTACATAAGTGTCACTCATTATGGATATCACATGCCTTATTTATATTATTATAACGGTGTATATTATATAACATAACATTGTAGAACATGATTGAACAGCAGTATTTGCATCTCCTTGAGCGCTGTCTCTCGGCACCAGTCCGTGAAACACGCAATGCAATGTGTCATTCGACATTCGGTGCCTTTCTAGAACATGATCTTCGCGAAGGATTCCCTGCATTAACTACTAAGAAAATATTCTTCCGTGGAGTTGTGGAGGAACTTGCTTGGTTTCTAAGAGGATCCACAAACGTTCAGGAGTTGAAGGATAACAAAGTCCACATATGGGATAAGAACGCAGAAAGCTATGACTCAGAGGGTGTAGACGCTGGTGGTATATATGGGTTTTTGTGGAAACACTTTGGAGCTGAATACAAAGACTGTTATACCGACTACACTGGACAGGGTGTAGATCAGATCGCTACACTGCTACAGGGGCTTAAAGAGGACCCCACGTCTCGAAGACACATTATATGTGGCTGGTCCCCTGGGACACCCGCATCGTTACCACCGTGTCATGTACTGTACCAATTCTATGTATATGAAAACACATTACATGTACAGATGTACCAAAGAAGTGCAGATTTGTTTCTTGGACTACCCTTCAATATTGCAAGCACAGCTCTTCTGACTCACTTGATTGCTCATGAATGTAGTATGGAAGTTGGAACCATGAGAATCATTGTAGGAGATGCACACATATATAAAACCCACACACCTGCAGTTATGGAGCAATTGGGTCGCATTCCCAAACCACTACCAAAATTAAGCATTGTAAGGGGGGCAGATGAGTTAAAAGATGTACAATTGGAAGGGATAGAACTCATAGATTATACGCCAGAACCAGCAATAAAAGCAGGAATGATAGCTTAAAGATCTGTTTTAATATCTCTATTTTTTAAAATTTGTCGTACGAGTCCAATGTTATAGTGTTTCTTTATGACCAGAAGAGCATTGTCCCTCTCAGTTGAAATATCCATAAATTTAGTCTGAAGCTTATCTACTTCAGCCTTGAAATCCTTCTGAACTTTTTCATTGTCCTTCGATTCTTCCAAAATCATTTCCTTTAGTGTTTCATAACTTTTGTCCTTAAGACGTTTAATGATTTCCTTATCTTCATCCAAACAATTTTCTAGGTCATCAACATTGCATCCGGGTTTCAGTGTGTTTACAAACTTACTCAGATCGTCTTTATCCCTTCCACCCTTGTAGTCTTGCAAGTCGTTTGGGTCACCATGCTTAATAGTGGGGAATCCTTTCACACCCTCTTTATCACACAATGGCTTACCAGCTCCAACACAGTCCACATCAGCAACAAGAATGCTGTCAGAGTTTGAAAACTCTTCCATTAGAGCATCCCATGAAGGTTTCATACGTTTACAGTGACCACACCATGGTGCGAAAAACTTGACGAATACAGATTTCCCTGCTGTTTTTTCGTCCCAAGTTTCTGGTGTGAGTTCAATAGCACGCACACTTGATACTAATAAGGCTATAATGAAGTATTTCATTTTACAAAAGAAACACATGGATATAGTATATCTTTCTTTCTTTAAAAAGCTTGCACCCCTATTTATGCATGTGCAATGTATTAAATGACATCATACACACAGACCTGGGCTGAAGAATACGAGAAAATGGTCACACGAGCCATTCTTACACATGATGACGATCTATGGGCTGAGGCTCATGCACTGTCGTGTAGCATGGGATTCACACCTCAGCAATTAGAAGAATATCATTCTAATGTTGAGAGGTGGCTACGTTTACATGGAGTAACACCTATTGAGGACCACGAAAAAGCTGCTATTTTGCTTATACAATCATCTATACGCAGGTGGCTTGTATATATATCCTTAAAACATCAGTATAATATGTATTCCAGACTTGCAAAATTAGACAGCCCTGATCATTGTAGACGTGCAATGTCTTTAGAAAGAACATTGGCATACGCATGGCAATGTGCTAATAGTCGATAGTATGTGATAGAGAACAGCTATGGAAGTAACAGCTGCCATCATATATGGGTCAATTGTATCTATATCTTTAGGATCTGGTATCATTTTTAGCAGTGAGTTTTATATATTTATATACGCATATTTTAGTCAAATGGGTGGCACCTATAGCCTTTATGGGCGCAAAAAAATAAACGATGCATATATACTCGTGGAAGGTAATCTGGAAAAACCGTTTGGTATGTTTAAACACCACGTAGTATCTTATACTATGGATAGGAAAAACACAAATCTTAAATCCATCTATCTATATAACGGATATTTTAGAGAAGCAAAGGCAATAGTCAAGAATGGTTATTTGGAGATTACATTTTACTCCTCCAAAATTGCAGAAAAGTGGGACACATCAGAGGAAGAAGTACATGAGGTTGCATGGCTTTTTAGAGACTTCAGTCGTGCTTGGAAGCCTGTACATACAGACTACACATACATGCGGGTATATCAAAAAAACTAGTTTCTTTTTCTTTTTTTAGTTAACACTTTATTTATGGTAAACCACATTTCCCCTGAAGTCGTTTTCATGCTAAAGTATTTTTCCCCGTCCTTTTGCATCTGTTTGATTGTATCACATGCTTTCTTTACATCGTCCATTCCTTTGATATTTTTTCTATTGATACTGATAACTTCATCGTATTCCTCTGGTTTTTCGAAAGAAGCTACATAACTATTAGGGTCAATCTTGCTGATGACCACGACCTCTTTCATGCTTTTGGATAGTTCAATGCGCCCCAGCATTTTGATGTTTTTGCATGCTGGTATCTCATCTGAAGTCATAAGATTGGTGGACAGGTTCTGAAAGACGAATGGTCCAAACTCTACCACCTTACGTGGACACCATTCTTTGTAGTTTTCTGTTACTTTATGGCGTATAGGGGTTGGTGTTGTATTTAGTTTCCTTTTCATGCATTTCCTAGAGAATAAGACCTCTACTGGTGGTTCCAGTGACATGATGAACTCTGTATTGTGGATAGTAATCTTACTTCCGCGTGTGTTATCTTTCATCAACCCGAACATATCAAGGGCATGACCACCCACAGAATGAATAACATCACCTGTCTTTATAGTACCATACACACAAGAATCCGGATGCACCTCGTTCACCACAGCCCCAGTGCCTTGAATACTGTGCACTTTCTTAAAAGCATGTGTCATCGGGAGTAAAGAAAACCCCCACACTGGAAAATACCCATAGGGTGCAGTGTAAAATTTTTCGTAGTAGTTGATCACACTATATGCGGGCACAGCGAAAGCAATAGCCTCTGCACAACCCATCGTACTTGTACAAATTCCGATGACCCGCCCCTTATCGTCAAAAAGTGGTCCCCCAGAGTTCCCACTATTGATGGACATGTTTAACTGTAGCATCTCCTCTTCGTCACTACCTCTCCCTGCTAGCCACCCTGACGACACTTGGTTTTCTAATCCTTGGGGGAATCCAATTGTAGACACTTTACGTGTTTTACTAGAAATCCGTGTTGAACAAAGCTTTGCTGCTTTAATGTTACTTAGATATTCTTTGGGAGATTCGGAGAGAAACCATTTGTCATGCTGTGTTTCCGGACTAATTGATAAAATAGCAATGTCTAACTTAGGTACAACACTCTCCACATAGGCAGTGAACATGGATTTACCCATGGATGCTGTCCGAAGATATACCAGGCGACTGTCTGCATCGTCACAGACATGAAAGTTAGTCACAAAAAAAATTTTATCAGGAGAAAAGAAAGGTAGTTTAGAAAGAAACATCGTATTAACTCTGAAACAAGTTCCCTGGTACTCGTTCACGTCTAGTACTTTCCTAGGGTCTTGTTCGTCTGGCTCTGAGCATATTACATTGACCTGGAGTATGCAATGGCGAAGTTTTTCCATCTTTGAGAACACTATTTTGCCTTTATACACCGTTATTCTATACATGTATAAGTAACAAATCAATCTAATTAATGACAACACCCAGATGCCCCATATGCCATAATAGATATAGTGGTCAACGGATACCTTATATACTCCAACCTTGCTCTCATGGTCTCTGTAAACTATGTGCAGACGAGTATATCATTAGACGAGAAAGTACAACATGTCCGACATGTAGGGCAACTATACTCAGACACACTGTAAATTATGACTTAAAAGAAATGTGTACAAAAACTTTGGAGGGGTGGAAAGAAGCTTTAATGGAAACTTTATGTAAAACTCCTGGTATTGATGTAACTATAGAGGATTCAATTCTCCCAGCGGCTCAATTAATCGTGAATCGTATTACTGGAAATAGAAATTTTCATGAGTCTTTGGTGACTCTTGTACGGAATACGAATACAGACGACGCATTTGGCTGGGTGGATGCTCTTCAGTTCCCTGCAGACTGGGAAGTCGAACGCAAACTATCCAAGATAATACGCCATCACGAGTTTCTAGAAAAATGTAGCGCAGGGTGGGTATTAGAATTCATCTAGGTCTACAAGGTTCCCAAACTCTGCACTTTGAGTCTGTTGTGTCTGTACAGTTGTCACCACTAAACAAAATGGCAGAGAAAGACTGGGGGTTTGTGAACAGAGTACATCTATCTGCACCTTCATCAACATCCCCACAGTCGTCTGGTTCATTCGTGCATGTCCCTGAGACCATGCATTTATGATCGCCGGTCTCTACAAACTCTTTCGTTCTAAAATCTCGTTCAAATACTCCATAGTGAGTTTTAGGACACTGGCTAGTATTGAAGGGCTTTTTGATATCCACAGCACACTGGCACTCTTTACAGCTCTCACCAAACAAGTCTGGGTAACACTTTCCATCTGTTTGTTTCTCACATGAATCGAAAATCATCCCTTCGAATGAATTCGTGTGTTTCGCGTTGCACCTGCATATGCCCTTGCCTGCCCACATTCGTGTCCCACCATAACATGGGTTTGTGACACAGTCTGGTCCCACACCGACATCACATTGGCATCTAAACCTGTACTCTGGTACTCTGGACATGTCTGCACACTTTCCATTTATACAGAAATTGGACACGCATAGAGAATCTCCTATAAACTCTCCACCACATGTACATGATGAATTATAACAAATTTGGGGATCAACAAGTGTGTACCCAGTTGGGAATATATTCGGTTGCAATTTCGCATGGTAATCGAAGTCGCCACTGCACAGTGGAACATCTTTATTACACCCTTGACCATATTTCCCATCCGGACAACAGTCGGGTCCAGCATGTCCATCCTTACATTTATCGCAATGCACACTGCCACTATAATCGTTTATACATATGGATTCACTTACATCGTATAATAAATTCCTGATTCCTTCGACATTGTCGTATGTTTTATCGTAAAACACAGGTAAAGATACAGAATTATCATTTCTACAAGACGGAACCCAACGACCATAACACTTGGTTTCGGTCTGGTATCCTGGCAGTAGGTTTTTACAATGTGGAAACATGTACTGATGTTTACAAGTGTAGCATATGTCATGCGTTTCATTACCTTCGTTTATAGCCCCAGGTGGACACACGTTGCACGAATCGCCGACGTATGGGGGTGTACAAACACATTTCAGACCCCCCCCAACAACCCTCGTGTCTCCATTCACACAGTTTAACACATCTGCGGGGGTTGTGAGTTTTTGTTCATTGACAATTACATATACACAGGCTATAGATGTCAGTACGATTCTCGGTATTCTAGGTACAGAAGGTGCCATTATAATTGCAAGGATACCTATCATCCATCCTGAGAAAAATTGTGTAGTTTCTTCGTCAGCACTCCATACAAACACATTTCCAATAACTATGGCACAGAGCCCTAGTATCATTTGAATAGATGGTGATAGTATTTATATGCTTAAATGTTCGAGGAGATGTTACCTGAAGACACAAAATATCTAGAAGATATTCTAACTTTATTTTCAGTGTCTAAATATAAACTATCCGAAACACCAACTAGATTCAAGCTAATTATCCACCCTAACGAATTCAAATTAAAAAACATGCATGACACACAGGAACTAAAAACACCCGTTGGTATAGAAGTAGATCTAAAAAATGGTGTCTATTTAGAGTGTCTGAAAACAGGAGCTTCCAGGAAAAGAAGAAGAATTGCAATCGATATGTTCAAAGGAAAGTTGCCAGAAAAATATGAATCTGGGAAATTTAATCCAGCAATGCGTATACTGCTAGGGATAGAAGATATATGTGAGTTCGAATCAATAATTGAAGATAACTGCCTTGTTGTGAAAAACATTGAAAGTTTGTCCTATCCTATACTTAAGCACATTGAACAGGAAGGGTTCGATATTGCATTTAACCTACCTAAAGCATCGATGACGATTACACGCGCAACACTTGTATGAAAGTGTATGTATAAATAAACATTTATTCTTAGATATGGACTTTTTTATTACATATATATACAAAGTCATATGTGGTCAACCAGAACCAAATACCAAAGAATTCCAAGCCATGACAAACGAAAGAGTAAATGTATGTGGTAAATTTATGGAAAACTCTTGTCCACAACTTCTGTACATCCACAATTCGTCTCATGTGCGGCAGATGAATGCTGTGCCCTTATATTCGAGATGCTGTTCCACTGGAAAGATATTAGATAATAAAAATGGCGTTCAAATAAGTACTGGTGATGTACATCTGTGTATCCATGTGGATATATCTGTTAAATGGTTTCATTATTATAGGTTGCGTCATTTCCCAAAATTTATCTGTGGTCTTGTCCTACAGTGGTTGAAGGAACAACCTTGGTATTTACATGGAGAGACATTTAACATAGGTAGGCTTATGAACTCTCATTGGTCTAATACATACAAACTAATGTATAAAGAAAGTATTCAAAATTTAATGATTTGATTTAAGAAATTCATAACTGGTTCTTGTAGTTCGTCTGGTATAGCTTCATTGTATCTTTTGTGACAGTGGTGACACCCGATTGTAAACATGTCAGGAGCTTTGTAAATATAGTATCTGTTGTTTTTCCTATGCATGCGCTTAGCCAATTTGCACACACCTTTTTGTAGGTGACCAACCCAAACCCATTCCAGATCATTTTTCCACCTGTATTCTGATGCACCAGCCCAGTCTAAGACAGCCTCCACACACAGTGGAACCATACTATTGCGCATGGGTGCACTTGTTACTTTCTGAAGACCCAATGCGGCAACCCCCTTAGATCGAACAGGTTGGATCAAAGTTCTCACCCAGTTTTCCATTGTCCACTCTAGACCTACCAATGGACGGTCTTGACCATACTTTGAATTACCAAGCATGCGGAAGCAACGGTTTCTCGTATATACACCCAGATCTATTTTAGGGACATCTTCACCATAAATATCCACTAATCTCTGGTACAGAGCCCTACCCTGAACAGGCGATTCTAATAAGTATTTTTCAGCCATAACAATAATATGTGCACTCTGTTTGTCGCCCTTCGAAGCATCTAAAAAAATATACTGTACTGTGCCAACAAATTCACGAATTGCATGGAACATTTTGTCCAGCATTTTTTCGAGTATACCCCACTGCTTCCTCACATCCCCTTCGTCCAAATCAAAGTACATGTGGCAGGGGCGATCTTCAATTATCTCACAGTAATTTTTTTCACCACGCTGCATCAGAGACCACATAGATGGCAGTGTGCGTGCCATAAACTGTTTGGCACCTTTACTACTTACATCCATTGAATAAATTTTTTCGTCAGGCTTTGATACTACATCCTTAAGACGCAACATATTTTACATACAATTACATTTTCTCCTATACACCGTATATTTAAGGCACGGGACAATTATAAAATGCTTACCTTTGTATTCACTCAGTTGTTTCTGGTTAGTATTTCTTTATCGTTTAAAACACTCACTATATACCACTATCCAAATGCTGTAGCACAGGTCGCAATGCTTTTCTATAACCTGTACCCATATGTACGTATACGTTATTTGGCATCAGGGTTATTAGGATTGGCAGCTGTTTGCTCAGGTTTGGCATGGGTGATCAGTGCAATACGGACTTGGAGGTATTTTTTCTTTCCTACAAAGGAAGGAGCAGGTTTTTTCGGCGAGTGTCTAACAAATGTATTTGTTATACTAATACAACTTGTCCTCATGGTAACCCAGGCAAAAAATTTGTTTGCAAAGAAAAGGGTACAATTTTTAAAATATGTTTACACTACATGTGTATACATTTTATTTTTCCATGATTTCGTATACGCTGGGCTATTCGCATATTCCGAAGATGTAATTGGGATATTTGGGTATACTCAATTCATAGTACACACTCTTATCATGGGTCTGAACAAACAAAATATAGAACTGTTCCAGTATGTGTGGGTAGCACTTATTGTCCAACATGTATTCGTAATTGTCACGTACGACAATATATACATTAGGGTTTTCTCAGGTGTGTACGTAGTTGCCGATCTCATTTATCTTCTAAATTCGTCTTTACAGCACCAAACCAGTATAGTGACCAAATCCATAAAGAAAATATTAGGACCAGGAGAATACCGAGACGAGTAGGTGACATTCTAGTCATTTTCTTCTTAATATAAGTTACAGTATCTTGAACTCTATCAACTTTATCGTGTAAATGTCCTATCTCTTCAGTCAGTTCCTGTCTTGAGTCGTTTATGTTTCGATTCCCCTCCTCTAATAAATTCTGTATTTTCTGAAGCCTCTTGTCCAAATGCGTGGTCATTTCCTTCATCATTTCCTAAACCTTTATCAATGTAAATAAGTTGTATATGGCGACACACTTCTGACGTAATATAGTCCACATGCTTCCCAGGTTTCCAATGATAAGCTGTCGGTTCATACAAACTTTCTATCTCCTGCAGCATCTGTAACTCGTCCTCACTGCCAAGTACACTAGCTAACAACTCCTTTCCACCTGCTTCTGGGACTTCTCCTCTGAAGAAGGAGAGTCTGTAGCGGATGATTCGGAGCGCGTCTTTGTATTTGGACATCTTACATATACACTTTCTTTTTGATACACCGTGTCTCTAGGTCGTTTTCTGGATTTTTTAACTCCACTGCGTGCCATCAAATTTTCCAGCAATTCTTCCTGAGCATTCATTTACTAATACAAAAACATATAAATACGCGGTGATTATAATTAAATGGACAGGTCACCAGATATGATTGACATTACAGTGGGTGAGGAAACAATGTCAATTCCAGTGGTCTACAAGATGATCAACACAGACAAAGGTGGGAATATTATACTTAGAAGTTCAAAAACATGGTACCAAACTATGTCTTTGGCTTCTGTTGTCGTTCATAATGACCATATGTACAAAATAAGACTACCATATGCCAAAGACAGGATTAAGAAACGAATTCGAATAGTGAAAGGAACTAATACCAAGGAAGCATTGGTACCAGGCGAATTCGTAGAAGTAGAGGAAGGAGATGGTGATTATAGGTACATACAGACTCAAGGTACCAGCAGGTTTGTATACAAAAAAATATCCACCGGTGGTCGTTTTAATTACAAACCACCCAGAAAAAATTCTCGCGCCAAAAAAATATCGCATTCGGGTATATTAAACTACAACATTACTCAGCTTGCACATGGAGATCAAGTAAAATATGATAAAAAAAGCCAATCGTACGCGGACGATCAAATAGTGAAAGGATGGGTTGTAAAGGATATCGGTAATACTCAGAATCCAAGTAAAAGTTTTTTAAATCCGAATTACATAGCCAAAAAAGATTCAGCAGAGAAAGCTTACAATCTTACTAAAAAAGATGGTAATACTAAAAATATTGGTTTGGATTGTTTTGCATTTGAACTCATTGCTTCCAATTACATAGTGTTTATTGCTGGTGAATGGTACATTACTTTCAGTAATCCGAACAAATTCTTTACTGAAGATTATCGTCTGGCAGACAAACAGGGCATTGCCGAGGCTATCAAATCGTTAAAAAAAGAAGTATTTGTTCACAAAACAGATGTTGGCTCTCTTATTCTGGAAGTGTATGCCGAAGAAAGGATGTACAACGAATCACGTAAAGATACAATATTAGAAGCCAGTAAAACATATTTTAGCTTCGGAGACATACTTAAGATTATTCGGGAGAAAGTAGACAAATATAGAAATACTGTTACAGACACAGATGTATCGCGTGCTGAAATAGTAAAAAATATTGAAAAAAAGATGAAAGTGGCAATCTATAAATATGCGACTATACATCCTGTTTGGGATACGAAAGAAAGATTTGAACAGTGCATAAAGGACATGGGTCTTATGGTTCATCCGATGCTAAAAAGTTATGTCTCCAATGACAAGTTCTGGGAAATAGTATACGAGTGTTATGATAAGGAAACAGATACAGACACATCTGAAATTAAAGACGCGCTTGCATTGTTCGGCGGCGACGTTAAAGATGTAAGAGAATACCAGTTGTTACGTGTAGAAACACTACTAGACATTGCAAAAGCTGTACACAAAAAGGTGTATAACATAATTAAGGATAAAGACTCACATTTCATAAAGGAATACGAAAAAGATAAAACCGAAGACCATATACTGTCGTATTTATTCGAATTACTTGTCAAAATGAATATCAGTAAAGAAGACGATAAAAATATCAAAACAAAGTTTGTAACAGAACTAAGAACAAATGGCAAATTTAATATCAAAAACTTACAGCAAGCTATGGTAAACAGCTCTAAAGTAAGACCAAGTAAATTTAATCTGTTTAAAACTCTCATGGATGGTACTGGGAATGTACCTAGCGATAAAGACCTTGATGAAAAGATAACAAATGAAACTAGGGAATTGAAACAAAAGCTAAAGAGTGCAACAGACGAATTGGATAAGTTGGCGAAGGAAATAACTGACCTTGTTAAAAAACAAACAAACATGGGAAAGGCAGGGGATGCTGAAGACCAGGATTCTGCTGCTGACACTATAGCTCCGCAGATAAGTATGTTGAACGAACAGATAAAAGAAAAACGCAAAACGCTTGAAAACCTATCCCCTGGAGGTAAAAACAATCAAACAATTCAACTGAAGCGACAACTATACGCACTGAAAGACAGAAACTGGGTGTTAATGAAAGATTCACTCGAAAAAGCAGGTGTAAATGCTGTAAACAAACGCGCTCAGAAACTTAACATAGTCATGACTATACAAGAATTTCAAGATATGATTTCAAAATTTGCTGGTGAGCTTGATTATGAAGATCTAGAAGACGAACTTAAAAGACTCAACGATGAAGGCGAATCAGGCAATAAAGACGATATTCGAAACATACTTACACGACAAAACATTCTAGCTACACAAGAACCAGGCATAGAATACAAAAACGATGATTTTAAAACCATGATGACTGCTGCAAAGTATATATATGATTCTGTTTCGTGGGATACTGAACTAGAAACAATCAGAGATCTGTGCAGAATATGCTCTTACGAAAACCACGATACATTTGCTGGCAGTGTGACAACTAGTCAAGACAAGACTGATTCGGATTGGTTTACATACGAAAATAATAAAAATTACTCTTTACGAAAGGTTCATAAATTTTTAGAAGTCATGACTATTGTCCACTTTGCTACAGAATGTATGGATCAAAATGAGATGGACATGAAAACAACAACAAGAACAAATGGTATACCATTTGCACTTCAGTATGACTTTTTCAAAACTGGAGTGGATAGCTCCAGATTGGACGAAAACACTTTCGTACAGTTAAAGACAGCAAAGAACTCTGATTTTCTTTTCCCTAGTGGTAAAAGAATAGGATTATACGACAAAACGGATGAAGCGTTTACAGCTCCACAGAACTCTGAACAATACAAAGAGTTTCATAAAAAAGCCAGAAAAATACTTCAACTAGACGATAGTGTTTTCAAATATGATAAAAAGAAAGAAAAGGCTTCCAAAAAGAAAACAACAGGTCGAGCAAAGAGTCGAGGTCGAGCAAAGAGTCGAGGACGAGCAAAGAGTCGAGGTCGAGCAAAGAGTCGAGGTCGAGCAAAGAGTCGAGGACGGGGGATAAGGCTGGGAAACGAAAGGAATATGTTAACCATTATGAAAGCCTACAACCTTAGACGACGAGACGACACCGCTATTGATGGAAACTGTTTCTTTGACGCTTTGAGGTTAACATTGGGTCTCGAAGATACTGCAAGTGAAATACGAAATAATATAGTAGATGAGCTAGTTCGTATTCTAGAAGAAGACCCTAACGACCCGATAAGTTTAATGATACAAGTGAGACGCAGGGGTTCTTTTGTTTTACTAGACAAAGGTGATGATACTTACGCTACCAATCTGCAACTCTACCTTGCAAGTATGAGACTAGACGGGACAACCTCCGATGGTGTCACATGGGCAGACCAAGCCATTGTCCATGCTGCAGTTTCGCTGTACAACCGTCCTATATACCTCATCAACAATAACTCACATCGCATCTCATGTATAAATATCATAAGGAAGATAAATGAATGGGATTTACCAGATTATGAACCAGACAACTTTATTGTTCTAGGAAATGACCGGGACCGGCACTTTTATGGTACAGAAAAACTAGAAGGGTTTGAAAACGGAAAACTGATGTCTCTATACTTTAGAGAAAACATGAGATCTCGATTAGACAAGGGTCCCACATTCATGAGCCCCACGGCGATGCAGCCTTCTGGTAGTGGCACATGCGCAATGTATGCACTGAACAACCTTAACATTGGATCATATAATCCAGTAGACCTTGAACAAATCAAAGGGAAAAAAAATTGGTGGACGACACGAGAGGTCATGATTGCTTTAGGTGCAGGTGTCAAGTTAGATGAAGGTGGTAAGCGTACGGATACTCTGGATACCCATGTTGCATTAGAACTCATAGCCAGTTCCAAGGAACCATGGAGCGCCCACGCTCAGGAATACTTAAACGCCGATGGGCTTATGGGCATGCTGTTCTTCTTTGAACCTAGAGAAAGGGGTCATTGGACTGCAATGAGAGTTGAAAACCAAAAAGGTGATCCTTTTTTTACATACTCCGATTCACTCAGAGCAGGAGACGATCATGAAGTAACGAATTCAGCTCTGACTACATATTCAACTGCACCCGATATGGTAGAATATCTTAATAATAACGAAGAGACGACATATGGTGGTAATAAATGGAATACTGCAATTATGGTATTTCAGACTGTAGAACAAAAAGAGGATTTTATAGATCAGATTGCAGCTTGGAATGGCAAACCAAAGAGAAAGAGAAGAACTGTCGGTCTAGCAGGGTCGAGTGATAAACCAAAGAAAAAACCCAGAAAGACACTCCATAAAAAAGAACTCATAAATGAGTATATTGATATTTATAACAAAAAGACAGGGAAATCGTTATCTTTTGAAACAATAGAGGATTCTACTAAGGAAGGTATCTGGGAAAACATTCAAAAGTTATTCAGAAAATTTGCAAGAATGTCACAGGAATTACATCCAGAAACATTTGAAAAGTTGCCAGACTTTAATGAAATACTTTCGTTAGAAAATAAGAAGAAGGTACTGCATAAATATGTCGTGTTGCAACGATTTGCATCAAAAAAGTGAACGTATAAAGCCTTTCGGTCGTTTAACAAAATGAAAGTCGGTGATTATGTGTCTATGGCTGCCGAAAACGACGAAATATGGTACGGGGAAGTCGTGGGGGTCAATGGAGACAACGTAGAAGTGTACTATATAGAAAAGAAAGATAATAACGTTTGGACTTACTCCGAAGAGTGGTACGAAGTAACAAAGGGATGTGTTATTTCTCATGTAGAAACATCAAAGCATGCAAATATCATAGGTGCACTGAATAAAATTGGGTTTCGTCCATTGAGTGATAATACTTTTGCCAGACTTAACGAACAAGGAGTAGTACCTGTGGGTGATCCAGCATTTGACAGCATTGAAGAAGATGACTGTGTAGGGATACATCCAGAAATGAGGGGGTTTATTGTACCTGATAGTGAGGGGGGGGCTTTTACATTCGCAAAACCAGACAACAGTTTTGTTAGAGAAACACACGAAGCAGTGAGAGACTTTAACAATTGGGAGCCTCAGGAAGATGCTGTACGAATCAAAAGATTTATCGAACATATGGGCAATAAAGCATGTGCACTAGAAAATAATCGAACAAGGCTTGGTGAAGGTTTATCGTATAATAACCCCCCTAAATAACAAAAACAGCACAGTATTAAAGGATCTCCTTTTTCATTAAATGATCCCTGCAAACAAACCGAAACCTGTACGCCTCCGCTCTAAAGCTCTTAGAGAAGTTCGTGACGAACAAGCTAAGGTCACCAATGTTATCCCCACTGCTCCTTTCCATAGACTGGTCAGAGAGATGACAAAAAATTGTTCAGATCAAGAAATTCGGTTTAGAAGGGACGCCCTTGATGCCCTGCAAGCTGATTCAGAAGACTTTTTGATTGGTATGTTTCACGATTCTAATCTCATTGCCATCCAAGGAAATAGAGAAACACTACATGTAGACGATATTAAATTATGGAAGACTATAAAAGGAATCTAAATATATTAAATGATCATTCTAAACAACTGTACAGATGTAAAAGTCCAATACACAGACTCCGAGCCTAAAAAACTATTCAGTATGGTTGTTTTAAACAAAGACGACTCACCAAATCTATGCCTTTTTGACGATGTACTAGTAGATGAGAAAACAGCTGTTTTCCTTAGAGAATTTCCATTCGAATGGCTGGAGTCGGATAAAAAGGACCAAATATATGGTGTACGAATAAATGCAGATAATGAGACTTGTAGGGAATTTCTTAGAAAACAGTTATTTTCGAATGGAAAAATACTCCTCGATGACAAGTAATGCACATTTCAACCATATCTTTTGTTCTTCAGTCATATTTAAATTTATATTAAATGTCTACTACACCGTTATTTTTATCTGTATACTCGGGATGTGCACCTCACCCCCCCCGACATCATATTTTGTATCGGCTACTGTACCTCTCCCTCTCACTTGCAACATGATTGCAACCTCTACAGCTCTCTGTATCTGTTTCCCCCTAGCCTTGATCACAATTTCAACATGTTTGTACGACATACCTTCTGCGATTCTCATTAGGTGTGGAAAATCTAATGTCTTTGACACTAGTAAAATATTATCCATTTACGTAAAATCTACATGACTTATACTCACAAGACCATGTTTAGAATTGCCAACTTCGTACAGGATGATAGACATGTGCCAGTGTCTCTCATCTCTTTCACAGTGATTGTTCCATCTTTGTTTGCATCGCAATCTATGAATGCGTTGTCTACTCCTATTTTATCTATTGCCCACGAAACCACTTTTGGAAGTGATTTTTCAAGCTCTAAAACAAAGACCCTGTTCACATCTCTCCCATCTAACAGCTTATCAATTTTGTTTACCATGTTTTCTTTTGAATACAGCCAACATCCATTTGCTACTGGTAAGAAAAACAAAAGCATCCATCTCATTTTAAACATCCTCATCACTGAAATATTGCACAGTTTTTGTACCAGTTTCCAGTAAAACAATGTCTCTGTGTAAATCAAAATATACTTTTCCTTTACTTTCTCTGACAGTGCACGCGCACTGGACAAGAGACCCGACCTTTACTTTATTATTTGATCGTACATAATTACCAGATTGTTCCTCCCAAACCCTTATAGGTGGATTCATCATGCCACCATAAGCCCTCTGAAACCTGGATAATCTTAAATCCTTCCCACCATATTCGGCATATGTATTTACCCACTGTAAAATCTTACTATTGTTTGGTATGTTAAGTATGATACTTTGGGTACCTTGGTCCAAATTTGCAAACAAAACTCTACACGGATCTAAAAGAGAAGTGTTACACCCCGCTGTATAGTGAGACGGGAGGTCTAGACGAACATCTGCAGTCCTGAGAGGTTCTGGTGTTACTTTTCTAGAAGCCATGTGGGTTTTAAACAATTCTACGTTCATTTCTGTAAACATTCGTATATATATATGTTGGTATATTTAAATGAATTACCGTTCACAAATGGAAGATGTCATTATCAACCTGAGAGTCGTAGCCTGCTTGGAGCCCTACCAAAGGTTACATACACGACAAACACATTTCAGAATTTATGAACATAAAATTCTTCCAGAGTGGATCATTCGCTGGCTTGACGGTGCTACCCGGAGAAGTGATTTTGGCAGGATTAGAGACATCTTTATGACTGCACGCGACAATAGAAATCACCCCGGTATGGAAGAACAAATACTAAATGCACGGCACGGGTTGGAAAGTCTTAAAAAAACATACGAGAATGATCAGACTATGCAGGCTCGTATCGACACACTTATAGATATGATGTATAACGGTGTATCTGAGGAAGAATGAATTTACATCATGCTGGGATTTACCCCCGAAAATAGTATGAAACAAAATTTAGACCACGGAGAGAAACTCTTAGCCAAATGTTCCCATGGATGTATACAGCAAATACATAATTGGTGGCAAGATCCCAATATGTACTACGCCTTTGAAACAAAAGAAGGTGCGAGATGGTTTGGAAAGCATGGTGGACCTACAAAGTATATGGAAATAGTCGGTGCAAATGCACCTGATGTGGAAATGCCGTTTCTACCCAATCCTTACAAAGTGCAGCCAGTGTGTCACTCGTGTATGAAACCATTTGAAAGTTTTACAAAACCAATACACATCAAGGTGTGTAGATGTATGTGTGGTACAAAGATTGTTCATCCCAACTGTTTCATGCCCAAAGAATGTCCCATCTGTAGAATCAAATCATCAATATTTCAAAGAGAGCAGTCTATTTCATCTTGTATTTAAATTAAGTGGGTAGCCTAGATTATCCCTACAATGGTAATAAATAAAACCAGCTACAGTTTTAAACGCCAATCTACCTGTCTTTGTGGCTTTAATTTCACCCATACTTTCGTACCCTTCAAATGGGTCTTGCAATGTGATTTCGTTTGAATCAGCTTTATCAAATATTTCCTTGAACGATTTAGCAACTTTAAAATGTATAGTTTTCCCCTCTTGGTGTTCCCATATAGGATATACAGCTGTGTTGTCTACCCTGTGTACCTTCTTCCTTCGTTTGGCACCCATTTTTCTATTGAACAGCGTGTGCGGTAAAAAGGGTAAGTCAACATACGAACCATTCACACATACGGTGACAATATTCTCACTGGGAATTTCACTTACTTTGAGAAAGCATTTAGAATACCATTTCTCTGGGATCTCTTTAAATCCTGAAGAATCATGTGTAGCGTATTTAAAGTAATCAGCTTGGCGTAAGATAAATACATTTTTTGGTTTTATATTACACTTTGTAAGTGTACCATTAAAGGGTTCACCACACCAAGCCACTGAAAACCCAGACAAGTCATGACCTTCTATGACCATCCCCTGCCATTTCTTCAGCGTGGCATGGGATGCTTCGGGCAATGAGAACATTGCTTAATTTACATTGGGTTTTATAATCAAGTAATTAAATGCGCAACTGCCTTACATATTGTGTCTGACTCACAATAAATATCTGGAACATTTCCATATAAATGGAAAAAGAAATGGTCTGATATACGTTTCTCCACACCAGGGTATTTAACCGTACCATTACCAATAACATGTACAAAAACCATACCTTGTAGATCTGAAAAATGCGTGTTCCACTGCATCGTAGTGTGAGGTTGAGCAACCCCTTGGAATGTGTAGTGAGACTTTTTAGGAAGCAAATGGGCAACAAATGCGGCACACAAAATAAGGAGAATATGTTTACACATGTTTATTATCTTAGCATCTCCTATATATGTCTTGTTTGTACACAAAATGTCTGTACCTAAGCTGGTTTTTCGTGACCAACCTCTTAGATTAAAGGTGAGAAGAGTACAGGCGAAACCACAGCTGAAAACACATACACCTGACATTGAATCTCAACAACATACAGAGTTACTAAAAACGAACAAGAAGGTTCTTTACTTTTTTGGTATTGTTATTCTACTAATTGTTGTATTAACACTCAGATATTATTATTATAACAAGAATGTGCATACAATTAAAAAACTAAAGTGCAAACAGCATAAAAGAGTTCTAACATGTTCTGGTGCCGAACCTAAAGGAACATTTGTTGTTCAAATCCCAGACTCGTGTTCGGGTTCAGTTTACGATATTGGTGGATACCCTTTTTCAGTTGCAATCCAAAAAAAATATTATAAAGTACCTGCTGAGCAACTTACTGTTAAAAATGTAAATGGCAAATGTGATACACAAGCCTTCATAGACTCTAATGAGATTAAACTGTATCATCCATTCACATGGGTCACTACAAACCAACATACTACATTCACCATTATGGATGGAGACAATGTCATAGTAGACAAAGGTCCTGCTTCGCTATTCGATTCTGTAGCCAAGGGGTCGTGGATAGCATATACATACGATATCCCAGGCAGTACTGCTAACGTGATAGGTGACGGGACAGACATTATACATATTTATAATGGTGTATATGGATGATATAACATGTCTCAAGATGACAAATGGAACAACTTATTACGATTGGACTGGTCGGTATAGGGGACAGAATAAAATTCATGTTCAAAAAAAACACAATATGTGGTACAATAGGACATGGTGGTCATGTACTGAACACAACCATTCTTTGTCCAAACTCTATACAGATCAAGACTTTATTTACTCGATCGTACCCTTCTCTAACTGCATGGAGCGAGGCATGTCTAAGAGAGGGTTTACAAGAAGAGAACACCAGATATGCATCGTGGAAACGCGTTACCCATGTAAAATCGGGCAGGACACTTCAAAGTTTAAGAAGCCAGTTAAATGTAAGTACAAAAATGGTAGGTGCTTCCAGACAAGATTTATTTGCAGAAATAAACAGACTTCAGATGAAAGTGACCCAGTTGACGCAATTGAAATCAGAACCAAGAGAATCCGCATCAGTGACAGACCAATTATTAGTAACACCCTCCGTGACAAAGTTTTTCAAGGAGTGGGAAGCTACCTCATCGCTCCGTGGTTAACACCAGATGATCTACAAATGGTAAAGTCTGCATTTAGGTGTGACTGGGATTGGGCTAGAACATGGCATGGGGGGAAGGTAAAGGACAAAGAAGTCGCTGCAAAGGTATTTTTACACATCAAACAGGGCATCCCTATAGAATTTTTGAACGAAAAGTATGGTACTGACAAAGTGTTCAGTGCGCTGTGGTATATATTACCATGTAAAGAATTCATTTTTTCTGCTCATAGATTAAAACATTGGCAGAGTATACGAAAACTAGATCGTTTGAAATAAACTATTTATACATCTATATATTTATGAAATGGACGGACTTGCATTCTTCTCAATTTTATTGGGCAGTGTACTCTTATTTATTCTCCTTTGTTCATGCAGTGTGCGCTTATGTATTGGTATGTTTGATCCTGGTAATACTGTAGGTAGAGCATATAGAACAGATTTTACAGATGTTTAAAGAATTTGTCTTAGTTCATCTATACTGTATGTTTTAAGTAATTTACGTATGCACGTCCTAATAGTGTTCTTTGTCTGGGTAAATGTGGATTTTGTAATTCCAAAATCATCCAATGTATTTGCATCGGGTAAAATTGTTTCAAACACTTCGTACTTTTGTAAAATGATTTCTCCATCCACACTCATCCCCCTCTGGAGTATGTACAGCATTGCTGGTACGAATATACCAAATGCTATCTGGCGTGGCATCTCCACAATGTTCCAAAGCCTGACAATCGTTGGGTATACATCTTCTGTAATTTTGGGAATTTGTGGCTCGAATCGTATCATAATTCGTAGGAATATTGGTTTTGAAAACGTCTCAGTGACCAGTATATTCATCATAGTACACGCGACGATGCATTTTCTATTATCTCTACAGTGTTTTATGTACCTATTCACCTGTTTTACCCCCACCTGGCGTCCATGATAGAATTTTTCCAACTCCTGACATTTTCTCACATGAGAACAAACTAACAACACAAGTGTCCTTTGTACCTCTCGTTTGCAAGACTCATCCTTAATATTAAGTGTCTTATTAAGCACTCTGCCATCATGTGTTCTCGAATACATATTGGGATCTCTTTTATCAGATATAATCGTGGGTACACACTTCGAGGTCAGCTTCCATGATCGAACGACCTCTGTCTCATTGTTCCACTGTACACCAGACACTGGACATGCCAACGTGCGATCATCGTTAGGGACAGGTTCAAGAGAACACTCGTCTGTACAATGGTGAACAGAACCTGTTTTTTTGCATATGAAGACATACTTTAAAGCTCGCACGAAATTAGACTTATCCATCCATGGTTTATTATTCCCAGACCATCGAATATGTTCCACTCCATCTTTTTTATGAATATGTACATGTATCAGTTGAGTTTGGCATGTTGATGTACATATGTGTGGATTACCCCCTATCCTCCTCTGTATATGATTAATGATTTGAGAGTCATTCATTTACATCCCTTGCCAATGCTACTAATAGTTGCGTACACCGTTACATATATATGTAAATTATAAGACCGATCAGACTAAGCGCACCCATAACATCCATAAAGTCAAGTGTGAGAAATAGAGGCAACACCATTAAAACAATCAGGATGAAAAATATGGTTTGTATGTGTGTTGTTGCAGCGAGTGTCCATGAAATCAAATCATACATGAGTCATATATATATAAACACGGTAAATAGCCCATGATATTGCTACGACCATGGCAATGTCCCCATATCTGTTTTGCTTTTTGACAGCTATAATCTCACAATATGCATATGTATTGTTGTATCTAATACTAATATCATACCCTTGTTTTGAAAACACCGACTTGAATGTTTCCCTAAGTTCATCTGTATACAACTCTATTCCTCTATACCTAACTTTGAACCCGTCACTCATAACTAAAGAACCAATGAATTCAGAACGCATGTCTTGATTTTGATCTGATTCGATCTCTAACCAATCCATTGATGTAATTTACGCTCCATTTATATGAACTCGAAATAGTTCTTATGAAGTTCTAACATCTTATGTGGAGGATTACCCTCTACGTTGTATATGTTATTTTGAATATTGTCAAAGGGGATGTCTGGATCTGTTTCTGAATGGAAATGGGGAATAAAAAGCGCTCTACAATATGCTACTAGTGGATTAGTTGTGTCCTGACGTTTTCTCTTTGATCCTCCAGACAACTTGTGTAAAATGGAACGTATTTCAAATTGCTTTGCGTCCATTATAAAAGGTTACATACGCTTTTATATGTACGTGTATCTTAGCAGTGATGGACAGGTTACACAAATAACTTCGGCAGCTTCGCCTGAAGAATGTGTTGTAGACAAGGGTGCCGATATTTTACTGGCATTGCAGGTGCCTAATCATATGGTTCATGATATTGTTGGCAAATGGAAAAGAGAATCTAGGGGGGACATATCCAGGGTGAAGAAAGGATTTAAAATAGCAAAACAATATAATTTTAAAGTATATGTATCAGACATACCAATAGGTGAATTAGAAACGTTGAAAAAATATAAATCACCATCTGAAGGCGAACCTAAAAAAGTACCAGTGTCGTTCTGGGAAAATTTATAGTATAAATAGTCAGCACTTGTTGCATAAATATGGACCTATCCGACTTGGTACAGAGATATGGACAAATCCCAGCTGGATTGCAAGCAGAAGTAGACGCCGTATGGAACCATCTTCAACTGCAAGGTGATCACGTGATCAGCGCCAAAGCCACAGCCAATTTTGGTGTAGACAGTGAAAATACGAAACTCACAGGTCAAAAGGTTCATAGGGGTCTTATTGTTGGTATAAAACCAGGATACCAAATATCCAAGAAGGACTCGTGGATTCATCCGAACCTCAACCAGTGTCGTAGTCTATTTGACGGTGGAGAGTATCTAGAGTACAACGAGTTGCCAGATACAAACTGTAGTGCTGGTGTTTACAACACTCAATCTATAAACGATGTAGGCGATATGGTGCATAAACCACATACTATAGTAGACTTACATATGAAAGGGGCTAGCGATGTACGTGTGTCGTGGAATGGTAAAACAGTGGAGTCAGTGTATTCTACTACATTGAGAGACAATACTTTGGCAAAGGTGCAGGGGATAGCAAACAAATTTGGAGCACAGGAAAAAATCAGATCAGATTTTACCAACATTCTCTACAGGGGTAGAAATATGTACTACTTTTACAATAATGCATACAAAGGAGAAGGATTGGTACTCACGAGTCCACTCAATGGTTACAGACTAGTGAGTTCCAAAGATCACGCTGCTGACTACATGAGTGATCAGCTCATCGATGTACCGAACCTTGATAAGAAACATATTGAGTCACTTTACAGCAAAGCCAAGTGGAACTCAGCAGAGCTTATTAACACATTTGTCACCAAGAAAAGTTATTCGACAGAGCCAGCCACCTACCGAATGCAAAAGGCTAGTTTCTCAGACACACCAGTGGTGAAATTCATGACACCCTCTCAAATCAACAAGCTGACACCTTCGTACATGCATGTGCAAAATATGGATCTAAGAGTGCACGATTTCTTTTTGGAGGATAAATTACACGTCCCACTTACAAACGATGTCATTCAGCAGTTGATGCAAATGAGGGATGTACAGTTTATTAACCCGAAATTTTATGATTACGGGGAAGGGAGACTAGTCTTACCTAGAAATGTTGTAAATAAATTAATCTAAGTTCATCTAAGGAAATCTGTACTTTACTTCCATCTCACACACTACCTTGTACAAAGCCGATCCCTCAGTATTCGACTGGAACCTTGCACCGAGATCTGCAAATTTGGTGTAAGGGATCTGGCTGATCACATTCGAATACAACTGGTTAATGCAGTTGTCCACAATGTTCTTACTCACCTTCATAAACTCTCCCTCGCGGACAGCCTCACTCTGCAGATTCACACCCAACTGTTCCCAGTTATTCTTAATAATCGACACAACCACATGATCCGCTGGCACATAACAGTAATCCTTACCCTTGAAACGTGTAATTCCCTCATGCAGCCTGTCCAGAGTGTACCCTCCGTACTGCTTGATCCAGCGCGAGTTCATCAGTCCCTCGGGGTGGTAGACCACCTCATTGGGGCGATTGCGCTCATGCGGCAGAATCGTAGCCACATTACTGTAGCCCTCGTTCTGGTGGGCATGGTTGTCCGAGAGATCCGAAACCTCCTGGGCATACAGCCACCCCTTCGAGTTGGCAACATTCGCCGAGTTGGCGAAAAGGTTCATCCCCACAGTGACAGTCTCTGGACAGGAAGAATGGACAGACTTAAGAGTCATACTAGTCACAATTCCCTGAGTAAAGTCCTTTGCCCCAAAAGCGGCTTTCTCCTCAGCAGAGAGATCTGAAGCCATAGACGGAGTGAAGATGTGACCAGCATTCTGCAGGTTCACAACCACACCATTAGCAAGCTTAGACCCAGACGCATTGCACTCGAAAACGACCCTACGAATAAGCTCGGGACTTACGTCCGCAGAAACTTCCTCAACTTGTTCAACATTTGCACTGGGTTCAGCCGGGGCAAGTTCGGACACCACAGGTCGTGACATTTAGATACATACTATGCCTTATAAATACCTTGTTTTATTTCTTTAAAAAATGGCTTGGGCGGAAAAAACTTTTTTCAATGTAAAAGATTCTACACATGACTCTACCTCTGAAAGTGAGGATAGAATCAACCAAATGTTAAAGGATTTACCCCCCTTTATGAAACTTACTTCTAGAAAAGCAAGGAAGACGCTTGTGCGTTATGAAGAATTGAAACAGCGACATATTGAGAATTTGAGGGACAACGATGTCTTTAAATTCGTTATGAAGGTTGCTGGATTTACGAACGAACGCATCGAAAAGTACTGGAAAGGATCTGACATATCCCCATTCATGGAAAAATATACCCCCAAAAATATTAAAATCACAAAAGATGATTTAGACATTTTAAAACTCAGAGCTAGGGAACACGCACTATCGGACCTTCACCAATTCTGTACAGAAGTTGTAGCTATACCTATGTACAGACCCATACAGACAGGGAAGGGTCACATGGATAGAGACAAATCTGTTAATATACCCGACCACTCTGCCCTACCCGATCCTACAGTAAGAGTCGATGTGGATGCATATAAAAGCAAATCCAAAATGATATTCAATATGTCAGATTCTGAGTTCCAGGTTTTCTGTAAAAAGTTCCTGCTTATGAAAAAGACACTAGAGAAAGCATACAATGGAAAAAATGATATCATCTGGTATACCTTCCTTACCCCCCCTGACCCGGAATATGTAGGAAGTATATATGACCATACAGCTATATTTGATTCTGACGAAGTGCAACAGGGAACATATGACGACCCATTGGAATCTGTTGAAATAGATACAGACGATACTAATAGTCACCTTTGGACATGGATGGATAACACACCTATTGTACACTGGGACAAAACCACAGCCGAGTTTTGGTTCCAAAGGTATATAGCAAAGTGGCTCGCTGATGATACACCTGACAGGGGAGAACGACCAGGTAAAGACCAATTTTTAGATCTTACCGATTTTAGAGATAGATTCAGAACACTGTTCAACAATTTAAGATTAGACAAAAGTACAGGGAAATGGATGAGAGACCTCACTGGTCTGAGACTTACCAAAATGATCCGTGGAAGGAAAGAATTCAAAGACAGAGGGGTCGGGCTGGGGAAAACAACAGCTATGGGTAAATACAGAGACGAGAAGGACATTGACGATAAGGACACTGGCGATAAGGGCAGTGACGATCCACCACCACCATCCAGTAATCGGCAGGCGTCAACAGGTACATCGGGTGGAGTGAGAACAATTCGGCGACTGAACAATCGAGACAAATCGGGCATCGCAGTGGGTGTGACTAATTTTGAAGAGCCGGAAGTTAGTGAGGGTGACCTGGATGTTTGGCGCCCAGAAGATCTTCCAACAGAAGTACCACTTGACTTTGTACGCCCTATGTTCAATGAGAGGTTTGCATACTGGAAACATGAGCTTGTTCTAGGAGAATACGAAAAACGCAGCATGCAGGAAGCTGACAAATGGCTGCAAATGACTCCTTGGGCTATTGGAAAGATATACCTGCAACCTTCCATATATGCACATATGCAAGAAGCTCATATTGCCATTACCAAAAAATGGAAAAAGTTTGCACACCTCACACTTGAAGATTGGTTATCTAGCTCTGAGCATTCTTTCTTTTACAGTAAACTCGTATCACTCTGCATAAAGACATCTGACGTGCTGTCAGGTAAAAAATATGGTCTAGATAAGATGTATATGCGATTAAACCTTGAAAAACGCAGAATCATGTATTCCATAGGCAAGTTGAGTGTGCCTGGAAGAACAAGGAAAAGTATAGGTACATTGCCACCAACTATCACCGAAGAGAAATTATGGAAAGAATATCAAGCAGCTCGTGCAAAAGGTGATGCAGCCGAAGCTGCTAGAGTTCAATTCCGTATGCAGAGAGTTCCATTTTGATACACCGTTCAAAACGGTACCAAAACGCGACTTCTGTGCATTTCAGAGCATGCTCCCATGATTATTAAAAAAATATTTTTTATTACTTTTTATAAAAATGCTATTAATACAAGATTAGGTGCTCAAACCACTAGAAGTCGCGTTTTGGTACCGTTTTGAACGGTGTATCAAAAACGCAATGTCGCATCCTGGAAAAAAACATCGGCTGCAATGTCATACTCTTCAGTTTCAAGAGGGTAAATTGCATCTAAGTCTTTTACAATCTTGCTAGCCAATGGTCTCCAATGTTCATAGAACAGACATCTTTTAAAAAGCTCTGCTAGTTTCACTGGCATATGCAATTGCAGTATAGAATGTCTGCCTGCGCGAAAACATATGTACATTTCAGAGAGCGGAGTAGGCACTGTTTCGATACTTTCAATATTGCCAGTCTGAAGTCCATTTTTTAATCGTTTGTCCAGTGTCTCAAACCTAAAATCAGATTCATTGGTTTTCAGCAAAGCCTTTGTGAGTAAAATATGAAATTCATTTGTCCCCATACTGCGATCATTTTTCTTGGGGTAATAAATAAGGTTTAGAAGATTCACAGCAACAGAGAAGATGTCAAATTTGGTTGTAACCGGTGCGTAACTGCACGTTTGTCCATTCCAAACACGCTGTTCGGGGGGATGCCAGTGTCTCCAATGTGTTAAACTCATATCCGTAAATGGAATTATGCTTCCACCCCCTGTCACCTCTGCGAATCCGAAATCAATTAATACAGGATCATCACCACTAAACATAATGTTACCACCATGTAAATCAAGATGAACAACCTGCTTGCTTTCAAGAAATGCAACGGCTTCAAACATTTGAAATGCTTTTCTGACAAAACCTGTGCGTCTCCTCTGTATAGAATACTTCAAATGCTCTCTAAGAGTCGTGTCCAGCTTTTCTACAACCATCAATAAATAATTTTCATCACCATCAGGTGGTTTAGCTGTTCCATACAATGTCATGATATAGTTAGATTGATTACCTAGCCTACGCAGAATTTGAACTTCGTGTTCAGTTTCTCGTTTATCTTGGTACTTTATTCCATATGTAAATTCTGGAGAGAGGGGTATACCTTCATAATTTGTTATAATTTTATCAGGATTATGAAAAGTACCCTTTACAACAGTACCATAGCTCCCACTACCAAGTCGTGAACGACTCATAATTAAAACTCCCGAATTCAGCCCTCCTGATACATATGGGACACTAGCAGCACCACTTTGATTACTAGGTTCGTTCTTTTTTGTAGCTCCCCCTTGTTCCACACGTCTTGCCATGGATGCCATTAATGTACATGAGATGATATATATATATATATATATTAAAAGTCCATTTGAAACATCTGATGTGTAATATCACTAACACTGTGCCTCCATGTATTTGAATTGTACTTTACTATATCAACCATCCTCATCGTTGCATCTGCTTCTTCAAGTGAAGGCATTAGTTTTCTTTTCACATGTTCCTGAATTTCCAATAAAGAAAAGTTTGAACACAAATAGACCATAAGCGCATACCATAAGCCTACATGATTCCTCATCTTGTGGAACGCCTTTGTAATACCAGTAACGAACGATGCATAGTCTACAGAGTCTTCTCCACCCATCATAATAATCATAGGGGTTGTGATTCGTATATTCATACGAAGCTTAGGGTCATGTCCTAACAGATAAGAAAAATCTATATGTCCCATTTCCCCATTTGAAATCACCATGTTCTGCAAGTGCCTGTCGCCCACACCTAGTATATACGATAGAATACATGCACCGATTGCTGACCGAATAAATCTATGCCTTACACATCTTACAGTATCTTCTGGAAAACAATTGTGAATATGGCTAGACAACTCATAATTAAGTTCGTACAACGTCTTTGCGTTTGGTACCATTTCAACCCACCCCCCGTCTTTGGTGACGAATACTGGATACTGCATGCACTTTGTTTCACATAATCTTTCAATGAGATGCGCAAACAACATAACTAACCTGTCCTTGGTCATATCATCATTTTTTACCAAAATATACCTGTTTCCTTTGTCTGTTTTCAATAGGAATACATTTGGTTTTGATGCGCTCTGTAACTGGATTGGGTCGTTCACATGGGTACACATTGTACTCGGATCATAAGGCAACCTAGCAGGTGTCAATAGAGGGAACTTGTGCCCCTTTGATAGTTCGTTCAGGTAACGTATCAAACTATCGGTATAAATAAAATCCTTTCTGTAAGAGTGAAACATATCTAACATATGGTTTTGAAAATCTTTGTACACTTTGTCTTCATACACTGCACATTCGTAGTAGAAAGCATATGCTACACGAATGTTAGAACACAGTGGTATTATTTGGGTCATGATAAAGGACTGTGCGGAAGGTGTCATACTTCTACGCAGCCAGTGGGGCATAAAGCGAACATGGTCCTTATATGTCATACATTTAATATATGTACCAAACCAATTGCAAAGGTCTTGTTTTCGAAGAAGCTGTGTGCATGGGAAAGTGTTCAATAGTTCTATTATGTGTAGAGACGTTGTCGGCATGCAATTTGTACACTTCAATTCATGACAAGTTGATACTCGTGGAAAGGGTTTGATCTGCAGAGCTCGCACGACTTGTATGTCCCAAACACAATGACCACCCATTTTGTAAGCATGTGTTTTCAATAGCTGAGTTTCTAACCTAGAATATCTTTCGTATGGCATCTTTCGGCTTAGGTTTTTGTATACAAATAGTAATGTTGCCACTGCATGGTGCCATCTTTTGTTCAAAGATAATAGATACATATCTGTAATGTTTATAGTCAGTGTAGCCAATACCCGGACAATGCGTTCTGATTTGTTTGTTTCTGAACAATTTTCCATACATGGGTCACATAGTCTTACATCTAAATACTCTGATCTAACCTGAATAAAAGATGGAATAACACCTCTACCCGATGTACATGAATGGCAAAAAACCTTTCCACATAATCTACAGTGGTGTTTGCGGACAAACATGGTAAAATATGTACCACATGAACATTTGTCCACATCGGTGTCAGACTGCCACATTTAAAATAATGAAGAGACTGTATATAGGGTGGGTACCGATAACTAAATGTGGATTGAAAGAATACTTACATGGTTAGGATATACAAGATCAGAACGAGAGCATGTATATAAAGGGAGACCAGAAAGCTTATAAATGGAGGACCCGGATTCAAAATACAGACTAGCTTTAATTGATATGAGGAAATATATACAAAAAAGGGAAGAGGCTGAAATTTGTTTCACATGTGTGGGTTTTAAATCTTTTGGTGGTTTAGAAGTACAAGATATGACAGCAGGTCCATTGTGTGTATGTGATGATACGTGGAAAAAGGTACATGTTCATATGCGCAAAATGGAAGGGAAGAAACTTTTCACTATATAAATAATATCTATATTTATTAAAATGTCTTTCGTTAAGAAAACACCTGCAACACATGTGAATTCTGAATTTAAGATCGAGTTGGTTCCAAACCCTGCTATGAAGTTCTCTAACGAGACTAAACTAGCTCAGGAACGTGTTATCGAGGGTCTCGCAAAGGTTTCTCGCGGACTTTTCCTTCCCAACCCTGCAGTTAAAGTCAATGATACTATTAAATCAGGTCAGCTGTACAACCGTGGTTTAGGTATTACTAAGTTGTCAGATGCCATGAAAAAACATAACCTCGTACTCCGTGTAAGTGTGACTGGAGACCACAACGCATGCGCAATGGCTACGCATGAAGATATTGCTTCCAATGCAGCCATCTCGTCACCCAGTGGTTCGTTTTCTCTTGGTGTCTCTGGAAACAGTATTCGTCACATCGATTTTCTCTAAATATTCGCGTGAAGGAGCCTTCTTCTCTCTCAGATGATATGGTATAGATGTATTTTGAAGGCAGTGTTGTGAGTACACATCCCAGCCAATTACACCATTTTTATATAAGTAATCCAACTCTTCAAAAGATATGTATGGGTGCACTGGGAACACCACAAGAACCTGATGCTTCATCTTAGACGTATACACATTCTTGTACACTTTTAATTTTTTGAAATCCACATATAACTTTTGATACAAATCTGTGCACATGTAAGACAGTGTTTTCTTCCAAAACAAAATCGTATGTTTGAATGTATCTGTTACCCCTTCTGTATCACTTTTGAACAGTGAATCACCAATCATTAAACTCCTAGGCACCCCCATGCCCGAACATATTTCTTCTTGTAATATCTTATGTATTTGTGTAATATCCTGTCTTCCTGTATTCTGTGCAGTGGGTACTACATGCTGACCATTGGGTAGTTGTGTTATATTCCTTAGGTTTTGGACCTGTCTTGACCCGCGTCCCATATATTGATGATACAGTTCTTGCTGTTTCATAAGTATTTCTATGTTAGCTTTTGACCTCTCAAACTTCATATCAGATTCAGGATCATCTTCTGTAGTATCAGCAAAGAAATCGTAGTCTACACCTTCATGGCGTTCTTTGTTACTTGTCTCAACCACCTCTGAAAAATAATCAGGGTTGGATTTATTTTTCTCCATGATTAAAGTTGTAAATCTCAACTCTTTTAAGAAAATGCACTTGTTCATCACACGGGATACAGCTGAAGTCAATTCACCATTCGGTAAAGCATGTTCTCCAAAATGAGTGTACACAAAAGTATTATCTACGTCTACATAACTAGAAGAAAGCCAATACTCGTACTTGTTATCAACAATCCTGTAATGCAACTCATATAGATCAGGGCGTACTACAGATGGATATTTTCTTTTCGTCTCGTCTTCTAGTATATTCACAACAACGAAACCCAGACACAATGCACTATCCAAAGCATCCTTGACAAATATTTCCCAATACTCACTAAATGCATCAGCAACTTCAATAGGTGGTTCAAACACTTTCTTGTTCTTCTCAAACTGAATGCCATTCTTCATCAAATGATGATATACCATGTCTCTACACATATGAAGGAGATTTTCACGCATGAAATCAGCCCACATGCGACAAGCAGCTTTCATATTAATGTGAGTTTCCATTTTAAACATGTAGATATGGTATAAATAGTGCTTCTAGACGATTTAAATGATGTACTATGTTGGCATGGCATTAGTTATATTTGGAATCGCAATGGTTGTAAAAAACACTATACAAATGTATAAATAGAAGAAACTCTTTTTTAAATGTGTTTAAACATATAGCATCCATTGTCCTAATACATACGCCTATTTATACTACCTTCTATGGTGAGTCCTTGTTTTAATACTATGGCAGTTGGAGCATAGCGCACATAGATTAGCCAGCTCGTCTAAGCCCCCCTCTCTAAGTTCTTGCATGTGATCTATTTCAAATGCACGGGGGTGTAACATAACTTGACAATCATTACATTTGTAACCCTGTCTGTGAGCTATGTCCCATCTATATTTTCTAGCCACCGTACGGCTCTTCTTTATATCCACTTTGACTGCTTTAATGATTCCATTGATATGATACCCGTATGATGTTGGGGCAGTGCCGATGTACCAGTCCAAAAACTTGATCACATCCATCTGAGCCATCCACTTACCCTCCACTGCGTGGTAGTCTACCTGTGGTAACAACAACCTCATTTGGCAGGGTCCAGCATGTTCACATATAGCTTTTTCAATGTCTTCCAAATTGTAATGCCACGACCTTCTCATAAACATTTTATCTATCATTGACAAGCAAAAAAACACGCTATATACCTACTCATTTCTTATGTAAAATGTCACTCTCGGAGTTCGCAACTCGTTTCAAAGTTCTCCACGAAAGATGGGGGTATAGGTGGGACACTGATCCGAACTATGAAACTAAAACAAATGACGTTTTGCGACAGTTTCAACATCTCACGGACTATATCATGCGGTTCTTATCACAGAATGGAAATATATTCGACGCAGACGTGAACACAATGTTTGGAGTTAAATTCTACATCCCCAGAAGTGCCTTCAACGTAACAGACGCTGCACTAACAAATTACATAAAAGACTGTGGACCATACTTTAAGGCAAACAGAAAAGTATGCAAACAAGCGTATGACTATCTTAAGACATGCCCTCCTTCCAGTACCAGATGTCTATTACAAGTGTCTCTCCAATGGATGAAGATAGTCCGGAAATACCGCATGAGATACAAGAAAAAAAAAGACATTAAAATATCAAGTTTTACGAAACTAATAAAAGCAACTGCTATCTTAGAATGTAGGACATACATTAAAGAAACATTTGGAGATAAATTAAAGGCAAAAAGTGTAAAAAGTGCCATTAAACAAGTACAAGAGTATGATGTGGATACATCCAGTGGTACATCAGACTACATATCTGAAGAAGACACTGTAGAACTCACAGGTACACAACTAAGGCTATAGTATTTATATGCAATTGCACTCATAAATGTTCAGATGCTTCAAGAAGCCCATCTCGGTGGAGAAGGCTATTAAGGAAATGCGCCAAGTCGAAGCTGTACTGCAGGAAATGATCCACAAGTATGAAAAAATTAAAAATGAGACTAGGGTCAAGTTTAAAGAAGAGACTGTGAAGAGACGGAAGCTCATGCATCTGAAACGCATAAAGACATTAGAACACCACATCACGCAGTGTGAAGCAAAACTTATCGCATGTGTGAACAAACAGTACGCTTTAGAGCAATTGGAAGTAAGTAGAATGCAAATCGAAGCGATTAAATCTAGTACAAGTATATTTAAAAGTTTCTCCAAGTACAACCCAATAGACAAGATTGAAGACTTGCAAGAAAGTATGGAGGAGAAGTTAGAGGATCTAGCAGACATATCCGCCCTGCTGACATCAGGTACAGTTGAATTCGATGAAGACGAGCTCATGTCAGAGTTAAATGACATAGATGGAGAACAGATTGTAGAAGAGATGCCAGTAGCACCGTCAGGCAAACTGGGTGTCTCAGTCCCTGTACGGGTAGCCGTGGCTGTTTAACGAAATTTCAACCAATCAAAATATCCTGTAGGTGGAGGAGGCATTGGAGGTGGTGTTCTGGGGGGATCTGGGGGCACGAGGGGTTCATACAATCCTTTCTGTTCCAAAGCATCGGCGAGCTGGGATCGGAGGCTGGCAATTTCACGTTTTAGATACGCAATATACTCTATAAGATGTGACATTAAATGATTATATTTATATTATTATACTACTTGATCTCCCTTCTTCGGCTCTTTACCCGGGTCCATGTACATGACAGCACCATCACGGACCGGAAGCACACCAGCGTACGGGGTACCCCAATGACCCTTACCCTGGTGGGTAAACGTACCGTTAGTGTACTGTGCACCACGGAAGCACACAGTGTTCACCTGCTGCACTTGGTGCAAGTAGGCGTCGTCACCTCTGTTCTGGTCAAGCTCCTCAATGTACTCGAGCGATCCGAGAGCATCGGCACCCTCAAAGTGCAGCTCATCGCTCGGCTCGTAGTCACGATGGGCACCTGCAAAGCGACCTGTAATGTCAATAGCATCGGCAAGTTTCTCCCCATCTCCACGAGGAACCCTCCATGCGATAAGCGACTGCCTGCAATCCGAACTTCCAAGAGATCCCTCCTGGATAGCCTTGCCGAGGTCACCCGGGTCGTTTGTGTATGTACGAGGAATGCCTCTGCCACCCGGGGGAGGCTTGAAGAATGCATGTCCCTCACCACTAACGTATCCCTGTGCAAAGCAATCAGGTATAATCGTGTAGTTGCGTGGACGCTTCACTACACATTTTGAATAAAAGGTATAATTACCGAAATGAGTCTTGACAGCTACGTTATCACTCAGCTGAAAATCATGATGTCCGTGATAGGTATTTCCTAGATCCGACCCTCCTTTTGCGAGGATAGCAGAGTGCATCGTGTACGTCTGGAATGGACGAAGCAGGAGGATATCGTATCTATGCTTGTCAAGATTGGCTGTCTGAATAAAGTGACGGTGGTGAATGAGAAGATCAGCTTCCTTGATTTTGGCTCCAACTTCACTTGGATCAAATTCTCCTTTGAGGTCAGCCTCGATCTCTTGAAGCTTTCTTACGAGGTCTGGTCCGGGTACTGTTACAGCGAATGTGGTGTCAAATCCCCTAGAAACAACCACAGCCCATTTTGCAGCTTCTTCTTTCTTTTCCCTCGGTGTCTTTTTAGCAGCGATAGCCTTTTTACTCATCTCACTGAATGTGCTGTGAAGACCATCAAGTTTCTTCTTCAAATCTGCGAGACGTCGAGCACGCCCAGCGAGATCCTCACCATTAAGAGCCATGGTGTTAGCCTCAGAGTAGGTGATCTTCACATAGTCGTCCTTATCGGCACTGTAAATGTGAATGAACGGGTCACGGCGAAGCTCCTCCCCCATTACGTCCTCAAGTTTAGGCTCAGTCATACCAGACAGAATAGGTTTATCAAGCATAGCCCTCAATGCATCGTTGATGGTAGACGTGAGATTATAGGGTTCCTGGGAACCAGGGATCACAAAGTACTCACCACACATACGAGGGCGAGAAGTGAGATCGATAAACTCGTGCTGGAAGTCCACATCAAAGGACTGAGCCTCAAACACCCTGGATCCACGGAAGGTAGTAATACCAGTGCGGTCCTGAGTCAGAGCCTCATGTGCACCTGGTCCACGGAGATGGTACTCTGTTTCACGAGGCGGTACCATGCTGATGTAAATTCCAGCCTTCGGGGGAAGTACAAGTACATTCGGTGTAATTCCGTTGATCTTCATATGATGTTTGATTTCGGCGTCCATAATGTAGACCCCCTTGATGTCCTTCTGCAGACAAGCCCACATCTGGCGCTCGTGTCGGAACAATGTCCTCGGACCCTTGACGAATCGGGCGAACTTCCTGCGGTACTCCTTGTAGTAGTTCTGTCCAGCGAATAACGCGTGCATTACACCAAAGTAGCAGGTGGTATGGACAGCGTCACTGATTTGTTGTAGATTTAGTGAGTAATTCCTCCGACCTTTGTCGGTCGTCATAAAGCCATGCTCTAACTGAAAGGCTAATCCGCGTCTGACTAGATTGTCGGTGTGACGCTCGGACTCCTGCGTAACCAGTCGGGAAATACCTTGCTCCGGGACAACGTCAGCCAAAGTGCGGTTGAACTTCCACACGTCCCAAGTTATATGCAAATCTTCCGTGAATTCCCAAGGCAAAAGCTCCCGAGTGTAAAACTCGTCCTCCTTGCGAATCATGAAGTCCAGAATATCCTCGAGCCTCCTGTTCTTGCCCTCATAAGCCTTAGGCAGGTTGAAGGTCTCGTGAGAAAGCTGATCATCAGCCCTCACATCTTCGTGGAATCCCTGGGGGGTACCAAAGAATGGGTCCCACTTATTCGTGGGGGCAGATCCTGTGGAACCAACTTCTGTAACATAGGGTGCAGCACTGTGAGACATTTTAAGTGAAAATTTTGTACTTATATATGTACACAATCTAAATGTATTTAGATGCCTCAGGATACAAAAAATGGGTAGTGTAATGTCATGGATACAAGATTATTGGCAAAGTGAGATTTTTGTAGCTATATTGGGCTTAGATGGTGCAGGTAAATCAACCCTGGTACATCATCTTAAATATGGCGACACAGAAGAGCCACTGCCAACAATGGGGTTCTCTATACACACACTACGAATAAACAACACACTGATAAAACTTGCAGACGTTGCCGGACAAGACGCCATGCGCAACCTGTGGTCGGTCATGTACCATAGGGCAGATGGTGTTATCTACATGATTGATGGTAATGATGTGGCGAGACTACATTTAGCAATCTCAGAGCTACAAAAAATAATGGAATACCCTGCTTTGGATGGTAAACCCTTCTTAGTGTTGGTAAATAAGCACGACCTGAATGCTTTTGATGCCTCACTGGTAAAGAAAGATCTACACAATGGTCTATGGAGAGTGTACAATGCATCAGTAAACACAGGGGAAGGAATTCAAGAAGCATTAACATGGTTCCATGCTAACTTGATATGAGAGTACTTATGTAAGGATACTTACTCAAATGCCATGGCTGCCTGTCATGGTACTTATTGTGTTTGGCATGGTGAGCATTGCCTATATGATGCAGATGCCAAAAGAAAAACCAATGCACAATATTAAGAGAGTCATTAGGGGGGTGGATGTGAAACACCAGAGTGTGGAGCCTGTAGTGGAGGTAGTGGAGCCCGAGTCTGGGTCTGTAGTGGATGTGTTGGAGGGTTGGAACCGTCCTTTTCCGATCCCTGCTGCCGAATTGCTTTTTGAAGAATATGGCAGCAAGAAATGGTCAGGCTGCGATCCGTTTCTAAAAGGAAGTATACAAGATGGACTTAGAAAACAATTAAAAAATGTTATTCAGGTTTTTGACGAAATAAATCTCCAATATGCTTTATATGGTGGTACCTTAATTGGTGCATTACGGGTCAATGGAATGAATGCAAATGAGGTGGATAATGATTTATTGGTTCCATCCGAGTTCAAATTAACAGAAAGTATCCGTAGGTTTTTTTTTGGAAACGCTCTGCATATTTTTAAAGATGGAATTTACAGAATTTGCAATATTGGTTCAATGGTTTCCTCAAAAAGAATTTGGGATGACCAAAATTCTCAATACTGTTTGTACACTGACATGTACCCATTCTTACCATATATGCACTGCGATCCACATATAGAATCAAGTAATAATGTAATACACATAACAGGATACGAAAAGGTAAAAATCGCCGACTTTGAAGCAACTGTGCCCAACTTACTACAGGCTGAACAATGTCTAACCGCGCGCTATGGTCAATGGCGAAAAGAATATAAAGATAACAGTTGGAGAAGCAAGGTGCTTAGTAAGTACAATGTCTCAACAATGAAAAAACAAAAGCACATTGACCCAGCATTGAAAAAACAGAAACATGGAGAACACGGAATCACTGATAAAATATTGAAAATGATACCAAATGGTAAAACATTTATTGAAATGGGCGCTAACGATGGTCTAAATAGCAATACGCATTATCTTGAACAACTTGGTTGGAGAGGGTTATGTATAGAAGCAGGACCGAGTAATTTTGATAAATTAAAAAAGAACCGCCCAGGTTGTACAAACATTCAAGCAGTCGTGTCTGATAAAGAGTCTACGACAATATTTAGAGAATTTCCTGAAGGAGGGCTTTATGGTCATAGTGGTTTAAAAAATGCGCGATCAGATAATTCCTGGAACAGTCTTATTAAATCACACCCCCATGCAAGTTATATCGATCACGAGGTACGCACTACAACTATTGATAAAATTTTTGGTGAAAATACTATGTCAAATATCGATTTCTTTTCATTGGACATTGAAGGTGCTGAAATGTCAGTATTGGACAAATACCCTTTTAAAAGTTACCCTGTTAAAGTTTGGGCTATTGAAAGTAACAAATTGGACAGAAAGAAACTTGTACAATTCATGTCTAATAAAGGGTACAGTTGTTTTCATTTTAATGCTGTCAACACTATATGTGAATACACTGAAACTAAACACACGACTACCCACTGTATAGAAGAAGACATAAAAGATACAAAACAGACACCATTATGTAGAGGATATAAATACTCAGTCACACACAGAGACTGGATGTCCAAAACTTTTGAATATTACAACCTGCAGGGTTTAACAGTTCGGTTTGATAATCCTACATTCAAATCACCAATGAATATGATTAGTGAAGATGGAGGGAAACATGACCCTAGAATGAAAGTAGAATATGATTACTGTGAAAACGTTAGCCCATTCTTCAAAAAAACTACTATACATGGAAATACAATGCCCGGAACGACACTACTAATATTCAGAAAAGATGATCATAATCCATTTTTTATGTTATCTCTGTTGATAAATGCACTGTGGGTAAAACAGAAACACAATATAGATGTAGACCGCGTTATTTTCTTAGGCGAAGGGATACCACAAAAGATAGACGACATGTTTGAAAAAAGTCTTGGGAAAATAGTGTTCACTAAAGACTTGAACAATGCCCATTTTAAAAATGCATGGGTTCTGCCAAATGAATACACAGGACCATTAATGTCACACTTGAATGATAAAGACCTTAGCTGTGTGTCGAGTACTGTACCAATTACAGTAAACAAACTTCTTTCTCTATACGTCAGGACGCCACAGGAAAATCTAATTACAATTATATCTAGGCAAAATTACAATAACAGAAATCTACAGCGTGTCATGAAAAATGAGCAAGAACTGGCAAAAGCCTTACCAGGGGTTGTAGAAAGAGTCCAATTAGAACATATGCCTATGCAAGAACAAGTTACACAGATGCAAAGGTCTAGACTAGTGATAGCTATGCATGGTGCTGGTAATGTACATATTGCTTGGGTTCATAAAGGGGCAAAATTCATAGAAATATTCCCTAAACATAAGCACAGGTACGGATACAAACACCTTGCAAAATACATGGGTGTAGAATATCGAGAATACAGGGGGGGTCGTGATGGACCGAATGACTCCAAAGTACTGGATATAGATAACTTCATGAAAGTTAACAATGACTGGATATCATTGCAAGGGGAAAGAAACGTTTGTCTGACTGGGTCACTATCTGGGCGCACAGGAAACAAGCTAGTCAGCATCCTGCATGCTCTGCCAATGTCTGGTACATTGACTTTGGACAGTACGTGGTCAAAACTATACGAAAAATGGCTCGAGCCCCACGATAAAGTCATATTGTATTCGGAAAAAAAATGTACTGAAAAAATCAGTGCATGGGATGCATTCTATAAATTTAAAGGTGGTGTAAAGGGTAAATCCCCCCACCACAGACACACAAGACCAAACGTGGAACTATCTTTTAAGTTAGATACTCTCAGACAAGCAAAGGAAATACTTAGTACCTTTGAAGGTCCAGTTGCTACAGTACATGGTAGATGGTTAAGGGGGGAATGTTTAACACGCGCAAATGACTTAAATAATTTCTGCACTTCGAAAGATATAAAATGGACTACTCCTTGCACATACACCGAAGAGTTTGTTCAACAACATACAAACATACCAAATATATTATATTGTTCTGATGATGAGAAACCCGAACTGAGAAATACATTTAAAAATGTTGATCAACACGATTTTAACATACAGTTTGCTTTAATGATACTGTCAGATTACCATTTTGGAAACCCACAGAGTTCAATTGATTATGTTTTAACATATATGAGGAAAAAGAATAAAATGTACCCAGAAGAGTGCTACAGATCCAAATAACAAATAAAGTATTAAATTAGGTAAAAACAAATACGATTACAGACAACATCCTATTTACTTTATACACGACTTTAAAATGCGATTTTACTCTCACTGGGTCCATATCATATGGCTGTATAGACTCGTAGACGTGTACTACCCATTTACCTCCAAAACCTGGAATACTGTCACATTAGTACTTTATGGCATTGTCGGAGGATGTGATTATGCCAATCGTATGTACCCAGTCTGGCATACGCGACTCCATGCAGTGAACGAAAACCCTAATGTCGCCGACCGTTTCTCACTATCCGAATTTGTTGTGGCTCTTATTGCAAGTGTGGCATCTGCATACTGGTTACTTGACACTCTTCTCCCACCCTGGGCATGGGGCATTCTTCTAATACAAGCCTGGGTGGGTGATTTCATGCTGAAGAGATTATGGAAGAAACACCTGACGAAACTCACACAGGCTACGTATCGACATGTGCCGATCTAGTGGTATATTGGTACTTACACCTATAAAGAATAGGATAATCAAACCCTTTCCATTTATCTATCTCGATCTGGTCTACCATCTGTGCAATATCCTGTATGTGAATAGGAAGCAGGTCTTCCCCACAATCACATGGCGTACAACCACGAGGCTCCCCTACATACTCCTCACGTGCCCCGAGTATCCTGTATGTGGGGTTATAGTTGAGTTCTCTCACCTTTCTACCACAGCAAGAGTACCCTGTATCTACATCATACTCCCCGGGATGATAACAACATTCCCATCTTCCCATACTCAATATCTTAGAAGTGTAACGATCACATCGTGGACATGCGAACAGTTTGTCCATTGGTGAACAGTGAAGGCATTAAATAGACAATTGCTGGTATTTGTGGTCCCATTGAACACCATGTTTCTTTGCGTAGAAATAGCGGCATGTGCGACATTCGGTAGACACATTTGTAAAAGCAAAACGATCAAAGAACGCACTGTTTGGCTCATTTTTCCATGCGAAATAAGAACTGTAAAGTGTCTTGTTCTGCATGCACTCTTTCAGATGTTGTGCTAATGAATCAAAAGTAAATTGGCTCGCATCGATAATAGAACCTTCAGGTACAAAATCTTGGATGTTTGGAGCGCCTAAATAGACTGGCAGTGTCCCTGCTGCAAGGGCAAGGTAAACCTTCTCTGTAACATAATCTATCACATTCCCATTTTCAAACGCTGCGTGAAATTTGTATGGTTTCATTATTTCAATCTTGTTATCATGTGACGGTTTAGCTGTATTATGCAAACAGGAAGACATGGAATCTATTCTAATCCCACGAGACTGGAGTTGACGAACCAATTCTTCTCGCCCATTCTTTGAATGACAATTTCTAGCAAGGAAAGTCATACCATTTATGTGTCCTTCGGGTTTATTCAGTATATTCTTTTCTCCCTTGTAATGGATCAATTCATAGTAGGGTTTTAAAATAGGAGAAGACCATCTGTATGTATTCTCAACTTCATAGCCATCCAATTTAATTGGGTAATAGTGTTCTCCTTCCATCTGCATGTAGACACTTGGTGATTGGTTAGTTGGGACATACCCTCTGCGCTCGTACACATAGGCATCCGCACCATTCATGTCGTGTGTGTACTCACAAGGAGTATCACATGGCTCAGACCGAACAATATTCAAGTTAGACCATATTTTGATCTTATCTTCAACTTTCCTCCCGTACCCATACCACTTTCCATCCACAATATCCACTCTATGCAAAGAGTCTTGTGATCTCCTATCATACTCTTCGGTCGTCATCCCCTCTGATTCGCCAAGTACATCGATATAGTATGTCACAAAGGATTCCCAGCAAGTGGTACGTACATTGACCTTCTTCAGGTAGTACATATCCATATACAACTCTATATCGGAAGTGGATATGTCACAAGGTTCGCCTTGCAGGTAAGAGATACATTTGCCCATACAAGTTGTGGTGCCCATACAATGTTCCTCGCTGCAACCGTGGCGTAAATGATACACCTGCTCTAAGGATTGTGCACTAGCCAAAGTAAAAAGTAAAAAGATCCACATTTTAAATATACATGTATGTTAAATAGACCTACAGTCCAACCCATTTACGGTCGAGTATATCTACAGCATGCTGCCACATACAGGCTGTCTTCCCCTCTGCAGTCATCTCTCTCTCAGACCACGAATCGACATCAATGGCTTTCATACTGATCACCTTGGCACGTGGTACAGACCTGTATATACTGGCAAACTCTTCCTGACACTTCACCTGCTTGTCAGTCTTGATACTAATCTTTGCGTTCAACCAGGTCTGTCCACCACATTCGTGAAACACATAATCGTTAAAGATCTTATCATCCACTAGCAGATTGTGACCAAACACAATATCACTACCTCTATCACAGAATTGACTCATGTGTTTGGACAACTTCTGTACTTTTTCCCTATATTCAGGGTCATCCACATATAGTACTCTATCAGCTGCGTCAGAATGTCTAACAGAATGTCTGTATGTGACACCTGTACTCGTATCGGATAGCATCCAAGCCACTGTAAGTATGACAAAGACAAACACAAGAATCCAATGCATTGGCTTGAGTTTTTTCACCCTAGGCTGTGAAAATAGATTATGCATTCTTGTAATAGACAACGTATAAATACAAGACATGTGTATTGAAATGTCTACACTGACACCAAAGCAGGTGGGGGATGAAATGTCCATTTACACATTTCGTCCTGGTAAGCCAGTGCTAGAACGTGAGTTAGGGGCTAGTAGCAATAAATACTATTGTTTTGACAAGGGACATTTGCGAATAACTTCCTCTAAACCGCCTGAATTTGTACCCGTGCCTGAACAAGTGATTTTGCAGTTTTTTGGTACAAAATATTCTATTAACATTAGGAAAATGGAACGAGCTATAGAAGACTACTATAAAGCTTACACAAATTTTAAACGGGGTGATAGACGACCGAAAAGACCAACAATTCGGTCTCTTTACCTTGAAACCCCTAGTGAATTTGAATTGGTGTTGAGACCACTTGTTTCTTTTTACTGTACCGAATTACGTCAAAACTTCGCCTCTATACTAAATGCTGTGGAAAACAAAAACGACTGGAAAACACGGGTGAATGCACTCGCAGTTCTTGCTGATGCGAAACGCAAAGATAGATGGAATAAATCTACAACTGGGGGTAATCAAAAGTTTATGTATGTGCGGCTGCACAATTTCAGCAACTTTGAACCTGTTCCTGTGAAGCCCATCCCTGTCTTTATTGCACCTTATCCTGTAGCACCAGGTGGGTCAGGTGGGTCAGGTGGGTCAGGTGGATCAGGTGGGTCAAGTGGGTCAGGTGGGTCAGGTGGATCAGGTGGGTCAGGGGGAATGAGCTTGGAAGACAAAGATGTTGACATGTTGGAACGAACAAACATGGGTAGGAGTCGAAAATATAGAAAGGTGCTACTGTACATGTCTCCATGGAAAGATTGTATAAGAGCCTCGAATCCATTCCAATCAAAAGAATACAAAAGAGCATACATGTTGGCACAACACAGCTTCGAACTCAGGTATGTTAAATTCAAAAAAGGTATAGAAAAAAGAAGATCAGTCTATAGATACAAGTGGAACTCATACAAGGCATTCAAAGATGACCAAAGAAGCCTTAAGCCCACGCTTCTGTTTGTCGATAAGCCCGACCCTGTTGAGTTTGACAAGGAGTGGCAGGAGTTCATTTTCGGAATGAAACAGGAAATGAAGAATATCGAATTCCAGCCAATCAGGGGAAAGCAGGGGGTAGCCACTGAAACAAAGATTATAAATGAAAGGAAGACCATGCTTGTCCCCATGCCTTCTCTCCAAAAGCCAGCCCATGTTATAGAGACAAAGGTCATTCTTCATATCCAGCCTAACGAAATGAAACCACCTGCTATGATACCAATAACCGTGTCGAAAGAAGCTGTTGTCCCTGTTGTACACGAGACTGTGCATGCAAAAGACCCATACTTATTGTTAATAGAACAAGATTTTAAATATTCAAAACGGGTGATGGTGAAATAGACTATATAAGAGACCCTACGTATAATTAATGCGTATGTTGGTAGCTTTCCTGGCAGCAGACAGTGATATGCTGGAAACACATGTTCTAAACAGGGCAGCTGCCTGGGTGGCAGGTGGCACTAATCCAATGATTCATACAGAAATACTTTTTGTGGATCGAGAGACTCCGGAAGGGTTTGTAGGGCGTTCATGTTCTATTCACTATGGTGGTAAAGTTTTCTTAGAACAAAAGAAGTTTAGTCGCAAGCAATGGCGATTTCGTAGTGTAAGTGCAACGGATACACAGATCCAATCAGCTCTAAAGTTTTGCCAGGAACATGTTGGTGAACCATTTAACAAACTTGGTTTCTTCATGCAACCGTTTGTTGGATCACGACTCACTAAAAAGTCATGGTTTTGTAGTGAAATCGTAGCAGGGGCGTTGAACACTGCAGGTGTACAGGTGGAACCTTCGTTGCACCCCCATGCTTTGTACAAAGCGATATCAGACAATACGACGCCAGACTGTCCCAGAGTGTTAGATATGAAGTTCTAAGTAGTTATAAAATGATGCATATGTTAACACACATGACGTTAATACACATGGGATATAAAAATACACCATATAAGTCAACATCCAATACGAGCGTATACATGTAATCACAACCGCCATCAGCCCCGAACATCCGTAACGCTTTCTATCATATATATCCCAATAAAAACACCACAACACCCACCCTAGCCAGTATACCGGGTCTGTGGTATCCTGCATGCATGCTATATCTATTAAACTTAACCATTTGACATGACCACTGATTTTCAATTTCCTTTTCGCACACAGTCTTGACAGGAAAAGTACTAAAATCTGAAGTGCAAGCATTTTAGAGAAAAACAAAGTATTTATACGGTGTATGTGTGTGTAACTCAAACTTGCAAAATGAACTTTGATGAGCAGTTTGAAGAAAAAATTGTGAAACCATCACATGGGTTTACAATTATTCGTAATGCAAAACGGCAGTGTGTTAGATCAGATACATTCCCAGAAATCATGGAAATGAAGGGGGAGTTCAACAAAACTGTAAAACAGACAGTCGCACAGACACATTTCTTCAATCGTGAAAATAAGAACCATGCCTACAAATATGTATCACCCCATGATATTGAGTTTGTGAAAAAACAGATTCAAAAAACACCCATTGCCAATTTCGACATGAACCGAAGCCCAAATGTTGACAAATACAGAGACTCTATTGAACCTGTTTCAAGAAAGTATGAGGAATCATTTATGTGTGAACCCACAGGTGACCAACGAGCCTGTTGCATGGAAGAAGCTTGTGAAGGGAAATATATACCACAATCCCCCGAAAAGTTTGTACTCAGGGAATTTCTACTTCCTTCTCAGTCAAAGCTCTACGAAGAAACCAGACGATACCCGATACAAAGATCACCCTGCATATTATGCAAAAGGCTGCAAATAGCCAGGCTTGTGGTCTCTGCAAGAGCAGCTGGCACGGGTATGAAAGAGGACTGTCTGGTCCAAGACTACTACAACTTTGTCAACATACCGGGAGAGTACGACCTTAAAGACTGTCTTCTCTCTAAAAGAACTGTTTGGGAAGGTCTGGTCTCTCCAGTTGTTCTACATATCCGAAATGCATACAAATTTCAACTCGTTAATGGAAAAAAAACATATACACAGTGGAAGATGCCTTTTTTAACGTCTCTGCCCGGGTACAGCTCGGGCACTACCCCTTCATCAGCACAGACTTGCTAAGAAAACATTTTACAGGTCACAGGTATGAATACATTTTCACCAGATCCTTTTCAGAAATTGCATATATGGTTAACATGGAACCTGCCAAACTATGGGACCCTTCACGAGGGGGTCGGATATACAACGCTATGGGGCACATTCTAGATGTACTCAACATACTATACAAAACCACTTCGGGAGAGATCCAATACCTCATCGGAATAAAACAAGACATGTTCATACCACTGATGTTGTACATGGAAAATAATAGTACATCTGATGATCACATGTGTGGAGACAGTGGTGATGGTGCACCTATTGAAAAACTATTACCCACGAAAGCTTTTCACGAAGGTCTGATGCCCAACAATGTATCAGATCTTATGAAATGTTCATTTTGGTCAGACAATGGTAAAATGGATCCTATCGTGCATTTACTCAGCAAGTCTACCCCACAAAGATGTCAAATAAGAAGCCTTACTCTGATTATGCTTAACTACTGCAAGTTGCACGATAATGTATACGACTTTGTAACAAATGCTCTCAAATGTTCCATGTTGGGAGCTTACCGGGGATGTAGACGACCTGATATACATGTTCGTAAAAAAATCTACAATGTGTTTGCTAACATGACTCGTAAAGACTTTTTAGTCTTTATGCAAAACAGACACCAGCAGCTTCTCTTCTTTACAATTAAAGAGTATTTGATTTTCGCAGCTAAGCACATACCAGCTCTACACATTGAGCTTCAAGTCAGATACAAGTGGAAAGAGTTTGAAAAGAGAGTGACTTCTACAATGAACATTGTTAGATCTATGCTGACTACAGATAAACTAATGTCTTTCATTGGTGTGGAGAGATACCTAACGAGCGTAACAAGACTTCAACCACACCTGTATAGACCGAGAAAACACTCATTCTGTCGAGTTATTATGCACGAATGTGAACACCACGACGACACAAGTGGCAAAGCATCTGCACGCTTCAAACACTGGCAGTTAATGTATGATATGCTTATACGTGAACCACTTGCTCCTATGCCTGTAGACTGGCTGCTACTCTTCAATGTACCACAAGAACATGTTAAAAAACTCAAAGAATTACAACAATCTTACAACGAAACTGGTATACGAGGGAACATCAGGGCATTCATTACATCTATGAAAAGAGAACATTTTGAAGCCATCAGAGCGCTTGCAAGAGCATACGATAGGAAAATTAATGTCAGAATGTTCACTCTACCAGTTCACATCACTATACGACAAATTAGAGCTTTAAGGCAAATGCATAATATACCCAATGGTGAACCACTACATCACACAATAGGAAAAACCCTCGTGTGCGTGGAATGCCAACAATTCAAAGGGTTTGTCGCCAACAGGACACCAACGAAGGTAAACAATATACACGCATATGGTCAGACCAGAGTTATTGTGGACGATGACACTGGAAAACTATACTGTGGCAAGAAGAGTGATAAGCTGGACAAAAAAAGAGACATATATGCTTACGCCTGGGAAAAGAATGCAAACAACGGAGATCATGCAGATAGAAAATCTGCAAAAGAAAAAAGAAAGCATCAATCCAACAAACTATGCAAGCAGAGAGAATTACAGAGGGTTTCTTTAATTGGAAACATGTTGCAGTTCTACGGTACAATGTATGCTATTTGCCCAACGTGTGGCAACTTTATGAAATACAATCCTGAGAACATGTACAATGGGTTTTATTGTGGATGCTGCATGGAAAATGGTCATCTATTCAGAGATGTTAAGTGTGAATGGTGTAAGACAAAACATCACCTGGAGAACATAAAGGTAGTTGGAGAAAAGAAAACAATACACTTGTGCAAGACCTGCCATAAGCCCTGGGTAAGAAATGCATCGGGTATATTATCAATAGAAACTATACGCAGAGGTTTAAAAGAGAAATGGAAACGATTACAGTCAATTTAAGTTTTATATTTCAAAAATACTAATCCCAAAATAACTATTACCGATATTATATCCAACCATGGTATTTCAATAACTTCAAGATCCTCTTCTAAACGAACATGTGACATTTGTATATATGTACGTATTTAAATATTAAGCATATAAATAATCTAAAAGATTCATATAATGTCAGACCAAGAAAAGATACAGATGGCTGCTCTAGGTCTACTTGGACTTTTAGGCATGAAACAGAAATCAGCACAGAAGAAACCAGCACAGAAGAAACGACAGAATAAACCAGCACAGAAGATGCAGGGACCAAGTGGTAGTGATAGCGACAGCAGTAGTGATAGCGACAGCGGTGGTGATAGTGACAGTGATAGTGATGAAGGGTTTGATTTAGATGCTTATCGGCGAAAAGAAGCCAAAATAAAAGAAGTAGGGGAACAAATAGAATCCTTGTTTCTTGAAATAAAAGAGATATATACCAAACGTGTAACAAGACTAGATGACAGCAACAATGAAGTAATATTCCTGGCGACTCGACTTGTGGTGAAGATAGAGAGAAATCTCAACACCTTTCAAGCTCAAAAGAAAAAACTAGACACAGATAAGATGTTCGATGCAGCTGGTGAGCTAGATTCGATCTTACCTGGGATGCGACAAGATGTTAGTGAACTCGCTGAATTAATTAAAATTACTATGGACAACACAGCATCGGGAGAACAGGGTGACCGGGATGACGATTACCAGGATGAAGAGGACGAACAGGATGAAGAGGACGAACAGGATGGTGATGACATGCTAACAAAAATCAATAGCGCGACAAAACGAGCCCAACTCTGGCGATTAGCAGAAAGACTTGGTTTTAAAACAACGGGTTTTACAAAAGAATGGAAGAATTTTACTAAAACTAGACCGTATGCTAAGATTGTAGACTTGAAACCACTTATGATAGAAGCCGTCGAGACTGGATTAGGCAGGAGTGAAGAGAAGTCTAAGAAGGCAGAGAAGGCAAAGAAGGCAAAGAAGAAGGCAAAGAAGGCAAGGCAGAAGGCAAAGAAGAAGGCAAAGAAGAAGAAAAAGGAGAAGGCAAGGGAGAACGCAAAGAAGAAGGTAACTCCACCTGTTGAGCGCAAAACTAAGTTTCTAAGTTCTCAAGATATCCTTATGAATGATATGGGTTTCACACCAGAAACCGATGATAACCCGATCGAGGTCATGGCAAGTCTACTAGATGGGACAGAAGAAGGTGTTACACGCTTTTTAGATATGTGTTTCGAGACAGCAGACCAGGACGTCGATGGAAATCTGACCAAGGCAGAGATGCGTGCATTTATTAAAAACAATAATCTGCAGAAGTATTTTAATGTACACGATCCGAAATCGGGAACAGGCTACGTCGAAGGCACAACATTTTCATGGGATCAGTTGCTACTAAAACTTGATCAACTTGTACAAGACAGAAAAATAAGCAAACTGGAATGGATGACTTGGGGGGCAGAAATAATCACAGAATCCCAAAAAAAAATGAGGGCTAAAGCAAGAAAAAGAACGATACAAAAACCAAGAAAAACATCGATACAAAAACAATTAAAGGTAGATAATTTGCCACCATCACCGCCTATAGTTGTGAAGAGAACTAATGATGAGGATGATATATTAGAAATGGGAAACAGCATACCCAGGGATTCCAGTGAGGAAGATGTCGATAATAATGACTACAATCCTGAGGATGAGGATGGTATACTAGCAATGGGAAACAGCGTACCCGGGGGTTCCAGTGAGGAAGAGGGGGGGGTGTTCTCCGACGATGTGGCTCGTCAATTTTCCGTAGACTCAGACGAGGATGCTGAGGATCATGTGGACATTGGAGAAGAGGATTTTAACGCCAATGACCAAACAACTTGGTTTCCTATTGAAAGTATTCTTGATAAAAAGGGGGAGGGTGATAAGGTAGAATATCTTATTAAATGGGTTGGATATGCCAAAAAAGAAAACTCATGGGAGAACAGACAACAATTACTCGAGGACGGAAACGATGAAGACAAGCAAATTATTCGCGATTATGAAGTGAAAGAATTAGCAATTGCACTGGGCTTGGTACATCCAGTGAAAACAGTTAGTGAAGATACCTGGGGTTCTGTTGATGGCTGGGGTGGCATATCAAATGCAGCGCAGAGGCGGATGTCTGAAGAGCCCACATACAGTTCTCTAAGTGATTTCTTAGAGAATATATCAACAGAACAAGAATTAGATGACAAAATTAATAGGGTTGACATGAAAACGGTAGCTAAGGCTCTGAGTCAACTTAAAAAAAAGACAATCTCTGGTAAGAAAGGGATTATAGTCGAATTGCAACTTAGAACAAAAATAGCTGAGGCAAAAGAAAAGGAAAAGGAATTGGATATTCTACGTCAAATTACAAGGGATACAGTGGGTGCACAGTTCAAACGATTAGAACAAGTTAAAGGAGACATAATAGTTTCTCAAAGCGCACCCAGGGGGTGGAGATCCCTTGCAGCTGCTTATGCAAAAGAGGAAAATTTGACAGTAGATGGTATAGGTCAAATTTTTCAAAAAAAGATGGCAATACTCGATGTAGAAAAACATAAGAGTGACCCTGCTCCGAAAGGACCAGGCTTGTTCGTGGAATTGCGCCAGCCTACCGAACCACAGCTACGGTTCTAAAATTTGAATGCTCCGACTCTCGTAGGTTCGGAAGCTGCGCTTGTCTTAAAGTATAACTCTTGATCCGATGTAGATATGGGTATGTTAGCCGGTGTAGCACCGATGGATCTCATTTTTGCCCAAGACCATTTCAATTGGTGAAGCTGTTGCGGTGTTAGTTTTAAAGCATTTAAATCGTGTATACTCATACAAGTTTGTATCATTTTATCCGCGTTTATGCGTAACTGTTTGTAATGTCTCCACTCGAATTGTTTGAAATGTTGTGGTTGAAATCCCATCCTTGACATATGCTCAAAGGTAAACCCAAACTCTATAGTATCGTCTATTGAATAAGGCATGTCCTTCCAAGAAATTTCGTGCTCAATAAAGTCTTGTGGAATAAACCCTTGCATTTTAAGTGTTGTCAACGATGTACCAAGGAGTTTAGGGAGTTCTTTCTTTGAAAAAAAGTGTTTGGTCCAAAAAGATTCTTCACGGGGCTGGCGTCTGGCTGCAATTACAGATTTTATAGATACAAGTAACTGTTCGCCTAAGTCGGCAACAGACATTTTAAAAGAATACAATACATTTATAGTTACCTACTCTTAACCGGATGGAGCAAAATGTCCACTGTACTACCCTTCTTACTGTAACTCAAAACTTTTCCTACGACCTCTTCTCCATCCTCAGCTTTTCTGAATCGGAATCGCACTTTACGTGCGTGAATACCATGCTGGATCGGGTACTTATCACATACATCCCAAGTAAGCAAAGCTCCTGGGTGGAGGGTTGATGGACCTTCGTTCATCACAGTAAGAATTCCACTGATGCAAGCCACAAATCCCTGATCAAACTTGGAGATCTTCTCAGCCCTGTGACCTGTCACAGCCACTCCGATAAACTTGCACTTTTCTTTGATCCACTCTTTCTTGTCGTCATCAGATCCCTGACGCTTGTTTAGAGGCATGCCCTGCCAACCATTAATGGTGGAGAACACACGAGCATATCCGTCCGAGATACGTCCCGGAGCCTGTTTGGATACGAGGATCTCACCCTCAGCGACATCAAAAACTTCATACTCACTCACGAAGTCACATTTACACTCACCAATCTTGAGATCTTGGCGTGCCATTTCACGTCTTTTTGTCATCCAAGCTTGGTCATATCTGACATTGAGGCTGAAGGAGGGTCCTGCTAGGCGTCTTGCAAGGGGTACACTCATTTCTTAATATACATGGTGATCTAAATAGTCATGAAAATTTGTTGATTATATCATTAAAATCTCTATCTGGGGTAAATCAGTCCTCTGTTGAGAATCGTACAAAGCCAGTGCGATCTTCCCTTTCGTAGATGGCTCATAGGCTGCCTGGCTCACCACACCAACATGCCACTTCTTTACATATGCGTCGATCTCTCCTTCGTTAAGAGCTGCAGGTACTTTTTTATCTGTTTCCACAAAACACTCGTTCACAGTGGGGATAATCTGAAGAACAACTTCCGGTTGAGCCAATGTGCGTGAATGGCGGTTCGGCTGTTTCATCCAACTAACTTTTTTCCAAACGAGTGCGAGACCAACTCTCTGTCCAGTCCTGAGCTTCTTCCCCCAGAAGTTAGCTACTTTGGCACGTCCATATACATCACATTGGATAAGCCTCTGTTTCGGGTTTGTGTACCTGGGAAACCCTAAATGGTCCACCTGCTTACCAGCATCGTTGCGAAAGACTCCGAAGAACTCATAGTCTTCGGGTTTCACCATTTTGTCTGCATCTATTGCGGATTGAGTGAAGAGAAAGTTCATGGTAGGGACATCTGCACAGGTAATGAGAGAAGACCGTCCTTTCTTATCCTGCTTACAAAAAATAAGACTACCTGGTGCATAGTCCTTCTCATAGTGCTCTGCCCATGGGCGAATCATGACAGGAATCGACCCTGTAGGGTTCGTCTCGAGATACTTTACTGTGCTCCTAGACTGTACAGATAGCGTACTGGAGATATCAGGGGGACCCTGTGGTCCACTGGGACGATTAGACACACTCGGCATAGCACCCGGACCCGACGGGTAGTAATGCTTCGAGTAAGGAGGGCGCTCGCGTTTGCCTAAAACAGATGTGACTGCACTCATTTAAGTGATTTCAGATACCTATATATAGTCCTGAATTTAGGATGAGAATGCATACGGCTGGCTCGAGCCATGTTTAGTCTCTGTCTTTTTCCGCAGTGTGTTCATGTATTTCACCAAGTCTAGTTTATGTCTACTTAGTTTTATAAACTCATTCACATGATGGGGATTCAAAGTCACATTGCCAGTCTGATTGCTTCGTACACCAATGTTCTTTTTGTAATGGCGCTGAAGTTTGCAGCAGTATTGTATATCATCCGCCACCTGTTGTGTAGGATTCACTACATGTTTTGTGTAGTGTTCCTTGCAAAGTTCGGGTGTGAGTTTCATCAATTTTTTCCCCTGACGTAACAATGGGGCAGTGTGTTTATTATACATAGTACACAGTACATTGTATATCTCGTCCTTCTCAATGTTTCCAGTAAGGTTCCTTTCTACATCTGTCATCGATCGGATTATATTATCGTCCTGGTACTTGCAAAGGGGACAGACACCGAAGTCAGGTTCCTCCAATTCGCACACCTCCTCCTCATCCACTATGTTTGTAGCATAGTTCATTATTAATGCACAGACAGCTCATATATAGTTCCCTGTGAAGAAGTAACAGATTGTTCTGAAAGTCTGACTCTCAGGTCTGAAATATTTAGACCATGAGGTTTCTCGGCAAAGTGTACCCACACGGGAAACACCTCAGCCACCGAACTGTGGCAGTAAGCAACACCATTATATACCACACTAAATTTTTTAAAACTTTGAATCATGATAGGAACAGTAGACTCTTTTACAGCATGCTCATGTTTGGGATGATTCTTCTCCAAACAAACAAAAAACTTCATAAAATCTACCTTGTAATTGTTCTGGAAGTATGTCTGAATGATTTTCATGTCCACAGCATCCTGATGATACATTCTCACATCTCCCGAGTCGTCATAAAGTACGCACTTTTGCACCCTCTGTAATAGACACACAGGTTGACGTTTGTACAAAGCAGAGTATATGGATATCTTATCTCCTAATTGGTCATGCCCTGCAATTTCTTTATCTCCCCAGAAAAGTAAGGTTTCCCACACATCGGTCAATAGCTGGTCACGAAACTTGCGAAGAATGAAATGACGAAGTTCATCTTTAAAAAACGTGCCACATGGTACGACCACATCTTGCCTTTCATATAACTCATACATATCCAGTGTTTTATGAAACCAAAAGAAACGAGACAAGCAAGCCATGATCTGTTTGGGATGTATCTTCATCTTATCCCCCTCCTTCAACCCACCAGGTATATCGTCGTGTAGTTGCATCGTCCATTTTCTGGCATTGCTCCATATGCAGTGGAGATAGTCTAATAAAGGTTTACGGTCTACCTTGTAGACATCATGCCATCTCATAGCTAAAGCATCCAATGTAGTTAGCATGTCTTCCACCGACCATGATTCTGGGTTCTTTTTAATCATAAAGTTGTTTCGGATCACCCACTCCTCGTCATGGTCATAACTCGGAACCATAGCATTCAAGTATGTCACCCATGCCATCATCCCTTTCGTCCACCTAGGTAACATACCAGGAACTCTTTCGTGTAGATCAAAGTAATTATTCATAATCATTTTTTTGACAGCCTTTGCACATTTTGGACTTTGACCCAAGTCGTACACATCAATGAGCCAAAGGAGAATGTCGGTGTTACCCTTCGGTTCTATTGTCAATGCTTCGTCTTCTGTGTGTACTCTCACAGCTAAATATGTGCTTTTGTACATTTATGGAAACATACATATGTTTATACCCATTTAGGTTGAAAAGACTCACCCATTTTTAATCTCAAAACATTCAATTCTTGTTTGGGTGTCACAGCTTTGACTTTTATTTCTGGTCGCGTTATGTTTGGACTCTCTAAATTCAACTCTTTCTTCTTATATGTCCCATCTTTCATACTAAGCCACAGAACAGCTGTGCCACAAAGCATGATGTATTCGTATATCATATCTGTTGTACATTCATCCAACAGGCATGCATCTAGGTCGTGAAAAGTTAATAACTGATATACCAATATGATATATGTGACCCATGATAAAGCACTTTGCGGCACCGCAGGTGGAATGAATCTAAGTGAAATAACCCAAGCAAGTCCAACAAAAGGTAAAGGAACGTATAGAATATCACTTGTATGATACACACATGCAAAAGCATATGCCACTACTACGAAACCCTGCAACACACGTTGCAACATTTCATTACAATGATAACCTATATATATGTCACAATGAGTGAAAAAATGAGTCACCCTGGGCAGAGAAGACTTCCTGACGATGAAGAAGAAATCGAGCTGGCAGGTACACAAATAGAAATGGCTGAGGACTCTGACATCGCACCTGAGCATAGACTAAGAGAAGATGCGGGGTTACTGAGAAACATAAGAGTTAAGAAACGAAGCTGTATGCATAACGCGTGTAGAATTGTAATGGGTATTGTTGCTACAGCTGTGTTCACTTTCATGCTCATTCAATTATGGGCTAATTATGGTGATACCATTAAGCAACGGGTTTTTAGCCCGCAAGTTGTTGCTGCTGGCTGTTTTGATGAAGAGGGAGAACATGGGAAATTATTCGGGATGGATTTTCACAAGTGGGAAAACAAGACCCTGCATATTAACATGTCAAAGCCTGAAAACGATTTAATACAAATACAAACACATGGAAACTGGTCTTATGAATGGGACGACGACTGTTTAAAGGTTGCATTGGATATAGTGGACCACATTAATATTATGGTTTGGAGTATTTAATAAAGAGTAAAACAAATAAATGAATTGGTTTGATATGGGATCACATGTTTTTTCTTCACTGCCCATTTTTTTAGCATACCAGACAAAACAGGTGTTTCTATTATACTTTATCTTAGCCACAACCATTATATCTCTATTATACCATTCTGATGAAAATATCATATCCCTGCACATTGACGAGTTTTCAAGTTCTGCCCTTATCGTCGTCACAATGATGATCTACATGGACGAGATATATAAGGCTACCTACTTAGCCATTGCAATTTTACTTGCTGTTGTAATAGTAGACTACTATACACATGTAGATATTGTCCAGTTCTTTGTGGGCATGATCGCAGTGGTGTCAATCTTTGTCTTTTTCTACGAAAGAAGAACTCTGAAAGTAATCCCACAACGATTAAAGGTGAAAAATGCCTATTTTATATCGTTTGTAACCACTCAATTTATTGCCATTGCATTCTTCCTCTGGGACAAAGACCCGTACGCACACAGCCTGTGGCACTTGTTTGCATTCGTTTCCCTGGGATCAGCTATTGCACATATACATGAAAATGATGAAACCATGAAACGTCGGGTGTTTTACTGTCTAGGATCAGTACCGACCAGGATATTCATATCTACTATACTCATACACTGGGACACTGCAGATTATCCATATAACATACCAGTGGCTATAGGGACTCTAATTCTAGCTGTCGGGCTTATGATCAAACCACTCAAAGACACTTGGAATGGATCTATAAGTTTAATCAAGTTTTTGCATGGGGTGTCATATGTTCTTATATCTGTGTTTCTATTATTAGACATACGCAATAATGTCAGAATTGCAGGTGTATGGCTCTTGGTAGATACAATATTATCTGCATTCGTATGGTACAAAAAAAATAAACTTCTGATGCAAGCTGTTTCGAATAAAGAAACACCAGTATATAAAAAAATACAATTAGAAAATATTAGATTTTAAAAGTCTTCATCTAAATTAAAATCTTCTTTTTGACTCGACAAAGCGTACTCCGACACCCTCCTCTCAAAGAAATTTGTTTTTGACCCTATAGAGATCTGATCCATGAACTTGAATGGGTTCTTCACCTTGTAATATGGTGCAACATTGAGATCGGACAATAAAATATCAGCTGTGTGCTTGACGTACTGAACCATCAGTTCCTGATTCATACCTACAAGACGTTCCGGTAGTGCACTGTTTCTAACCCACACCTCTTCTACGTTGACACTTTCCTTTACAATATCAGTAATCTCCATGGCAGTGAGGTTATGCATAAACTTGTTATACAGTTTGACTGCAAAGTTTCTGTGAAGACCTTCATCTCTAGATATAAACTCGTTGGACAGTGTTAAAGCTCTACACTCGTAGTTTTCCTTTATCCAATATATCCCACAAAACGAAGAGCTAAAATTAATACCCTCTACACATGCAAATGCAACGAGTCTCTTTGCAAAGTTCTTATATCTATCTGGTTCTTCAGACTCTGGGATATCAAAGTGTTTTTTTGCGAACTCTGTTTTAGCTTTTACAGATGGGGAATTTCTTGTATCTTCAAGTAAAGCTTGCACTTTATCTTCATCACCGATATAAACCTCAAGTAGTTTTGCATATGTTTCTGCATGGATCTGTTCGTTGAATGTTTGGTACCCGTAAAAGTATCTAGCTTCGGGAAGCTGCACTTCAGAACAAAAATTCTCCACAAGATTCTCTACAACTATACCATCTGCAGATGCAAAGAAAGCAAGGATCTGGTGAATAAAGTTTTTCTCTTCTGCTGACATCTTCTCGAACTCGATTTTGTCATTAGTGAAATCAAGTTCTTCCACAGTCCAGAAAGAAGCTATAGCATCTTTACCCATTTTAAAAATATCCGGGTGTCTGATAGGGTGAAGTACAAAGCGCGCATCTGAAATGTCGAGTAGTTGAGAAGCTGACATTGTTTTGATCATTTTTATTTACGCACATACACCATTATATACGGCACTCTTGAAAACTTTGGGAGACCATCAATTTTAGTAATGTGGTCGTCGTTTATTGTCATCCACCCGTTATCGGTTTTTACAGTTGCTGTATAATGACCCCCATGCAGACCTCCATAATGGTTACATATGCCCACAAGCTCGTGCCCGTTCCATTTTTCTAGTACAGGTACCTTATATCTCAATTTCTTCCTCGAGTTAAACCTTTTATAGTGAATACACACTACATTGCTAGGATCTATATCGAGTGTCTTTGTCATACTCGTCTCACCACATGTCTCACACTTACATTCCACTATTTCAGGCTCCATCATATCTGGAATACCTTCTTCAATACCACCATTAATGGATAATGTTACGAAGGGGTCGGATCTCGTACTAATGTGACCATTTTTACATTTCAAAACTGTTTTACTGGTACCCTCAAAAGGATTCTTTAGCTTGACACTCTCGTATAGTTTATCCAACATCGTCAAAAGAAACTCATGGGCATCATGCTGGTAAATTGGATCAAACCCAAAATCTTTCAAACAACCAGCAAAATCATTAGGTGACGAGCCTTGATAAAGAAGGTCCACAAAATGCTTCAAACCCTCCTGCTCTGGTATAACTTTTACAAGTTTCTCCACTACAGGTTTCACATACCTTAGCACTTGCACGACGCTATTCATATAACACGTGTTACCCAGGTTATCTAAACCACTCATATTGTAAATAAAATAGCAATGTTTATACACCGTGTAAACAAAATTCTTCCACTATTAGGTCAAAGCGAGACACCATAATGATGTGTATCGCCAATTTGAATGATGTAGAGTCACCATCGTATGTCGTTAAGTGTTCTGGTACCAAAGAACATGCATATGTGGTATCTACCAATAACAAAAAATTCTGGAAAAAGTCATGGCTTCACGAAAATGGTGAGGACGATAACGATAAGATAGAACAAGTAAACAGCCAACTACCAAATTGCCCAGAACTAACTAAATTTTTCACAGGCAAGTATAACAAAAAACTGTCCGAATACTACCTATGTTCGGAAATCATAGGTTTTGGGGACAAAGTCATACTAAATACACCTGATGCCATATTCCTGCAACGAATTTCTACAAGGACAAAAACATTCGATATGGTATTTTTTTATGGAATAACTGCTAAAATATTTAGTGTGGTAGATAGGGCAGATTTGGATACTATCAGAGACTGGTACCCTCATAAAATATACTCGTGTGGTGCAGATCCATTACCACTGAAAGATATAGGGGAATGGATGGAAAACAATAAAAGTGCCACAATGTATGATGATGTGTATGAACAGCTTTTTGATCAAGAGAAATCATCAGAGAGTGAATACGAACCAGAGTCGGAACCAGAATCAGAAGACGAGTCGTGTGACGAATCTGAAGAAGAAAGTTCCGAAATATCCGAAGAAGAATTCGAAGAGTCAGACCCAGATGGAGACTACGAGCCAGATGAATATTTAGAACCTCCTTCTAAAAAAATTAAGGTTTAGGTGTAACTATATAATCTGTAACTGTATTCCCCACAAACTCCTGTAACGATAACATTCTCCCCTCAAGTATATTCATGCACATTTTCTGTGTACCATATACGAATGGTTCGAATCGTCGTGGTTGGGCATTCTCTCCTAACTTTAATTCTGGACATAGCCATATTGCAAAAATCACCAAAGCTAGCTTGGGTAATCTATCGTGCTCTACTTCTACTTTATTTACAATATTCAGATACCGTTCTTCGGTCAATACTGAACGAAGATGAGCAACTATCTTCACAACAGTAGGCTGAATATCTTTATATCCGAAAAATATGGCATAAATGTCGTCTTCTTCTGCCTCTCTATGTTCCAATCTCTCCTTTTCGTCGAACGACATTTACAAAAAGTAGCCAGGCATTGGTACACCGTTATATACAAATTGAAACAGATGCTCCCATCGTTCTTTGAAACAGTACCATACTTTTTTCTACAGGCATGTGCAAAAACATATTCTTATGATACAGTATGGACTGAACCATAATTTGAACAATAGACTTAAACATAACTTTACAACTTGATGAGAGTATCTTGTCCCAAAGCAGTAGTGTGTCCTGAAATGCGAAAACATTCCCATACATCGTAGGCATCATAGAGGACACGAGACTCGTTATAAAAGGCATATGGGAATCTGAAAAAAGTATAGACAAACTAGGTTCCTTCACGTAACACTCGTAAACTACAAGGTTTGCAACCGAACATATAGTTTCTAATGCAGCCGAATCTTTAGAATCAAGAGGATATAGTGGTAATACTACATGAACAAGAGATTGAAGAGAATAAAATGTATCCTCCACTGCATTTTTAGGCTGGTCGTGGTAGTACACATAGTACAGAGGGAATGCCAGATAATTCAAACCCTGTGGGTATCCAAACCCTTCGTTCACTACAGAAAATGTATTCAATATACTACGAAGGGTTTCATGATGGGGTTTAAACCAGTCTACGTCCGAAAACGTTCTGTTTAGATCAAGTAATATCTGTTCGTCGTAAGGACCTTCTATCAACTCAAGAGGAGGATACGGAGAAGAGGGACATAAACACTTACGCCACAAAGTAGCTCTCATTAAGGAATATATTATTTATTTTTATACGTTTACAGTAATTCACGACCCACCACATCTGCAAAAATATATGCTACAAGTGCACTCACAATCTCCATCTGTACAGAATCACTCGATACAGTCGCACCACTGAACCCAACAGCACCTGCTGCCACAGCCAGAGACGAAAGAACAGTCGTAGTCACAGCAAAACGAATAAACTTTGAACGACTCAGCGCACCGATCGCAGCTGGTTTGAAGGCGCCAGATACAATGCCGATAAGGACGACTGCAACATGCAATGCAGTGAAAAACACAGCAACAATCATACTATTAGACAGCTCCTTGTCCAGTGGACGGTCCACAGTCTCATTCCCACCAATCCGAATATCCTCAAACTTCTCGTTCATGACCATGGCTGAAAACACAAGAGACACGAGAAGACCCAGAAGAGTCAACCAGGTACGAGGATTATCCGTAGTCGGTGAGTCAATGCCAGAATCTTCTTCCTCCTTATCCCAACTGACATACTTAATGAGAGGCTTGCCTGTCATCATAAAGTCCATAACACTGTCCAAGAACCTACAAAGGATGGCAATCACAAAGAAACTAATAGCAACTGTTTCTCCGGAGTCTTCGACCAAAGGATGTGACCATAAGTAAGCCGAAGACAGAAGAAGTCCAGTCGAAGCCAACTCACGGTAGTGGTGTTCAGTACTAGTCTTGAATAAGTCCTTACCAATGTAACTAATACCAACAATCTTCAGAAGAGCAGATGAAAGCGCCACACCTTCAAGAAGAGTAGACGTGGCAGCCTGTTCGTCGGTAAAGGTCTTCGTGATAAACAGAAAGCACACAATACCAGCGAGAGCCTGTAGCAAACGGATAAACACCTTTCTGGTGTCACTGATAATCGCCTTATCCGGCACAGGCTGTCCGTAGCCGACACGCATGGCATCCAGGAAAATCACTCCTAGAACCACAACGACAGCATTCTGGGTCTTATCCTCTGCAAGCGCGAGACCTGCAGCGTACAGGTTAAGTGTAGACACTATGCCAGTGACCACAAGACCACCAGCACCTCCAGTCACCCATTCACTCTGTCCAGCAATGCGCTCAAGTGAAACAACAAGAATGTAAATAGCAAGTGTCAAAGATATAAGATGACTCTGGAGGAAAGACCACACCCCCGCGCCTGTATCACCATTCACAAGCATGTACACGAGAAGCCCAGTAGAGACAGTAAGAGCTGCGCCGCGCGCGTGCTTAAATTTATACCCGGACTTGAGTGCGACACTCTCTCCAATCACTTCTTTCTTAATGGCAATTTCTCTTGCATCCTCACCATGCTTCACCTCCGACATGAACTTGGCAACAAGCACTGCGACAAACAAGATGATCACAGCCGTCATAGTGGAAGCCTCATCAGTTGCCTCGGAACCTACCCAAATAATATTGCGGTCTGGATCCAAAGTCCACATCATCGAAAGGGACACGATGAGCATCGAATGGATACCATGTTTGAATGTAGCAATGTATTCGTCATACACTTTACTAAATGTAGCACCTGCAAACAGATTTGCAACCGCTGAATCGCTATCGGTGGCAAGCATATACGATAACCCTGATGAGACAGTAACCAGAGTCAATGATATACCCGACAGAAATACAACACTTCTCGCGGTGAGCTCAGACACGCCAAACGCTCCACCGCCTACGTTCGTCACTTCGGTCATAAAAACAAAGACGATTGCGCCAACTGCAATGGCAAGATCCAATACCCACATGAAGCGCGAAATGCCAAGGCTATACTCTACGATAGCTTTAACAAAGTATTCAACAGGAGTAAACAACATATTCAAAAATGACATGAGCATTGCAAAACCGCTGGTGACCGACTCGGAACATTGTGGTGCAACGATCCGTTCCAACAACTCTGAGGATAAGCCCATTTAGCATACATCGTCCACATTAATATAGTCCAAAAAATTTGTTACGGTGTATTTGAAAAATAGTCATATGTACAACCCATGTCCAAGCGAGATATTGCTGTTCAGCTTCTTAAAATAAACAACATACCAGCAGAATATGAAAACATAATCCACAATACTGATGTACCATACGAAGACACCATACGTAAAGTACTTCGTGGCATTACTTTACAAACTGCCCTTGGTATACAAGAAGTCCCAGATAGTGTCACACAATGCAGGTGTGGGAGTTTCAAAGTATTGGAACGAAGCATGCAAACAAGAAGTGCGGACGAAGGTACAACGAGTTTTTACTATTGCACCGCCTGTCAACGCCATTGGAAAGTATAAAGGCTATGTAATGTATAAAAATGAGTCAAAGAAAGTGGAGACTCGAAGCACTGGTACAAGCCTGTAAAAAAGAAGATTACGATAGTGACATTATAGATAAAGGCAAATTCTATATTGCTCCACAAATAGAGTCAGATCACTCTTTTGAAGGAAACTGGTGGTACATATGGTTCAAAAAGGATATACCATTACGGATTGGGGATTCAATACAATTAGATAGAATATACACTGTTGAAGATATACATGTGTATAGAACTTATAAAAGAGGAAGTGTGCTATTAAAGGAATAATCTCTGTCGAAGAAGTTTCTGTTCTTCAGGGTTTTTTAATTCCACAGGTTCTTTCCCCAGAGCTCTTCTAAGCTCATCAATCGCAGCCTTGGCTCTTTTCGCCTCTTCGTCGGTTCCATCGCGCTTCTTCAGCATATTCACAAACTCCAAGGCAGTCGAATGATGATCAGCCTCCACATGCGTATACGCCCACACTGTCCCGGCACAATTCGCCAGGATAATCGTGATCCAGATCAAAGCATTGTTCCCCGTAATCACGAGCACGCTCACAATACCAAAGACGCCCGCCACAAACTCCCACCACAAAAGACTTAACACTTTGGGCGTATTCCACCTACGCTCCTCCCTGTCGATCTGCAAAAGTTCACGCTGGAGCTGTCCGATCTTCGTGTACAGCCAGTTCTGAAACAACTTGATCCCAATGGTCACAACAAGCACCAAAACAAGCCAACCCGACCTTTTGCACTCAAAACCGAACAAATGCAAATCTGTAGAAAAGGGCTGCACATGAGTCGTCTGACACTGACCCGGGTCTAAATCCACAAAGTCCATTTTATACATAGAAATATCACTATATATATCTCCCAAATGCTGGTGTCTGGGGCTGAAGAGGTTACACCTACAGGTTGAGATATATAACACTGCCCCCCTATAGAATTCAACATGGTCAAACTTGCATCGTCGAAATGAAGACACTTGCGAGAAGGTATTCCAAAGAACATCAAAGCCCCTTTATTTGTATGTGACAAAGAACTGCCAATACGAAACCTATCTGGGTTGTACAACTCAATACCACCAACATACATCTCAGATCTCAACTCGGTCAATAAATGACATCCGGACACTACCTTGTCACCTGTATTTGTATGAATCTCATTGTCGAACTCATAAGGAAAACAATGATCGCCAACCGAATACCCCACGGTGTCAGGTGTTATGCTACTACTTAAACCCACACCATGTAGTATCTCATGGCGCAACACTGTACGCAAATCGTAATGATTTCCAATATTACAGCCCCCCTCATCCACATTCCACCCATTTGGTACATAAGGGTTCACATCAATATATATATCACCTGTCAAATTATACTTGTTCAACGCACCCGACTGCCACTCTTTATTGATCAAAAACATGGTTCGACTAGCTGTAGCTAGCACATATTTGGAATTATTAAACTTTTCGTAATTGTATTTTGCTATAATGTTAACATGATTTAAAGAACATAAAGAATTAATTTCATCCCATACTTCCATCACTACTTTATTTATGTCAGGGGGGTCTATTGGTTCAGCCGGGTGCTGCTCCAAGTAGTGCCACTGACTCAGTGCATATGACATTTAATAACACTCAACCTCATGGTTATATGACAGATTACTCATTTTGCTACAATAGTATTCTTGTAAAAATTTAGACTGTTTCAACTCCTGTTCCAAATACTCTATTCTAGAATATGCATCTATCAACATACGGTGCACTGCTTCACACTCTTCTGTCCTAACCCTCTTGTTCGATTCATGAATAGTCATGCGTTTTCTCTTTAGAACTGGTTGGACAAAGTACTGGCGTTTTGAAGGCTGAAAGCTCTCTGGTTCACGTGAACGTTTCATGGTTTATAAAGAATTCACTTTCGATAAATACACCGCTATATCTGCACGTGTTTCATCCTCCTTGATTTTTCACTCAAACGTCGTCTCCCAAGATCACACATTGGCACATCGTACTTAACATCAATAGCAACCTCGTCGCCCTCAAACTCCTGCGACAAGGAAATAAGAGAAAAACGAACAAAATCCACCTCGGTCACATTCTCGCATCGGTCCCCTGCATACTTTTCATACCCTCTGGAGAACTGCAAATTGAAAGCATTCGATGCTGTAGCCGCTGCAGATGTGTAATTACCGTCGCTCAAAAGAGTCAAACGCTTTTTCAAATATATATCCGGTGTGTCGAAACACCCCCTGAATGGGCAATTCAACTTGTCTGTATTCAGGATGCATCTCTTTAATGAAGACTCCTTGGGTATGCAAATCTGAATATCTGTCATCCAAGTTTCGATATCCTCCAATTCCATCTGCACAAACACTGTATAAAACGATCTTGTCACATGAAGTTCAGGAATAAGTTGAATCACAGCATTGTTTCCATAAGGACAGTCGATCAAACTAATCGGCACGATCACCCTTGTTGTGACAGGAACATCCATTGCACAATTACTGCCCGTGATGGACGTACAGGGATACTTGCGAACGATGAACTCGTATTTTTGATCCACAAACGGATAACAGTTGGTCAGTAAGTTAAAGCACTGTGAACGCATAGAAAAGTATGTTCTCACTGCATTGTTTTCGTAAAGGTACATAGTATCTACATCAAATGCGTCCAGGTGAGGATAAATAGGAATAATGCCATCATGGAGGGGGATATGCATTACACCATTCTCAACCTCGTCGTCCACATAAAAACGCAATTGAAGCCGTCCATGGTCAGCATCGCACGATTCTACGTCTTGTTCAGCCTGAGATATACGAATGATGTCCTGAGAACTTCCAGACTCTGCACACATACCATCCCAACACAGATAGTTTGTGGTCGTACTTATAGACGTACAGTCATCGTGTTCTGTACACACAGACATACAAGACTCGTCAGAAAGAGGATGGATGCAGTCTCCTGACAGAGGAAAGCAGGCATCCACAGTGCAAGGGTTTCCATCGAAACAGTTCTTGAATGTTTCCCAGTACTCACCGTCTCTACACTGTGCTACAGTACACAAATCTGGCTGTAATGACGTGTCAGGCACTGCAGTGTACTCACAACCAACATCTGGGTTACAGGTTGCAGTCTTGCATGTTTCGTTTGGACAGATCACAGGTTCCCCAACACACAGTCCAGCCTGACACATATCGTGTATCGTACACCTGCTTTCATCTGAGCAGGAGTCGCCGTTTTGAGAAATATCAGGAACAAAAATACCATCCTGTTGTGTCATGCAAGGTCTTGGGATGGCTGTACCACGACATACGCCATTATAACACTGGTCACTTACAGTATATGATAACCCATCATCACAAGGAGAGCCATGTTCTGGTATATATATACACGACCCATCAGCACCACATTTTGAAACCGTGCAATCGTACTCTATACAATCTTCATCTGTCTTGCAAAAATCTGTGACAATATCAATCAGACATATACCCCGGCACCTAGCACGCTCGCCAGGTCCTGCCTCACATTGGCTACTACTCGTGCAGGTTTGTATCACACTAGTGAACGAGAACACAGTCACTGTGATGGTAATAAGCAACACAATCGCAGAAATCATGATGCCAACACCACAGTGGGCACAGTCAATTTCTTGTTCACCACATATGCATATGTCTTTATGTCTATCCTCCCGTTTCATTTATAAGCTGTGTGATCTTATTTATACAAAACAAAAAAAATCAGGTATAATACACTCGTGACATCATAACAAATATGAAGTCTCTAGGAGGACTTTTACTACTGGGTGCTGGTACTTTGGTATCAGCTGACAAACAAGATTTACGGATAGGTGGTTATGTGGGGTATGGTGTTGATAGCCAGGGTCAGGCTCGGAAACTTATCAGGACTGGTGAGGATAAATTGAAACTAGAAAACTTTCCAGAAGACAAAACATTCCGAATCTATTGTAAACGAGCGACAGATGGTGTAAGTAGATGGGACAACATAGATGATAGCATAAAAGCATGGCAACACCCTATTGCTTCATTTACCGTTACAGATGCGGATGCAAAGGGTGTAGGATTCAAGCCTACTGAAATGTTAGCTCAATTCTCTAGTACGTCCACGCTTGTAATGGCATGTAAAGTGGAAGAGCAAAATGATGTGGGTTGGAATGCCCTAACATCACTGTCAAAATCTAAAAACACAGATAACAATGGGACCATTGCTCTGTTTAATGAGTGGGCGAGAGTTCATTTCTCAGGCTCGTGCGATTCTAATCTGATGGACACCAATACCACATTTACCACCAGTATCACTAGTGAAAATTACGATTCTGGACGAATCTACGAAGCACCACTGCGTTTGGATGCTAACTTCCCATGCATTCATCCTGTTGGGTTTACTAGAGACATCCATTTAAGTCTCCAGTATAAAGCTACCGATGAGGCGCGGAATGCTCTTATTGTTAAAAACGACATCACCACCAGAAAATTGACATTCACTGCTGGGAACCGCGAAGAAGCCAGTAATGGTAGAGATTTTATAATGACTCTAGAAGCTAACCCTGTTTCATTCGACCTTGGAACAGCGAAACCCCATCCAGACTATTATAAGTCTGGTGTGGAAGCATGCGACTCTTCTGTTGACGAGTCTCTTTGTAAGGGAGGACTCAAAGCTACGTTGGATCTTTCTAGTGCTAATATATCTTACTCTGTTCCCACGCAACTTGTAAGCTATACAACACTGGCTTCTGGGTATAAATTTAAACCATGCACTGAAGTCGGAGGTGCTGTTGTCTCAGCAGCGAATATTTTTGAAATGCTAGAATCCTGTTATGGTAAATTTGTAAGAGACAAAGTGAAATCGTGGACATCTGCTACAAATTCTGTTGAAGAAGACCTACGAAATGAAATATTTGGCTATGTCATGAATGCCAGAGATTCTAATGATGTGGGTGGATCAGGATCTCTGCTTACAGATATGGTTTGTCCATTCACATGCCCTGACAGAGATAGTGGCGGATGCCCATTAGCAACAGATGACACTCTCGACTCCACTAGTCAGTCTGCTATGAAATGTCTGCATGTTGGCGTGAAAACCACCTCGCACACGCCTAACTTTTGGGACAATCGCTGCGCTGCGAGAACAGATGGCAAAACAAATTCTACCACTCCCACATTACAACAAGTACTTAATGCGACTGAGTTTACACAACCTCTTATGGGTTCTTACTCCTTTAACTACAAATTCACACGCTCTGGTCAGTTCAAGGACCCGGCTCCTGTAGAATTCAAGAGCTACAGTGCAAATCTTCATGTGGATGTTACGAAACACGATGTGGCAATGGTTTTAGATGGTGGAAACTTCAACGACCTTACTAACGATGCAGCTTTTTTCACAGTTGAAGGCAATGGTTTTGTTCAGGAAATTCAACTTAACACAGTCCAACTCAATATTAAAGACGTACCGAGATATGTCACATCGTTGACTCTCTACGGTCAGGTGTTCCTTAACTGTGATAGGTCTAAACAGGTACTTTCAAATGCGATGCCAATTAATATTGGTACACCACTGAAAACATCTGGAAAATTCCAACCAGTAGGGTTTAACGCAAGTAACCTTGCGGCTCATAACCCATGCAATACACTATTTGAGTATGTGAGAGATAGCGGTGCAGGGCAAGATGAAAATTATGATGTGTCAGGAGTTATGTATGCGACTACTTCAGGTCAACCTGCATCGTTTGTTGCAGACCCGAGTCTCGTGAAAATGTGTAATGAGGCACCTGGAACTGCAACCGGTACTTCATGTTCCAGAGGGGCTTTTCACTCTAGTACCGTGAAACACATAGGCGACGATAATGGTCACCAAAACCCAGTTGCCCTTCTCCATGATCTCTGTTCTGTTGGTGGATTCCCACGAAAAGCAGGTGTCATAGGTGCGCTTGTCGCATTTGAAGATGAGCGCGAATACGCCCCAGTTATCTGCCCTGGTACATGTAAACAAGCCACGATATACGACGTATCTCTTGACTGGGATCTTGATCTTACTGTATCTGCTTCAGACAATGCCAACCAGTCTCTCACTACCTTGAATGACCCCAATAAACTTATTGTGCGTCAAAGTACTTCCGACTGGGGTGACAACGATACAGATACACAGACGCCTCCTCACCGTTACTATGACCTTGAGCGTGTAGCCTATCTTACATCTGTAGCGTCGGATGACTGCCAGGCTGATGGTACGCTCTCTATCGACGACGATTCTGTTCCGACCGATGCTAATGTTGCCACAGGTTGTCTCGTATACAAACAAGGCAGACCAACATTAGCAACTCAAGGCTGGCAAACGGCAACCGAATACTACGGAATTGAAAAGGCAGCTGATATGGTGAATTGGTTTACATCATGTGGCTCACAGACAGCCCTTGGTGCAGAAGTGCACTTGGTGCAGCGGTTCAAGGTCACTTACGGTGATGATCGTGATATTTCCTTTTGCCAAACCAAAAAGCTCTCTGTCACTGTGCAACAGGTCATGGTAGGGCAGACTACACAGACTCTTACTACTGTACAGCAGGAAGATTCTGCAGACGATGCGTCTATTACTGCAGCGTTAGAGCAGGTCCAATTTACCAAAGATTCATGTGATGGTGATACTCAGAGACTAGCGGCAACTGCTAATGTTATATCTTCAGTTGATCTAAATGCCAGTTTTGCCGATACTCCTCAGCTTTTCAGGGACAGTGGTAATACCAAATGGGAAAATGATAATGGGTTAGTTACATGGTCCACAGCTTGCTACGATATCTGTGGTGGTCAGGCATCTCAGTTAGAAAACTTTCTTGATGAACACAAACTCACTGTATCCTTCACCAGTGGTACAGCTGGATTAAATATTGAATTTAATATAGATATGGAAGGTTCGCCGTGCGCTGCTACAGATCGTGTCAACGTTGCCACTGCAGAACTCACTCTGTACAATGCTGGTAAACCTGCTTCAGGAACCGAGGTCGCATGCGACGCTAACTCGATTGGAGCTGTTTCTGCAGGGGTAGAACCAAGAGCTCTCACCGATGTCGTTTGTGGTAGGCTCAATGTCACCGACCTTGGTGACTCTAGTTTGTTTATCATGAGTACCCAACTGACACGCAAACTGCCAGGATCAGCTGCAGAGTTGCTGTGTGAAGCAACTGCTGGTGAGACCGACTACAATGGTGTGAGTTGTGTAGGCGCTGCAAGAAATGTCATGTTTGCACCAACTGCGCAAACTGGTTTGAAGCAGGACGGTACAGGTACAGGTGCGTTCATCAAGTTTGCTGACAGTTCCATCAAACTGTTCGCAGACGATGCCTTTGCCGAAATCACCTACACAATATTCTGGGAACAAAGACTCGGATCAGGTAATCGCAGGCTCTTGAGATCCGACATGATTCTTGGTGCAGGTGGCTCTAGCACGAAAGGAGCTCTCAAAGTGTTACCTATTGCAGAGCAGATTGAGGATGCAGTGGAGAGTCTAGACAGTGAACCTGCGGCTACTAACACCACTGACGGTGCCACCGAGGAAGAAGATGGGGGCATGTCAACTGTTACAGTTGTCGTAATTATTGTGGCTGCAGCTGCAGTAGTAGTAGCTGCCGGGTGGGGTTACATGAAAAGAAAAGACAATAAGGAAAGAGATTCAGAAAAGGTTCGGTATTCTAAGGTAAGGAGGAGTGAGAGATTTAGTACAATGAATTTTTAGAAAAATATATTATTTAAAACATACGTCTACGCTTTTTATTTCCAATCTGAGCCACCTCCTCCATCAATGTACGTCCACTTCCAGTCACACGGTACTTGTTCAAAGCATCCATGAAATGAGCTTTGTCTGTCTTCTCCTTTTTCTTCTTACTGGCAACATGTGTCGTCTTGTTCATCACAGCTTTGAAATCCTTCTTCAGATCGGCATTCTTGGAAGCCTCGACAGTATCCTTCAAAGCCTGCTCACGCTCCATGCTCTTCTTAGAGGCATGGTGAGCAATACGGAAGAACTCCTGAGACTCGTGAGGGAACTTCTTGGCGAGGTCAATGATCTGATTGCGACTGGCATCGTTAAGATCAGCCTGGTCCAGAGTGCTGGACCAAGACTCCACAAGAGCCTTAGCCATAGCCTCGTTCTTAGCGGATGCCACCTCAAACTCCTTCTTTTTCTGATCAGCAAGCTCGGTCTTCAAAGACTCCAGCTCCGTTGCCTTAGCTTCCAGAGCCTCGAGGTCCTTTTGCTGGTCCACGATCACTCTCATGAGTTTCTCCTGATCGGGGGCAGTCTCCTCTGGTGCAAGGGGGGGCGGCTCAACCGGGGCGGCGGGGGTGTCGGGCATGGGGGTTTCAACAGGCTCAGACATTTTTAATGTTTTATTAGATGCCTTATAGGTGTCAATTCTTGTTTCATCCACGAATATAATTCTACAGTCGCCCCTGCGAGGATCCACGCACAAACTCACTTCGACAGGTTGTTTCTCTGTCTTCCCGTTTGCATACTGTGTATGTGTGTGTGTAAGGCTCAACCCTGTGTAATATCGTTTCCCACTGGACGAAACTTTCACTGCATTCCTTGCAAATGACCCATAGATACTTGGATCGTCGATCTTACCCACAATCCACTTACTCCCATCCGGGTTGTTCCAGCAGGAGCGCACTTTGCCCACCTTCATTTTCTCATCGTGCTCCATGTAAATCGGGATCCCACTAAAATCTATCTGTGCCTCCTCGCGAGTAAAAGCAAATGTAGGGTCGTCTTTTTCAGGCTGGGTCTCGGTGGGGGATAACACGTTCCCTACAAAGTACATTTGAAAGTAAAAACATGTCTTATATATGTTTGTGTTCTTTGCATATCTCATTCAAACACATGGTAATAGAAAGCATGTATGCTGTGAGAAAGGCAAAGATAAAGTATTCTACCATTAAGTAATATATCGGAAGTACTTATATTCACACGAGGTCTTCAAATGTATTTCTACGACCTTGAGTCCACCTTTCTTTGCAAAGGGTTTAAACGCACAGATCAGAGATTACTAGAAGTCGGCATCGTCCAGGGCAGGAAAACCTACAGCACCTTGGTGGATCCAGTCAAAGGCTATCCCATCATATCACGACTAGAAGAACTGGGACAGCATCCAGAGCGCACCATCCGATTCTGGACCAAACTGCTGGCAGGCAAAGGCTTACTCAACACTGCAGTCTGCCGCAAACCCTTCGAAGAGCAAGCCAAATACATCGACAAGATCCGCAAAAATTTCCTCAGTCCAGATCAGGCTGTCAAGGGCATGATCGCCTTTGGAACAGGTACATGGGTCGCTCATAACGGAAAATCCTTCGATCAGAAAATCATGCAAGGGCATTTCGATAGGTTTGGGCTCAAACCAGATATAGAGTTCAAAGACTCGCTGCCCGAAATTCGTAAGCTCAAACTCAAGTCGCACTCTCTAGGCTATGTCTACAGGCATCTCTTCGGGGGTACCTTCCGGCAACACCACGCAAAGGACGATGCCATCGCTCTACAACGGGTCTGCAAACACCTCAAACTGTTTAAATCCACACCCCTCACCAGCATCAAAGGTGTGGGACCCAAAAGTGAGAAAGTGTTCAAGGGTGCAGGCATCCGGTCGGTAGAAGAACTTAAAGCATGGGTCCAAAATCACAAACACACCGACTGGAAGTTCGAAGTACACCACAGTTGTGCCCTTGCCAACCGCATGTTTCAAAAATTTAAGGTTTGAGCTACCTATTTATACAAGTATTCGTATATGAAATGCTGTATGCGTCGTTCGTGCGCCCCGAAGGCATTTACAGTGGGTGGTTCAACAAATTCGCAGCGTTTGTCACCAGAGGCGGTTTCTGCCACTCAGAGTTCGTTTTCAGATGGTCTCAAGACGAACTCAAACAAGTACTCAGTAGAGTCAAAGGGCTAGCCAGTCTAAGAAACAAATCAGGTCCTGTCGATATCGCTGTCTACATCATATGGGGAGATATTGTCAGATTCAGAGTCCTCACAGGATACTCACAGTTTTGGTCCGTGCCAGAAAGGGATATGATACACATAGATACCTCATGGGAAAGTGAATTAAATACAGTTACTTGGTTATCTAATCAATTAGGTAAGCCATACGATACAACAGGTGCGCTTCTGTCCCCCTTCTCGTGGAGAAATAAAAATAACACCTACGATAACTACTTTTGTTCACAGCTCATGGTTTGTGCGCTGCAAAGACTCAACATGATCGATTATTGTAACCCAGGAAATATTACACCTAATTCGTTGTTCAGAATTTTACAAAGTGCTTAAGTATCCCCATATCCCTTTTGAAATTGCCTTGAAGTGCTCAGCATGCTGTGTGTCAACTAGTTTGGCAGCCGACACCACACACAGGAGACCAGATACAACAGCTACATCGCGAAGGGGTTTCTCCCTGCAATGAAACAGGGCTGAAGCCGAACTTACAAGTACTAAACCAGTTAGAGATAGAGAATGAATCAATTGCATTTAAATATGTATGTGATATTATTTATACCACATCCTTTAATCTCCACAAACCCTCTGCCATGCTACAGTTCAAACAATAGGCACCCCTAAGTACTGCTTCTTCGGATACATCTGACCCACCTTGATTAATCACATATATACCTTTCATGTCAAGCCATAACTCATCCACAGTATTCGCCACCATGATGCAAGAGTCCATATATGTTTGAACAACATCGAACGCTAACCCCTTCCCTGCAATCCACACTCTTTTTCCATTCCACATGTCTGTCGTCACAGCATCGCTTTCGCCATGAATGATCAGCATTTCATTGCAGGTGGGCTAATTTATAATCACTTCAACTTTACCTCAATACACATAGACTGTAGTTCCTGAACAAGCAGCTTAAAAGCATAAGGTACAGTCATTGTCTTGGCAGCAGAGGCACAACGATTACATACACCCCCCCTGACACTGTGAGTCAATCCACATGCACACACACCCATTTCGTATGCGTCAGATGAATGCATCAGCCTCTCCACCAACACATGAGGCACACTATGTGCTAACAGTGCATCCTTCTCCATCTCCCCTACTCTCAATGCACCACCATTTGCACGCCCCTCATTAGGTTGGCGGGTCAAGAAACATGTCCTACCACGCCCCCTTGCATGTATTTTATCATCTGCGTTATGCTTCAGTCTCTGGTAAAATGTAGGTCCAATAAAAATCGGCACACTGTACCTCTCCCCTGTGATGCCACTCTGCATCACCTGGGTCCCATCTCTCCTAAATCCCATAGTGTGCAACATGTCCATCAAACCCTCAGCCGTATCACCATTAAAGGGAGACCCATCCTGCAGTCCCATATAAGACCCATATTTGCTCTTCAAACACTCCAAAATCTGAGCCATCGTCATCCGAGAGGGGATAGCGTGAGGGTTCAATATAATGTCAGGAGTAATTCCATCCAGAGTGAAAGGCATGTCCTCTCCACGGACCAATAACCCCACAGTGCCCTTCTGTGCACTGCGAGATGCAAACTTATCCCCCATGGTTGGTATTCTTGCCTTTCTCAATCTCACTTTACAGGCGTCACTACCATTCCTCTCCTTATACACTAGTATCTTATCCACCACACCATCGTGTTGCGAATCCACATTCACCTTGGTCTCGTATGACACTCTCTTTCCACCTACCTTGCGATACCCGTTCTTTGTTTTTTCAATAAGCAACTGCCCCTTCTTCACGACACTGTTTACAGAAGGAAAACCTGTGTAAGACTCGTCTGGACACAGCGTATCCTTGATCGTCTTCAGCTGTGTACATCTACCAAACCCACGATCCACACTATACCGATTCATAATTATAGAATCCTCCTGGTTGTACTCAAATGGCATGATAGCCACAATAGCATTCACACCTGTAGGAAGTGCATGAGGATATACCCTCTCCACTTCGGTAGACACCAAAGGTTTTTGACCATAATGTAGAACATTCGTCGTCGTATCAAATCTATCCTGAAATGCTATCGAATTCACACTCTGAGCCTGCTTCAACATAGCAGCCTGGTACGTATTCCTAGGAGCTGGGTTGCGATCAGAGTAGGGAGTAGTTCCCACACAAAAACCCAACATTAAACTAGGATCAATCTCCTCGTGAGTCGTTCCTATGTGCATAGTGTCTTCTTCATACACATCCAAATACTCCACTATACCCTCCGACAGCATCTGGGTAAAAGACATATCCTTGGACTCCTTCCGGGGTAAAATGTATAATGGACGGCATATCCGTCCACTATTCGTACGAATAGATACATTAGGGACACATATTGTAGCATCATTGATTGTCACCGACACGTCCTTAGATATCTGACCCGTACGTCTTGCTGCACGGACCACCCCAGCCACTTCCTCGTTACCATACCCCACTATACCACCATTAATGAGAATAAGCAATTGTCCTGTGATATCAGAAATCAATTCATGGATGGCATCAGAGGGTGTAGTAATAGACACATATGCACCCAAGCTCAACTGGGACTCCAAGCCTACACTCGCACCCTCTGGTGTCTCTAAATAACATAATCTACCCCTATGTGTCCCATGCAAAAATCGAGGTTTACTCAACTTTTGTTCTGGCTTAATCGAGGAAGACACTCTCCTCAACTGACTAATAGCCGTATACACTGTACCTCTTTGTAACAATTGAGCCACACCCACCCTCTGCCGACCATCAAATGAAGGGGTATTCCAATTACCTGTCCCTAATGCAAACTGCAATCCGTCTGTAATCGTTGTAGTTCTAGATAACAGCCTGAGAATAGTACCCTTTTGTATATTACCAGTCATCTTCCTGTGCAGGAACTGGTATATTGTATGAGTCATCTTGTTCAGTAAATGGTGCGTAAGCCCACTAAGTAAATCGTGCACCATCTCTATTCTTTGAAACATCAAACTATCTTTGTCCGACCATTGTTTGGCATGTATGTCGCGATACAATTGTTTCAGCATCAGCAGAATGTAATCAGCCTTGTATTTTGTATGAGGTATGCAATAAGACAACATCTTTTCCATCCTGTCGTCTTCTTCCTCTCCTAACAAATACGTATCCTGAATGCTAATGCTAGACACATCATCTAGGCTATCCTTAAAAAATGCATGCTCTTCCTCTGTCAACGACAAAAACTTAATGGGAGGTAGCAAACTAAGCAAAGTGCCAACAGTCATCTCATCCTTCAATTTGGGAAAACTCACCATTGCACGACCATTCCATTTGATAGTAGTCACAGCCACACCCTCACCCTCAGACTTGCAACATACTGCAAACGAATGCGCACCATTCAAAAAACGATGTAAAGTCAATGGGCAATTGTGAATATGAGCTTTCTGGAACACAATCGTCTTCTCACTGCCCTTTACGATAAAGTACCCCCCTGGATCGTGGGGACACAATCTTCTATTGGGATCATGTTTAGAACCCACCATCAAAGGTATCTTACCAATATACACTGATTGAAACACCTGTTTCTTACCATTCAATGTCACATGTACATTCGTGTACAAGGGCAAACTATAACTCAGGTTTCTTTGCAGGCATTCTAGATGTCCCACCTCATGTGAGGTTCCATCTGCTTCGAGAAACTTAGGGCGCTCTAATTGAGCCCCTACAAAATCCATATGAAAATGCTTTTCACCATCAAAAGCATATCGTGTAATATCCACTTTATGACGACTAAGGATAAGAGGTAAAGAGGCAACATATGCATCGTAGGATGCACACATCTGGCGGCTCAAAGGGATGTCCTTCGCATGGGACTCCATGGTTGTACACATAATAGGCAAGACCAAGTACACCGTTTAAAAAAATCATAGTTTTGATTGTATTCTTTCACGGATGGCACCTTTATTGTAGTATAAAAAACTTAGTATAGATGTAGGTATCGACAGGGTTGCACAAACATTGATTAGACCACATGTTGATATGTATTGTAAGATGGCTGCAGCTCCACCTGCAGAATGGATAGTACCAACACCATTTGTTACGACACCAAATGTTGACATAGCAGTCGGTACCAATGACCCTGATACTGCTGGTGCAGCTAGACCAATCACCCCAGATGCTGCAATTGTCTTGGCTGGTGCGCACATCTGACGCAGGGGGTCTCCTTCGCACAGATACAGACGAGATCATATACACCGTTTAAAACGGTACCAAAACGCGACTTCTGTGCATTTCAGAGCATGATCCCATGATTATAAAAAAAAACATTTTTTCTTACTTTTTATAAAAATGCTATTAATACAAGATTAGGTGCTCAAACTGCTAGAAGTCGCGTTTTGGTACCGTTTTAAACGGTGTACTAAGTAATCCACATTTCTCACATACATAGTCGTACCCATCTTGTATGAAACAGTGCACATGCATGTTCTCTCGGTATGTAGGGTTTAGAATAATCGTACAGTGTTCATCATAAACAGTTTGTAGCCATTCCATTTATATTATTATGATTACTATTATACATTATCACCCATAATACGATTTCGTAACTTGGGTGAAAGATTAGCAAGTTTACTTAGATTACTCATTAAATTTTGCTCTTCTTTATGTTCTTTACGTTTGCGAATCCCGTCAGGTATAGGTTTGGGTTTGGGTTTCTTTGGACCCCGAGGTGGACGATCCATGGGTGGTTTATCGGGTGAAGGAGGAGGAGTTAATGGCTTGATATCCACTGGTCTGTGATCCAAAAACCAGTTTATTATCTGCATAGCTATCCACACCAAACTAAGAGGAGTGACCCCAGAAGTCCACTCCAACGTCTCGGATATGTACCAAGGCAATCTGCAAGCATACTCTAACACTTCACTATTATATGCATATGTTGCATTCGTAGATAAAAACCCTAACTTGTACTTTTTCAACGTCTCGAGTGTCACTAATTGGTCCTCCTGCACTGCCTCAAAACAATACACATTTCTTGCAGAGTCTAACTCTGCATCCTTGGCAAGTTTCAGCAGCTCAGAACACCTTGAGGTCCCTTCAAGATATGTATTACTTACTGTTTGAATAATGTACCGAATCAAAACAAAAAATAGAATGTATTTTATCATTATGGTGTATCACGAGAAATAAGTAGTAGCACGATGGGAAAGAGTAAGTACGATATCTCTCAGCTCAAACCATCGGAGCTTGACACACCCAATATCGACATACAGAACTGTGTCGCAACTTTCTCATTAGGTCTCACCAACCTCAATCTAAGAGACATATCACAAAAACTAGTCTACTGTGATTTCAATCCACCGAAGTTCGCTGCCATGACTATACGCATACAAAACCCCAAAACCACCGCACTCACATTTAGCTCAGGGAACATGGTGTGTACTGGTAGTAAAAACATCCACGAGTCTCTACTAGCTTGCAGAAAATATACTAGACTGCTACAAAAGGCAGGCATCAAAGTGTGTTTCAAAGACTTTCATATACAAAACATTGTGGCTTCTGTAGGGGTTCCATTCCCATTAAAACTATACCAACTCGCTTCCGACCACGGACCGTATGTCTCGTACGAGCCGACACTCTTCCCAGGGGCTGTTCTTAGGGTCGAAAACCCGAAAGTCGTGTTTTTGTTATTCAGGTCAGGCAAAGTGGTCATCACAGGGGCAAAGGATATCGAACAAATCAAAAACGCATTCTTATGCATATACGAACCTTTTATTTTAAAGTACAGAGATAAAGAAGATCTATCTACGAGTAGCTCATCCTATAGAATTAACTCAAAAAAAAGAAGAATTATGTTTTAAATATTTTTTTTTGTGGGCAACGAGTAATATTCTATCTCCTGCATCTTTCTTTTATCGGAACATGTTTTCTTAAAGATCCACAACCCCAAAATAGCAAGTAAACCTAACCCCACAAATATCTTGTGTAGATTGGCTGTAATGTCATAGTAAAATATACTACATCTACCATGACCACATATATTTAGATCGGTCGCCACATCGTGTATAGCAGTGATGATAGGATACCTACCCAAAATTTCTTCGGCGTCCTCACACTTATTAAACCTACCCAATTTGGATCGAAGGAGGGGGTTCTGGCAGTTTTCGGATGCCATAAAAGTAAGGGCTTGGGAGTACTCTCTAGATCTGTCGATCCAGTACTTGTGGAAATTCAAGGTTTGGCTGGAAAAAAAGGCAATTGTAAACATAGATAAAGTTCCATAAATGAATGCTATGAAGTCATACATTTGATTACTATTGCTAAAATATATACTAATAAACTAAATGGTCACCAGACCTACTCTGTACGTTGCTTCTTAGGAGAAGGGGCTTCGGTCTCTTCATCCTCAAAAAACACTACAGGCTTAGATACTGGAGCGGACTTGCGTTTCTTGGGCTCACACAACACCACGATGTCCTTGTCAAATGTCAAATTGGACCCATACATCATAGGAGTGGAGAAGAAGTTCCTGCGTACACGGGGAATCAACAGAGTATTGCGGGGCACGTAATCTCCATACTTCTTCTCGTAATAATCACCAGTGATTGTACCACGATGGAACATAGGTGTTGTCTCCACAAGAGTGCGTTCCTTCATACCACCACCCTCTGGCTTCACATAACGAACCCCACGAACCTTGCGTTTGATCTTCAACACATTGTCTGTGACCTCCTCACCATTATCCATCCAAGTAAGTTCCTTGATACCACTGTCGTGCGAATCTTCAATGTAAATCTTAAGAGCAAGTTCATCGACCTGCTCACTAGAAGGCTTCTTGTTACCCTCCTTCTTCAGTTTAGAAATTGCTTTCTTACGAGCCTTCTCCTTACCACTGCACTTAACCTTTTTGTTAGTAAAAGCTTCAGTTACAAGATCCACATGCTGTTGCTTCAAGATCTCAAACGTATTCTGTTGATTGTCCAGAAGAGTCGGCATGGTCTGCTTCACTTTGTTAAAGGCACATCCTTTCACCAGAGTCAAAGTGGCACCAGCCTGATCAATTGGCTTATTGAACTTTGAATGGTCTCCGAGTGCATCACCATCCTGACCCAAATTAGAGTATAGTGTACTCATTGCTGCAGTGCGGAAGAACACATTGTAGTCGGTACCCTTAGATAGTACCTTGGGAGTGTAGGTAATCTCGTCTCCTCTCTTACCCTCAACAGTCTTGATTTCATACTCGGTCTCGAGGATCTCATTGTAAGTGGAAGGTTGGGTGGCTACTTGCTGTTGCATCATTGTTCTGTAAAGATTCTAGAAAAGGGAAATACACCGTGTTTTTTGTTTATATCGCCTCCCTCTGCTTTCTACCATAGTCTGAAGCCATTTATAAAGGCTAGGCGTCTCAGCATGCGTGGTTTTTCTGATCTGCACTGTCTGCAGAGGGGACAAGTGGGTTTTTTCCATTTTTCTAAACAAGCTGTGTGGATACACTGTTTGCAGTGGGGGCACCAAGTAGCGTGGGACCAGATAGGTTCCAAACATATACAACACACCGGTGGAATGTATAATGGATTTAATTTATTTAAATTGTGCTGTTGTGCTTCCATATAAATGTAGATTTATTTTATTTATATATATTCATTTTTAAGGTGCATATGTAGGACTCTGTGGTCTTGGAGTATCAATGTCCATAGGATCGTATGTAGGAGTACTGGGTCCAAATTCCAGAGGCACTGGCATCCACATGTCTACACCATCTGGTTCTTTAGGAGGATCTACTTTCCACTTCTTCTCCATCACATGATCCTTCAATACAGTTACAGTATTACTTCCCAAAGCTGCCACCTTCCCTGCAAGAATACAAGGACTCACCCCATCTACAGGGTCCACCTCCTCGTTCAGTGCAGCCTCATGCAATACAGTGACAACCTCTTCAAATGTGCACCTCTTCAATGCCGAAGACTTACTTTTCTTTAAGCCATGCCTTGTTAAAGGGGTCAACTCCCCTCTCTGAGTCATTGCGTCGATCAAAATTGAAAGATGGCGACTGTTCAAGTAAATACCATAATGGTTCAGAATCTTGCTAAGCTCTATAAGCAAACAAGACCTTGCACACTCTATACCGAATGTCTTCTGCATCTTGTATATATCGTTAGTATATAAAGATTCACAATCACAGATTTCCATAATTTTACCCAAATCTTGAAGAGTCGTCTCCACTCTACCATTGATCATCTTACACCACTCTGCTCCTTGAACACCTCGAGACTCTGGTATATCACCGAAGATATCTACAACAATACGATCCCCGTTCACCTGGTAAGCAATGTATTCAAACATTGACATTATAGATCGATCCGACTGAAGCACCATTCTCTTAGGCTCACCCCACCTTGAGTATACTTCGGCTTTAGTAAGATCACCATCAGGAAACACCCAGTAATTGTCAATCGTATCTGTAGGCAAGGGTGTGAGCCGAATCTCAGAAAGCACATCGTGCTTTAACTCTAGGGCTTTCGGATCTTTCACTGTAGTCAATGGAGTCTTCGGCTTCTTAGACACCTCTAAAATCTCACGAAGGCGAGGAATACCCAAAGTCACATTCTTACTACCAATACCTGCGAAATGAAACGTATCTCGACATGCGATCCCATTCAATGCACACATATTCTTTGTCTCCACCACTGTCAAATCGTACACATACCGACGACTCGATAAAATTGAATGCAGCTCCACAATCTGTTCCAGATGTAAACCAGACACCTCTTTGGCTACCACAGACATTGCAGACACACCCTCTGGGTCCAACATATATCCCAAATTAGACAACTTGGCATGAATACCCAAACCCAACAACATAAAGGTAATACCGTCCCTCATGTAATGTCCACACCTCACACATATAAAACCATCCTCACGTACACCCTTCAGCTCGGTATATGCTTTGCAAAAATGAAGACGACATTCTGGAGTAAATGAAAGCACTACATTAGGGAACTTGCCTATGTTTGCCACCATGTAGTACAAACGACTACAGAGAATCTTGATACTGTCATTCTCCTTGACAATCGTGGGCTGAAAAGGTCTCAGGTATTTCTCAAAGTACTGAAGAGCACGGTGAGGGAATAAAATAGCACCTGCCGTCACTTTACCACATGCATAGAACGCTCCAAGAAAACCACCTAATCCCACAAAACCTCTAGAACCACCTGTCGTGTATGCCAGTACTGGCATGTGATCACCCAACACCAAATCCGCACCGTCTATAGGCATCAAACGCCCATGTCTGTGCACTAAGAACGACTTGGCTCTAGATGCCACCAAAGTACGTCCAGATTCCAAACGAACATGCACTAACATGTCTGTACCCTTGTAGCGACGAGGAGGATGTCTCGTCACATGAGTCACCTGCTTCCAGGATGTTTCACCTGCATAGTTTACAGTAAATGCTTCCAACCCCTCTACCTTGGTCACATGTGACCCTTCTTGCACATCATACCCGTCACGATCCATTATATCGTCGATCACCCTGCCTATACAATCATCCTTGGGATGACCTCGTAACACCAACCATTCTTTGTAATCCACACTGTTCAATGTACACTGAGTCGTACGCTCCCCAATACTCTGGGCTGCAAGCGCTCCGACACACTCACCCGGACATATATTGGCTTTATCCATGTAGTCCAATATTTCCTTCTCATATCTTACCCTAGTTGTAGACTCCATGTTGGGCGTGTGCACGTTGATAAAGGCACTTAGTAAAATGTTATCTATGCCATCCACAGGCGGTCCACAGCCAGGCAACACACCTCCAAACAATTCCATCCTCCGCACGATGCGATGGATGGGCACAGGGAAATGGTAGTGGGTTTTTGTTAGCATTTTTAGATCGTCCAGACTTGCACCCTCTAAAGGTTTCACATGCTGGGTCTCGATTCTAACACCGTCAAACCCATCATCTCCATACAAAAACTGTATAATGCGCTCCCCATCCCTAACTGTACCGTCGATATTGGTCGTAATGTTTTCCAGACATTTCATCAACTTGCGCTCCGTGTACCCAGTCTGAGCTGTCTTAATAGCAGTGTCAATCAACCCTTCACGTCCACTCATACTGTGAGCATACATCTCAAAAGGAGACAGACCATCAAGAAACGAATGTGACACAAATCCACGACTAAGAGGACCACACTCTCCTCTTTCGAACTGTGTAGATGTACGCTCTCTCCACTGAAGAGGCATGCGTCCACCCTGTACATTCATTTGTCCCAGACATGCCTGAACTTGGGTCAAATTCACCAAAGACCCCTTTGAACCTGAATGCACCATGGCAAAAAAGTTGTTTGTCTCGTCCATACCCTCTATCACTGCCTTTCCCATGATCGATCTGCATGCGTTCAGACGAGCATTAGGGTCCTCCATAGTCTTGGCTTCTTCGAAAGCAGCCTTTCTTTCTGCCTCACACTTGATCGTAGCCTCATCGGACCTCACAAGATCCCCTATGCCAATCGTAAACCCACGAATCTGCAAGTACCGGTGTGCGAGCCTCTGTAAGTTGTACATAAACTCCACACAAGCATCCGGACCGATGTCGTTGTAAATAACATGATTGATAGACCCGTTCGACTTCCCAACGTCCCTTTTGGTTAAACGACCCTCTAGAAACACCCCCTCAACAATCTTCACACCTCCCCGTTCATAAGTAATGTTAGGCAGAATAGTACTGATAATCTCACGACCTGTGCAACCTGTAGGCTGCATGGCAATCTGCATGGCTTGGTCTGGTCTAAGAGTAGCACCGCTAAGTAAAAAGGTGCCCAGTAAGGCATCTTGGATCAAACCAATTACTGGACAGTTGGACTGGGCTGATATAATGTTGTGCTTAACACCCATAATCTCACGAGCCTCACACTGTGCCATAATCGTCTGAGGGACATGCAAGTTCATCTCATCACCATCGAAATCTGCATTATAAGGTGAAGTACATGCCACATTCATGCGGAATGTACTGTAGGGTAATATACGTACAGTGTGACCCATGAGAGAGTGTTTATGCAGTGACGGTTGGCGATTGAACAGCACTATATCCCCATCCTGCAAGTATCTCTCCACTACACAACCAACCTCTACCTCTAATGATGTATTCTTAGAACTGCGGGATCCATCCTTAGCAGTCACGTACTTGGTATCTCCATTATCCACAAGATCTTGAAGAGTGGCTTTATTGTAATCTGTCACCTTTACTGGCACGGTAAGCGTGCGAGCCACACTAATAGGTACACCAAGTTCAGTCAGCTTCAACCCATCGTCACCAGTGATCACACAACGGGCAGTGAAATTGGCACGTTTCCCCATGAGATTGCTGCGAATACGACCGTTTTTTTTCTTAATGCGAGACTCCAAGGATGCATACTCTCTCTTATTACGTGAACGTCTGGAAGGTCCAAGCTTCTCGTGATTAATGTAGCCGGTCACAGCATTCTGAAGACCTTCACGACCCTGATTGGTAACCTCGGATGGACGTTTGCACCTTTTAAGTTCAGCAAACTGTCTGTTCTTTCGAAGAATATTTTGCAATCGGTAGGTCAAATCGTTCTCACCCTTAAGCTCCCCATTGACGAACAATGGGGGTCTCACGTGAGGAGGTGGCACTGGTAACACAGCAATGACTGGAGGGTCGTCCATGATAGCAAACATTTCACTGGCTGGAAAAATCTCACCATTGCGAAGGATTGTGGCTCTGCGTTTGTCCCATGAAAACTTTCCATCGTGTTTTTTTAGCAAACGAAGGAGATGAGGCACCCAGGAGATGTGATATACTGGTTCTGTGAGACGAATGGATCCAAAATGACCAGGACAGCTATGCTTATTGTGGTAGCATGTGGGACACTTGCCTCCAAACACAACACCAAGTAAAGGAGAAGACAGATCTTCTTCAGTCTCTACAGCAATCACACTAGATTTTAGAATAGAGGAAGGGTGCCACCTAGAAAAGGCTACTTGAGATATAGAAAGCATGCTTTGTATTATAATAGTTATTTATATACACCGTGTTAAAATCTAAATCTACACGATACATCTTCCTCATCGTCTGGCTCGGTATCTATCTCAACATCAGTGTCTGCATTGGCTATATCGTCCAAACTCATACCCGCCGCCCCTTCTAATTCGCCCTGAGCTTCTAAAGCCTCAAGCTTATTATCAATCAACTCCAATATGTCTGCCAGGCGTCTCAAAACAGGGACTAATTCTATACCATTGGCAAACATACCATCTAGACTGGCAAACATATCCTTTATATCCTGATGCCCCTGTAGGCTATCCACTATAGTTCTAGCTTCTACAAACTCAAGATCCTCGCGAATCAGTGCCCGCATCGCTCTGGACATCTCTTCCAGCTGGTCCACGTCTTCTGCCCTGCTAAAGGGTGTAAAACTATTGATTGTTGGTTGGCGCAAATCGCCTCTGCGTGGGGAGGGAGTAGGAACCGGGTCGTTGAATCGTTGCATTTATATAATATATGCAGTCTATTTATATGTGATTCCAAGCTCGTGGAAAGTCGAACTCGTAGGCTTTTCTACTAGATGATCTGCAAGGTCAGTTACCAGTTTAGGACCTCCAAATGTCTCACAGTAAGAGTTCTTCACTTTGCGAGATACACCGAGGAAATCAAGTACACCTGAGTGAGGACATTTCCCCCAATCAGTCAAGGTAAGTCTCTCAGCCTGGTGACCCATCCACTCCCATTTGGCACGGTCAAGGCTTGTCCACATCTCGTACACTTCTGTATTGCGCACCCTTCCTTTATATTTGAGCTCACCTGGGTCCACCTTCATTCCTGTCTCCTCCCACACACCCCGAACTGCACATTGAATGGGCGTTTCACCAGCTTCAATTTTCTCCCTTACGGCACCAAGAGGAAACACCAAGCTATCCTGAGCTTCTTGATCTCCTCTCCAGAAGTTTTCGTTCACTTCTTTAGGCACCCAACCCTTATTTTTCATATGGTTCAAGATAGCACCTCTTCTCTCCTCTTCTGTGAAAATTGTATGTGCATATTTTTTCCCAGTCTCGGCATATGGCAGGAATGGTGCATTGTCTACAAATAAATCCTGGTATTTTTGTTCGGCTTCTTCTGACTTGAACACCCCCCTATCACCAGGATATAGTAGCAGTCCATATTGCACCACCCCCTTGGTAACCCTGTGGCTGTGGATAAAAACACAAGCACCTGAAATCATCTTTTTATGGATTTTTCACTGTTGCCATATACACCGTTTAAAACGGTACCAAAACGCGACTTCTAGCAGTTTGAGCACCTAATCTTGTATTAATAGCATTTTTATAAAAAGTAAGAAAAAATATTTTTTTTATAATCATGGGAACATGCTCCGAAACGCACAGAAGTCGCGTTTTGGTACCGTTTTAAACGGTGTATATAAACCGAAAAGATTACACAAAGGATGCATGGGATATATTATATGATCGTAACGGCACCTGTATACTTTATGCTAACATACGCTGCAACTCGACGGGCAATTACGAAACCAACACACCACGACCTATTTTACCTGTACTCTGAACATGCAGTGTATGCAGTGCCCACACTGCTAATACTGTCTATGTTAGCTTCAGCTGTGACAAAACCAAACTATGATATATTGTTTAAGAGAATAGCACTCATGGGTGTTTTGAAAGCCATTAGCCAGATACTCACCATTCAGCCACAACCAAATGGTGTTGAGGAGTGTATCGGTGTACCCATGTGGAAACTAAGGAGTTGTGCTGACATGATGTTTAGTGGTCACACTTGCTTTGTGTATCTTATACTTCACAAAGTCCAGTTTAGGTGGTTCTTTGTATTCGCCATGGCTTTTGAATTGGTACTTGCTGACTGGCACTTTATGGCTGACTGTTTCATAGCTGTTATTGTTGGGTATGCTATCGAACAAAAAATCAGAGATGAAAGTTATATTTAATTTTTTTCAAAAAAAAACTATTTTAGAAATAAAAAAAAATAAAAAAAAACAAAAAAAAAGTTAAATAAAAAATCCTAAAATTTTATTTTTTATAATAATTTTATAATTTTATTCCGACTGCTTTCGAACGTAATAAAACGTGCACCCTCCAACGACTGCTCAATACTGCCCTGCATATCCTGTCCATCCGCCTTAGTAAGTAGATGCCCAGGAGAGATCTTCTGAATGTTCCATTCAGGACATAAAGAGTCTACTTCTACGACAACACCTACAACTTTGTTGTTGAGCGGTGTTTTCAAATATTCAGGATATGATGCTTTTGCCATGGCTGCATTCATCTGCATCACTTTGATACCTCCTATCTGTACTACTGCTGGTGGGGTAAAGGGTGTCATCTGGGGTGCATGAATAAGGGGCAATTCTGTTAACTGTTCAAAAGTATAATTGACACAGTCAATCTTCTTCTCTAAGGTTGCGATATTTAACCGCACCTGCTGACCTGGAAAAAATTTAAATGCTGTAAAGTAAGGCGCGCCATTGTCCAAAAAATTACCATAGTTATCCAAAGCCCTGCCATTTATACCGACTAACAACTGCCCGTCCTCCACGTGTTCATGCTCTTTTGCATCCGTAATCACAACGCCTTCTGCCCCGTACCTTTCTATGAGCCCATCCATAATAGGGATCGTGGTCGATACCGAAAAATGTTCGTTAAATACGACCCTATCAGGGGCAATCACTGAAGGTTTGAGCTTGCATTTCCGCGTACACTTGTTGCATTTCACTAACTCTTCACTGCCTACATCTGCCAATATTTTATCTTCGTGTAAGTGTTCTAAAACATTTTGTAATAAACTATGACACTCTGGTTGATTTAAGCAATGCTTATTAAACCACTCTATAAAACTAACACCATACGAATTATCATTAAAACGCTGTACAATAGTTTCGGGATCTACAGGTAAGTGATACATAGATAAAAGTTGGCGGTAGGCTTCGGGGGTCATACCAGACATCCGGAGTGTGGGTTTTAGAAAGGGGAAAAGACTTTTCACAGTTTCAAATGGAGTAGCGATGGACACTACATTACCGGAGTTTTTGATGGCAGTGTTAATGCCTACAAGTTTTCCTTCATGCAAGAGTGCACCACCAGAGTTCCCGGGGTTGATGAGGGAATCATGGTAGAGGACAACATTGTTATTCATCATATCTTTGGCGGTAATGTTTCCTTTCGTGACAGTCTGGTGAGGGGTGCCAAGGGGGAATCCAACAGACACAACACCTGCATAGGAATCAAGCTTATTGTAGAGAATAGAGTCGCTTTCTATTAACTCCACAGGGCGCATGGATTGGGTGGAATGGTCAAAGCTTGCAATTTTAAATTCGTTCTGATTTTTGCTAATATGCAAGAAGGCAAGGTCAAATTGAGGACAAACTTTGAGAACAGAGGCGGGGAAGGGGATCTGACTAAAGTGAAAGTTCAGCATAACATTCTTTTGTTCCCCGACGACATGATGATTCGTCACAGCGATGATAGAATCGGGGTAAATGTCCTGAACCGCCTCAGTAGCCTCTTTACACAATACAGCAGACCCCGCTTCTAACCCTGCAACAGATGTCCCCTGTGTTAACGTATTCATAACACGAACTACTCCGTAATATTTGTGTGACATTTAAGATGCATTTAGATCCTATATATATGGTTCAAATTTAATCAAATGTTCAAGAAGGGAAATATGAAGGTCTATTTTGACTCGTCAGCCATCGTTAGAGCACTGGTACGACATATTCGGAGCAGTGAGAGGATCTATGCATGTGTCGCTTGGGTCACACACCCTAAGTTACTCGATGAATTCGAGAAAATTCCGACCGAACTGATTATGACAAAGCACAAGTCTAATAAATGGAAAAGAAACATTAAGGTGAAATTTATAGGAAAGGGGCGAGGCAGGAAAAAATGTCTAATGCATCACAAATTTTGTGTGGGCTTCCGGGGCAAGAAACCAGCTTGGGTGGCATCGGGTTCATTCAATTTCACAAAGAGCGCTTGCAGACATCACGAGAACATTATGTTTTTAGAAGACCCGGATGTAGCACTGGCTTTTTACGAAGAGTTTCTCAAGTTGAAACAAAAGTAATGTTATATTTAGGTGTCCCGCGGTGTTAAAAAATGCAAATCTTTGTAAAAACCCTAACTGGAAAGACAATTACACTTGAAGTAGAAGCAACAGATACGATTGAAAATATAAAGGGGAAGATACAGGACAAAGAGGGTATCCCGCCGGACCAACAAAGGCTCATATTCGCCGGAAAACAGCTAGAAGATGGTAGAACACTATCAGATTACAATATACAGAAGGAAGCTACACTTCATCTCGTGCTTCGATTACGATGAAAGGGTCGCATAGCACGCAGAAAGTACCTCTTCAGAAATCTCCCTAGAAAAAATCTTCTGTACTCATATATAGGAATGTGTTGCATTATACTTGTACGGTATTATCTTTATAGTACTTTTCTAAAAACTCTGTATAGATACTCCGAACCTTTCTATTGTCTCTAAAGTAATTGTTGAGTATGTCCAAATACCCCAAAATGCCACCATGACCATACCAAAACCAGCTTTCTTTGACCTCCGGTGCCCAGTAGCCAACAGCCTGGCTCAACCTACAGAGGTCTGCTGCACCTGCCCCTCTTGTTTCGTTAAGGGTCTCACTGATGATCCTGCCGAAGGGGATCATTTCTTAGATTGAAACTTTGTTTATGGTACACCGTGTAAAAGGACCAATGCTTCAGCAGCGAGCCTCTCTTTTTTCCTTTGAGCATCGTCCAACCATACCAAAGCTTCAGCAGCGAGTTTCTCTCTTTTTCTTTGAGCATCGTCCAACAGTTCCAGTGTTTGTTTAGCAAGGTTTTCATTTTGTTTTTGTAAAGAGTGTAATTTTTCCCTAATAGCATTTGCACAATCCCTAATTATAGCTCTTTCAGTACGGGTCTGTGGGCGAGTAAAACGAACAATGGTCGTCAATTCGTCCATATTATGTAACCACGTGATTGGTTTATAGTTATCTATTCCACGGAGGAAGCATCATTTGATTTCGAGCTTCATTCTCACGTCTTTCCTTTTCGTCAATGGCGAATTTCATCAGTTCTCTGACCTGAATGATGGCTTCTGTCATCGTGTCGGTCTCTGCTTCGGTTAAAGGTCGTCTTGTGATAAGCCTTACTAGAGCATTAAGAGATTCCATGTTCTGCAGATTGTATCACAGCTGGATACACCGTTAAAATCGAAACTTTCGATCAAACTCCTGGGACGTTTCATGTAGCCTAGAAGATGCACTTGCACTACTGGCTGGCATGCGTGGCACTTTTACGAAGAGACACGATCGTACAGCATCTGCAAGGAATGTTGTTTCTCTAACTGGGTGCAACCCGCCTTTATCGGCATGTTGACCATAAGATCCAAGTGCTAAGAACCCATCGGCATTATAACCAATGTAGACAACAAAGTGCCCATTGAAAGGAGTGGCAAAAACATAACCTTCGTCCAGTAATCTTCGGAGGTACGCCACAATGTTTTCATTATACGCTTCAGTTGTCTCGGCACCGTCTGCAATTATAGAGTTAAAAGGTCCAACACGGCGAGATGCCCTACCGAGTGCTTGATAACGAAACCATGTAAACCCTACTTCGTTCGTAAGTTCCATAAAATCTGGTATGATTTCTGTGAGAATTTGAACAGGGTGCAGATATGTATTATATCCATCGTCAGCCAGTCCAAGGGTATTTAAATAAAGTTTCTTAAATTGAGAAGGTTTAGTTAATTTTGTTAGAGAAGACCCATAATCCTGTAATACTGAATCCACCTGGTTCCCAAAACCTCCCATCTGCAATATGTTAATGATACTCGTAAAGAAACATCCACCAACAGCACCCTGGTGAATAAACTTGAACCTTGTTTCAATCATGGCTTGCACATGAGGTTGTACATTATAAATATCATACATCTGGGCACGCTTTGCTTTACTTTTTGCAACGGTGTATTTACCAGGGTCGTCGTTTCCCCATATTTTGCCAGATAATTTGCCTCTAGATATTGTAGATATGTCTTCGTATGGGAAATAGGGGTTTTCCATGAGTTTTGTACCCTTTCCAGTCGTACCCCCTCTCCGATCTGCTACACGTTTAGCAGCGACAATTTCTTGGAGCAGCGTTTTTGACTCGTCAATGTCCATTTATAAGTATGTGTCCCCCTATATATAATGATATTGTCTTCACTCATGAATCGTGAGGTGGGAGCCAGGGAAAGAATGATATTAGAAACATTATGGGATATTGTGACCGGTGATTACCCGCGGATAGAGGGGCTCACAGAAGCCGAGTCCAAAGCCCTCTTCTTGGGTGAGCCCGTAGACGGTATTGCAAACCCATTTCTCCCACTGGCAGCAGACATGGAGGTGGAACCTTTGCCATCCATGGTGCTCCAAACAACCGAGGACATACGTCTAAGGGACCGGCAGATGGCTGTGCATCATATGTATAACAATGTTAATCATATGTTAGAGTTACTAGCAAGGGTCGTGGAACAGTTGGAAATAGAGGAGATTGTAGATAATGTGTTCTAGTACTTATAGACTCCTGTATATAACAATGCGTCCGCTCTCTACCCGAATTCTGGAGACAGAGGCATCCTACCAGGATATCATGGCAAGTGTGGATACGCATAAAGATTTGAAGCAAATGAAGAAGACTGTGATGGAAGAAAGTGTAGTGTTTTTTATATATAGAGGCTGTGAAGCCAATGCCATCATTATGATGAACTGTGAGGGATTCTACATGCAAGTGTGCCCATGCCCTAAAGTAGTCAAGTTAAAAACCAACCCCGATTTAGTGTACGCTTTATGTTATGGTGTTTAAAATCGAAGTCTTAATATACCATCTGCATATGTATTACCTGTTGCTAAATATCTACATAGTGGGCATTTTTTGCCTGGCATCTGATACCCGGATTGTAAAAAAGTGACACCCTCTTCGTACCCTTCGGATTTGGATTCTCCCGCATGTTGCCACCGCTTGATACAGTTGGCATGAAAGTAATGCTTACATTTCAGCTGCACTGCATAACCGTTACTGGTATCGCGAAGTCCCTCCATACATATGACACAGGTTTCATCTGGTGGCACGACCATGGGGTGATGGGGGCGTTCATCATCATCGCTATCATCGCTGCCAAAAAGATCAGAGGAATACCAGTAATTTGATCCAGAGTCCTCATCCACCATGATGGCATACTCTATGGCGGCTAAATCCCACACCCGCACGCTATTGTCCCCCGACCCGGACACGATGCGCGACCCGTCCGGAGAAAACGACACCGAAGTCACGTAAGAAGTGTGCCCCTCCAGCGTGTTCATTAGCTCCCCCGACGACGCATCCCACACCCGCACGCTCTTGTCGTCCGACCCGGACACGATGCGCGACCCGTCCGGAGAAAACGACACCGAAGTCACGCCGG
>Ga0209631_10000062_pt1 | contig 129912 bp, 136 predicted proteins | sample COG_08_FD_184752 | JGI IMG/M metagenome (GOLD analysis project Ga0209631, IMG submission 184752) | Pelagic Microbial community sample from North Sea - COGITO 998_met_08 (SPAdes) (version 2) | ecosystem: Environmental > Aquatic > Marine > Neritic zone/Coastal water | place: Helgoland, sampling...
TCGTCTCTGCTACCTCGATCATTTCTATCATCTCTTTTTTTAAATCTTGAACCTGGCCTGTCGTCTCTGCTACCTCGATCATTTCTATCATCTCTTTTTGATCTTAATGAGTTAAATCTTTTATCTGCAAATCTATTTTTGCCTCTACTGCCACGTCTGTCAAAAGAACGTCCTCCTCTTTTTCTTCTTCCTGTTGCTTCACTTCCTGGTTCAGCCCTAAAATTTGGATCTATTAAACGTTGTATTGCATTCCATTTTGATCTGTCTTCACCTCCAACAAAGCTTAATGCAGATCCCTCAGCTCCTGCCCTAGCTGTTCTTCCTATTCTATGTATAAAGTCTTCTGGAACTTGAGGTAGATCAAAATTAATTACATGTTTTATAGCAGGTATATCTAATCCTCTACTTGCTACATCGGTACCTACTAAAATTCTGAAATGATTATTCCTAAAAGCTTTAATAACTCGATCCCTTTTATTTTGCCTTAAATTACCATGTATTGCATCTGCATCGTGAGAATCATATTTTAATCTTTTAACCATTTTTTCAGCATTTCTTCTTGTCTTAACAAAGATTAAAATTGATCCTTGTCGATTATAAATTTCTTTTATTAATTGATTGTATTTATCACCATCTTTAACCCGAATTACTTCTTGTTTAATTTTTGCAATTGGGGTTGATGTGGAACCAACTGAGATTCTAGTCGGATTATTTAAATATTTTTCAGCTAGTCTTATAATATTGCCAGGCAATGTAGCAGAAAATAGTAAAGTCTGATGTTTTTTTGGAACTGTTTCTAACACTTGATTAATTTGGGGTGTAAATCCCATATCAAGCATTCTATCTGATTCGTCCAATACTAAAAAAGTTGTATTGTTTAACTTTAATGTTTTACGTTTTAGATGATCATTAATTCTTCCTGGCGTTCCAACAATTAATCTAGGATTCCTTCTCATTTGTTTAAGCTGCTTCTGCATAGAGTCACCTCCTATTAATAAAGCTGTTCTTATATTTCCTCTTCCTATTAAATCAGTCATTGTTTGCATTACCTGAGTGGCTAATTCTCTTGTAGGTGTCATTATTAAAGCTGTATCTTTTTTTGTTTTAAGTAGACAATTTATAAGTGGAATTCCGAATGCAGCTGTTTTTCCAGTCCCAGTTTGAGCCGTACCAAGTATATCTTTTCCTTCTAGAGCTACAGGAATTGCTTTTGCTTGAATAGGCGTTGGCGTTTTAAAATTAATCTTGGCTATAGAATCCATCAAGATTTGTTCAAGTTTAAGTGATAAAAAATTTTCCATGTGAAATAAGTTTATTTTAGCCAAATATCAATATTAATGCGTCTTTATACCCTCGGTTGAACCTTAGCAAGACTTTGTTATGATTAGGGGTGAAAAAAAGAAAGAAAAGAAAGAGCTTTAGACTTAAAATGAAAAGAAGAAGACAAAAAAGGAATACAAAAGGTATTTTAAAAATATTAAAAATAGGTAAAAAAAATGTCTAAACGTTACTCAGGAAAAAGCTTCAAGGACTCTAGTGTAATGAAAAAATCTAAGTTAACTTTAAAACAAAGAAGAAAACTTAAAAAAGAGAAGAAAAAAAAATAATGTGTGGTCGTTACAAAATTACGAAGCCAGTAACAAAAACAGTTGATCTTGTCAAAACTAATATCAAAGTTGAAGATACTGATAATTATAATGCTCACCCTTCACAAAAGTTACCCATAATTCGTTCTTACACAAATGGAAAAGCATTAGAACTTTGTGAGTTTGGGTACGTTCCGAGCTGGTCAAAAAAGATAGAAAAATTTTCCCCTCTTATTAATGCAAGAAAAGAAACTCTCATGGAAAAAGTCACATTTAAAAATTTAATACAAACATCAAGATGCGTGGTCCCTGCAGATGGTTATTATGAATGGAAAAGAGAAGATAAAAATAAAATTCCTTATTATTTTACAAAAGAAGATGATGAAATAATGTTTTTTGCTGCAATCCATCAAAATAATCAATTTTGTATAATTACAAGAGAAGCAACCAAAAAAATAAGTACTATTCATCACAGAGAACCTATGATCATTAATCAAAGTCAAATCAATAATTATTTAAATGTAAAAAAAAATGCAATAGAAATCTTAAATTCTATTAAGACTCCTGCGCTTAAATTTATTGAAATTAGCAAAGACATAAATAATCCTATGAACAATGATCCTGCTTTAATAAACTCTGTTAATTAAATGTCTAATATTTCAATTACTAATAGCAAAAATAATGTTGGCGCTTACATTAGTAATATTGATCTTAAAACCTTTGACCAAAGTAAAGCAGAAGAAATTAAAAAAGCTTTAAATAAATTTGGGGTAATTTTTATAAAAGAACAAAATTTAGATCCTGAGTCATATCAAAAATTTGCTAAATTTATTGGCCAACCAGTGGTGTATCCTAGATTAAAAGGATTGGATGAAAAATTTCCCTTTATCAATGTCATTGAAAGAAAACCTGAGGATAAAAATTTAAGTTTTGGTTCTAGCTGGCTTCACCAGGACACAAGTTACTTAGCAGATGATAGGCCGAGGTATACAATGCTTATGGGGGTAGAAATTCCAAGTGGGCAAGGCAATACTATTTTTTCATCAGGATATAATGCTTATGAAAAACTCCCAAGTGAGATTAAAGATAAAATTAAAGATGCTACAGGTATTTTTTCTTCTGCCGGCCCTATCTCAATTACGAGACTTGAAAGAGAAAAAGAAATGGGAATAAAGTCTTCAGATAGTATGGAGGCGGAGCACCCCATTGTAAAAACTGTTAATGGCAAGAAAACCTTGTACATATCTCCAGGTCATTTGATTAAAATTAAAAATATAAAAGAAGAAAATGCAGACTATTTAAAAAATTATCTAATAGAGCATGTGAATAAACCAGAATTTATCTTCTCTTACGAATGGACAAAAGGAGATATTTGTTTATGGGATAACTTAAGTATTTTACACATGGCCAGTGAAATTAAAAACTGCAAAAGAATAATGCACCGCATTACTATCAAATAATTATCTTTTCAAAATGGTTGTAATATGTCCCATTTTTCTTTTATCTGTGATTTCCTTTTTTTCGTAGTCAAAAAAAAAATTGGGATAAGCAAAAGATTTATTTCTATATTCTTTAATCTCTTTGCCTAAGATATTAGTCATTTCTGCATTAAAAAATTTTTCAACCTCATTATATTTAAAATCACACACTGCTCGTATATGATTTTCAAACTGACTAATATTAAAAGCATTTATAGTTAAATGACCTGAATTATGAACTCGTGGAGCAATCTCATTAACTAAAAGTATACTATCTTTATCAATAAAGTATTCAACACACATTGTTCCTACATAATCAAGTTTCTCTGCAATTAATTTTGCATTAATTTGTGCTTGTTTATAAATTTCTTGATTAATATCTGCGGGTATTTTCGAATGCTTTAAAATTTGATCTTCATGTAAATTTTCTATGGGTTCATATATATATGACTTACCGTTTAAAAATCTTGTAATAATAACTGAAATTTCTTTCTTTAAATTGACTTTTTTTTCTAAAATATAGTCCGCTGTAAAACACCAGTCCTTTTTTATATCATTTAAAGAATTCAAAATAAATTGGCCATGTCCGTCATAGCCAAGTGTATTAGTTTTTAAAATTCCAGGTAATAAATTTTTATATTTTAAGATATCTTCTGCTGATTTTATAAAAGCCCATTCTGTTGTTTTAATACCAAGATCATTCACAAAAGTTTTCTCTAATTTTCGATTTTGAACAATTTCATTTATATCAGGTTTTGGTAAAACCTTTTTTTCTTTATCAATTTTCTTTAATATATCTAGAGGAATATTTTCAAATTCAAAAGTAACAACATCTACTTTATCTATAAATTCCTTTATCTTAGTTTGATCATCATATTTAGAAAATATAAATTGATCACAATATTTTTGTGCAGGTCCATGTTCATCGTCAGATATAACTACAGTTTTTACATTTAATTTTTTTGCTGCTTGGCACATCATTGAACCTAGTTGACCTGAGCCTATAATTCCTAAAATGATGCTAGACATTTGTTACTTAGGTTTTTTTTTGACAGACTTTGTTTGTAAACGTCTCCACTTATTGAGGTTGGATTTTATTTTTTCATCATAGTTTCCGATGATCGAAGCCGCAAGTATTCCAGCATTAAAAGCTCCATCGATAGCTAGACAGCCTATTGGGACTCCTTTTGGCATTTGTACCATTGAAAGTAGACTATCGAGCCCTTTTAATTTTTTAGTTTCCATTGGAACACCCAAAACAGGGAGAGTTGTTAAAGATGCCACCATACCTGCTAAATGTGCAGCTCCGCCAGCGCCCGCTATGATTACCCCAAATCCATTTTTTTCTGCTGATTCTGTAAACTCAAACATTCGTTTTGGTGTTCTGTGAGCACTAACAATTAAAACTTTATGTTTTATTTTTAAAATTTTTAGAATTTTTGCAGATTCACTCATAATTGGACTGTCTGACTGAGATCCCATTATGATAGCTACTTTGTTGTTTTTTTTCTTGAGTTTCACAAAGCAATTTAACAATTTTATGCATAAAAACAATAGAGTTTTCATTTCTTTTTTTGGACTAATTTATGCCAATCAAAACACAAATTTTTTTATCATATTATAATTATGAAAATATTATCTATTTTATCTTTATTGCTTTTGTTAACTAATTGTACTGGCAGTAATATGGCCAAAATCAAATTTGGTCCACGTTGTACAGTTTCTGATACAAGTCAATTACAGGAGAAATCTTATGTATGGTTTGTTAGCAAAGATGCTTTAAAAGACTTTGACAAAAGAATAAATAAATTAAATTGTCTAGATAGCTAAATTAATTTATAATTTTTTTTATTTATGATAATAAGGGGTTTATGGATTTACCATTACCCCTTATTATTGCTTGCATTATCATTATATTAGCTCTAATAATCTTTCCTTTAATCATTTCCTATAAAGCAGAAAAACAAGATTCTTCAAAAGAAGAAAGGCCAAAGAACTTAAGCGAATGGGAAAAAATTAAAGATTATGGGAATAAAATTAATAATACCACAAGAAAAAAATAAATAAAATATAGATGTTTAAACTTTTAATTTTTTTATTTATTTATATTTTTTTAAATACAAACTTATACTCAATGGAAAAAAAACCTTATCATCATCTACCTGATGGAACTTTCAGAAATCCTGAAGGTTCTCCAAAAAGAGATGATAATGTAAAATGGTCTTATAAAATATTTAATGCTGAACGAAAAAAAATTAAAATTAATTTTCCTAATGATCATGTGGTCTCAAGAAATGAGGTTTTAAAAAATCTTCAGGAGAATAAAGATGAAGATTATATAACTTGGATAGGACACGCTACTTTTCTTATTAAGCTAGGTAATACTACAATAATTACGGATCCTTTATTTTCAAAAAATACTGGGCCTTTAATATTTGGCCCAAAAAGGTATGTTGATCCAGCAATAAAATTAGAAGATGTTCCAAAAACTGATTTGTTACTACTTACTCATAACCACTACGATCATTTGGATGCGAGTGCTATTAGAAATTTTCCTCATAAAGATACTAAAGTTCTACTGCCGTTACAGTTATCGAAATACTTCAAAAGATTTAAAGATGTAAATGAACTTGATTGGTATGATGAAATTCAAGTCAATAAAGAAATTAAAGTAACATTAATTCCTGCGATTCACTGGAGCAAGAGGAGTTTGTGGGACACCAACAAAACTCTTTGGGGAAACTTCCTAATTGAATACAAGGGGAAAAAGATACTGTTTGCGTGTGATACGGGGTACGGAAATGTTTATAAAGAGCTAGGAGAAAAATATGGTCCTATTGATATTACCTTCATAAATATTGGTGCTTATAATTTCTATCCCATGATGCCAGTAAAGGATAAATCTGTTTACCACACTAACCCTGAAGAGGCTTTAAATATTGGTAAAGATCTTAAAAGTAAAAAGGTAATTGGCATGCATTGGGGAACTGTGGTTCTATCACTTGAACCGATTATGGAGCCACCAAAAAGATTTAAAGATAGCGCATCGAGCTATGGTTATAAAAAAAAAGATGCGGTTATTTTTAAAATCGGGGAATTAAAAAAGTTAAACGAAATTATTGATTAGTTTTTCTTTTATTTCTTTCACTATCTAATAGTTTAGTTAATGCATCTACCATCATGTCTGATGCCTTAAAAATTTCATTAGATTGATACTCATAAGAAGTGTTTTTTTCAAGATTTGTCTTATCTTCAATAACAATACCTTCATCTGGAGAATTATTTTTTATATAAATTAAAATTAACCATTCCTCATCTGGTGCATCGTCCCATTTAATAAAAATTTCTCCTGTTTCAAATCTTCTATCGATAACTCTCATTATACTTAAATATTTTGGAATATACTTTTTATTTATTTGAAAAACTAAACTAGCAGAACTACGGTAGAAGCTTTCTAAAGCAAATTCGATTTTCTGTCTTTCTAGGTTATAAACTCTTTCCTTCTCAAGTAATACTGTTCTATCATCACTCTCTTGAACCTCTATACCCAGTGCTTTAACTCTGTCAGCTATTTTTTGATCTCTTAATTTTTGATACTTTTCTTTAATTTTATCAATTCGCGCCTGAACACTCGCGTAAGACTCTCTTTCTTGACTTAATACAAATTTCTCTAAATTTGTTATTTCTAACGCTTCCCGCTTTCTAAATTGTTCAATTTTCTTTTCAAGTTTTATCTGTTCAAGAAATTTTCTTTGTTTTGCAGCTTGTTCTTTTCTAACTTCTGCCTGTTCAAGTCTAACAAATTTTTGAAGTTCTTTTTTTCTTTCTCTTTCAAGTTTAACTTCGTCTTTTAATTCTTGCTCTTTTTCTTTTAATTGATTTTCTTCTTTGAGCTTTAATTTTTTTAGAAATTCTATTTTTTCTTTTTCAATTGTCTGAATTTTAAGTTGTTTCTGTTTTTCTTTCTCTTCTTGAATTACTTGTTTAATGCTATAAATTTTATTAGAAATACTTTGAAAAAATTTTAGAAGAGATTGATCTAAATTAAAATTAAAACGAAAAATATTTTTAAATTTATTGTTAATTTTTATAATATTTTTAACTAATATTCTGGTCTTATTTGATTTTAAGGATTTTTTAGCTTTTTTAACTTTAATCTTATTTTTTTTTGTTTTATTTCTTTTATTAGTTTTGTTTTTTTTTTTAGATTTTGATAGTTGAGTTTTTTTTCTTTTTTTTAGGATTTTATTATTCTTTTTTTTAACAGGTAATTTTTTAGATTTTTTTTTTTTAACTTTTTTTTTGTTTTTTTTCATACCTGAGTTTTATTAAATAACAGGTTTTATGAATATATATAGTCTCTTGTTCCATGCGCTGATTGAAAGTTCTTCACAATTTGTAATTGAAAAACTACCAAATCCCTATATCTGAATGCTGCAGCACAACTTGCTAAATAAAACTCCCACATTTTAACAAATCTTTCATCGAAAAGATCTTTTATTAAGTTTTTTTTATCCAAGAATCTTTTTAACCAATGCTCCAAGGTTTTATCATAATGACGTATCAATGTTTCTGTATCTGCCACAATTAGTCCTGTTTTTTCAATAGGTTCAATGATTTGACTGAATGAGGGACAGACTCCTCCGGGGAAAATATATTTATTTATAAATTTATTGGGAGGTGTAGGTTTGTCAACTACTCCAATTGTGTGTAATAAAAAAATACCGTCCTCTTTGAGTAATTTATTCATAGATTTAAAAAAGGCATTATAAAATTTTTTCCCTACATGTTCGAACATGCCTACAGAATAGATTCTATCAAATTGACCAGTAATTTCTCTATAATCTACTAATTCAAATTTTACTTGGTTATCTAAACCAAGTTCTTTTGCTTTATTTCTGCAATAATTTATTTGGTTTTTACTAAGAGATATACCTGTTACCTCACAATCATTTTGTTTTGCTATTTCAAAAGCCATGCCTCCCCAGCCACAACCAACTTCTAAAATTTTTTGCCCTTTTTGAATATTTAATTTTTTTGCAATATGATTTATTTTATTTTGTTGGGCATCTTCTAAAGTTTGAGTATTTTTTTTCCAGTAAGCACATGAATAAAGTCTATGTGCTTTGTCTAAAAACATGTCATAAAGCTTTTCTCCTCTTTCTTCACCAATATCATAATGATGTTCTACGTTCTTTCTAGCTTTTCCAGGTAAATTAAAATTTGAACAGTACCTAAATAATTGAAATATTTTTTTTGATATAAAGCTTGCTGATGAGACTTCATCTCTTCCTAAATTTTTTATTAATTGCATTAAAAAATCTTTTAATGAAGCATTTTCAATAATAATTTCATTACGCATGTAGGCTTCTGGAAATTCTATTTCTGGATCTATAACTAGTTTCCAGCTAAGATTTTTTTTTAATAACTTAAGTGTAATTGGTTTTTGTTGATTAGGTTTACCGCAAATATACTTTTGTCCCTTACCATCCATTAAAATTATTCCATCTTCTTTATAAATTTTAGAAAGTATTCTTGCTAACAACATCTCTAAGCCGCCAAATTATTATCAAATATAAACTTTAGATTATTTAATTTATTAGTTAATTCTTTTTGTTTTTCCTGAGGCAATAAAATTAGCGGTGGTAAGACTTTCTTGTACTTATTATCTTTTATTGATAAAAAACTATGTAGAGCAGAAATTAAATTATATTGATCAAATGTTTCTCTGACTGCTATTAATTTTTCATTGACTGACTGGATTTCTTTTTTTTCAAAATCATCAAAAACTTTTCTAGCTAAAGAATGAGTTACATTTGTTACTGCTGAAATGCACCCTGAACAACCTAATTCTAAACCTTTTAATAATTTAGCTTCAGAGCCTGGAAACATTAAAAAATTTGGTAATTTTAAATTGTCGAATAAATTATAACTAGAGTCTTTGCATCCAATTATATTGTTTGGATATGCTTTCACAAGTTTTTTTACAAATTCAGATGAAAATTTGTAACCACTTAATTTTTCAAAATTATATAAAATAATTTTGACTTTAGGAACAGAGGCAATTAATAAAGAGTAAAAATTAAATATTCCTTCGTCCGTATTTTCTTTATAGTAAGCTGGAGGCATTATTAAAAAATCTCTAAAATCATATTCCATTGCATATTTAACAATTTCAATATTTTCTTTTAAAGAATTACACCCGGTACCTAAGAAAAAATTTTTTTTTAATTTGTGGTTAGCTATTCTAGATATTAACTCCTTCTTTTCTGATGTTGATATTAATTGACTTTGTCCAGTAGAACCAAAAAAGAAAACTCCATGCAAACCATTATAGATTAGCGATTCTGCGTGGCTTACCGTTGCTTCTATATTTAATGAATTATCTTCGTTAAAAACACTTAGCCCAGCAGCATATACACCTTTTTTTATCATAATCTTACCTAATTTATTATGTCTAAGTTATATTAATAAAATCAAAAATGAAAGTTCTAGTAATACAACCTAAAATTGGCATGGGAGATATGATAATCTATCTTCCTTACATTCACGCTATTTCAAAAACTTATAAAAATTCAGTCTCTTTATTAGTCAAAGATAACTCAAGAGCTAAAGAACTTCTATCTGATGACGAATATATAAAAGAAATATTATTTTTAGATAGGACTAAAAATAAATTAGGATCTCATGATGGAATTAAAGGATTTTTTCAACTAGCAAAAGAAATTAAATCTAAAAATTTTGATAAGGTTTTTATCTTTAATAGCTCTTTAAGATATTTGCTGATAGCAAAGTTCGCTGGTATAAAAAATATTGCACAATATCCATTATTTAGAAAAAATGACAATATTGTTACCTCTGCAAAAATATTTACTGAAAATGAGTTAGGTGTGATTGTTTCTACACAGCCAATTTTAAACTTAAAAAAAAAGAAGATTGAAAGTTTTAGTGATAAAATAAACAAAGACTTTAAACATATTTGTTTAGGTATTTCTGCAAGTGGTCCTACGAAAAGGTGGGGAGTTGAAAATTACATAAGTTTATGCGAAAAAATTAATAATATCATTCCATGTAAATTTTATTTAGCGGGAGGAAAAAATGATCAAAAACTTATTAATAATATTTTAAATTCCAGTATAGGTCCTCATTGTATTTCTTTTAGTAATTTAAAAATTAGTGATACATTGCCTATAATTAAAAATTGTAATTTATATATTGGGAATGACACTGGATGGCTACATATCGCATCTGCTTTAAAAGTTAAATGTATAGCTTTATTTGTGGATAGCCCTGTGATGGCTTATGGAAAATATTCAAAATTTATTTCAGTGATAATTCCTGAAGGTGAAACAGAAGAAACCACAACTCATGATACTTTAGGTAAGGAAAAAATATCTTTTGAAAAAACCTATAATAAAGTCCTTGAATTACTCAATTAGCTAAAATCTGATTTTAAAATTTTTTCTTTTGCTTCATTTACTAATTGAGACAATCTTTCTGTTTTAACATCTCTATTCATGTCTGGATGAATCTTTTTTTGTAATTTATTTACTGCGTTTAATACCTCTTCTTCTGAACATCCGCTAGATAAACCTAACAATTTATAAGCCTCATCTTTTGAAATATTTGTAGACCCTTGAGCTTGACCAGATTGGCCTTGTGAAAATTTACCAGAATTTTTTAAAAACTTAATTAATCTCCACAACTGAAATACTTGAAGAGTGGTTAATCCTTTGACTTTTAAACCACTTAAAATTACAAACAAAAATGGAAGAGAGAAAATATATTTTCCACCAATTGTAAGTATTGCAGCTAATATTAATGATAAATAGACCGTAATCTTTTTTATATTTGTTGCAATTTTTTTAGAGCTTGTGCGAGCAAACCAATTTAAAAACAAATAAACGATGACAAAGATAGTAATTCCTAATAAAAGCAAATTCATATAATTTCTAATTATGAATATACCAAAATTAAAAAAAATAAAGAATGGTAAAGAATATCACAGTACTATTTTAGAAGACGAATACGCTTGGGTTGATCAGCCTGATATTCTTGAAGTGCTTAAAAACGCTAATAAACTAAACCCTGAAGTAAAAGAGTATATTGACGCTAATAACAAAATTACTAAAGACTACTTTAATGATGTTAAGAGCTTTCAGAAAAATTTATTTACAGAAATTAAATCAAAAATTAAGTTAGACGATACGTCGTTAAAATTTAAAGATAAAAAATATTATTATTGGTTCAAAACTGAGGCTAAAGGAAATTATGGAAAAAGAATTAGACAATTAGTAGATAATTCCAAGCCTGAGGAAATTTATTTTAATGGAGATTTAGAAAAACAAAATTATGGTTCTGAGTATTTTGGTATTGGATCTGTAAGTGTATCTCATTGTGATAATTATATAGCTTACTCTCTAGACCTCAAAGGTTCTGAATATTACACAATTTATCTTAGAGATTTAAGAACTGGAAAAAATGAAAGAGATGTTATTAAAAATACCAGTGGTGGGATTACGTGGTCTTTAGATAGTGAAAGTTTTTATTATTCAAAATTAGATAAATTTCATAGACCCCGACAAATTTTCAAACACGTTTTAGGAACTGCAGTTGAAAAGGATGTTCTTATATTTGAAGAAAAAGATGAGACCTTCACTTGTGGAATTAGCCTTTCATCAGATGAAAAATTTTTTATTATTTCTACCTCTGATCATATTACAACTGAAGAGCACTTCTTTCCTTTTGATGCTTTGGAAATTAAACCTATTTTATTTCAGAAAAGAAAGAAAGATGTAAGATACTCAATAGACTCATGGAAAGGATATTTTTATGTACATACGAATGAAGATGCTAAAGATTATAAAATACTTAGATGTAAAACTGATCAAATTGAAAAACTAGAAGTTTTTATAACGGAAAAAAAAGAGACGGTTATTGGTAGCTTAGATTTTCTTGATGAATACATTTTACGTGGAGAAAAGTCAGATGCTATTCCAAAATTATTTGTAAGAAACATCAAAACTAATCAAGAGGAAGAAATAAAAATTTCTGATGAAGCAATAGGAGTTCCGGGAACTTCTTTAATGCAAAAAGACACTAACACAACAAAAATAAGAGTCAGCTGGGAAAGCATGGCTACCCCAAGCAAAATTTATGAATATGATATTGTTACTAGAGAGAAAAAATTAATTAAAGAGACTGAGATTCCTTCAGGTCATAACCCTAATAAATATGTTGTCGAACGTATTAAAGCCAAGTCCAATGATGGAAGAATGGTACCTATCAGTTTAGTTAGATTGAAAGATTCAAAACAGGACGGAAAATCTAAAATGTTACTTTATGCCTATGGAGCCTATAACCATAGTATCTCACCTTCTTTTAGTGCTTCAAGATTTTGTTTAATAGATAGAGGGATTACTTTTGCAATAGCTCATGTGAGAGGTGGTGGTGATCTTGGTGATGCTTGGCACGAAGAGGGGAAAAAAAAGTTGAAAAAAAATACTTTTTTAGATTACATAGCTTGCGCCAATCATTTGATTGATCAAAGATATACGTACAAAGGTGGAGTTTGTTTTTATGGCGGTTCTGCTGGCGGCCTTACAGGTGGAGCAGTAGCGAACATGGCTCCAGATTTATTTTTTTCTATGTTATTGCTTGTTCCATTCGTTGATACAATGACAACAATGTTAAATGAAAGGTTACCATTGACACCTGCCGAATGGGAGTTGTGGGGTAATCCTATAAAAAGCAAAGAATTTTTTGAGTATATTTTATCTTACGCACCTTACAATAATCTTGAAGAAAAAGATTATCCTTCGATGCTTATTACAACTTCATTGTTTGATAATCGTGTTCTTTATTCTGAGCCTGTTAAATACATTGCTAAACTTAAAGATGTTAAAACTGACAATAATACGCAATTACTAAAATGCAAAATGGAAGCTGCGGGTCATGGTGGTATGAGTGGTAGAGATAATGCTATTACGGAATTGGCAGAAGAATATTCTTTTATTTTAAAAACAGCAAAGATTTTGAAATAGCTAAAATAAAACCAAACGAATACTATAAAAAATATTTTACTGAACGTAGTTAAACATTCCTATTTAAAAACAGTTTTTACTGCTAAAGCCAACAACCATATTATTAGGATTTATCTCAAATTTTCTCTCACACTTAATCTTTAGTTTTTCTGATATATAAATATAACTTCTATTTCTTGTTTTTAAAAATTCTACTTTATCAGGTTGGCCATATTTAATTTTAAGTTCTGACTCAGGTTTATTCAGCCACTTGTTTAGTTCTTTTTCCTCAATTGCTGTTTTTTCATCAATTTTTTTTGAAACAGTTTGGCATGAAGTGAGAATTAAAGCACCACACAGAATTAAGGCAACATATTTTATTTTCAACATAATTAATAAAATGATTTTACACCTAAAACTTATAAACAGAAATATTGAGTATAGGTTGTAAAATTGCATAAAACTCTAAATTTCATAAGATTTTAAGGTCGAATCGGAGTATTTAGCATTAACAGGAAGGTTCTTTATGATGGAAAAATATTTTGAGTATAAAAAACATAAAACTAATTTTAAAACTGAAGTGATTGCCGGTGTAACAACGTTTCTTACAATGGCTTACATAATGTTTTTAAATCCTTTTATTCTTTCTGGCGAATTCGCTGGACCAGAAAAAGGTTTTTTTGATTTTGGAGCAGTATTTACTGCAACAATAGTAGCAACAGCAATAGCGTGTTTTATAATGGCATTCTATGGAAAGACTTGGCCAATAGGCTTAGCGCCTGGAATGGGAATTAATGCGTTTGTTGCATTTGGAGTAGTTGCTGGGATGGGATACACACCTCAAGCTGCACTTGGAGCAGTTCTTGTAGCTGGTATTTTATTCTTAGCAATATCACTAACACCAATTAGAGCGTGGTTAATAAATTCAATTCCAAAAAGTTTAAAACTTGGAATAGGAGCTGGAATTGGATTATTTTTAGCTATTATTGGTCTAGAAATAATGGGAGTTGTTGGAGATCACCCTGTAACACTTGTTACAATCGGTGATATTAAAAACCCGCTAGTAATGCTTGCTTGTTTAGCCTTCGTAGTAATGATCGTTTTAGAAAAAATGAAAGTCAAAGGAAATATAATAATTGGTATATTAGGTTTTAGTATAATAGCTTGGGCAACTGGCTTAGCTAAATTTAATGGAATTGTAGGATCTATTCCTCCAATGACTTATCTTTTTGATTTTGATCTTAACGCAGCTTTGACTGCTGGAATGTCTACGGTAATCTTTACATTATTATTTATAGATTTCTTTGATACTGCTGGAACTTTAACCTCTGTAGCAAATGTTGCAGGTAAAGTTGATAAACAGGGAAAAGTGAAAGATATAAATAAAGCTATGCTTTCGGATAGTGTCGGGACAGTCGCTGGCGCTTTGATGGGCACTACAACAATAACAAGTTATGTAGAGTCAGGAGCGGGAGTAAAAGCTGGTGGTAGAACTGGAATGACTTCATTGGTTATTGGAGTTTTGTTCTTAGCTTGTTTGTTTTTTGCTCCATTGGCTACAAGTTTGCCAAAAGAAATAGATGGTGCTGCATTACTGTACGTTGCGATTCTTTTTGTTAGAAATATTACTAACATTGAGTGGGATGACATAGCAGAAGCTGCTCCTGCAGTTGTAGCGATGATTACGATGCCACTAACATATAGTATTAGTAATGGTATTGCTTTAGCATTTATATCTTATGCTTTAATCAAAATCCTAACAGGTAAGTTTGCGAAAACTTCTCCTGCTATATGGGTTATTGCAATTTTAAGCGTTTTAAGCTTTTACGTAGCTTAGAATATTTAAGGGCTGGTGAAAACTGGCCCTTAATTAATTGCTGTGTTTTTTGACTAAATCTTCTACACGTACCTCTTCATAACGTTCAAAAGGCTGCACTATCCAAGGATTGTTATTTAGTTTCTGAGCACAAAAATCTGGTTCAAAAGTAGAGTCTTTTTTTTTCCAAAGTACAGCTGTTTTAATATCTTTGATATTTCCTTTTAAAGGTGGATACTTTTTTAACCAATCAATACTTTTATTTAAGGTAACTCCGGTATCAGATAGATCATCGCACAACAAAAAATTGCCTTTCATTTCTTGAACGGTCGAACTCATCTCTCTAGAAAATACTAACTCTCCTTGTTGATCCTCAATACCTTTGCCAGAATATGACTCAACAGCAAGATAAGCACATTTAAGTTTAAAAATTCTACTAAGAACATCTATTATAGGTGCTCCTCCTCTCATAATTCCAATAAGCATATCAGGCTTAAATCCACTTTGATGAATTTGAATTGCTAATTTTTCTACTATTAGATTATACTTTTTCCAGTCTATGATAAGTTTATCAGCCATAGAAAAAACTAAATTATTTTAAAGGAGATGTAAATGAAAGGATACGTAGTTTGTGTTTATAAAAGTATAAATGATGAAAATAAACTGAAAAATTATGCAGTAAAGGCTAAAGGAGCTGTCGAAAAATATAAAGGAAAATTTTTAATTAAAGGTGGGAGAAAAACTACAACAGAAGGAAAAGATTCACCTCGTACAGTAGTAATTGAATTTTCATCATACGATGAAGCAAACCTATTCTACAATTCTAAAGAGTATCAAGAGGCTCACAAAATTTTAATAGGTAGTGTAGTCCGTCACCATCAAATTATTGAAGGTTTTTAATACTGAATAGGCTCGTTATCTATTGATCTCCAAAGATACCATGTTGCTACTGAGCAATAAGGTGAAAATTTCTTATAAAGTTTATCTAAAAAAATTTTTGGGGGAAAATATTTTTTTTTATAATTATTTGATATTGCTCGTAAAAGCCCAATATCTTGTAGTGGCCATATATTTGACCTGTTAAAAGTAAATAATAAAATCATTTCTGCAGACCATCTTCCAATTTGTCTAAGATTTGACAAGTATTCAATTGCTTCTTCATCATTCATTTTTTTTATTAAATTTGGTTTAAATGTTTTATTAATAGTCTTTTTAGCTAAATCTTTTATACCTTTAACTTTTTGTCTGCTCAAGCCACACTTTTTTAAACTAGAAAAAGATAAGTTGTTTACTACTTTTGCTGTGATTTTATTTTTACATTTTTTTTTAAACTTTAAAAAAACAGAACTTGCAGCTGCTACACTTATTTGTTGTCCAATGATACTCTTACAAAGTGAAAAGAAAACATCATTTCGCGTCACTAGTGAGCCGTCCTTATAATTGTGAATTAATTTTTTCATAACCTTGTCTCGTTTTGATAAGACTTTTCTGGCTTTATTCCAATATGTTGGTTTTTTAATCATGATCTTGGAGTAATAATTTGTTTTTTTAATTGAGATTCTCTTATAAAGATTATCAAAGAACTCAAAATTACAAGAGCGGCACCGATTAAAGTAATAAATTTTGGAATTTCACTCCAAATTATGAAACCAAATAATATTGCAAAAATCAAACTTAAATATTTGATTGGTGTTACCAAAGATGCTTCGGCAAGTCTATAACTTTGGGTTAATAGTAGGTTTCCCATACTTCCACAAAGTCCTAAAATGGTAAAAATTAAGAAATCAATTTTTGTTGGCATTATCCAGTCTACAAAAAATATAGAACATAGACCTATCGTCGTGCACAAAAAAGTAAAGTAGAAAGCTATAGTATAATTTGCTTCAGTTTTAGACAAAGATCTTACGCTTATTGCTACGCATGCAAAAAAAATACAAAAAATAATTGGAGAAAAATAGTAGTAATTTAAATTTACAAAAGCTGGTTGAATGATTAATAGCATTCCAACAAAACCTAAAAAAACCGCAAACCATCTTTTAACTCCAACTTTTTCAGATAAAAAAAAAATAGAAGCTATAGTAACAAATATTGGACCCCCGAAAGTTAATGAAACAACATCAGCTAATGGCAATTCTCTTAAACCATAAAATAAAGCTATAATGGCTAAAGCGCCTGTTACTGCTCTAAATGCATGTAGACCTGGTCTATTAGTCTTATAAAAACTGAAGAGTTTATTTTTTGGTATAATAAAAAAAATTGGAATAAAGCCAATAAAAAATCTTAAAAATAAAACTTGTCCCACAGGATAGTAATCTAGCCATTTAACGCAAATATCCATGATAGAAAAACATATTACACTTGCTACCATGTACAATACGCCTATTTGATTTTGTGTTAACAATTTAATATCCTCAAAGTTCTTAATATACTAAATAACTTATGCAGAAATGTACACTTGCTCTTGGTTGTTTTTGGAAACCTGAAGAAAACTTCAAAAATAAACCTGGTATTATTGAAACTGAAGTAGGCTACGCTGGTGGCAAAAAGCCTAATATAACATACAAAGAAGTTTGTACTGGAAGCACAGGTCATGCTGAAGTGGTAAAATTAACTTTTGATGAAAAAATTATTTCTTTTAAAAAAATATTAGATCTTTTCTTTAAAATGCATGACCCGAAACAAAAAGATATGCAATATCCTGATATTGGGACTCAATACAGAAGTGAAATATTTTATGAAAACGATGGACAAAAAAAAGAAGCTGAAGAAGTCCTAGATAAAATAAATAAAGCTACAAATGGAAAAATTGAAACAAAGATTTCAAAGATCTTTAATTATTGTAAAGCAGAGGACTATCACCAAAAATATATAGAAAAAAATCAATAATGAAACATTTGGTGACAACAGATTGGCTTGAAAAAAATTTAGATAGTGTAAGAGTATTTGATGCTAGTTGGCACTTACCAGATTCAAGTCGAGATGGATTTAATGAATTTAAAAAAATTCATATTAAAAATTCAAATTTTTTTGACATAGATAAAAATTCTCATCATGATTCAAATATTCCTCATATGTTACCAACAAAAAATATTTGGGAAAAAATTATGTCCGAGTATGGAATTAAAAACTCTGACCATATTATTATATACGATAACTCTGACGTAATTAGTGCATGCCGTGTTTGGTATAACTTTTTATATTTTAATCATAATCCTGAATTAATTTCTGTTTTAGATGGAGGTTTAAAAAAATGGTTAATGGAAAATAAAGAAATATCGGTCGATATAAAAAAGTATGAGAAAAGTTCATACAAAGCTGACGAAAATAAAAATTTAGTTTTAGATAAAAATCAAATTACATCTAATATTAAAAGTAAGTTAATTGAGCTGGTTGATGCTAGAAGCAAAGAAAGATTTTTAGGCTCACATCCCGAACCAAGAAAAGAACTAAAAAGTGGAAACATTGAAGGATCTAAAAATCTACCCTTCACCGAGTTAATAAACAAAGAGAATAAAACATTTAAAAATAAAGATGAATTATCATCAATTTTTAAAAAAAATAAAATTGATACGAGCAAAGAAATGGCTTTTACATGTGGCTCCGGTATAACTGCTTGTATTTTAGGTCTAGCTAATTCTATTATAAGTGGTAAAAAACCTATTATCTATGATGGTTCGTGGGCAGAGTATGGACTTAAGTAAAAAATGAAAACATCTACAAAATTAAAAACTTTTTTAATAATTATCTTTATAGTAATTTTTTCGATTATAGCTGCTAGACATTTTATCGGTTTACATTTTAAAAAAAAATTTAGTGTCAGGCCTGCGCCAGGTGTAATAGTGGAGACTGTTGAAAAATCTATATTTTACAAAAGTATTGAAACGTTTGGCACAGCTATTGCTCAAAATTCCAAAACATACAGGGTTAGTAAAGATAATATTGTAGGAAATTTAAATATAGAAAATAGATTTGTAAAAAAAGATGAAATAATAGTTGCCCTTCAAAATGGTGAAAATATCATTGCTAATTTTGAAGGTAAATTAGGAAAAAGAGAAATCGCTCAAGGAGTGCTAGGGTCAAACAGCTTAATTATAACCTTGGATGATTTAAAAAAAATTGTAATAGATATAAAGGTTCCAGAAAACTATGTAGGTGTATTAAAACCTGGACTTAAAGCAGAAATAACAAGTTCTGCTTTTAATAAAATTTTCAATGGAAAAGTTGATTCTATTAGTTCAAGGATTGACCCATCAACTAGATCAATTTTAGCAAGAATATTGGTAGATAATTCTGATTTTGAAATTATTCCAGGGCAACTTATGACTGCTAAAATTATTTATAATGAAGTAAATCAAATTGGTGTTCCTGAAAGCGCTTTAACTATTCAAGGAGATACAGCATTTGTTTACGTGGTAACCAATGAAGTAGCTGAGAAAAGGAATGTTGCTATAGGTAAAAGAAATTTTGGAAAAGTTTCAATAGTTTCTGGAGTTTCAGAAGGTGATCTAATAATCAGTGAAGGTGTTTCAAAAGTACGAAATAAAGTCAAAGTAAAAATTATTAAACCAAAAAATTAAAAAAATGTTCTTAACGGACTTATCAATTAAAAGACCAGTTGTTGCTTCAGTAATGAGCATAATTTTAGTTATTTTTGGTTTAGTAACTTTTCAAGAAATACCAACTGATGAACTTCCTGATGTACAGCCACCTGTTGTTACAATTCAAACAGATTATAAAGGTGCCTCTGCTGAAATTGTTGATACACAAATAACACAAAAAATTGAGGATTTTATTGGTGGCACACCAGGAGTAGAAACTATTGATTCATTCAGTGAAGATGAAAGCTCTAGAATAACTTTAACATTTCAAACCGGTTTAAATCTTGATGATGCAACTAATGATGTTAGAAGTTCTGTTTCTAGAGTTAGAGATAATTTGCCTGAAGGAGCAGAGCAGCCTGAAATTTATAAACAAAGTGCTGGAATGAGAACAACTATGTGGTTGTCATTTAGTTCGAACACAATGTCTGATTTAGAATTAACTGATTATGCAGATAGGTATTTAACTGATAATTTCTCAACAGTTTCTGGGGTTGGAAGAGTAAGGCTGGGAGGACAAAGAGAATTATCTCTTAGAGTTTGGCTTGACCCATTAGCGTTGGCTGCAAGAGATCTTACTACACAAGAAGTTGAACAAGTTTTAAAAAAAGAAAATGTGGAATTTCCAGCTGGGAGGATTGAATCTAAAGATGTAGATTTGACTATAAAGTTAGACAAAGCTTATCAAAATTTAGAAGATTATAAAACATTGCCTCTTAAAAGGGCAAAAGATGGATCAGTCATAACTTTAGACGACGTTGCAAGAGTTGAGTTAGGTGCTGAGTCCATAAGAACTTTATTTAAAGGGAATGGGAAACAAGTAGTTGGAATAGGTATTTATCAACAATCAGATGCTAATACTATAAAAGTCGCAAATGGAATTAAGAAAAAAATTAAAGAATTACAAACAAGTCTTCCTCCTGAGACTTCTTTAGAAGTTTCTTTTGATCGAAGTAATTATATTAAGGCAGCCATTAATGAGGTCTATAAAACGCTTCTTATAGCTTTAATTTTAGTAACCATTATTATTTACTTATTCCTAGGGAACATAAGAGCTTTAATAGTCCCTGTAATAGCATTACCTGTTTCTCTAATTTCAACTTTTTTATCAATATATATATTTGATTTTTCAATAAATCTTTTCACGTTAATGGCCTTGGTTTTAGCTATAGGTATAGTAGTTGATGATGCAATCGTAATGTTAGAAAATATTGTGCGAAGAATTGAATTAGGAGACACGCCATTAGTTGCTGCTTATAAAGGTGCTAAACAAGTTTCATTTGCAATTATTGCTACAACTGTAGTTCTTGTAGCTGTATTTGTTCCTTTAGTTTTTATAAAAGGTATTACAGGAGTGTTGTTCACCCAAACTGCGATTACTCTCGCTTCAGCTGTAATAATATCAAGTTTTGTAGCTTTATCTTTAAGTCCGATGCTTGGTAGTAAATTTTTAAAACCAAATATGAAAAAATCTAAAATTGTAATTAAATTTGAAAAATTTTTAAAGTTTATAACTAACGCTTATAAATCTTCGTTAATAACTTGGATAAATAAGAAAAAAATAATTATATCTTTTTTGGCTGGTACATTAGCTATAACAGTTTTTTTATTCAATTTTGCCCCTAAAGAACTTATTGCTCCAGAAGACCGAGGTGCATTTTTTGTGATAATAAAAGCTCCTCAAGGTTCAGGTTTTAATTTCACTAAAAATAAAGCTGAAGATATTGAAAAATTACTTCTACCAGAGTTAGGTAAAGGTGAATATAGCAGGCTAATAATGCGTGTTCCAGGATTTGGAAGATCATCTAAGCAAGTTAATAGTGGTTTTATTATTGTGCTGTTAGAGCCGTGGAAAAAAAGGGACCGTCATGGAATAAAGATAATGAGAGAGTCATTTGGAAAAATCTCACGTGTTCCTGGTGTTTTAGCCTTCCCAGTCATGCCCCAAGGAATAAGAACTGGCGGAATACAAAGTCCTGTTCAATTTGTAATACTAGGAAATACTTACGAGCAATTAATTGAGTGGAAAAATATAATTAAAAGAGAAGCAAGAAAAAACCCAGGTCTTACATCTATTCAAGATGATTTTGATTTAAATAAACCTCAACTTAATGTCCAAATTGATCAAAAAAAAGCTGCAGATTTAGGAGTTTCTACTGAAGATATTGGCAGGACCATTGAAACAATTTTTGGGTCTAAAAGTGTTACAAGATTTACCCAAGATGGTAAAGAATATTCCATTATACTACAAGGAGATATTAAAGATAGACAAGAGCCTGATAGTATAAGTAATATTTTTGTCAGATCAAAAAATAATAATAAACTTGTATCAGTCTCAAATTTAGTTTCATACAATGAGGAAGGTCAATCACCTTTTTTAGCAAGATATAATAGACAAAAGGCAGTTACGATTTCTGCAAGATTAGTGGGTGATTACTCTTTAGATGCAGCGCTAAAATTTTTAAAAAATGTAGTAGAGGAAAAAACCCCTCAGGCAAAAATTTCCTACAAAGGCGAAAGTGAAGAGTATAAAAAAACCAATACAGAATTATATGTTATTTTTGCTTTGGCTTTAGTAACTGCCTATCTTGCTATGTGCGCTCAATTTGAAAGTTGGAGACATCCTTTTACGATAATGTTAACTGTACCAATGGCAATTTTAGGTGGCCTACTAGGATTATTAGTAGTTGGTTCTTCATTAAATGTGTACAGCCAGATAGCTCTTATTATACTGATAGGACTGTCAGCAAAAAATGGAATCTTAATTGTAGAATTTGCAAATCAACTAAGAAAGGAAGGAAAAAAATTTGAAGTTGCTATTGTAGAGGCAGCTACAATTAGATTAAGACCTATTTTAATGACAAGTCTATCTACAATCTTTGGAGTTTTACCTTTGATCATAAGTTTTGGACCAGGCGCCGCAAGCAGACTTACTGTAGGTATTACAATATTCGGTGGAATGTTGTTTTCCACTTTTTTCACTCTGTATGTTATTCCCACCATCTACACAATAGTTGGTAAGAATACTCAAAGAATAGATGCTGTTGAAATCGAACTTAATAAACAACTCAGAAAATAATATATTTATTTTTATCTAGATTTTTTTTACAAACTCTAAGCTGTTTTCTATATTTATTAGCTGTATCTTTTACAGACTTTGCATAGATAATTGCTTTTTTGTCTTTTGAATAATTTTTATAATCACCCCAACCTTTATAATAAGCAAGATATTGTTTGAATACATCCTTTTTTGAAATTTTTAATATTTTATTTGTTTTATAAATATACCACCCAATAAAATCTACAGAGTCTTTAAACCTTGCCCTTGTTGCTAATGGGCTATCAGTTTCTTTTTTATATTGTTCCCAGGTTCCAACTACGGCTTGAGAGTATCCAAATGAACTTGAGGGTCTTTTAAAGGGGATAACTTTAAATAATTTTCTACGTGGAGGTTTAGCAAGCCAATTAAAATCACTTTCTTTTTTTACAAAAGCTAACTGTAAATGAATAGGAGCGCCCCACTTCTCATAGGAGGCTTTTGCATGTTTATACCAAAGATATCTCTCTTCAAAAATTGCACAGCTATTTTGAGTATTTTTAGGAATTGAAGAACATGAAGTAAATATAAAAAATATTAAAATTAATAAATTTTTTTTAAAAAGAATCACTAATAACTTTATACTAAAATTTAATTAAGCTTTCTCCACTTTTCTGGATAAATGAAGTCACCTGACCATAACCCAATTTTGTTTTTTTTAGCATAGTTTTCATCCTGGATATAATCTTTAGAGTACCTTCTATATGCTACAGCATGACCATTTCTAACCATCCATTTATTGAGATTTAAATCTCCAAGAAAACAAACGCCTATATATCTCTTATACCTATCAAGCTTGTCTTGTACTTTGCACATTACTGTCTTTCCATTAATTTTTTTTATTAAGGCATTAGTTGCTTCTTGCCCACATCTATATTCTTTAGAATTCTTAATACAAATTTGTTTTTTTTCAGGAGTATCAACTCCATGAAATCTAATTCGTTTATTTAAAATTTTAATAGTGTCCCCATCAGTAATTTTTGGAATTCCAGATATTTCACCTGCAATAACATTAAGACTAAAGATAAATAAAATTATTATAGAGACATTAAATATTTTCATATTATTTAATCTTTATTTTTAAAATAAATTGAATAAGTAAGTATGTAAAAACAACTCCTATAAAATTAGCAAATAAATCATAATATTCGAATGCTCTGTTTGGAATAAAGTGGTGAAGTACTTCAAGTGAAATTGATATAAATAATAAAAATTGAAAACTATTAATAAATTTTTTTTCCTTCACTCTCATAATAAAAGCTAAAAAACTTAACCATGTAAAAGAAATTAAATGATTTATGGATGTGCCTATGGGATTTGGTATCAAATCTGGTTGCCGATCCAGATTTCCATATAAGAAATATCCAATTAAACTTCCAGGGAATAAGTAAGAAATGAACAAAATGACTAAAGAAAAATAATATGAGTATTCTATTAGTTTAAATATATTATTTTTCATTATTAGTTTAATATAATACATAATATCTAAATTAACTATTATGACTAAATTAATTCTCACAAGACATGGTCAAAGTACTTGGAATGCTGAAAATAGATTTACCGGCTGGGTAGACGTGGATCTTTCAGATAAAGGAATTTTAGAAGCTGAAAAGTCAGGTCAAATAATTAAAGATTTAGATATTAAGATAGATATCTCTTACACTTCATATTTAAAAAGAGCTATTAAAACACTTACAAGTATTCTTAAAAAAAATAATCTAGAACTTAAATTTAATACAGCGTGGCAACTTAATGAGAGACATTACGGATCTTTGACTGGTTTAAATAAAGAAGAGACTAGAAACAAAATTGGTGAAGATCAATTTAAAAAATATAGGAGATCTTGGGATATAGCACCTCCCTCGATAGAGGAAAAAAGCAAGTATCAAGATTTGTTTAGCCCTTTAAATTCAAGCATACCTGTGGGCATGATACCATTTACTGAGTCATTAAAAGATACATATGACAGAGTTGTTCCTTTTTATGAAGATGAGATTAAAAAAAATATTTTAGATAATAAGAATATTTTAATTTCTGCTCATGGAAATTCTCTTAGGGCACTATGTAAATATTTATTTAGTATATCTAATACGAAAATTAATGAGTTAGAGATACCAACTGGAAACCCACTTGTAGTTGAATTTGGTAGCAATCTAGAGATTAATAAATATTATTATCTAGATAAGACTAGAGCCAAAACTATTATTTTTAACCAGTAATATTGAAGTTTATAATTTTATCGTACATTTCTTTTGTATTTAAGTGGTAAAACTTTTGATTACTTTTGATGCCAATTAGGGAATTATTTATAATTAAATTGTTCCAAATATCGTTCATAGAAAATATTTTATCTTTAATAGAGCTAAAAACACTATGATCTAAAATTTGAAGACCAGTAAAAATAAGTTCGTTACTATTGTCTCTACTAACTATGTTGTCTTGGAGATTAAAATCTCCCCTAAAAGAGCTATCAAAGCTCAAACTTTTATTTACTAGCAATAAACTAGTTTTTTTATGTTGAAAATAAAGATCCTCTAAATCTTTTAATTCACTCAAATATACATTGCTCCATAATGTATCGGGATTAACAACTACAAATGGTTCTTTGAAAGATTTAGTAGCTTTAAGTATTCCACCTCCAGTATCAAGTAGTGCGTCCTGTTCATGAGAAATCGTAATTTTTGCTTTATATTTTTTTTTATAAATAAAACTTTTTATTTGATCGGCTAAATGATGAACATTTATAACTATTTCATCTACACCATGATTAATCAGTAGCTCTAAAGCTCTATCTAGCAGTTTCTTATCACCTATTTGAATTAATGGCTTGGGAGTTTTTAGAGTAATTGGCTGCATCCTTTTTCCTAATCCAGCTGCTAAAATCATACCACATTTAATTTTCATATTTTTTGTAACTTCTTTAATTTTCTTAAAGGTAGATGCTTTTTGAATAGTATATTTAGTTTTTTAAAAATAGGATTTTTCATTCTTTTTTCAATCATTGACCAAGTGTAAGGCAAGTATTTTAAATAATTAGGTTTTTGGTCTCTTTTATAAAGACGTACAAAAATTCCTAATATTTTTAAATTCCTTTGAACAGATAAAATATCAAAGTCGTTTTTAATATTAGGCATATCTTTAGATTTAAATTTAGACTTAAGTATGTAATATTTTAACAAATTATCTTTCAAATTTTTAGGTAGTTTAATTCTTATATCATCAATTAAAGAAGCAATATCATATAGTGGGTTTCCAATAATTGCATCTTGGCTATCTATAACGCCTAACTTTTTATTATTCAGCATTATATTTGATGCATGAAAGTCCCTATGAGTAAAATAATTATTTTTAAAATAAAGTTTTTTATAAATATTGTTGAGTTCTTTTCTTAACAACTTTTTAATTTTGTTAAGATTTTTATTTTTTACTGTATATCTTAAATACCAATCAAAAAATAAATCTGATTCCTTGTGTAATTGACTAAGAGAATATCTAACAAATTTTATTTTATTCCTTCCAAAATGATACTTTTTTTTTAGCTTAATTTTTTGTAACTTTAATATAATTTCAACTAATTTTTTATAATCTAATAATTTATTTTTTTTATTTTTAATAAATTCATAAAAAGACCTATCTCCCAAATCAGTTATTTCAATCATATTATCTTGATAATAGTTTTTGATTAAATTAGGTGAAGTAATTTTGTGCTTATTTAAAATATTATTAACTACACAATAAACTATTAAATTTTTAAATTTTTCTTTTTTTGCAAAAACTATTATGGATGATTTATTATCTTTTTTTACTCTATAGAATTCCCTAAAAGAAGCGTCTCCAGAAATTTTTTGAATTTTATAATTCATTTAAATTAAATTCTTTCCATTTCCCTTTTCCTTTAAGAACTAGAACTCTTTCATCATGGTTTTCAGAATAACTTAAATGAAGCTCTAACACATCAGAAATATTTTTTTCTATTAATTGTGGCCATTCAATTATCTTAATTGAATTTATATTTTCATTAAAAATACCCAATTGATTAAGCTCTTTGCTATTTTTAATTCTATAAAGATCATAATGCATGACTTTAATCTTTTTAATTTTGTATTCATATAGAAGATTAAAAGTAGGGCTTAGAACTTCCGTTTGTTCAACTCCTTCTATTTTTTGAAAATAGTTAATCAAACATCTTGTAAATGTAGTTTTGCCAACTCCAATTTCACCTATTAAAAAAATACAATCCTTTGCTGAGATTTTTTCTGCAATTTTTTTGGAAATTATTTGAAGATGATCTAAAGATTTAATAATCATTAGCTACTTATCTAGTAGCGATAAGTATCTGGCTTGAATGGTCCTGATGGTTTAACGCTAATGTAATCTGCTTGTTCTTTGGACATTTTTGTTAATTTTGCACCAACTTTATCGAGGTGTAGCATGGCTACTTTTTCGTCTAAATGTTTGGGTAAGACATATACCTTCTTTTCATACTTATCTGAATTATTCCATAGTTCTATTTGTGCTATTACCTGATTTGTGAATGATGCACTCATTACAAAACTTGGATGGCCAGTCGCACAACCTAAATTTACCAACCTTCCTTCAGCTAGTAAAATAATTCTTTTCTTACTTGGTAGTTCAATTTCATGAACTTGAGGTTTAATTTCGTCCCACTTATAATTTTTTAAAGCCTCAACTTGAATTTCGTTATCAAAATGTCCAATATTACAAAGTATTGCTCTATCTTTCATATTTCTCATATGATCAGCTGTTACAATATCTTTGTTTCCTGTAGCTGTAACTACGATGTCAGCATTTTTGATTGCATCATCCATTAATACAACTTCATATCCCTCCATTGCGGCCTGAAGAGCACAGATTGGATCTGTTTCTGTTACCATAACTCTTGCGCCAGCTTGTCTTAATGAAGCTGCACTTCCTTTCCCAACATCACCAAATCCAGCAACAACTGCAACTTTACCAGACATCATAACATCTGTTGCTCTTTTAATTCCATCCACTAAACTTTCTCTGCATCCATATAAATTATCGAATTTTGATTTTGTTACTGAGTCATTCACATTAATTGCAGGTATCAATAATTCTTTATTTACCTCCATCTTTTTCAAAGCTAATACTCCAGTAGTTGTTTCTTCTGAAACTCCTTTAATGTTTTGTAATAATTCTTTGTATTCTTTATGCATCAAAGCTGTAAGATCTCCACCATCATCTAAAATCATATTTGGCTTCCAATCTTTTTTTCCTTCTATCGTTTGTTTAACGCACCACCAATACTCTTCTTCTGTTTCACCTTTCCAAGCAAACACTGGTATTCCTGCTTTAGCTATCGCTGCTGCCGCGTGATCTTGCGTAGAAAATATATTACAAGATGACCATCTTACTTCTGCTCCTAATTCTACTAACGTTTCAATTAAAACAGCTGTTTGAATTGTCATGTGCAAACAACCTAAAATACGAGCACCTTTCAAAGGGTTTTTATTCTTATATTCATTTCTTAGAGCCATTAATCCAGGCATCTCTGTTTCGGCAAGAGAGATTTCTTTTCTGCCAAAATTTGCTTCGTTAATATCTTTTACTTTAAAATCTTGAGACATATTTTTTAGAGTTATTTAACAATATAAATGAAAGTTATCAAGAAAGATTGCTAAGAAAATTTTGGTAGCAATACCTCGACTTGAGCACCTCTTTTATTCACTCTATTTGAGGCTGAAATTGCTCCTTCATGCAATTCTACGATATTCTTGACTATGTTCAGTCCTAATCCAGAATGTTTTCCAAAACTTTTGGGTCTATTGCTATAAAATCTTTTAAATATTTTTTGAGGAGAGGTTTCGGAAAATCCAGGGCCTTCGTCTTTTATTAAGATCACTAGATTGCTAGAAGTTTCTTCTATATCGATTTCTATCTTTTTATTATCATCACTAAATGATATTGAGTTATCTAACAAATTTGCAATCACTTGTTCAAGTCTACTTTCAATACCCAAGATATAATAACCATTTTTTGAAATCAGTTTATTTTTAATATTTATTTGAATATTTTTATTTTGATTTTTTAAATCCTGTCTAAAATCATCTGCAACGTTAGAGATTATTTGAATTAAATTAATTTTACTCATTTGTTCTCTTGACCACGAGGCTTCATCTTTTAACATTTGAGAATAGTCAGTTATTAATCTTTCGATTCTTTCTACATCATGATTAATTATTTTTAATAATTTTTCACTTTCCATTTTTGCAGTAGTTTTATCTAATAATTCTGAAGCACTTTTTAAGGAAGCTAGTGGATTCCTAATTTCATGTGCAAGATCATTGGAAAAAGATTCTGCTCTAATTGTTCTTTTTTGAAGTTCTTTTGTCATCCCATCAATAGACATTGTTAATTTACCTATCTCATCTTCTCTGACAAAAAAGTTTTTTATGTCAATATTTTTGTTTGATTTTTTTTTAATTGCTTCACTAAACCTAACTAGTAAACCAATTGGTTTTAAAATATATTTATTTAAAAAGAGAGAAAAAATTAAAATTACCAAAGTTACAGCTAAGACAGTTCTTATTATAAAAGCCTTTCTTTCTTCTACAGCATTTAAAATATCATTAGCCTCCTCTGATACAACAATATAACCTACATCTTGTTCATTTAGTTTTATTTTACTCAATGTACTTACAAAAAAGTTATTTTGAATACTTTCAGAAATTATTACTGGTTCATTTTGATATCTTTTTAATATTGTTTCTTTTATTAAATTTTTATTTTTTTCTTTAGTTGTTTTTTTTGCCTTATCTTTTTCTTTAATTTTTCCATCAATTGATTCTTCAATAATAATATCAGCCTTTGTAAAAACATTTTGATCTAAATCTAGAATATTGGTATCTCCAATTAGATTTCCACCAATGTTGTAGAATTGCACTCTATCTAAACCTTGAAATAAAAATCTCGTTGAAAGTAAAAAGGTTTTAATATCTTTTGCATTAAAGTTAATATTTAATCTTTGCAGGTGATCAACAGTATTATTGATTATAGTGTAATGATCTGCTGTTCTTTCTTTAATTAAACTTGGCTGGATAGCTTTTAAATAAACTATTGTGAATAGTCCCAATATAGAGAAAACAACTAAATTAAATAATAGAAATTTTCTTAAAATAGATGATGATTTTTTTTGTATCATTAACTAACATTCCATCTATACCCACTTCCATACCTTGTTTCAATTGCAGAAAATTTTTCATCGACTTTTTTAAACTTTTTTCTTATTCTTTTAACGTGACTATCAATAGTTCTGTCTTCTATTTCAGTATTTTCCTTGTAGGCGATATCCATTAAATGGGCTCTTTCTTTTATCACACCAGGTCTTTTTGCTAATTCTTTAACAATTAAAAATTCTGTGGTTGTCAATTTATCAGGTAAAGGTTTATCGTCCCATTCACATTCCAATTGTGATGGGTCTAATTTTAGCTTACCGTGACTTATAATATTTTTAGTTTCGTCTATTGTGTTATTTTTTTTTCTTAATTGAACTCTTATTCTTTCAATTAAAACTTTTGTTGAAAATCCACCTGACTTTTTAACAAAATCATCTGCGCCCAATTTTAGTCCCAGCAATTCATCGACTTCTTCATCTTTTGATGTTAAAAAAATAATTGGAATAGACATTTTTTTTCTTAATTTTTTTAACAGTTCTTCACCATCCATTCTTGGCATCTTAATATCTAAAACTGCTAGATCAGGCGGATTTCTAGTCAATCCAATTAACGCTGATTCTCCATCTATATAGGTTTGTACTTTGAAGCCTTCTCTCTCTAGTGCAATGCTTATGCCAGTTAAAATATTTCTATCATCGTCTACTAATGCAATTGTTTGTGCCATATCTTTATTCTCATAATCATATTGTCAAAATTTAGGCGCTAATGTGCCTCTCCCCAATTATTACCTGAATTAATACTTACTTCTAATGGAATAGAAAACATGTGATGCTCTGATGACGAAACTGAAATCATAGCATCTTTAATTATTTTTTTAATTTGTATCTCATCTTTTTTTAAACATTCAAATATTAACTCATCATGGATCTGAAGTAACATTTTAGTTTTATTTTTTTTGTCTTGTTCTAAGATTTTATCTATTTTTATCATTGCTAGCCTTATTATATCAGCAGCAGAACCTTGTATCGGTGCATTAATTGCTGCTCTTTCTTGAAAACTTCTTACACTAAAATTTTTGTCATTTATTCCTCTAAGATGAATTCTTCTACCAAAAATATTGGTTACATATCCTTGTTTTCTACAAGTATTAATTGTTGAGTTCATATAATCTTTTATTTCAGGAAATTTTTTAAAGTATGAATTTATAAAATCCAAAGCTTCTTGATTAGATACAGATATTTGCTTGGCTAAACCATATTGAGTAATACCATAAATAATTCCAAAATTTATTGCCTTTGCTTTTCTTCTAAATTCTTCGTTGACTTTATTAATTGGAACATTGAATACCTGACTAGCTGTTAATGCATGAATATCTTGATCATTTTTAAAAGCTTTCTTTAACTCTTTAACGTCTGCCAGATCAGCAAGTATTCGCATTTCAATCTGATTATAATCAGCAGATATTAGAATATTATTTTTTTCAGCAATAAAAGCTTTTCTAATTTCCTTTCCATCTAAAGTTTTAATTGGAATATTTTGTAAATTAGGATCACTTGAAGCTAATCTGCCAGTATTAGTAGCTGCTAAAAGAAACGAAGTGTGCACTCTTTTCGTTTTTTTGCTAATATGTTCTTGTAAAGCATCCGTGTAGGTGCTTTTTAATTTTGAAACCTGTCTCCATTCTAAAATTAAATTTGGAAATTTATGCCCAGTAAGAGCTAAATCTTCTAATATTTTTGCACTTGTAGCTAGGCTTCCTTTCTTAGTTTTTTTCAATTTTGCAATTTTTAAATCATTATAAATTATTTCACCAAGTTGTTTTGGTGACCCAATATTAAATTCTTTACCTGAGATTTTATAAATTTCTTTTTCTATCTTTTTGAGTCTTTCTTCAAATTTTTTTGATAATCTTTTTAAATATGTATCATCAATTTTAATCCCATTTGTTTCTAACTTTGCAAGCAATTTGATCATTGGCTTCTCAAAAATTTCATAAATTTTATTTAGTTTTTCATCATTAACTCTACTTAGTAAAAGATTATAAAGTCTCAATGTTATATCTGCATCCTCAGCTGCATATTTGGTTGCTTCTTCAAGATTTATATCTGAAAAACTTAATTGTTTTTTTCCTGTACCTACTAATTCTTTATAGGAAATAGTTTTATGACTTAGGTGAATTCCTGAAAGTGTATCCATGTTGTGTCTGTTGTTTCCGGCATCTAGAGTGTAAGAAAGCAACATAGTATCTTCTACTGGTTCAACTTCTATTCCATTATTTTTTAAAATTATAAAATCATACTTCATATTCTGACCAACTTTTTTAATGCTTGGGTCTTCAAGAATTGGCTTAATTTTTTTAATAAATATTTCTTTTTTTATGCCTTTAATTTTTTTATGGGCTAGGGGTATGTAAAATGCTTTGTTTGGAGCATAGCTAAAAGAAACACCAACTAAATTTGCTTCAAGTGGATTTAAAGAAGACGTTTCTGTATCTATGGAAATTAATGATTTTTCATTTAAAGTTTTAATTAATTTATCTAAATCTTTTTCATTAAGTATACTTTTATAAAGCCCAGTATCTATTTTAGAAATTTTAACGTTATTAATTTTTGAGCTATGTGTGCTTATGTCATCTTCTCCATAAAAACTAATTGCTTGACTTAACAACCTATTAAATTCCATTTCCCTTAAAAAATTAAAAAGATTTTCTTTATTAATTTCTTTGAGTAAAAAATCATTTGAGTCATCTTTGACTGGAACATCATCTTTTAACGTTACAAGCTTCTTACTTAGTAAAGCTTTATCTTTGTTTTCTAATAATGTTTCTCTTCTTTTATTTTGTGGTATTTCAGAAGCTTTTTTAAGTAAGGCATCTAGAGTTTTATATTTATTAATTAATTCAGCTGCAGTTTTTACTCCTATTCCTGGAACACCTGGAATATTATCAGATGAGTCACCCGCTAAAGATTGCACATCTATAACTTGATTGGGTTTCACTCCAAACTTTTCTAAAACTTCTTTTTCCCCAATTACCTTGTTTTTCATGGGATCGTATAGTCTAACTTTATCTGAAACTAGCTGCATTAAATCTTTATCAGAAGAAATTATTGTAACTTTTGAACCAGCGTTTGTTATTTGTTTAGCATAAGTAGCGATTAGATCGTCTGCCTCGTAGTTAAGGAGTTCTATTGATGGCAAGTTAAATGCTTTAACTGATTTTCTAATATATTCAAATTGTGGTGCCAAATCATCTGGTGCTTCAGCTCTATTAGCTTTGTATTCACTATAAATATCATTTCTAAAATTTTTTCTAGCAGAGTCAAAAATTACCGCAAAGTGTGTTGGCTTATGAATTGAGTCATCTGCTCTTGAATCTTCTAATAGTTTAAAAAGCATAGAACAAAAACCACTGACTGCACCGGTAGGAAGTCCATCACTTTTTCTAGCTAATGGAGGTAAAGCATAATAAGCTCGAAAAATATAACCTGAACCATCTATCAGATAATAATGATCTTTTTTTTTTAATGAACTCATATATATATATTACATTAATTTTTATCTGGTACTTAATCAAACTATGAATAAATATGCTTTAACTGTTGAAAATCTCACAAAGATTTTCTCAGATCATAAAAACAAAAAAGAAAATAAAGCGCTCAATAATTTAAGTTTTCAAGTAAAGCAAGGAGAGGTGTTTGGCTTGCTTGGACCTAATGGAGCTGGGAAGACAACATTTTTAGGTATTTTAGGTGGAACTATTTCAAAAACAGAGGGTAATATAAATGTGTGGGGGTTTGATATTGACAAAAATCCTAGACAAGTAAAAGCTTCAATTGGAATAGTTCCACAAGAAGTAAACTTGGATGCTTTTTTTAGTCCAAGAAAATTACTTGAATTACAAGCTGGTTTATATGGCATTACTAAAAAAAATCGAATTACAGATTTAATTTTGAAAATGGTGTCATTGGAGAGTAAGGCTAATGCTTATTCCAGAAGCCTATCAGGCGGTATGAAAAGAAGACTATTAATTGCAAAAGCAATGGTTCATCAACCGCCTATTTTGATCTTAGATGAGCCCACAGCAGGTGTCGATGTTGAACTAAGAAATAATCTTTGGAGCAATGTAAAAAAATTAAACGAAGAAGGTGTCACAATTATTTTAACAACACACTATTTAATTGAAGCTCAAGAAATGTGTGACCGAATAGCAATTATAGATAAAGGTGATTTAGTTGCTCTTGATACAACTCAAAAACTTTTAGATCGAATTCAAACCAAAAAAATAAATTTTAAAGTTGAAATTATTGACAAAAATATAAATTTAAATATGAAGGGGATTATCTTTAAAATCAATTCTAGTGACTCAATTTCAGTTACTTATGAAAAAAACTCATTTAATTTTAGAGAAATTACTAACTATCTCAGTCAAAATAATATTAAAATACTTGATATTGTTACAGAAGATGGGGATTTAGAGGATGTTTTTGTACAATTAACAAATAGGTAGATTTAACTTTAAAAAAAGATAAAAACTTACATATGGATATTGTTAAAAATTTTACACAATCTAAAATACTAAAAAATTTGTTTGTAGTTTTAGTTGGAACAGTGCTCTTAGCTGTTTCATCAAAAATTAAGATTCCTTTTTACCCTGTGCCTATGACAATGCAAACTTTTGTTGTTTTAATAATTGGGATAGGATTTGGCTGGAAGATTGGTATTGCAACAATAGCTCTATACCTATTTGAAGGAATTATAGGTTTGCCTGTTTTTTCAGGAACTCCTGAAAAAGGTATCGGATTTGTTTATTTTACTGGCCCTACAATGGGTTATTTAATTGGTTTTTTAATTACTGTTTTTCTTGCAGGAAGATTTAATTACAAAGATAATTTAATTGTTAATTTTATGAAATTAACTTTTGCAACAAGTTTTATTTATATTCTAGGAATGGTTTGGCTTGGAGGATTAATAGGTTGGGATAAACCAGTATTTAAATTAGGAGCTCAACCTTTTTTGTTAGCTGAATTGTTTAAAATTCTATTAGCAACATTTTTTATCAATCAAATTAAAAAGATAAAAAAAATATTTTAAATTATCTAGGAGATCTCTTGGAAAGTATTCTCTGAAGTGTTCTTCTGTGCATCTTAAGGCGCCTTGCTGTTTCTGACACATTTCTATTACATAATTCAAATACTCTATGAATATGTTCCCATTTCACTCTATCCGCAGACATCGGGTTTTCGGGTGGTTTTGCTTTGGACCCAAATGAGGCCAGCAACGCAGCCTCAACATCATCTGCATCCACAGGTTTAGCTATATAGTCTATTGCCCCAGCTTTCACAGCTGCAACAGCTGTAGGTAAATTCCCGTATCCGGTTAACATAACAATTCTACTATCTTCTTTAACTTTGGAAAGCTCTTTTACTACGTCTAACCCATTTCCATCTTCTAGTCTAAGGTCTACTAAAGCAAAGCTTGGAGGGCTATTTTTTACTATCTGAAGCCCCTCAGCTACGTTTTTAGCCTCTTTTACTGTAAATCCCTTCTTCTCCATAGCTCTGGAAAGCCTTCCTCTTAATGGATCATCATCATCAAGAATGAGCAAAGACTTATCAGAGAAATCTGAAAGATTAAGTTGTTCTGGATATTTTTTTTGGTCCCTCATACCACTAAGATATAGTTATAAAGAGTAAAATTTCAATACGTCTAAAAGGTATTTTTTTCTTTACATAAAGTCAAAAAAACCTTAAACGCGATTAGATAAGGTTTTTTTTATTAAAATTTTTTAAAAATCTTTTGTGTAAACTAACGAGGACACATGTAATGCGAAAATTTAAAGACGTTAACAAATTAATTAACGCACTAAAACCTGATTACCCCGTATATTGTATACGGCCAGATTCAATAAAAAAATCTACAAAATTTTTTAAAGATAACTTTCCAGGCAAAGTTCTTTATGCTGTTAAAACAAATCCAAATGAGAAAGTAATTAAAGAAATTATTTTAAATGGAATAAAAGATTTTGATGTAGCCTCTTTGAATGAGATCAAATTAATAAAAAAGATTAAACCAGAAGCTAACTTATATTTTATGCATACAGTAAAAAGTAAAGAAAGTATTTCATCTGCTTACTTTAATCATAATGTTAGAAATTTTGCATTAGACAATAAAGATGAACTTAGAAAAATTTTAGAAGCAACAAATCAAGCTGAAGATTTAAATTTGTACGTAAGAATAGCTATTTCCAACGAGCATGCTGAAATAGATTTATCAAGAAAATTTGGTGCATTATCTTCAGAATGTTTAGGACTAGTAAGATTGTGCAAAGAACATTCCAAGAAACTTGGTATAAGTTTTCATGTTGGCTCTCAATGCATGCATAAAATTTCTTATTCAAAAGGTATTCAAGAAATTGGAAATATAATAAAGAAAACTAAAATTATACCGGATGTTATAAATGTTGGTGGTGGTTTTCCATCATTATATCCAGATCTTAATCCTGAGTCACTCAGTAACTATCTTGATGAAATAAAAACATCATTAAAAAATTTAAAATTACAAACAATGCCAGAAATAATTTGTGAACCTGGAAGGGCAATTGTTGCTGAAAGCGGATCAACGATAATTAAAGTTATATTAAGAAAAAAACAAAATCTTTACATTAACGATGGTACTTATGGATCGTTATTCGATGCAGGAGTTCCAAACTTTGTCTTACCAACCAAAATGATTACTAGCGGAAGAATTCACTCAAAAAAATTGACTCCTTTTAGTTTTTTTGGACCTACTTGTGATAGCTTAGATTATATGAAAGGACCTTTTTTGTTACCAAATAATATAAAAGAAGGTGACTACGTTGAATTAGGACAGTTAGGTGCTTACGGATTAACTTTTAGAACTAAATTTAATGGTTTTTATTCAGACGAAATTTTTGAATTAAATGATAAGCCGATTATGTCTTTATACGAGGACTTAAGTAAAGTTGATTGCTTGGTTGCTTAATGACAATAAAAAATAGCCCTAACATTGGGCACAATAAAAAATCTCTCTTAAAGAATCCTATAGAACATATCGACATTACTTCGTTTGATGCTAGACCAATAATAGATGGAATGGGTAAAATGTCATTTACCTCAAGAGATACAGCTAATGCAGCTAAAATCTACAATGAAATGATAGCAGACGACAACTGCTCAATTTTTCTTACTTTAGCGGGCTCAACTTCTGCTGGTGGCTGCATGAACCTTTATTCAGACTTAGTAAAATACAACATGGTTGATGCTGTAGTAGCTACAGGAGCATCTATAATTGATATGGACTTCTTTGAAGCCTTAGGCTTCAAACATTATCAAGGATCTCAGTTTGAAAATGATGCTGAGCTTAGAAAGAATTACATTGATAGAATTTATGACACATATATTGATGAAGAAGAACTTCAAGCTTGTGATAAAGCTATTTGTGACGTTGCTAACTCATTAGAGCCCAAAGCCTATACCTCAAGAGAATTTATCAAAGAATTGGGAAAATTTTTGAAGAAAAACTCTAAAAAAAAAGGTTCTTTAATTGAAACCGCATTTGATAACAATGTTCCGATATTTTGCCCAGCATTTACAGATAGCTCAGCGGGGTTCGGGCTTGTTATGCATCAAGAACAAAACCCTATCAAGCATATTACTATAGACTCTATAAGAGAATTAAGGGAATTAACCGAGATTAAAATAAAATCTAAACAATCTGGTTTACTAATGGTGGGTGGAGGAGTGCCTAAAAACTTTATTCAAGATACAGTTGTATGCGCCGACCTTATTGGTAAAAAGGTTGACATGCACAAGTACGCAATTCAAATCACAGTTGCGGATACCAGAGATGGAGCTTGCAGTAGTTCTACATTAAAAGAAGCCAGCTCTTGGGGAAAAGTAGATGTTGCTAAAGAACAAATGGTTTTTGCTGAAGCCACGAGTGTTCTCCCTTTAATTGCTAGTGATGCTTATCACCGTCAAATTTGGAAAAAAAGAAAAAAAAGAAATTTCTCTGAAATATTTAAAACTTAAATGAATTACTTAAGTCAAAAAAAAGGTTTTCTTGGCTACGAATCAAATGTAAAAATTGAAAACAAAGTAGTTGTTGTTCCATTTGGCCTAGAGAAAACTGTAAGTTACGGTGGTGGGACAAAAAATGGTCCAGAAGAAATTATTAAAGCCTCTCATCAAGTTGAATTATTCGATGAAGAATTAAACAAAGAACCCTACAAAGAAATTGGTATTAAAACCCTCAAGCCATTTCCCATAAAAAATAAAATTAAATCTGCTTTAGATCAATTATCAAAAATTAACGAAGAGATAATTTTAAAAAAAAAATTTCCTATTATTTTTGGAGGAGAACATTCAATTACGCCTGGGTCTATTAGACCGTTTGTTAAAAAGTATAATGAAATTTTACTTTTACATTTCGATGCGCACGCTGATTTAAGAGAGAGTTACAATGGAGAGAAATTTTCCCACGCTTCTGCGATTAAAAGATGTTTAGATTTTAAAAATGTAAAAGTGGTTTCTTTTGGTATTAGAAATCTTTGTCAGGCTGAAATGAATTTTTATAAAAAAAACAAAAATAGAATTGAAATTTTTTGGGGTAAAGATAAAAAAGTTTGGAATTTAAATCGGCTAGAACAGATATTCAAAAATAAAAATGTTTATATAACCTTTGATGTAGATGGTTTCGATGCAAGTATCATGCCAGCAACAGGAACTCCAGAGCCTGGGGGGCTTATGTGGGAAGATGTGCTACCAATAATAAAAAGAGTATGCAAAGTTTCTAATATAATAGGAGCCGATATAAATGAATTAGCTCCAATTAAAAATTTTAACTCTTATAATTTTTTAGTTGCAAAATTGGCATACAAAATCTTGTCGTATGTTTTTGAATTTAAACGTTAAATTTAAAATTATTTACGTTCCAAGAAATTACTACAGAAGCCCCGCCTAACTTTTTATCTCTAGTAAAAGATAAATTTGCATGTTGTTTTTCTAATAGCGTTTTTCCTAAAAAAGTCCCCAATCCTAAACCTGCATTAGAGCTAACTTCTTGTGATTTACTTTTTATATATGGTTCGCCTAAAACTGTTTTTACATCATCAGGAAATCCTGGACCATTATCGCTAATTGTTACTTCTATAATTTTTTCATTACTTTTTAATATTATACTTACTTCACTTTTTGAAAACTTTACTGCATTCCCAATAAAATTTCTTAAACCATATATAATTTCAGGAGATCTTTTAATATCTATCTTGTTTTTATCACCATCAGAGGTTAAAGATATTTTTTTTGATGAGGTTTCTCTAAAAGAAATAATTATTTCATCAATTAAATCTTCTAGTTTAACATAGCTAAAAAATTGATCTTTTCTAATTTGCTTTTTTGAAATTTTCTTCAATATTTCACTGCACCTTCTCGTTTGACTTATTAATAAGTCAATATCTTTAGAATAAATTTGATTATTCCCAATTTCTTTTTTAAGTTCTGTAGCTACAACACTAATCGTTGCTAATGGGGTCCCTAAAGAATGCGCCGCTGCTGCAGCTTGCCCGCCTAAGGACTCTAATTCATATTCTTTAGAAATCATTTCTTGTAATTTATTTAAAGCTTCAGATCTTTTTTTTGTCTCTCCAGCAAACCTAACACCAAAATAACTTAAAAAAATTAGTCCAATAATTATCGCAACAAATAATCCAACAATATAATACTTTGGAAAAATGAAAGAATACTCACTTAGACCTGGCAAGGGATAGTGAAACATTGTTAATAAAAATAAAAAAATTATGGTAAAAAAACCTAGTATTATAGTTGTTCCCACACTTAAAAATGTAGATGAAACTATTGCTGGCACAATAATAAGGATTGAAAAAGGATTTGATATACCACCAGTTAGATATAATAAAAAACTAAGTTGGATTAGATCATAAATTAAAAAAATACTGGCATAAAAATCTTTTAATTGAATAGATTTAATTCTAAATTGTAAAAATAGATTTGTAGCTAACCCTGTAATAATTACTACATACGCTAACGTAATCGGAAATTCTAACTCGAGAAAAAAATATACAAGATTAATAGCTATTATTTGTCCAAATATTGCAATCCATCTTAGAATTACAAGTGTTTTTCTATCTAAGTTAAGATTTTCTCCTAATCTAAAAAGAGTAGAAAAATTCATTTTGAACTTTAAATATCGAGGTTAATAACATCCAAAGCATTGCTTGTGATGAAATCTTTTCTTGGAGCAACTTCATCTCCCATTAAAATTTCAATCATCTTTTGATCTTCTTTAGATTTTTCTTTTGTACCTTTAGTATACTGAACTCTTAACATAGTTCTATTTTCAGGGTTTAATGTAGTCGCCCACAATTCTTCTGGATTCATTTCTCCCAATCCCTTAAACCGCTGTATTGAAAGTTTTTCTCTTTGCTCTTGCATAAATTTATTATATTCCGCAGATCCTTTTTTTATTTTTTTATTTGATTTATCTGCAGCCTTGAGGATATATTCTTCGAGAGATTTCTCATCTTTAATATAAACGCTCTTATTTGATTTTGTAACTTTAAATAGTGGTGGTTGAGCTAAGTAAATATGACCATTTTCAATCAGTTGATTGAAAGGAAAATTATTAAAGAAAGTTAATAATAATGTTCTGATATGTGACCCGTCAACATCAGCATCAGTCATAATTACAATTTTATCATATCTGAGATTTTCAATATTAAAATCTTTAGAACCCGTTCCTAGAGCGTTAATTAGAGTTACTATTTCATTTGAAGACATCATTTTAGACAATGCTTTTGTAGCGTGGTCTACTCCATTAGATTTTCCATTAACGTAAGTATTCAAAATTTTTCCTCTTAATGGTAACACCGCTTGATATTCTCGAACACGTCCTTGCTTTGCTGATCCACCCGCTGAGTCTCCCTCTACTATAAATAATTCTGTTCCTTCTTTTTTTTGAATTTGACAATCAGCTAATTTACCAGGTAACCCAGATAATTCGAAAGCTCCTTTTCTTCTCACGCTGTCCCTTGCTTTTCTTGCAACATCTCTCGCCATTGCGGCCTGGGAAATTTTTTCTATTATAGTTTTAGAGACTGAAGGATTTTGATCAAACCAAGTAGAAACTTTATCACTGATTATACTTTCAACAATTAATCTGATCTCAGATGATACAAGTTTATCTTTAGTTTGTGATGAAAATTTAGGATCTGGCATCTTGATTGATAAAACTGCTGTTAATCCTTCTTTTATATCTTCGCCTGATAAACTAATTTTATTTTTTTTGTTATTTCTTTCGTTGAAATACTTATTAATCACTCTTGTTAAAGCGCTTCTAAACCCTAACAGATGTGTGCCGCCGTCTTTTTGTGGAATATTATTTGTAAAAGGAAGAACTTCTTCTGAATATCCAGAATTCCATTCAAAAGAACATTCTACTACAACATTGTTTTTTGTTGAAGTTACGTAAACAGGTTTTTTGAATACTTCTTTTTCATTCTTATTAACTAAAATTGGTTTTTTTTGATTAATATGTTTTACAAATTCTACTATTCCACCATCATACTTATGTACAATTTCTTTTTCTTTTTTTGAAGTTTGGTCAAGGAGAGTTATGCTTATTCCTTTATTTAAAAATGCTAACTCTCTAATTCTTTTTTCTAAAATTGTAGAGCTAAACTTGATAGATGAAAAAATTTCTTTTGAAGGTAAAAAATTTATTCTTGTTCCTTTTTTTTTTGTTTTACCAATTTGCTTTAATGGTTTTAATGAATTACCATTTTTAAAAATTATTGAATATTCTTTTCCATCTCTATAAATATTAAGCTCTAGCTTTTCTGATAGAGCATTAACTACAGACACTCCGACTCCATGAAGACCGCCTGAGACTTTATAAGAATCGTGATCAAATTTTCCTCCAGCATGCAGTTGGGTCATTATTACTTCAGCAGCAGACATCTTTTCACCTTTATGCATATCTACCGGTATACCTCTACCGTCGTCTTCTACTGTAATAGTGTTATCTTTATTGATAATAACCGTAATATTTTTACAATAACCAGCTAATGCTTCATCAATGGCATTGTCTATAACTTCAAAGACCATATGATGTAAGCCAGAACCATCGTCTGTATCCCCAATGTACATTCCTGGTCTTTTTCTTACAGCATCTAATCCTTTAAGAACTTTGATTGAGTCTGCTCCATAAGATGGATTAGTATTTAAATTAGAATTTTTTGGCATTATTATAAATTAGATGCTTGTTTATATCATCTTTTTTAGTTAATAGAAAACAACTACAAATCCTTATTGCTTAGAATGATTAAATACCAAGGCTTTTAACTTAAAATAAAAAAAATTAAGTACATTTAATCAAAATTAGATTTTCATGGGCATTATAACGTAATAACTGTTTTTATCAGACGCATCTTCAATTAATACAGGTGAAACTGAATCTTTTAAATTCATTTTTAAGTTCCTGTCCTCAACCTCTGAAATTATATCAATTAAATACTTTGAGTTAAAACTTATGTTAAGATTATCTGAATTAAAATCTGCTTTAATAATTTCATTACCCTCTCCAGAGCTTACACTATTAACTGAAAGCTGAATATTATCCTTATTAATGGCTAACTTTACTCCTTCTTTTCTGTCTAATGAGACGCTGGCTACTCTTTCAATTGAATTTATAAAATCTTTTGAAGGCACAACTAGAAACTTTTTATTATCAGCAGGAACAACTTTCTTATAATCAGGAAATTTTCCATCAATAACTTTGGAAATTAACTTTATGCTACCTAAATTAAATTTAATCTTATTTTCACTTGTCTGCATAGAAAATTTATCGTTAGACTCTGACAGTAGAGAACAAAGTTGGAAAACAGTTTTTCTCGGCAAGATTAAAGATGAAAAATTATTTGCATTTTCTATTTCAACACTACTAGATGACAATCTGTGGCTATCAGTTGCCACACCTGTTAAAAAATTTCTACCATGGGCTTCTGTTAAATGTATAAAAACTCCATTTAAATAATGTCTAGTATCATCATTTGAAATTGCAATTTTAGTTTTATTTAAAAGCTTTAAAAAATTTTTACTGTTTAAAGAAATTTCTGGATCTTCAAATTCATCAGCAAATGTAGGAAAATTATCTGTAGGTAAGCAAAGAAGATTAAAATCTGAATTATCACTTTTCAGACTAAGTTTGTTTTCTGTTTTTAAATCGAATTTTAATTCTGAATTTGAAGATATTTTTCTTAAAATATCATAAAGTATAGCTGCAGATGTCGTTGTGCTTCCTTCTTTTATAATTTGAACATCTTTAATTTCGTCGTAAAATATTATGTCTAAATCAGTTGCAACTACAGAAAGTATATTATCTTTTAGCTGCAGTAGGACATTAGAAAGTATAGGGAGTGTATTTTTTTTTTCAATTACCCCTTGAACAAAATTAAGTGATTTTAATAAGATATCTCTTTTAACAATAAACTGCATTTCTGTTACTGTTCCAGTAAAAGACTTTTAATTTGATTTACGTTTTTTTTCATTTCATCATCTTGTTCTGACAGTCTTACTATTGTTTTTACTGCATGTATCACTGTAGTATGATCTCTATTCGCAAATCTTCTACCTATTTCTGGTAGTGATCTAGTTGTCATTTTTTTTGCCAAAAACATTGCGATTTGTCTTGGTCTTGCTAAAGGCCTAGAACGTCTTTGGGAAAGCATATCACTTAATGGAATATTAAAATAATTCGATACAACATTTTGGATTTTATCAACTGTAATAACTTTAGCTTGGTTAAATAGATCTTTAAGTATGTTTTTACAATCATTTACATTTAAGATCTTATTATGCACTCTGCTAAAAGCAATTACTCGATTTAAAATACCAATAAGTTCTCTAACATTAGTTTTGCTTTCATTTGCAATATAATTGACTACTTCGTCGCTTAAATTAATATTTTCTTTAAACTGACTTTCTATTTCTAGAATTTTTTTCTTAATAATATTAAGCTTTAATTCGAAATCAGGAATGTCTATATCAACAACTAGACCACCAGCTAAACGTGATTTAATTCTTTCTTGAACTCTGTCTAATTTCATAGGTGTTCTATCTGCAGATATAATAATTTGTGACCCTTTATCCATAAGACTATTAAAAGTATGAAAAAACTCTTCCTGTAAGCTCTCTTTTCCCCTTATAAATTGTATGTCATCAATAATGAAAACAGATGACTTTCTAAAAAAATCCTTGAAATTTACCATATCATTTTTTTTAATAGATTTTATGAAATGGTACATGAATCGTTCTGCTGAAATAAACATAACGTTGTTTTCAGACTGAAGTTCGAGTCCAATTGCATTCAACAAATGAGTTTTACCTAAACCTACTCCACCACAAATGTATAGTGGATTATATCTTGATACATTTTCACTTACTTTTTTTGCGTAAGATAAGGCGATATCGTTACTTTTACCTTGAATGAAATTATCAAAATTTAAATTGGGATTAAGTCTGTTATAGTTTAAAATTGAATCTTTTATTTCTGCAACTTTATTTAATTCGTCAATTTTTATTAAATCTGTTTTACCTCTGTTTTCTTCGGAAATTTTAAATTCAATTCTGTTTAAGCTGCGCTTAAAGCTCTTAACTTGTTCTAATATTTTATCTAAATATCTAGACACTATCCAATCTCTAAAAAATCTTGTTGGTACACCAAGAATTAAATAGTCGTTGTATTCTTTTATTAAAGAAATTTTCTGTAACCAACTTGTATAAATTTCACTACCAAAATTTTTTTTAAAAGAGACTTGTACCTCTTCCCAATGTAACGTTTTTTCTTCTTCAGAAACATAAACGTTTTGTTTTTTAATATTATTTTTATCCATGTAGTTATTAATTTAAGAAAGACCTTTAAACTCCTTTTAGAAAACTTTTGCAACTATTTACAGGTTGTAATTAAAAAAATATTTTGCCAGGTTGTGAAGTTATCGTAATAATAGAAAAAAATTAATATTTTAATTTTAGCTTTAAGAATAATCTACATTTTGTTTTGTTAAACTACATATAGATTTTTTCACTTATATTAAACAACTTTGAATTGTTAATATTTAGTTATGTCTTTTTTGAAACTCTTGAAATTTTTCTTGAGGCAGTACGTTTGCTTATTACACCTGACTTAGCAACCTGCATTAGAATTGATTGAAATTTTGAAAAATATTTTTTTGCTTTTTCTTTATCTGCAGATTTAATTAGCAAATCCATTTGTTTAACAGCATTTTTGTACTTACTTTTACGAATTCTGTTAATTTGAGTTTGTTTTTTTACTCTTCTTACCCTTCTTATTGCTGATTTTGTATTAGGCATATTTTTTAAATTGTATATATGGCAGTATTATCAGGGTCAACTGATATTATTTTTGACATTTAGGGCAAAAGAAACTTGCGCGATTAGATAAGACAATTTTTTTAATTTTCTTTTTACAATCAGAGTTAGAACATTCTTCACCCTTCTGGGCGTAAACACTAAAGAATTTCTGAAAAGTACCCTCTTTACCACTGCTATTTTTAAAATTTTTTATAGACGAACCTCCTAATTTTATTGCTTTTTTTAAAATCTTTTTCGTATTTTTTATAATTTCAATAATTTCAACATCTACTAATTTACTAACTTTTTTATTTGGCCTTACATTGCTATAAAAAAGAATTTCATTAACATAAATATTACCTAACCCTGAAACGAAGTGTTGATCCATTAATAAGTCTTTTATAATTCTTTTTCTCCCTTTTAAGTAGTTCTTAACATAATCAAAGTTAAAATACTTTTCTAGAGGTTCTGGACCCAGATTTTTTAAATGAAGGTTTTCTTTAAATCTTTTAATTGAATCTAATTTAATAAATCCAAATTTTCTTACGTCGTTATAAATTAATTTTGATTCATTTTTAAAAGTAAAAATTACATGATTATGTTTTTTATCTTTTTCTTCATCTAAATTATAATAAAAACTAGTTTTACTTTTGATATTTTTTTTATTTACAACAAAAAATTTTCCTGTCATTCCAAGATGAACAATCATAATAACCCCTTTCGTAAAAAAAAATAATAAATACTTTGATCTTCTTTTGATGTTGAGAAGCTTTAATCCAATTAGTTGATTTATTTCTTGAATTTTTACTTTATATCTCAAATTGGTTTCATCAATTTTAATAGTTTTAATAGTTAGATTGCTAACTAAATTCTCTAGAGACCTTTTAACAACTTCAACTTCTGGTAATTCTGGCATATAATTTATTTATGAAAAGTACTATTCAAGATAAAACTAAACTAGTCAATTCTGTTTTTTCCAAAGTTTATAAAAAATATGATTTAATGAACGATATAATGTCTTTAGGAGTTCATCGAATTTGGAAAAAAAAATTAATTGATTGGATGAATCCTCAATTAGATGAGAACCTCATTGATGTAGCTTCTGGTACAGGGGATGTGGCTAAATTATTTTCAATAAGGAATAACAACTTAAATCAAATTTCTTGTGTTGAGCCCAATAATGAAATGTTAAAAGTAGGTAAATCTAATTTGAAAAATTATAAAAATATAAAATGGAGTAATTCTCCTGCAGAAAAATTATCTTTTAAAAACGATACTTATAATTTTTATAGCATCAGCTTTGGTATTAGAAATGTTTCAGATATAAACTTATCTTTAAAAGAAGCATTAAGAGTTTTAAAACCAGGAGGCAGGTTTATGTGTTTAGAATTTTCCAAAATAGATAATGAAATAATTAAGTTGTTGTATCAGCAATATTCTAAGACTATCCCATTCGTAGGTAAATTTATTGTAGGGTCATCAAAACCTTATGATTATTTGATCAAAAGTATAAATGAGTTTTATACGCAAAATGAACTTGTGGAACTAATGAGACATAATGGTTTCTCAAATATAGAGTTTAGAAACTTATCAAATGGAATATCTACCATTCATTCAGGGTGGAAAATTTAAATGTTTAAAAGGGTTTTTCAGTTATTCAAAATCGCTAGAAAATTTTCTACATCTGGAGCTGTAGAAACTATTAATCAAATACATAATCTCCCGTTAATATTAAATTTATTTTTTAATATTATATCACTTGGTTCATCGGCTAAATATTTGAATAGTAATAAAAAACCTGGTGAAAAACTTTGTCTTGCACTCCAAGGAATGGGGACTACTTTTATTAAATTAGGTCAATTCCTAGCAACACGACCTGATATTATTGGTGAAGAAATGGCTAAAGGCTTAGAAAAACTTCAAGATAAAGTTCCTGCGTTTGACATCTACGAAGCTAAGAAGATAATTAAAAAAGAGATTGGAGATATTCAATTTAAAAATATCTATAAAATTAGTGAACCGATTGCAGCGGCTTCTATAGCTCAAGTGCATTTAGCAAAAATTAAAAATGAAAATGAAGATAAAGAAGTTGCAATCAAGATTTTAAGACCAGATATAGAAAAGCTATTCAATGAGGAGTTAGATGCCTTAATGTTGTTTGCTTATATAGTTGAAAATACATTTTCAAAAGCAAAAAGACTTAAATTAGTTGAAGTTGTTCATTTATTGCGTGAGATTACAAATATTGAAATGGATCTGCGATTTGAAGCTGCTGCTGCTAATGAGCTTTATGAGAATACGAAAAATGATATAGGATTTAATGTTCCAAGAATTTATTGGAATTATACTACCAAAAAAATTTTAACTTTAGACAAAGTTGATGGTATTTCTATTCGTGAGCATGAACAATTAGAAAAACTAGGTATTAATTTAAAAAATTTAGCCGAAAAATTGATACAACATTTTTTAAAGCAAGCCGTAAGAGATGGCTTCTTCCACGGAGACATGCACCAAGGAAATTTATTTGTTGATCAAAAAGGTAATATTATACCTGTTGATTTTGGTATTATGGGAAGACTGGATAAAAATAATAGAAAGTTTTTAGCAGAAATCTTGTATGGATTTATTCAAAGAGATTATATGAAAGTTGCTGAAGTGCATTTTCAAGCTGGATTAGTTCCACAGACTGCTTCTAAGGAAGAATTTGCACAAGCTTTGAGATCAGTTGGGGAGCCAATTTTTGGTCAATCAATTCAAGACATATCAGGAGGAAATTTATTAGCACAACTTTTTGAAATTACAGAAAAATTTAATATGCCGACGCAAACACCTTTGCTTCTATTACAAAAAACAATGGTTGTCGTTGAAGGAGTGGCAAGAAAACTTTATCCTGCAACTAATATATGGGAAGTTTCTAGACCTGTGTTAGAAGATTGGTTAAAAAATATGAAAAGCCCAAAATCTACTATAGACACTGCGATCAATACTTCTGCTGAAATAATCAAACGAATACCTGATTTTCCAGATATAATGGATAAAGCTAATTACGCTCTTCAATTAATGGCGGAAGGAAAACTTAATTTAGGGTTAGGAAATAACAAAAATTTAGAAATAGAGCAGATGAAGTTAAAAAACTTTAGAAACAATTTGGTTATTGGGGTTTTTGGTATTGTAATTGTTATTCTATTAGTATTTTAATTAAATCATGTCTCTAAAAAATAAAAAAATTTTGCTAATTATTGGTGGTGGTATATCTGCATATAAAGCCCTTGATCTTATAAGATTATTAAAAAAAAATAATATAGAGGTCAAGACTATCTTAACAAAAAGTGGAAGAGAATTTGTTACACCTTTATCTGTGTCCACCCTTACAGGAAGTAAAGTATTAAAGGATATTTTTGATAAAAATAATGAAGCTGAAATTGACCATATTGCTTTATCAAGATGGGCGGATTTAATAATTGTATTACCAACGACAGCAAACTTTATGACAAAGTTGAGTATTGGAAGAGCTGAAGACTTAGCAACCACTGTATTACTTGCATCTAATAAAGAAATACTTTTGGTTCCAGCTATGAATGTTAGAATGTGGCTTCACAAAGCTACTCAAAAAAATTTAAAAACTTTACAGGACTATGGCTATAATTTTATTGGTCCTGAAAAAGGTGAGATGGCTTGTGGTGAATTTGGGGAAGGTAAGATGTCTAGCCCACGACAAATTTATTCTTACTTAAAAGATTATTTTAATGAAAAAAATTTAGTAAAAAATAAAAACTTAAGTGCAATAGTTACTACTGGTCCTACTAGAGAATATTTAGATCCCGTAAGGTATATTTCTAATGAATCAAGTGGAAAACAAGGGTATGAAGTTGCTGTTGCTTTAAATAGATTAGGAATAAAAACTAAATTAATTGCAGGTCCTTCTAATCTTCTATTTTCTAAAAGCTTTAAAGTTAAAAATATATCATCTGCTAAAGAAATGATGAATGAAGTTAAAAAATCTCTTCCAGTTGATATTGCTGTTTGTGCTGCGGCTGTTTCAGACTTCAAACCAATAAATAAAAGTAAAAATAAAATTAAAAAAAATGATAATAGACTAAATAAAATAAGTTTAGAAAAAAATACTGATATATTAGATTACTTAAGTAAGACTAATAAAAATAGACCAAAAATAGTAGTAGGTTTTTCTGCTGAAACTGAAAACGTTATTCAGAATTCGAAATTAAAAATTAAAGAAAAATATTGTGATTTAATTATTGCGAACGATGTTTCAAAAAAAGATACAGGATTTAATTCAGATTATAACAAAGTATCAATAATTGACAAAAAAGGTAAAATTAAATCTATTCCTAGGAATAAAAAAAGTTTTATTGCTAGTACTATTGCAAGAATAATTTTAGATAAAATTTTAATAAATGACAAAAATATTAATTAAGCGACTATCTAAAGAAGTTTCTTTACCCAAATATGAAACAAGTGGATCTTCAGGAATGGATCTTGCAGCAAATATAAATACCAGTATTTGTCTTGATCCTGGTAAAAGTGTAATTATTCCAACCGGTCTAATTGTTGCAATACCTGCAGGATTTGAAATACAAATAAGACCAAGATCTGGCTTAGCCGCAAAAAAAAATATAAGTGTCTTAAATACTCCAGGAACTATTGATGCTGACTATAGGGGGGAAATAAAAGTGATTTTAATTAATCTGGGTGATCATAAATTTATAATAGAAAAAGGGCTACGAATTGCACAAATGGTAGTCTGTCCTGTAATTAAAGCCCATTTTGAAGAAGTAGATGAATTAAATAATACTTTTCGTGGAAAAGGAGGTTTTGGCTCAACTGGAACTAAGTAAATTTTACAATGAAAATTTCTCTAAAGCAGTATCAAAGATTTGAAAAACAAATAATTCTTAAAAAAATTGGCATTTCAGGGCAAAGAAAAATTATTTCTGCCAATGTACTAGTAGCTGGTATTGGAGGATTGGGTTGTCCATTGATAACTTATTTAGCAGCTGCTGGTGTAGGCAAAATTGGCATCTTAGATTTTGATAAAATAGAATTATCAAATTTAAACAGACAGACTTTATTTAGTACAAGCGATCTAGGTAAGTTTAAAGTTAATCAAGCTAAAAAATATATAAAACAAATAAATAAAAAAGTTAAAGTTGTTTCTTTTAATAAGAAATTAACATCTAAAAATATTGAAAATATTTTAAAAAAATTCGATATTATATGTGATGGTACTGACAATTATAAAACAAGATATCTTATTAATGATTTTTGTGTAAAAAATAAAAAAATATTAGTCACTGCAGCTATATCTAAATTTGATGGACATTTAATGAAATTCAATTTTAAGAAAAAAGGACCTTGTTATAGATGCTTTATGCCAGAAATTCCCACTAAAGAAAATAACTGCCAAACTGAAGGAATATTTTCTCCAACAGCTGGTATTATGGGATCTTTGCAAGCGAATGAAGTTTTAAAAACTATTTTACATTTTAAAGACTTTTTAAACAATCATATTCTTATATTTGATTCTTTAAAAATAAATTTTAAGAAAATTAAAATAGCCATTAATCCTAAGTGTATTAATAAATGCTAAGATTAATTATAATTATTTATAGTATATTTTTTTTTGAAATATCTACTTTTTCTAAAGATGAGTATTTTTTAACTCTACGTTATGAAAAGGTAAACTTAAGGCAAGGTCCTTCTCGCAAGTATCCAATAAAGATTTTTTATAAAAAAAAATTCTTACCCGTTTTAATTAAAGATCAATCAGAAAATTATAGAAAAATTCAAGACCATGAAAATAATACAGGATGGATACATTTGTCACAATTATCAAAAAAAAAAGCAGCTATCGTAATCAATGAGCAATTAATTATGTTTAGTAGTCCAACTATTTATTCCAAACCCATTGCAATTCTTAAAAAAGGAAGACTAGCAAAAATTATTAAATGTAAAAACGAATGGTGTAAGTCTGAGACTGATAAATATAAAGGTTGGATTAAAAAGGAAAATTTATGGGGTTTATTTTAATTAAGAATGGATATGATTACCTAATATTTTTTTTCTAATAGAATATTATTCAAATAAAAACATAAATCCATAAGCAAAAACAATAGCAGGTACTGCACTATATAAAGTTGCAATGATCGCTGCTTTTGGAGTTAATGCAATCGCTGGAAATAGTGCATCGCCATCATTAGAAATTGCATTTCCTATTTCAGCTGAAAGTGGAATAAATCCATTCAAATAAAAAGTAGTAACTACGATTTGTGGTCCACAACCAGGTAAAAAACCGAACAATACTGCCATTAATGGAACAAATGGTAACCAAATTTCAAAAAATGTTTTTAAATTATATTCGGTAAAATACATAAATATTTCAAAAGCTAAAAATCCACATATAACCCAAGTTGTTACAAAATTTGTTGTATCTACAACTCTTGATAAAAGGTTTCTGCTTCTGTCTGTAGAGCACTGAAAGTCACTTAGTGGATTTAATGACCACATAAATATACATAAAATTGCACCTGCTGCTCCAATTGAATAAACTATACTTAGGCCATCTGGAATAGATAACAATTGATCCACATCCTGTTGAAAGGCCACGAATAAACCTATTACAAAACCAGGTATAAAAATTAAAGTCCAAAATATATTAAACTTAGATACAAAATTTTTTGAAATTTTTTCAAACTCAACTTTTATTTTTGAGTCTCCTTGTAAATAATTTACTCCATGAATTTGATCGACGATATATCCAGAGATAATTCCTACAAAAGCCCCGAGTCCAAATATAAAAAAACCAGTTAAAGGTTCAGCTGCAAGAAGCAAAAATGCGGCATCTCCCATAGTAGCGGTCAATACCGCAACTAAAGATCCAAAACTGATTCTTCCTTGAATATATTGAGTAACAACTACTATTGCACCACCACAGCCTGGTAATGCCCCTAATAAAGAAGCCATAACAACATGATATTTTTTAGTTTTATCTAAAATGTAAGGAATATTAAATCTTGTTAACGCATCCATTCCAATAAAAATAAATAAAGTAAAACCAACAAAAACTGAAACTTGTAAATATGCATCCACTAATGTGCCTCGAACCATTTCACCAAAACTATTAGTTTGAAAAGCCATCACTAAAATGGCAAGACCTAAAAAACTCTTTTTTAGTAACCTTGCTTCATTGGCAACTAAAATAGTTTTTTTTTCTAACACCGCTGCTATAAAAGCATTCATGTTCTATTTCTTTCTTGTACGTTTGAAATCCTAATTAAGTTTTCTATATTCTTGTCTGTCTGCGTTCATTACCTTTGTCCATACAGCAACAAAATCTTTCACAAATTTCTCTTTGTTGTCGTCTTGGGCATACACCTCAGAATAAGATCTAAGTACAGAATTAGAGCCAAAAACTAAATCAACGCGGCTAGCTGTAAATTTAGTTTTTTTAGTTTTACGATCTACAATTTCATACAAATCTTTACCAAGTGGTTTCCAAGTAAATTTCATATCTGTTAGATTTACAAAAAAATCATTGGTTAAAGTTCCAGCCTTATCAGTAAATACTCCATGTTTTGTTCCACCATGATTTGTATCTAGAACTCTCATGCCGCCAGTTAAAACTGTCATTTCTTTTGCTGACAAGTCCATTAAAGATGCTCTATCAAGCATTAACTCTTCAGGACTAACTACGTATTCTTGTTTTACCCAGTTTCTAAATGCATCATGGATAGGCTCTAATACTTTAAATGAATCCATATCAGTTTGATCTTGTGTTGCGTCTCCTCTGCCGGATGCAAAAGGAACTTTGATATCAAAACCAGCTTTTTTGATTGATTGTTCTAAACCAACATTTCCTGCAAGCACTATAATATCTGCTACACTTGCTCCAGCGCCTTTAGCTACTTGTTCTAATTTTCCCAAGACTTTGTTTAGTCTACCTGGTTCATTGCCTTCCCAGTCTTTTTGAGGAGCTAATCGTAATCTTGCACCATTAGCGCCGCCTCTACAATCAGTTCTTCTATATGTTCTTGCGCTATCCCAAGCTGTACTGATTAACTCTGAACTGCTTAGTCCTGTTGCTTCGATCAATTTTTTTGCTTTGTTAACATCAAAATCTTTATTTCCATCTGCAACGGGATCTTGCCAGATTAATTCTTCCTTAGGGGCATCTGGGCCGATATAATATTTTTTAGATCCTAAATCTCTATGAGTTAATTTAAACCAGGCTTTTGCAAAAGTTTCTGACATATATTTATGATCTTTTCTAAACTTTTCGGAAATTTTTCTGTAGCTAGGATCCATTTTCATTGCCATATCAGCATCAGTCATTATTGGGTTTCTTTTTATTTTTGGATCAGCTAAATCAACTGGCTTATCTTTTTCTTTCATATTGATTGGTTCCCATTGATTTGCTCCTGCCGGGCTTTTTTTAAGCTCCCATTCATAATCTAGTAAAAGTTTTAAATAAGTATCATCCCATTTATTAGGATGTGTTGTCCAAGCACCTTCGATTCCACTAGTTACTTGATTAACACCTAGACCTCCGTCTTTAATATTCCAACCAAATCCCTGTTCATGAACACCTGCTGCCTCAGGTTCTGGACCTTGTAAAGAACCATCTCCGTTACCGTGAGCTCTTCCAACTGAATGTCCTCCTACAGTTAATGCGCATGTTTCTTCATCATTCATTGCCATACGACCGAATGTTTCTCTAACATCATGAGCAGTTCTTAACGGGTCAGATACCCCTTCCACACCTTCAGGATTTACATAAATTAAACCCATCACAACTGCAGCTAAAGGATTTTGTAGTGATGTTCTATCTTCTTTGTTTGTATATCTCTCAGATTTCATCCACTCTTTTTCCGAACCCCAGTAAACGTCCTTTTCTGGATGCCAAATATCTTCTCTTCCAAATGAAAAACCATACATTTTAAGACCCATAGATTCATAGGCCATATTCCCAGCTAAGATCATTAGGTCTGCCCAGCTAATCTTATTTCCGTGTTTCTTTTTAATTGGCCAAAGCAATCTTCTTGCTTTATCTAAATTTGTATTATCTGGCCAAGAATTTAGTGGTGCAAATCTGTGATTACCAGTTCCACTTCCACCTCTTCCATCTGCAATTCTATAAGTTCCCGCTGAGTGCCAAGCCATTCTAATAAATAAACCACCGTAATGCCCAAGATCTGCTGGCCACCACTCTTGGCTATCTGTCATTAAATTTAATAAATCTTTTTTAATTGCTGTAAAATCTAATTTTTTTACTTCTTCTTTATAATTAAATCCGCTATCCATTGGGTTAGTTTTTGTGTCATGTTGATGTAAAATATCTAATTTTAAATTTTTAGGCCACCACTCTTCTGTGGTTGATTGGCTGTTTTTACTCATTGCACCATGTGCAACTGGGCATTTTCCTGAACCATTTTTTTTAAATTCTACACTCATTTTTTTTCTCCAGTTATAATTATATTTTAGTTTAGTTTAGTTTAGTTTAGTTTAGTTTAGTTTATAATTATTCTAAACTATAAAATCAAGTTTTATTCTTTTATTAAATTAATAATTACCTCATACCCTTTAATTTTTTTTCCTTTTGGCGCATGCGGCATTTTTATTAATTCAACTTCCTCAAAATTCACATCAGTCAATTCATTTGTTTCATCATCATAAAAATGATGGTGAGAACTTATGTTTGTATCAAAATAACTTTTGTTATTATTTGTGAGAATTTCTTTTAAATGGCCGGCATTTGTAAAAGCATCTATTGTATTATAAATTGTGGCTAGTGAAATTGTTTCTAAATTTCCTTTTTTATTTATAATTTTATTTAAATTTTCTATTGTGAAATGAAAGGTCTTTTCTCTGCTGAACAAAAACTCAGCTAATTTAACACGTTGCTTTGTTGGTCGTAGCCCTGATGATCGTAATTTGTTTACAATTTCATTTTTTTGGTTCATAAATAATAAATTTTAATATTGTATTTTATAATCGTTCTAAAGTATTTAATATTATATAGTTTATAAATCAAGAAAAAACGGCTAACTTATTCAATGCAAAAAAACAGCTATAGTCACGATGAATTAATTGATTGTGGAAAAGGTAAACTATTTGGTGAGGGTAATGCAAAACTTCCGTTACCACCGATGCTTATGTTTGACAGAATTACTGAAATTAATGAAAATAGTGGAGAATTTAAAAAAGGATTTATTAAAGCTGAGCTAGACATAAAAGAAAACTTATGGTTTTTTGATTGTCATTTTAAAAATGATCCTGTCATGCCTGGATGCTTAGGTTTAGATGCAATGTGGCAACTAGTTGGATTTTATTTAGGATGGACGGGTGAACCTGGAAAAGGAAGAGCGTTAGGAGTAAATTCTGTAAAATTTACGGGTGAAGTCTTAAAAAATGTAAAAATAGCTACATATGAGATAAATGTAAAAAGAATTTTAAAAAAAGAAGGTACCACAGTTGGGTTGGCTAATGGTATACTTAGCGCAGACGGGAAAAAAATTTATACAGCAGAAAATTTAAAGGTAGGGTTATTTAAATCATGAGAAGAGTAGTTGTGACAGGTTTAGGAATAGTATCTTGTCTAGGAAACAATCAAGAAGAAGTCTATCAATCTCTTCTTAACTCTAAGTCAGGTATTTCTTATTGTGATGAGTATAAAGAGCATAATTTGAGAAGTCACGTGCACGGAAAACCAAATATTAAACTTCAAGATCACGTTGATAGAAAAACTATTAGATTTATGGGATCTGGATCAGCATATAATTATATTGCTATGAAGGAGGCGGTTAAAGACTCAGGGTTAGATGAAAAAGATGTAAGTAATATTTCAACTGGAATAGTAATGGGTTCAGGAGGACCTTCAATAGAAAATGTTATTTTAGCTGCAGACAAAACTAGAGCAAAAACACCAAAGTTAATGGGGCCATTTATTGTTCCTAGAACAATGGCAAGCACAGCTTCTGCAACATTAGCTGTTCCATTTAAAATAAAAGGTGTTAATTACACTATGAGCTCTGCCTGTGCCACAAGTGGACATTGTATCGGAAATTCGGTTGAATTAATTCAATCTGGTAAACAAAATATTATGTTTGCTGGTGGAAGTGAGGAGCTTCACTGGGCAATGACTGCAATGTTTGATGCTATGACCGCTTTATCATCTAAATACAATGACACACCTGATAAAGCATCAAGAGCATATGATAAAACTAGAGATGGTTTTGTTATTGCCGGAGGTGGTGGTGTCTTAGTTTTAGAGGAGTATGAGCATGCAAAAGCAAGGGGAGCAAAAATTTATGCAGAGATTACAGGTTATGGAGCAACTTCAGATGGTTATGATATGGTTGCACCCTCTGGTGAAGGAGCGGTTAGATGTATGCAGCTGGCACTAAAAACTACTAGAAATAAAATTGATTATATTAATACTCATGGCACATCTACCCCAGTAGGAGATATTACTGAATTAAAAGCTGTAGGTGATACTTTTAAAGGAAATATTCCTAAAATAAGTTCTACGAAATCTTTATCAGGCCATCCATTGGGTGCTGCATCAGTGCACGAAGCTATCTATTGTATAATAATGATGAAAAATAATTTTATAACAGGTTCGGCTAACATTAGTGAAATGGATGAAGAAGCTAAAAAATTTCCAATAGTTACTACAACTGAAAAGGGCAGCAATCTTAATGCTGTCATGTCAAATAGCTTTGGATTTGGTGGAACAAATGCAACTTTAATTTTTGAGAAAGTATAATTTATGAGCTTAATGAAAGGCAAAAAAGGGTTAATTATGGGTGTTGCTAATGAGAGATCTATTGCCTGGGGTATTTCTCAAAAGCTTGCAGAGGCAGGTGCAGAACTTGCTTTTACCTACCCAGCTGACGCATTAAAAAAGAGGGTAATACCATTAGCAGAAAAATTAAATTCAAAAATTACCTTTAACTGCGATGTTGAAAAAAAAGATGAAGTTATTAATCTTTTTGAAAATATTAAGTCTCAATGGGGTCAAATTGATTTTGTTGTTCATGCAGTAGCTTTTTCAGATAAATCAGAATTATCAGGTGAATATTTAAATACTAGTAGAGAAAATTTTTTAAGAAGTATGCTTATTTCTTGTTTTTCTTTTACAGAAGTTTCTAAAGAAGCGGCTAAAATTATGAAAGAAGGAGGAAGCTTGCTGACTTTGACCTATGAATCTACAAAAGCTATTCCAAATTACAATGTCATGGGCGTCTGTAAATCTGCTCTAGAGGCTAGTGTTAGATACCTGGCAAGAGATCTTGGTGCAAAAGGAATGCGTGTTAATGCAATAAGTGCAGGTCCTATAAAGACTTTAGCGGCTTCAGCTATTGGGGATGCAAAATTTTTATATAAGTGGAATGAAGATCACTCATTTTTAAAAAGAAATGTAGATATTCATGATGTTGGAAGTTCTGCTTTATACTTGCTAAGTGATTTAGCTTCAGGTGTTACTGGCGAAATTCACTACGTTGATGCTGGCTACAATAAAGTAGGTATGCCTGATCCTAAAAATATTTCTTAAGCACTAGCTTGTTTCATTGATAGTTTAACTTTTCCTCTATCAAATCCGACGACTTTAACCGAAACTTCATCACCTTCTTTTACAACATCACCAACTTTTTCTACTCTTTTTGCTGCAAGCTCTGAGATATGAACTAAACCATCTTGTTTACCTAAAAAGTTTACAAAAGCGCCAAATTCCATAATCTTAACTACTTTACCTTTGTAGACTTTACCCATCTCTGGTTTAGCTACAAGACTTTTAATAAATTCTATTGCTTTATTTCTTGATTCTTCATCTGGTGCCGCAACAGTTACTTCTCCTGTATCTTTAACATCAACTTTAGCACCTGATGTTTCGACTATCTCCCTTATTGTTGCTCCACCTTTTCCTATAACGGTAGCTATATCTTTTTTGTCAACTTTTATTATTTCCATTTTTGGTGTGTGTTTTGAAAATTCTTTTCTAGAGTCTTTTAATGCTTTGTTCATTTCACTAAGGATAAGTTCTCTACCTCCTTTTGCTTGATCTAAAGCTTTTTCCATAATCTCAAAAGTTATACCTGTGATTTTAATGTCCATTTGAAGAGATGTAATTCCATCTTTTGTTCCAGCTACTTTAAAATCCATGTCTCCTAAATGATCTTCATCTCCTAGAATATCTGATAACACTGAAAAATCGTCTCCTTCTTTAATTAGACCCATTGCTATACCTGCAACTGGTTTTTTTATTGGAACACCTGCATCCATAAGTGCAAGTGAGGTTCCACAAACTGTTGCCATTGATGAAGATCCATTAGATTCAGTGATTTCTGAGACAACTCTTAATGTATAAGGAAAATTTTCTGCTTTAGGTAAGGAAGAGTTAATTGCTCTCCAAGCTAACTTTCCATGCCCTACTTCTCTTCTTCCTGTCCCTATTCTTCCACACTCTCCAACAGAAAAAGGGGGGAAATTATAATGTAACATAAATCTATTTCTTTGCATTCCATTTAGGCTTTCTACTCTCTGCTCATCATCCGACATACCTAGTGTAGTTACCACTAAGGCTTGTGTTTCTCCTCTAGTAAATAAAGCTGAACCATGGGTTCTAGGTAAAACTCCAACTTCACACTTTATTTGCCTTACATCTGCCAAGCCTCTTCCGTCAATTCTTTTTTTATCTTTTATAATTGCTGTTCTCACAATATCTTTTTCAAGTGACTTCAATTGAGCCATTGCCTGATTTTCTGTAATGTTCTCATCTTCAGCAAACATTTCTTTACATTTTGTCTCTGCCTCTTGAATTGCTGTTGATCGTTTCTGCTTATCAGTTTCTTTAAATGCTTTTCTAAGATCTGCTTCTAAGGCTTTAGTGATTTTAGCTTTTACATCTGAATGATCTAATACTTCTACTTCCCACTTAGGTTTTCCAGCTTTTTTTGCTAAACTTTCTATTGCTTTAATTATTGGGATAAAATTTTCATGACCAAATTTAACTGCATCTAACATTATTTTTTCTGATAATCCTGAAGTTTCTGACTCAACCATTAAAACAGCATCTTTTGTACCTGCAACAACTAAATCTAATTCTGAATCTTCTAGTTCTACTGGAGATGGATTCAGTAAATACTTCCCTTCTTTATAACCAACTCTGCTTGCAGCAATTGGTCCTCCAAAAGGTAACCCCGAAATCGCTAAAGAAGCAGAACATGCAATAATTGAAAGCACATCAGCTTGGTTTTCCCCATCATAAGATAAGACTGTTGGAAGTAACTGAACTTCATTCATAAAACTAGAGGGAAACAAAGGTCGTATTGGCCTATCAATTAATCTTGAAATTAATTGTTCTGACTCAGTTGGTCTCGCTTCTCTTTTGAAGTATCCGCCTGGAATTTTTCCTGCCGCATAATACTTTTCTTGATAATTTACTGATAACGGGAAAAAATCTTGGCCGTCTCTAAGTTTTTTTGCACCAACAACAGTTGCAATTACAACTGTTTCCCCACACGTGGCAATGATCGCTCCATCAGCTTGACGAGCGATTTTTCCAGTTTCTAGTGTTATTTTTTTACCATTGATTTCTATTTCTTCTTTATGAATTTTAAACATTATTTCCTTAAATTTAATTGTTTTAATACTTTAGTGTATGAGTCTGGTTTTTTTCTTTTTAAATAAGCTAATAATTTTTTTCTTTTATTTACTGATTTTGTCAAACCTACAGATGAATGTTTATCTTTTTTAGCTTTTTTAAAATGTTCTGAGAGTTTAAATATTTTGTTCGTTAATAGCCCAATCTGTACTTCAGCTGAACCTACGTCTTTATCGTTAATTGCTAGTGATTTAATTGTATCTTTTTTTTTCTGTATCATTTATTTTTATTTCTTTTATAATTTTTTCAATCTTTTCAGCATATTCAAATGAGTTATCTTCGACAAATGTGAGTTTAGGAAGAAACTTTATATCTAGCCTTTTAGACAGAGATCTTCTAACAAGATGCGTGTATTCCGTCAAGATCCTAACTGTTTCTTTAATTTCTTTACCTCCCAGAGGTATTACATAAACCCTAGCAGTTTTTAGGTCTGGGGTCATTCTAACCTCCGTAACAGTAACTAGTTTGGAATTAATTGATGGTATTTTAGCCTCGTCTCTAATAAAGAGCTCTCCTAAATTTTGTTTGATCATTTCTCCAACTCTCAATTGCCTTTGACTATATGTCCTTTGAGACCTTTGATTTCCCATTATATTGACCTTTGAATTTCTTCTGCTAAATATGATTCTATTACATCCTTTTCCTTAAAATCTATAAAATCTTTAAGGCTTATTCCACATTCCAGTCCGGTACCCACTTCTTTTACTTGATTTTTTTCTCTGTAGATACTTTGTATTTCTCCACTATAAACGACAACTCCATCTCTAATAATTCTTGCTTTAGACTTACTTTTTATTTCTCCATTCATTACTTTTGATCCAGCAATTTTTCCAGCATTAGAAACTTTAAACACTTTTTGAATTTCAGCAGAACCTAGCACTGTTTCTTTTACATCAGGCTCCAATAAACCTGATAATGATTTTTCAACATATTCAAGCGCTTCATATATTATATTAAAATACTTAATATCAACTTTTTGTTCCTCAGCTAATTTTTTTGCTTCTCTATTAGGCTTAACGTTAAAACCAATTAAAATTGCATCTGAAGCTTTAGCCAGAGAAACATCTGTTTCATTTATCATTCCAATGTCAGCTAAAATTATTTTAGCTTCAACTTCATTGTGTTCAATCTTATTGATTGCCATTTTCAATGCTTCGCTTGATCCTTGAACATCTGATTTAATAATAATATTTAATTCATCTTTTTCTTTAACCTCATCAAAAAGAGTTGTTTTGTCTTTTACTAATACTTTATTTTTAGCTGAGTTATTTTTTTTATACTCTGACATTTCTTTAGCTTCGTTTTCATCTTTAGTTACTGAAAATTCTGCTCCAGCGAAAGCTGAACTATTCATACCCAATATTTCAACTGGCATGGAAGGTAATGCTTCATTAACATTTTTACCTTCGTAATTTATCATGGCTCTTATCTTGCCCCATGTATCGCCACAAATAAAATAATCTCCTCGCTTTAATTTTCCGTTACTAATCAAGACTGTGGATACTGGACCTTTACCTTTGTCTATTTTAGACTCGATAACAATACCTTTAGCTTGACCAGAAAATGATGCTTTTAAATCTAAAATATCAGATTGTAACAAAATACTTTCTTTTAGTTGATCCAAATTAATTTTTTTTAATGCCGACACCTCTACAAATAATGTATCTCCACTTAAATCTTCTGCTATCAATTCATACTGCATCATTTCATTTTTAATTTTACTTATATTTTTTTCAGGTAAGTCACATTTGTTTATTGCAACTATTATTGGAACTTTAGCTGCTTTTGCATGTTTAATTGCTTCAACAGTTTGCGGTTTGATTCCATCATCGGCGGCAACCACTAGAATTACAATATCAGTAATTTTTGAACCACGAGCACGCATCTCAGTAAAAGCAGCGTGACCAGGTGTATCAATAAAAGTAATAATTTTATTATTTTCTGTTTTTACTTGATATGCCCCAATATGTTGTGTGATTCCACCGTGCTCAGCTGAGACAACATTTGAATCTCTTAAAGAGTCTAATAAAGATGTTTTTCCGTGATCAACGTGGCCCATAATTGTGACTACTGGTGGTCTAGTTTGAATATCTCCCTCTAATTTTTCTTTAACTTTATTAGTTTCTAATGTTGGTTCGTCGTCTAATATTGCTTTATGTCCAAATTCCTTAACGATGTATTCTGCAGTGTCTTTATCAATTACGTGATTAATAGTTGCTATTACCTTCATATTAAATAAAAATTTAATAATATCATTAGATTTTTCTGCCATTCTATTTGATAATTCTTGAATGGTAATTTGTTCAGGTATTTTTACGTCACGTAAAACTTTTTTAAATTCTTTTTTTTCATCACCACCTGGATTATTTTTTTTCTCTTTTAATCTTGCTCTTTTAACAGAAGCTAAGCTTCTTTGTTTAATCTCAATTTCTTCAACATTTAAAGCTCTAGAAACAGTTAACTTAAAATCTTTTTTATCTATAGGTCCTTTGAGCTTTAACTTGCTTTTACCTGTTGGTTTATCGTCTTTTTTTATGAAAGACTTAGTGGCCTGTTGTTCAACAAATTTTCTAGTGAAATTTTTTTTTTTAAGATCAGGATTCTTAACTTGATTTGAACCTTGATTTGGTCTGTTTAAGTTCTTATTTCCTTTAAATGGCTCTTTTTTTTTTACAGAGAATGATTTTTTTCCACCTGTGCTTATAGCGCTAGTATCAATTTTCTTTTTTAAATCCGATGAAATTGTAAGTGTCTTTTTTTTATCTTTTTCCATAACATTACTTGTACGCGATCTCTCTAGCTGACATAATTAATTCGTCAGCTTCTTTTCTGGATAAAGAAAATTCTTCTAAATACCCATCAATTCTAACTTTTTTTCCTTTTATTTCATCAAATCCACCAATTAATTCGTCTGAGGACAGATCGGCAAAATCAATTATTTTTTTAATATTTTTTTGACCAAGAATAACAAGCATTCCTTGGGTCATACCTTTTAAATTAATTAATGACTCTTCTACGCCAAGTTCTTTTAATTTTTGAGAAACTGCCTCTTTTTCTTTAACTAAAGTCTCTTTTGACCTAGTAATCAATTCTTTAGCTGTATCTTCATCGATTGCTTCTATTTTTGCAATATCTTCTGGTGTTGACTGTGAGATGTCTTCGATGCTAGGAAATCCCTCTGATACTAAAAGCTGTCCTAAAGTTTCGTCGACCTCCAAATTTTTAATTAATGTTTCTGTTCTATCTTTAAATTCAGTTTGTCTTCTTTCCGAGTCTTCTTTATCGGTCAAAATATCAATTTCATAATTAGTAAGTTTCGAGGCTAATCTAACGTTCTGACCTCTACGACCAATAGCTTTACTTAAATTTTCTTCTGTCAGTATAATATCTATTCTTTTATTATCCTGATCTATTAATACTCTTTGAATTTCTGCTGGTGAAAGAGACTCTGAAATTAAAGTAGGTAAATCTTCAGTCCATTTGATTATGTCAATTTTTTCACCATGTAATTCATTTACTATTGTTTGAACTCTACTACCTCTCATACCTACGCACGCTCCTACAGGATCAATAGAAGAATCTTGTGAACTAACACAAATTTTAGCTCTGCTTCCAGGATCTCGGGCAACTGATTTAATCTCTATCGTTCCTTCATAAATTTCTGGTACCTCTTGAAAAAATAGTCTTGCTAAAAACTGAGGGTGCGCTCTTGATAAAAATATTTGGTGACCTTTAAGTTCTTTCTTCACTTCATAACAATACGCTTTTACTCTATCGCCAGTTTTTAAAATCTCCCTGGGTATAAGCTCATCCTTTTTAATAACTCCTTCTGCTTTTCCTAAATCAACAATAACATTTCCATATTCAAGTCTCTTAATAATTCCACTTAAGATTTGTCCTTGTTTGTCAACAAAGTCCTCGTATTGTCTATTTTTCTCAGCTTCTCTAACTCTGGTGCTTATTACTTGTTTTGCACTTTGAGCTGCAATTCTGCCAAAATCAATTTGTGGCAATTCTTCAAAAATTTTATCTCCTACTTTTAATTCATTATTTTTTGGGTCTATTTTTTTTGCATCATTAAGGGTAATCTCTCTTGCTGGGTCTTCAACATTTTCTACTATTTCTAAGACTTTCTGTATTATAATATCACCACTTTCTCTATTAATTAAAACTTCAATATTATTATCATTGCCAAATTTAGTTAAGGCAGCTTTTTGAATTGCACTTTCCATTGAACCTATGACAAGCTCTTTATCAATTGACTTTTCATTAGCAACTGCGTCTACTATTCTCAATAGTTCTTGTTTATCTAATCCTCTATTTAACATTTTTTATTACTCCTAAAAAAAAATGGGCTAAAGCCCATTATGATACCATCCAGTTTTATAGTTTGTTTAATTGAAAATTAAGGCTTTTTCAAGTTTACATTTTAAATAAATCAGCTTTATCTGTTTTTTCCCAGCTAAATTGACCACTATTTGATGGTTTTCTTCCAAAATGTCCATAAGCAGATGTTATTTCATAAATAGGATTATTTAATTTTAACATTTCTCTTATTCCTCTTGGAGATAAATTAAAATTTTGACCAATAACTTTTTTTACTGCCTCAACCTTGTTTTCATCTCCTTCTGCAAGTTTTAAAAAAATAGACAATGGTTTTGAAACCCCAATAGCATAGGCGAGTTGTATCAAGCATTTTTCAGAAACTCCTGCAGATACAATATTTTTTGCTAAATATCTTGCAGCATAAGCAGCTGATCTATCTACTTTCGTTGGATCTTTTCCAGAAAAAGCACCACCGCCATGTGGTGCAGCTCCTCCATAGGTGTCGACAATTATTTTTCTACCTGTTAAGCCAGAATCTCCATCAGGTCCGCCAATTATAAATTGACCAGTAGGATTAATGTAAATTTCTTTAGGATCTAAATCTTTTAAATATTTTTCAGGTATTGATTTTTTAATATATGGTAAAACCAAGCTTTTTACATTTTCTTGATTCAAGTCTTTTGAGTGTTGTGTTGAGATGACTATTGAGGTTACTTTTATTGGCTTGTTATCTTGGTATAACATCGTAACTTGACTCTTCGAATCAGGCTCTATCCCTTCTAAAATCTTTTTTTTTCTATCCTGAGCCATCAGTCTTAAAATTTTATGTGAAAAGTGAATTGGAGCTGGCATAAGTTCTTCTGTTTCTGTACATGCATAACCAAACATAATTCCTTGATCGCCTGCACCTTCATCTTTATTGTCTTTTGAATCAACTCCCATTGCTATATCTGCGGATTGTTCGTGCAAAAGAGTTTCTATATCGGCTGTTTTCCAACTGAATCCTTTTTGGTCATATCCAATATCTTTAATACAATCTCTAACTTTACTTATAATTTCTTCTTTCTCTATTTTAGGGCCTCTAATCTCTCCTGCTAAAACAACTTTATTAGTTGTTGTAAGAGTCTCACAAGCAACACGTGAAAAAGGATCGCGAGAAACGTAAGAGTCCACAACCATGTCAGAAATTCTATCACAAACCTTATCAGGATGTCCTTCGGAGACAGACTCGCTAGTGAATAAATATTTGTTATTTTGCATCAGTTTTTATTTTTATAAATTAAAAAGATAATTAGATATGTAAATAAAAGAATAAAAAATATCAAATCATTTTTACTTTTATATTCTGATGTTATGAGTGGAACTTCCATCTCAATATTACCCGCTTCGTTAATATTTAATCTTTTTATAATTTGACCTTTATTGCTAATAATAGCACTAATTCCTTTGTTTGCTGATCTGACTAAAAATGAATTATTTTCAATAGACCTAAAAATTGCCTTGGCAAAATGTTGATGCGGACCTATTGAACTACCAAACCATCCATCTTCTGATATATTCACTATCAAATTTGTTTTAGAGTCTGATTTTTGAATCAGTTCAGGAAAGATTACCTCATAACATATCATGGGCAAGATATTGACCTTATTAATTATTATATTATTTTGATTTACTCCATTAGAAAAAGATACGTGACCTTGAGTAATTTTTTTTAGACCCATTCTATTTAAATATCTTTCAAAAGGCAGAAACTCTCCGAACGGAACTAATTTTTTCTTGTGATATTTGTGTAATATTTTAAATTCATTGTTTATTACAACCATACTGTTGAAATATTTTCCAGAAATCTCGTCTAAAGTGTTAATGCCAAAAAAAATTAGATGATTTTCTTTAAAATTATTTTTAATTAAGTTACTAAATTTTGAAATTTCACTGTAATTAAAGCCAGTAAAAACACCCTCAGGCCAAATAAAAAAAGTTGCCTTTTTTGGATCAGGATCACTGTATTTTACTAGTTTTTTTAATTTATTTTCAACTTCATTAATTGATAAATCATATTTTAATTCAAAATCTGGTGAAATAACTTTTGTATAAATTTTTTTATCTTTATTAAGGTAATTTACTAAAGCTTTATTCTTATTAATAGCAAAAGTTCCATAAATATAAGTTGAAAAAATAAATAAAAACGTAAAGGTCGTTATTAAAATTTTCTTACCTGTGCTATACTTTAAAAATAATACTGCTGGCATTGTAAAAATTGTTATAACTATAAGATTAAAAGCAAATAAGCCTGTTAAATTTAAAATTTGTAAAATTTCAGTCAACCAAGACCAACTGTAACTCCAGAGATTCCATGGAAAACCTGTCAGTATTTTTCCTCTAATATAATCAGATAAGGCTAAAGATCCTGAAAATAACAAAATTGAAGATAAATTGAAGCTTAAAAATTGACCAATGATTACAATTGTTAAGCCCATGAAACAACTTAGAAAAAGGGGTATCAAAATTATTGTAAATGGTATCAGATATCTAAAACTTTCATCAAAAGTTAAAGAATATGCTATCCAAAAAATTCCACTTAAATAAAAGCCAAAACTAAAAGTTAAGCCTATAAAAAATAAATTTTTATGATAAGGCTTTTTTCTATAAATACTCTTTGATCTTTTTTTAACATAAACAATAAGAGAAAAAAAAATTGGTAGTATTAAAAAATTAATAATTGATAAGTTAAAAGGTTCAAAGCTAAATACAGTTAACAAACCTAAAAAAAAGGGAAATAAATATAATATAATAATTCGATTATTTAAGATTTTTTCCATCATTTAGCTGATGTAGCTTAAATATTTTTTTTCTACTTTTGTCATATTATAATAATCTTTATCACTTTTGTGCCTGTAGCCAAATAAATGAACCAATCCATGTATCCAAATTTTATTTAACTCATTAGTAAATTTTTTTTTATCATTTTTATTTTTTATTTTTTCTAAATTTATGACTACATCTCCTAGATAAACTTCTTTTTCTTTTTTAATTTTTTTTTTTAATTCTTTTTTTTCGTAAAAAGGAAAGGATAATACATCAGTTGATTTATTTTTATTTCTAAATTTCTTATTTAGTTTTTTAATTTTTGACGTTTTTGTCAAAAGTAATGAGCATGTTAAAGTATTTCTTTTATATAATTTATTTTTATTGTTTATTAATTTTAATTTTTTGTTAATAAAGTTATTTGGATTTTTTAAATATTTTGTCCAACTAATGTTGTCTAATATTACATTAATTTTTATCATCAGTGCTTTTTCTTTGATAAGCCCGAATTATCTTAGAAACTAATGGGTGTCTCACTACGTCAGTGTGGTCAAATTCGATAATCTTAATCTCACCTAGGTCTTTCAAAATATTTTTTGAACTCATAAGACCAGAAAATGACTTATTAATTAAATCTATTTGAGATGGGTCTCCATTAACAACTAATTTAGAGTTTTCACCAATTCTAGTTAAAAACATTTTAATTTGAGTTTCTGTTGCATTTTGTGCTTCATCCAATATTGCAAAGCAATTCTTTAAAGTTCTTCCTCTCATAAATGCAAGAGGAGCAATTTCAATTTCTCCTGATTCAATTTTTTTATCTATTTTATCAGCTCCAAATAATTCATATAACGCATCGTAAAGAGGTCTTAAATAAGGATCAACTTTCTCTTTCATATCACCGGGCAAAAATCCTAATTTTTCTCCTGCTTCAACAGCTGGTCTAGATAAAATTACTCTTTCTATTTTTTTTTCCATTAATAAAGTAACTGCAACAGAAACAGCTAAAAAACTTTTACCTGTCCCGGCTGGACCAAGAGACATTACAATATCATTTTCTTTTAATGCTTTAATATAATCTGACTGTTTTTCAGACCTCGCTATAACTGATTTACGAGGTGTTTTAATTAATTGTTTAAATGATTTTACATTTGACTCATATGGTTTCATATATTTTTTAACTGATAGGATTATATCTTCTTTTTCAATAAAATTCGTTAGAAGATATTTATCAATTAAGAATTTTACTGCTTCAGTAAAATCCTTCAGGTTTGACTCTTTTCCTTTGCAAGTTATTGAATTCCCTCTAAAAAAGACATTTGTATTAGTTAATTTTTCTAATTCTTTTAAATTTTGGTTAAATTCACCAACAATTGACATGAGCATTTCGTTGTTAGTTACCTGTATATTAACCGTTGTAAGGTCTATTTTTTTTATAATTAAACTTTGATCCAATTTACTTGTTTCTAACATAAGTTTTACGCAGCGTTTTCCTTGAAATTTTTATTAAAAATAATCTCACCAAATAAAGTATTTTGATTACATTGATTAATTTTTATATTTTTAATTTTTCCAATTAAATTTTCATCACTATTAACAATAACTGAGTTAAAATATTCATCTCTACCGAAAAATTTACCCTCACCTTTAACTTTATTTTCAAATAAAACTCTAGCTTCTGAATTAATTAGGTTTATTCTGTAATTCTTTTTTATTTCATTAGCAACATTTTGAAAAATAATTAATCTTTCCTTAGCTATTTTAGGGTCTATTTTTTTCATTTTTGCTGCTGGCGTTCCAGGTCTTGCATTAAAAATAAAAGAGTATGAATTAATGAATTGCACTTTTTTCATTAATGATATTGTTTTTTTAAAATCTTCTTCTGTTTCACCGGGATAGGCAATTATAAAATCACTGGAGAATTTAATGGATAGTTTTTTTTCTTTAAGTTTCTGAATTATTTTCATGTATTCTTCTATTGTATGATTTCTATTCATACTCTCTAAAATATTTGTTGATCCACTTTGAACAGGTAAATGTATAAGTGGCATCAATTTTTTACATTTGCTGTGTGCTACTATTAAATCATCTGTAAAATCTTTAGGGTGAGAGGTTGTATATCTTATTCTCTCTAAATTTTTAATTTCGCTTATTGCATATAATAAATTTGAAAGCTTTTTATCTTCAAAATTGTACGCATTAACATTTTGTCCAAGTAAAATAATTTCCCGTGATCCGTTATCGACAAGTTGTCTTGCTTCAGTAATAATTTCAGATACTGACCTAGAATGCTCTGGCCCTCTAGTATAGGGAACAACACAAAATTTACAAAATTTATCACACCCTTCTTGGATTGTTAAATAAGATGAAATTTTATTGTTAGAACTTTTAACTACCTTAAGCTCATCAAATTTTTCTATAGTTTTAAATTCTGTTGAATTAATTTTAGTATTTTTATTTTTTATATTTAAGATTATCTTATTAATATCATGATAAGATTGTGGACCAATTACTGCATCAATAAATTTTTCTTTTTTCAATAATATCTCACCCTCTGCTTGTGCTACACACCCAGCAACTAGTATGATTGGTTTTTTTTTATCTCTGAACACCTTTTTTACTCTACCTATATCGTGATAAACTTTGTCTGTAGCTTTTTCTCTTATGTGACACGTATTAAGAACATAGCAATCAGCTTCTTCAATTTTATTGGTCGAGGTATAATTTATTTTTTTTGTTAGATCTAGAATTCGGTTGCTGTCATATTCATTCATTTGACAGCCCAATGTTTTGATAAAAATTTTATTTGACAATTTATTTTTTTATTTTTGAACCGTAAAGTTCTAACTTGTGATCAACTAGTTTATAACCTAGCCGTTTTGCCACTGCGTTTTGTAGTTTTTCTATATCTTCATCTACAAACTCTACTATTTCACCACTATTAATATCTATTAGATGATCATGATGTTCGTCTGGCGATTGCTCATATCTAGCTTTACCACCTTTAAAGTCGTGTTTTTCTATAATTCCAGACTCTTCAAACAACTTTACTGTTCTATAAACTGTAGCGATACTAATTTTATTATCAATTTCGCTGACTCTTTTGTGTAATTCATCAACATCAGGGTGATCTTTTGCACCATACTTTTCTTTAGAGTCTGACATAACTTGAGCTATCACCTTTCTTTGGTCTGTTAGCCTTACACCTTTTAATTTACATTTTTCTTCAATAGTATTCATAATTATGTGAACTTAACTTAAATATAACGGTTTTATCAAATTTTTTTCTATTAATTTTTTATTAATTAAAAATTCAATGTTATCAAGGTTAAATTGAGGTAAATCTGCATCTTTAAACCCAAATAATTTTACATTGTTTGATATTTTAATTCCTTTAGCAACTGAGAGCGCTACCCTTATTGATGAAAAACTGCCAGGACCACTATTAATGAAAATTGAAAAATTTTTATCAATATTTGCTTTGTGCTTCTTGGTTAAATTTAATATGGTCAAAGCTAATATTTCATTGTTTTGAATTTTTGTTTGAAAATCATGAATAAAAAAATTATTATTTATTTTTAAACCAATTTTATCATTTTTGCCTGTGAAACTTATTATTAAAAAATCTTTTATCATATTTGTATTTATAATTTTTTTATTTCCTCATAACAAATTATATTCAACATCTTTAGAAGAAAATATTGATGATTTTGGAATAATTTCTTTAATGTATCATAGATTCAATGAAAATAAATACCCTTCAACTAACATTAAAGTAGAAGATTTTAAAAAGCAATTAAACATAATCGAAAAACAAAATATTCATTTTGTAAATCCAAAAAATTTTGAAAATGAACTTATTTCAAATAAAATGAAACGAAAGATTCTTTTAACTATTGATGATGCCTTTTTATCTTTTTACGATAATGCATGGCCAATTTTAAAAGAAAAAAAAATTCCTTTTATCCTATTTGTTAGTACAAGAGAAGTTGGGTCATTTAATTACATGACTTGGGAACAAATTAAAGAGTTACAGAAATATAATTTTGTGGAAATAGGTAACCATAGTCACTCACATGAGTATCTTGTAGATGAAGTCTCTTCTTTAATCAAAGATGATATCTTTAAGTCAATAAAAATTTTTGAAAATAAGTTAGGAAAAAATTCTGATTTTTTTTCTTATCCTTTTGGGGAATATAGTATTGATTTTAAAAAAATTATTAAATCATTGAACTTTAAATATGCTTTTGGCCAACACTCAGGTGTGATAGATGAAACTAAAGATTTTTTTGAGCTACCAAGATTTCCTATTAATGAGAAGTATGGGGATCTGAAGCGTTTTAAAACGTTAACAAAAACTTTACCATTAAAATATAAGAGCCTATTTCCCTTAGAAAAATATTTAAGTCAGTCCAAAAATCCCCCTGAGGTTAAGATAGAGTTTTTTAAAAATACAAAAAATATTGACAAAATTACTTGTTACTCTAATGAGGGAAATATTTGGAAAAAATCAAAAATTATTTTCGTGAATAAAAACAATATAGATATCCCAATAAAGGAAAAGTTTTTAGGTGAGCGAGGACGTATTAACTGCTCTTTAAGAGTTGATGGTGGTTTTTGGCGTTGGCTCGGCATTCAGTTTGTAATTGCTGAACAATAAAATTTTATAAATTTAATGATTTTCTTGGTGACGAATTTGCTAATTTAACAGGTTCATAATCCATTAACCTATTTTGCCTTATAATTTGATCTAAGATTTTAGTATATTCAGATCCTGTTTCTGCATAATTATCAAGTGTTTTTGTTAGTTCCAGACCTATAATCTTTTTGTTTTCTGCTCTTAAGCTTTTTCTTTTAAGTCTAAATTTTTGATAACTTTTATGTGTATTTAAATTTTTTGTATAAGCTTTGACTGAAGCTCTTAAAATTGGAAACCTAAGAATTTTGTGATTTTTTGTTTTATCTCTATCGAGGGGAGCAATACCTTTACCATTCCAAGTCCACTGACCAAAAATAGCATTTCCCTCTAAGGCAAAACGGGAAGTCCCCCAACCACTCTCTTTAGCAGCTTGCGCAATAGCAATTGATGCAGGAATTATATCCATTTTTGTTGTCAAATCCTCAATGCTACCTTTTTTAACTTTATACTCTAAAAACTTTTGTCTTAACCATTGTTTCTCGTCATCAGTTGTTATTTTCCTAGAGGTAATATTTTTTAACTTATATCTATCATCTAGTATTCTTTCATTTTCCGCAACAATCAATGGAAGTATAATTTTGATAAAAGTTTCTTTTTTTAGTTTAACATTTTTAAGTTCGTCTAGATCCTTAGGGAGTTGAGTAAAATAAATTGGTTTAACAGTTTTATCAAATTTAACTTTGTTAAGATCATAATTTACATCCTTAAATAAAGTCAAAACTGTTTCTGTTTTTAGGTTTAAATCAGGTAAAATTAAGTCAGCAACTTTTTCATTTTTTTTAACTTCTGGTTTTTTTACTTCTTTTTTTATTTTAACCTTTGGTTTTTTTACTTCTTTTTTTATTTTAACTTCTGGTTTTTTTACTTCTTTTTTTATTTTAACTTCTGGTTTTTTTACTTCTTTTTTTATTTTAACTTCTGGTTTTTTTACTATCGAATTTTGAAAATTATTTTCAGAATTTTTATATGCAGTACCACCAGAAATTAAGATTGCAACTACTCCAACTATTACAAAAAAACTTACTATAGCCGTACGAGCTTTAGTGGGATTTATTTTTTGATTGTAAATTTCATGAAATACATTGGTTAAAATAGTTGTACTAGAACTGAAAACAGTTTTTCCTAATTTTGGAATGATATTTAAAAAACTTAGTCCTATATTTCCAGCATTCTTCCATAAATTATAAAAAAACCTTCCTATTGATCTTGAGCTATCCTCTTTAATATATACCAATTTTCTTGAAAATTTTGAGACTGCTTTTTTGCTATCATCTTTAAAATCATCTATTTGTTTTGATGCTCTAGATAATGGTTTAGTTATATTTTCTTTAAAGAAATTTGTTCTAAAATCTTTTGGAATAACAATATTATTTTTTCTTAAAATTAGCTCTATTTGGCCAGAGGTTAATGTTTTTCTTCTTTTTATGTATTCTTGAATTTCTTTAACATTATAAATATGAGCTAATTCTAGTAATTTATCTCTATAGCTTAATTTTTTTTTCATATTAATCTGCCTCTACTGAATTTACCTCTTTAACATAATGCTTTAAAAGATTTTGAACTCCCTGTTTTAAAGTCATTAAAGAGCTAGGGCATCCTGAGCAGCTACCTTGAAGTTCAACTTTAACTACTCCTTTTTCAAAAGATTTAAATCTTATATCTCCACCATCTTTTGCAACAGCTGGTCTAATCTTAGAGTCTAATACATCAATTATTTTTTTTATAGTTTCATCACCCTCATGCTCAGTTTTTTCTATTTTTAATTCTTCTTTTAAAATAGGTTCCTTATTATTTTCAAAGTAATGATTTAAATGTGAAATAACCATTGGCTTTAGTTCATTCCAAGAAACCTCTTTTGTTTTTTTTACTGATAAAAAGTTCTTAGAAAATAAAACCAATTCTACCCCTTTAAAGCCTAATAATTCCTTAATAAAAGGATTTGTTGCTTTGCCAATATTATTTTTTTGGAATTCTTCTGTTCCAATAGCTGAAATTGTATTTTCAGATAAAAACTTTAAAGACTCTGGATTAGGTGTCGGCTCTGTATGGATCATATAAGTTTATATTATATCAAGCCTATCTTTACACGTATATTCTTAAGGTTTTCCTCAGATATAATTCTTGCTTTTTCACTGCCTTTTTTTAATATTTCGAGCAAATGGGACTTATCACCCATTAATTTGCTTATTTCTTTTCCAATCGGACATATTTCACTAATTAATAGGTCTGTGAGCTTTTTTTTAACAAAAGAATAATCTTTTCCAGACATTTCTTGAAGAACTTTTTCTAATTTTATTTTGGATATTTCTGAATATATATTTAATAAATTTAAAGCTTCTGGCTTTTTTTCTAAAAATTTTAAATCATCGGGAATAGGTTCTGAGTCCGATTTTGCCTTTTTGATTTTTTTTATGATTTCATCTTCGCTATCTTTAAGATTTATTCTTGAGTAATCTGACTCTTCTGACTTACTCATTTTTTTTTTTCCATCTCTCAAACTCATGACTCTAGAAATATTTTTAGAAATAAGAGGTTCTGGTAAAGGAAAGAATCCTTCGCATTCAAAATCTTTATTAAATTTTTGAGCTATATCTCTTGATAGTTCTAAATGTTGCTTTTGGTCAGCTCCAACCGGAACGTGGGTAGCTTTGTACAGCAATATATCAGCAGCCATTAGAGTTGGATAAATATATAGACCTACACTTGCTTTTTCTTTATCTAATCCTGCCTTATCTTTAAACTGAGTCATTCTATTTAACCATCCAGTTTTTGTTACGCAATTTAAGATCCAGGCTAGTTCAGAATGACCAGATACTGAAGACTGATTAAAAATTATACTCTTAGAAGGATCCAAACCTGCAGCCAAAAAACTTGCGGCTGTTTCTAAGATATTATTTTTCAATTGTTCAGGATTTTGAAAAACTGTTATTGCATGAAGATCTACAACACAAAAGATACTTTCCATATCTTTTTGCAAAGATGCAAAGTTTTTTAAAGCTCCTAAATAATTTCCTAAATGTAGATTGCCAGTAGGCTGAACACCAGAAAATACTATTTTTTTATTATTCATTTCAATTTGTTTTAAAATTTTTTATTTTTAACACTCCAAATAAATGACAAGATACCAAATAAACACCTGCAACAAAACTAACAATTAACATCAAATAAATTGATTTATATTTGTAAGTATAGTCTAAATAAGCTTCATAATAGTCCAAAAAGAACATCAGGAGTAATGACATTAAAATTGTACTTAAAATTATTTTAAAAGTATTTTTTAACAAATATTCTTTCAGCAATAAATAATTCTTATAATTAAGCAAATACATATAAATTATCACACCAAACCATGTAGAAATTGAAGTCGCAATAGGTATTATAATAAATCCAACTTGATTAAAAAAGGTAACACTTATCCCAATATTTAGTAAAACAATAAAAATAGAAATATGGAACGGAGTTTTTGTATTATTTCGGGCAAAAAATAAATTTGATAAAATTTTAATAAGAGCAAATGCTGGAATGCCGTAACCAAAATATTTTAAAGCACCGGCTGTCATATCAATATTTTCACGAGTAAAGGAGCCATATCCAAATAATGCATTTACTATTTCTTCTGAGGCTAAGATTAATCCTAAACTTGCTGGTATTGATAATGAAAGTGAGAGCTCTATTGATCTACTTTGAATATTAGAGATTTTTTCAATATTTTTCTTTTGTATCGCTTTTGATAAAATTGGTAAAGAAACAGTTCCTACTGCTATGCCTGCAATAGCTAAATTGATTTGATAAATACGGTCTGCATAATACAAATATGATACAGCGCTCGCTTCGAAGGAAGCTATTATTGTACCAACTAAGATATTTATTTGAGTAACTCCTGATGACAAAATGCTTGGTAAAAGTTTTTTAAAAAAATACTTTACTTTACTGCTTAATTTAATTTTTAGTTCAAACGATGGTTTATAGTATTTTTTTGTAAAAAATATTAAAAACACAAGTTGAATTATTCCAGCTAAAGTTACACTGTAAGATAATTGTTTAGCAAAATTTAGATTAAAGAAAAAAGAAATTAATAAACTTAATATAAGTAAAATATTTAGTATTATTGGTGCTGCTGCAGCTGCTGCAAATTTATTATTAGAATTTAAAATCCCAGAAAAAAAAGATGAAAGGCTTACAAATAGTAAAAAAGGAAATGTTATTCTTGAAAATTCCACTGCAAGATTAAATTTCTGACTATTTTCTAAAAAACCTGGTGCAATTAAATAAACCAAGTAAGGCATAAATATTTCAGCAAATAAAATTATAGTAAAAAGAATTAAAGTTAATAGCCCAAAAATTTCATCTGCAAACTTTTTTCTTTTTTTTTTATCTTTATCTTTGATTGAGGTATAGCTAGGTATAAATGCAGCGTTGAAGGTTCCTTCTGCAAATAATCTTCTAAATGTGTTCGGGAGTCTAAAGGCAACAAAAAATGCGTCTGCAAAAATAGATGCACCCAAGAATATTGCGATCAATATATCTCTAAAATACCCTAAAACTCTACTTAATAAGGTAAAAAAACTAAAAACATATGTTGATGATAACAAATTCATAAAATTTCTAAATTAAGCCACAAATAATAATTAAATAATGCAATAATATTACTTATATTACATGCTCATAATTTAAATGACAAAAAAATCGAAAATAGATCATTATTCAGACAAAGAGGCACTTGATTTCCATTTAAAAGGAAAGTCTGGCAAAATTGAGATAATTTCTTCAAAACCTTTGACAACTAAAAGAGATTTGTCATTAGCTTATTCACCGGGAGTTGCAGCTCCTGTAAAAGAAATAGCTAAAAATCCTGATCGAGCTTATGATTATACAAGTAAAGGAAATTTGGTAGCTGTTATTAGTAATGGATCAGCTATTTTAGGGCTGGGTAACCTTGGTTCACTTGCTTCTAAGCCAGTTATGGAAGGAAAGTCTGTTTTATTTAAAAGATTTGCTGATATTGACTCCATTGATATTGAAATTGATAGCAGCGACACAAATTCTATAATTGAAACAATCAAAAATATTGCTGGTACATTTGGTGGTATCAATCTTGAGGATATTGCAGCGCCTGATTGTTTTATAATTGAGCAAAAACTTAGAGAAATTTTAGATATACCAGTTTTTCACGACGATCAACATGGTACAGCAATTATTACTACTGCTGCATTAATTAATGCATTGGATATTTCTCAAAAAAAAATTGAAGATGTTAAAATTATAATAAATGGAGCGGGGGCTTCAGCTCAAGCCTGCGCAAATTTATTTAAAAGTTCTGGTGCCAAAAGTGAAAATATTATTATGTGTGATAGTAAAGGTGTAATTTTTAAAGGTAGAGATAATATAGATCAGTTTAAATCAGCTTTTGCTACTAGTACAAAATTAAGAACTCTAGAAGAAGCAATGAAGAATGCTGATGTATTTCTTGGATTATCAGCAAAGGATGTAGTTTCTAAAAGTATGATTGAGTCTATGACAAAAAATCCAATAATATTTGCATGTGCTAATCCTGACCCTGAAATTAAACCTGAAATTATAAAAGAAGTCAGGACTGATGCAATTATAGCGACTGGTAGATCTGACTATCCTAATCAAGTTAATAATTTAATTGGATTTCCTTACATTTTTAGAGGAGCGTTAGATGTTAGGGCTAAGATAATAAATGAAGAAATGAAAATTGCTGCAGCAAAAGCTATTGCCTTATTAGCAAGAGAGAATGTTCCTGATGAAGTAGTTTCTGCTTATGGTGGAGATAGACCTAAATATGGAAAAGATTATATTATTCCATCAACATTTGATCCAAGATTAATTAGCATTATTCCTTCTGCTGTTGCTGAGGCGGCAATGAAAAGTGGAGTAGCGAGAAAAAAAATTTCTAATTTAGAAGATTATAAAGAACAGTTAACAAGTAGATTAGATCCATCAATGTCTGTTATGCAAGGCATAAATGCAAAAGTAAGAAAAAATCCAAAAAGAGTTATTTTTGCTGAAGGTGAAGATGAAAATATGCTTAAAGCAGCAATTGAATTTGGAAAAAATAAATTAGGTATACCTATCTTAATTGGAGCTGAAAAAAGAATAAGAGAACAATTGAAAAAAATTGGACTTGATGAAAATTATAAAATCCAAATAGTAAATTCGACAGATAAAGATAAAAGAGAAAAATACGTAAGATACTTATATAAAAAATTACAAAGAGATGGTCAGTTGGAGCGGGATGTTGACCGTTTGGTTAGAAATGACCGTATTGCTTGGGGCTCATCAATGATTGCTTGCAATGATGCAGATGCGATGGTTACTGGTAATATACGACATTATGCAGCTTCAATAGAAAAGTTAAAAAAAGTCGTTGATTCTAGACCTGGTGAGGAAATTTTTGGTATGACCATGATAGTTTCGAAAGGAAAAACAATATTAGTAGCAGATACAAACGTGCAAGATTTTCCGTCACCAAAAAGACTAGTGAATGTATCTAAATCTTGTGTTCGAGTTGCTCGACTATTTGGGTTTGATCCTAAAGTGGCATTTTTATCCCACTCAACATTTGGCAAGCCAATTTCAAAAAATACCAAACATGTAAGGGATGCTATTGAATTGCTAAAAAGTGAAAAAGTAGATTTTGATTTTGATGGAGAAATGCAACCTGATGTAGCTTTAAATCCTATTTATCAAGAAGTTTACCCATTTTCTAAAATTGTTGGCAATGCAAATATTTTAATCATGCCTGCCTTACACAGCGCAGCTATTTCAACTAAATTAATGAAAGTTTTTGGTGGTGGAAAATTAATTGGGCCTCTTTTAATTGGACTTGGACTTCCAATCGAAGTTGCGCCTTTAAGATCAAGTACATCTGATATACTACATTTAGCATCTATTGCTGCTTACTCTTCGGATATAATTGACTATTCTAATTAAATCTTATTGCGACTTAATTCTGATATCAAGTAAATTGAAGGAATAATTTCCTTAACATCAAATATTTTATTTGCTTCGTTGATAACTTCTTTTTTTTCTTCATCATCTGCTGCTATTCCAAATATGTAAATATTTTTATTAATAGTTTCTAAAGTATAATTTCTTGCTTTTGTTTTTTTATTAAATATTAACGCAGATCTTAGTTGACTGGTGATCAAAATATCTTTAACTGTGCCTTTAAAATTACTTTGACCTTTTATTGTAATTGCATTTTTAACTGATCGAACACCTTTAGTCTCCCACGCCATTTTTGTAATTTTAATTTTTTCCTCTGGTTCATTTACTTTTCCAGATAAAAATATTCTACCATCGATAACTTCTGACTGAATGGATAAAAAATATTTTTTTTCTGTTAAGGCTAGTCTAGCAGTTAAATTTTTTTGCATTAATGTATCATCGATTTGCATTCCAATAGTTCTGGGATCAAAAGTTATATCAACTCCAGCACCAAATTTACCTACAGATGTACAAGATGTTAAAAATAAAGTTAAGAGTATATTAATTATTTTTTTCATTTTTTTTAATATTTAAACATATTTGATAAATCTTTTTTTTATTAACTTTTTCTAACTCAAATAATAATTCAACAACATCCTTTAAACTATATTTTTTAAGAAATATTCTTGCCTTTTTAATAATTTTATCTTCATTAAAGAATTTATCTTTATTATCTTTTTCTGAAATTACAACTGTTAACTCACCTTTAATTGGAGTTTTAAACATGTTAATTTTATCAATATCATCACGATAAAATGACTCATGTAGCTTTGTAAGTTCTCGAGCAACTAATATCTTTCTGCCAAAAAAGAATTTTTTAAAGTATTTTAAATAAAAATTTATTTTAATTGCTGGAATAAAAAAAACCTGGGAAAAACTGTATTGGCTGAGAGATGATAGAATTTTTTCTAATTCTTTTTCAGTTTTTGGTAAAAAACCATAAAAAAGAAATTGATCCTTAAAGCCTGAAATACTTATAGAAGTGCTGATAGATGAAGCACCTGGAATTGGCACAATATTAATTTTTTTTTCAATACAGGTCTGAATTAACAAGCGACCAGGATCTGATAAAGCTGGTGTTCCAGCATCAGAAATTAAAGACAAAATTTTGCCGTCTTTTAAATATTTTATTATATTTTCAAGTTCATGTTTCTCGTTAAACTTATGATAAGAAATCAACTTTTTTTTAATTTTTAAATGATTCAACAACTTTAAAGAATGTCTAGTATCTTCACAAAGAATTATGTCTGATTTTTTTAATACATCTATAGCTCTTATGGTTATATCATCAAGATTTCCAATGGGTGTAGAAACAATATATAAGTTTTTAGTAGACAATTTCATTTTATGAAAAATAAATTAATTATAATAATAACTTATATATTAATCTTTTTTAATTCTAATTTATTAAGTAACGAGAATAATAATGTTCTCAAAATTGGCTTACTAGCTCCTCTTAGTGGAGAATATAAAGAACTTGGTGACTCTCTTCTATATTCTTTGCAATTAGCATTAGATGAAATTGGAGATAAAAATGTTAATATAATCCCTAGAGACTCGGGCTCTGGTGACAAAAAAAAATTAAATCAGGCAATTCAAGAGATCAAGGCAAAAGGTGCTAATATAATTATCGGTCCAATTAATAATGAGGATTTTGATGAAGTTAAAAAATATAATGACATGGTGTTTATTTCACCCTCAAATATAAATCCTGAATTTGAAAATAACATAATTAGTATTGGCATAAGTCTTGAGTCTCAGATGATATCTTTGATGGAATTTATTCAAAAACAAAAAAAAAATAAAACTATAATTATGGTGCCTGAGAACCACTATGCTAATTTTATAGAAAACAAATTAAATAAATTAAATTTAAAAAATTATAAAATTTTTAAATACAGTCCTGATCCTAAAATTTTAACAGGTGAAATTGAAATTTTAACAAATTATTCTCAAAGAAAAAAAAATTTAGAGCTCAGAAAAAAAATGTTTGAAGACAAAGAGGATGATCAATCTGAACGTCAATTAAAAAAATTAGAACAAAAATATACTTTGGGAGATGTAAATTTTGATTCCGTAATTATAATTGATTTTGGTAATAGTTTAAAAAGTGTATTAACATCTTTAGTATATGCTGACGTTGATCAAGATAAAGTATTATTAATGACTGTAAATCAATGGTTTGATGAAAGTATATTTTATGAAAATACAGTGAAAAGTCTATATTACCCATCTGTTAACTATAAAGAATTTAAAAAGTACAAAGAAAGTTATTTCAAAATATTTAATATCTTCCCAAGTGAGATAGCGATTCTAGCTTATGACGCAATGGGTTTAATTTATTATGTTTGGAAGAAAAATGGAAAAATAAATTCAACAAATGATTTTTCTTTTAAAGGGAAAATTAAAGGTAAAATTGGCACTTTTAGTTTTAATAATAAAAAGATAATTCAGGATTTAAGTATCTACAAAACAGAAAAAAATAAATTTATAAAATTTTAATTTTCTTTTTCAATTTCTTAAAGGCAACATATCTATGATCCATTAGAATTTTTTTTAAATTAGACATTTGACCAAAAGTCATGAACTCCTGCTGTGGTATAAATATAGGATCATAGCCAAATCCCTTTTTTCCAATAATTTTATATGAAATAAGTCCTTTTATTTGACCTGTAACTGTAGTCATTTTTCCACCGGGATATTTAAAAGATAGACTACACACAAAGATAGCAGCTCTATCTTTTTTATTTTTCATCTTTTTTAAAATTATTTTCATTGCATTAGAGAAACTTCCATATTTTTTTGCCCACCTTGCAGAATAAATTCCTGGCCTATTTCCAAGAGCTTTGATGCAAAGACCCGAGTCATCTGAAATTACTGGTAATTTCGTAAATTTAGAGAAATACATTGCTTTTAATTTTGAATTCGCAACAAATGATTTGCCTGTTTCTTTAGGGCTGCTGATTTTTAATTTGATTGGGGAAATTTTTTTGATTTTTTTAGATAATAGATAGCTAATTTCTCTAAATTTTCCTTTGTTGTGAGTTCCTATTAAAATTTTTTTCATTTATATCTAGTATTTTTAATTATAGGTACTATATAGCAATTATAATGATTGAAGATAATCAAAAAGAAACTAATAAAACAAAGATAGATCATGAGGAAGATACTGAGTCTAAGCCTGAAATAAAAAAAGAACAATCGTTAGAAGAAAAATTTGCAGAATCAGAAGATAAATTATTGAGATCATTAGCCGAAATAGAAAATCAAAGACGTAGATTTGAAAAAGAAATTAAAGATGCTTTTGAGTTTGGTTCTTTTAATTTTGCTAAAGAAAGCCTAGCAATTCTAGATAACTTACAAAGAGCAAAAATGGCCATTAAAAACGACGAGGTTTTAAAAAATAATAAAGATATTGATAAATTTTTAGAAAATATAACAATTATTGAAAATGACTTGGTTTCTATATTTGAAAAAAATAGAATAAAAAAAATTAATACTCAAAATCAAAAATTTGATCCAAATTTTCATCAAGCTATGTCCGAAATTGAAGATGAGAAAGCAGAAACAGGTACTATTCTTCAAGATATTCAACCCGGTTATATGTTAGGTGAAAGATTGTTAAGACCGGCATTGGTAGCGGTTGCTAAGAAAAAATCATCTAAAAATGAGGTAAATGATGAGAAAAAAGATGATAAATAACCTTGTAGAAAATGAAAAAACACCCATATACATCACAACAATTAAAAGGAATTAAATAATGAGCAAAGTAATAGGAATAGATTTAGGTACTACAAATTCATGTGTGGCTATTATGGATGGATCACAAGCAAAGGTTTTAGAAAATGCTGAAGGAGCTAGAACTACGCCTTCTGTAGTTGCTTTTTTAGAAAATGAAGAAAAACTTATTGGTCAGCCTGCTAAAAGACAAGCTGTAACAAATGCACAGGATACAATATTTGCAGCTAAAAGGCTCGTTGGAAGATCTTTTGAAGACGAGACAGTCAAAAAAGATATTAAGAGAGTTCCTTTTAAAATAATTAAATCAGATAATGGAGAAGCTTGGCTTGAGGGTAAAGGCAAAAAATATTCACCTTCACAAATATCTGCATTCGTTTTACAAAAAATGAAAGAAACCGCAGAAAAATATTTAGGGCAAGCTGTTACTAAAGCGGTGATTACAGTACCTGCTTATTTTAATGATGCTCAGAGACAAGCTACTAAAGATGCTGGCAAAATTGCAGGCTTAGAAGTTTTAAGGATTATTAACGAACCAACAGCTGCAGCTTTAGCTTACGGCTTGGACAAAAAAAATGGACAAAAAATTGCAGTATATGATTTAGGTGGAGGTACATTTGATGTTTCTATATTAGAAATCGGAGATGGAGTTTTTGAAGTTAAATCGACTAATGGAGATACTTTTTTAGGAGGTGAAGATTTTGATGATGCAATAGTTGATTATCTAATTAATGAATTTAAAAAAGATAACGGAATAGATTTAAGGAATGATAAATTGGCTCTACAAAGATTAAAAGAGGCTGCGGAGAAAGCTAAAATAGAGTTGTCTTCAGCAGCTCAAACAGAAATTAATTTACCTTTTATTACGGCTGATAAAACTGGACCAAAACATGTTAACTTAAAGTTTACAAGAGCTAAACTAGAGGCTTTGGTAGCTGATCTTGTGGAAAAAACGTTAGAGCCATGTAAAATTGCCCTTAAAGACTCTGGTTTTTCTGCGGCAGAAATTAATGAAGTAGTTCTCGTTGGTGGTATGACTAGAATGCCAAAAATTGTTGAAACAGTTAAAAATTTCTTTGGTAAAGAGCCAAACAAAAGTGTTAATCCTGATGAAGTTGTAGCAATGGGTGCGGCAATCCAAGGAGGTGTTTTACAAGGTGATGTTAAAGATGTTTTGTTATTAGATGTAACCCCACTATCTTTAGGAATTGAAACGTTAGGTGGTGTTTCTACTAAGTTAATAGATAAGAACACGACTATTCCAACAAAAAAAAGCCAAGTGTTCTCTACAGCTGAAGACAATCAACCCGCTGTATCAATAAGAGTTTTACAAGGTGAAAGAGAGATGGCTTCTGACAATAAAATATTAGGTAACTTTGAGTTGGTAGGAATAGCTCCTGCTGCAAGAGGAACACCTCAAATTGAAGTTACTTTTGACATAGACGCAAATGGAATTGTGAATGTTTCTGCTAAAGATAAAGGAACGGGTAAAGAACAAAAAATTCAAATTCAAGCATCAGGAGGATTATCTGATGAAGAAATTCAAAAAATGGTTAAAGAAGCTGAAGCTAATAAAGAGGCTGATAAGAAAAAAAGAGAATCGGTTGATGCTAGAAATCAAGCTGATAGTTTAGTTTTTTCTACAGAAAAAAGTTTAAAAGAACACGGGGACAAAGTATCTGCTGAAGAAAAAAAAGCGATTGAAACTGGTATAACTGATCTAAAAAAATCTCTAGATGGTACAGATGTTGAAGATGTTAAGAAAAAAACTCAAAGCTTAATTCAAGTTTCTATGAAATTGGGTGAAGCAGTTTATAAGAGTCAACAAAAACCAGAAGCAAAAGCTGAAAATCAAAAAGAAGCCAAACCAGAAGACAAAGACAACGTTGTAGATGCAGACTTTGAAGATGTAAAAGACGATAAAGAAAAGAGCGCCTAAGATAATAATAAAGGAGACGTCCTGTGGCTAAAAGAGATTGTTATGATGTCTTAGGTATAACTAAATCGGCATCTAAAGACGAAATTAAAAAAGCCTATCGTAAATTAGCTCTAAAATATCACCCAGATAAAACTAAAGGAGACAAGGCCTCTGAAGAAAAGTTTAAAGAGGCTAGTGAGTCTTATCATATTCTTTCAGATGAAAAGAGAAAAGCAAACTATGATCAGTTTGGTCACGCAGCATTTGAAGGAGCTGGAGGTGGAGGACAAGGATTTGGTGGATTTGATACTTCGTCATTCTCTGATATTTTTGAAGATTTTTTTGGTGATTTTGGTGGAGGAGGCTCTACTAGAGGATCCAACAATAGAGGAAATGATCTAAGGTACGATGTTAGTATAAATCTTGAAGAGGCTTATAAAGGGTCTGAAAAAAATGTAAGATACACTACTTACAAAAGATGTTCCACTTGTTCAGGAAGTGGAGCGGCTAAAGGATCTAAACCTACAAAATGTAATTATTGCTCTGGCAAAGGTAAAGTTAGAACCAATCAGGGGTTTTTTACAATTCAACAAACATGCCCTCAATGTGCTGGTTATGGCGAAACAATAGGTACGCCATGCAATAATTGCAGTGGTAATGGAAAAGTACAAGGAGATGAAAATGTAACAGTAAAAATACCTAAGGGTGTAGATGATGGAACTAGAATTAGATTATCTGGCAAAGGTGAAGCGGGTTCCAAGGGTAGTTCGGCTGGAGACCTTTATCTTTTTATTTCAATAGATAATCACAATATTTTTAAAAGGTCTGAAGAAAATTTATATTATGAACTACCAATATCTTTTTCAGATGCTTCGTTAGGAACAACAGTTGAGGTTCCTTCTATTGATGGCGGAAAATCAAAAATTAAAATTCCCGCTGGAACACAACATGGGAAACAATTTAGATTAAAAGGCAAAGGTATGCCTATATTAAGAAGAACTTTATTTGGTGATTTATACATTAGAGTAGTCACACAAGTTCCTACATCACTATCAAAAAGGCAAAAAGAAATATTAGAAGAATTCAATGAATTAGAAGCTAGTAAGCCTGATCCTGTAATAAAAAATTTTTTTGAAAAGGCTAAGAAATTTTGGAAAAGCTCTTAATTTAAATGGAGATTGATCAAATAATGTCTGCAATTTTTTTAATTGCAGTCTTAATTCTTGTTCTACCTAGTTTTTTGTCAACAAATAATAGAGTTAAACAATTTTTTAAAAATCTTTCTATTTGGGCTATAATTGTACTAATTATTATTATAATTATTTATTTTATAAAACAATGAAAAAAATTAATTTAGCAATTACTGGGTGTATGGGAAGAATGGGTCAACAGATCATAAAGTCTTCCAAAAAAAACAGAAATTTTAAATTAGTTTCTTTAACAGAAAATAAAATAATTAATAAAAAAATTGCAGGTATCAGGCCTAATTTGAATAATATTAGAGCATTTAGAGATACAAATGTTATTATTGATTTCACTATTCCAAAATGTACTTTAGACGTTTTGCAAATTGCATCTAAGTTAAAAAAAAAGGTTGTGATAGGAACAACCGGTTTTACCAAAAAGGAAGAAAATTTAATAAGAAAATTTTCAAAAAAAATTCCAATTTTAAAAGCTGATAATATGAGTCTCGGTATAAATTTGTTAATGTACCTTACTGAAATTGCTTCTAAATCTCTTGGTAATAATTTTCTTAGCAAAGTTTATGAGGTACATCATAAGCATAAGGTGGACTATCCATCAGGAACTGCACTAATGTTGGGTAAAGGAGTGGCAAATGGTAAAAATAAAAACTTTTATAATTTATTTGGTAAAAAATATTTAAATAAAGATTCATTTCCTTATTCAAGTAAAATTAATTTCAATTCTATTCGTAAAGGAGAGGTAATTGGCGAACACGAAGTTAGATTTTCAAGTGGAAAAGAGGTTATAAAATTAAATCACGAATCTTTCGATAGATCTCTTTATTCAGAAGGCGCTTTAACAGCCGCTAAATGGCTGATGACTAAGAAGCCTGGTCTATATTCAATGCGTGATCTTTTAGACTTTAAGTGAATAACAAAGAAAAGGCTAAAATTGTTTTAAGGATTCTTAATAAGACATATCCTAAGGTTCCCATTCCTTTAAATTATAAAAATACCTTCACTTTATTAATATCAGTTTTGCTTTCAGCACAATGCACTGATGTAAATGTTAACAATGTAACAAAAAATATTTATCCAAAATATAATCAGCCACAACATTTTGTAAGTCTAGGAAGAAAAAGAATAGAAAAATTAATAAATAAAATTGGCATATTTAGAGTTAAGGCTAAAAGTATTTATTATCTTTCAAAAATTTTAGTTGAAGAATACAAAAGTAAAGTTCCTAAAACATATGAAGACTTAGAAAGACTTCCGGGTGTTGGACATAAAACTGCTAGCGTTGTTATGTCTCAAGGCTTTGGCTTTCCAGCTTTTCCTGTGGACACCCATATTCATCGACTAGCTCAAAGATGGGGTTTAACAAATGGCAAAAATGTAGTTCAAACAGAAAAAGATTTAAAGGTTATTTTTCCAAAAAAACATTGGAATAAACTCCATCTCCAAATTATTTGGTATGGAAGAGAATATTGCAAAGCCAGAGAATGTTATGGAATAGCTTGTAAAATTTGTAAAAGTTGTTATCCAAATAGAAAGAAACTAATAAAAACAAAAAAGGCATAAATGAAAATAACTGGGTTAGGTAACGCAATAGTAGATGTTATTTGTAAAGTAAACGATGAATTTCTTGCAAAAAATGATTTAACAAAAAGTAATATGAAGTTAATTGATGAAACGGAGTTTAAAAAGCTACTTAATAATCTTAAAATTGAGGAAACTGTCTCTGGCGGATCTGTGGCTAACTCAATTGTTGGATTGTCTCAACTTGGCAACAAGGTAGGTTTTATAGGAAAAGTAAGTGATGATAGTCTAGGTCAAAAATATGAGCAAGGTTTAAAAAAAGAAAAAGTTGAATACTTCTATAGTAAGAAAAAAGAAATATTGCCTACCGGCACATGTCTTATACTTATTACTCCAGACTCAGAAAGAACTATGTGTACTTTTCTTGGTACAGCAGGCAAAATAAATAAAACTGATATAAACACTAAAGCTATTAAAGATAGTGAAATAACTTTTCTTGAAGGTTATTTATGGGACGAGGGTGAACCTAAAGATGCATTTAGTGAGGCAATTAAATATTCTAACAAAACTGCGATGTCATTATCAGATAGATTCTGTGTAGATCGTCATAAGAAGAGTTTTTTAGAGTTAGTTCAAAATAAATTAGATATTACTTTTTCTAATGAACAAGAGATTTTAGAGCTAATTGATGCAAAATCTTTTGATGAAGTTATAGCTTTTGGAAAGAAATTAAATAAAACTTTAGTCATAACTAGATCAGATAAAGGAAGTGTTGCTATAAATCAAAATGAAGTAGTGGAGTGTAAAAGTCAAAAAGATTTAAAAATTGTTGATCTCACTGGTGCGGGTGATCTCTTTGCGGCAGGATTTCTTCACGGATATATAAATAAAATGACTGTTCAGGAAAGCTTAAATAAAGGCACAGAATTAGCGTCAAAAGTTATTCAAACAATAGGTGCGAGGCTTTAAGTTTTTTTCCTCTTAAAACTTCCTTTACCCTTTTTTGCCTTAATAATACGTTTTCTGTACTTCTTGGTAAAAAGATCTATTGCAATTTTATTTCTTTTTTTCATAGCAAATAACCACTTGCATTGTTTAAAATAAAATCTTCATCTCCAAATTTAGATTTAATTTTTTTTCTTAATCTATAAATATGTGTTTCAACTGTATGCGTATCTGCATCTGTTGAATATTTCCAGACTTCATTTAAAATTATATTTTTGGTTATAGCTTTATTATGACTTAAAAAAATTTCTAGAAGTTGAATTTCTTTTTCAGTTAATAAAATAAATTCTTTATCTTTAATTAATTTTTTTTCATTCTTATCTAAAATAAAATTTTTTATTTTAATAGATGAGTTATGAGAAAAATTTTTTTTAATTATTGAGTTTGCAATTATAAGGTTAATATTTTCTATTTTAGTGGGCAAAAAAATTGAATCTGCAAAGAAATCAAATGTAATGTGATTGGAGCTAAAAGCTAAAATTTTTGTCTTATTGGAATTTTTCAATAGCTCAATAGATAGATTTTCTTTCAAAAAATCTTCATGACAAAATAAAATATCATAATTTTCAAATAGTTTTATACCTATATTTTTATCAACTGTAGTTAATTTAAAGTTTAAATGATCTTCTATTTCAGTTAGTGAAGTGTTAAAGTTTTTAGATCCAAAAGCTAAAACGTTAATTTGATGCATATATTTATTAAAAATAAAAAACTTTTTCTAAATCATTATAAGATAAAATGTTCAATTGGTAAAAGAGGAATTAAAGTTAAAAAAAGTGAAGGGGACCAAATAACGCCGAAAGGGAAATTCAAAATCATATCTTTTTTATATAGAAAAGACCGAATTCCTAATATTAAGTCTAGAATTATAAAAAAGCCTATTAAAAAAAATATGGGTTGGTGTGATGATCCAAACTCAAAATATTATAACAAATTAATTAAATTTCCTTTTAAACATAGTGCAGAAAAACTTTATAGAAAAGATGCGACTTACGATTTAATCTTGGTGCTAAATTATAATTTAAATCCAATAGTTAGAGGGAAAGGTAGTGCTATCTTTATACATGTCGCAAAAAAAAATTATAAAAAAACCTTAGGGTGTATAGCGGTAAGAAAAAGTGATTTAAAAAAAATAGTTAAGGAAATTAACAAATCAACAATTGTTAATATAAGTTAACTTCTTTCACCAAATATTAAACTGCCAATTCTTAAGAAAGTTGCTTTATGATCCAATGCCGTCATGTAGTCTGCAGACATGCCTATACTTAATTCCTTTAAAGCTAACGAACTATTTAACTCTGAAAGGCTTTTAAAATACTTACCTTTATTATTATCATTTGGGGGTATTGCCATTAGACCTAATACATTCATTTTTTTTTCTTTAGTACAATAGTTATAAAATGCATCGACTTCATTGTAAGGTATACCAGATTTTTGACTTTCACTTCCTAAATTAACCTGAATAAAATAATTAATTGATTTATTAATTTCTTTTTCATTTTTAGATAAAATATCAGCAAGTTTTTGTGAATCTAAAGAATGAATATAATCAAATATTTCTACTGCCTTTTTTGCTTTATTGCTTTGTAATTTCCCAATTAGATGAAGTTGAAGATTTTTTTTTACTTTTTTAATATCTCTCCACTTAGCATCTGCTTCTTGGACTTTATTTTCTCCATAATGATTGTGACCGAAATCTATTAAAGGCATAACATGACTTAAAGGGAAAGTTTTGCTTACAGCAACAATTTTAGCAGTGTGAGCATTATCAGTCTTTGATATATTCAATTTTATTTTATTAAATCTTTCGATTATGGTGTTCATATGTTTGCTTATAAAAATAAATATTTTTTAATAATAGAAAATATCAAAGATATAGACTTAAGTAATATAAAATTTACTAATAAATTCATAATTATTTATAGAAATAAAAATAAAATCCATGATATTGATAAATTAGTTAAATTTAGACGCTTTTGTAAGGCTAAAAAAATAGATTTTTATATATCTAATAATTATCAATTAATGGTTTCACTAAACGCTGATGGTATTTATATTTCAGCTCACAACAAAGATTTGAGAATATCAAAGTTTAGATGCTCAAATTATAAAATTATTGGATCTGCACATAATATCAAAGAGTTAAACTTGAAAACTCTGCAAGGTTGTAAGTATTTTATTTTTTCAAGATTATTTCAAACAGAATATGCAAATAAAAAGGGATTTATGGGTATAGTAAAATTTAATCTTTTTAAATTATCTAGAAAAGAAAATCTGGTTCCTCTGGGTGGTATTAAGCTTTCAAATTTAAATAAATTGAATTTAGTGAAGTCTAATTATTTTGCATTATTATCTGAAATAAAAAAAAAGCCGGCTAACATAATTAACCGGCTTTTTTAAATTTTTGTAGTTACTAGGTATTAATTAAAATGCCATAGTTACTGCAAATAAAGTTTGTTCTCTGTCTGGAGCTGTTGTTGAGTAACCAACGTTGTCGTGTGAGTTTCTCGATAAAGCTAAAGTCATACCACCCATGTTGTAAGCGATTTGATAACCTGTAGATTTTTGTTCTACGTCTGCCTCATCACCTTCTTGGTAAGAAACTTCTGATGTCTCTTTCTCGTAAGATACAGATAAATCATCATTAATTACATAAGCGATTGACATGTTAGTTTGGTCATAAGCTTCAGCTTCTAAGTTAGTATTCAAAGCACCATCAGCTACTAAGTCAGCTCTATAAGCTTTTGAGTAACCTAATGAAACGTTACCGTATGCATACGTTGCGTAGTAAGCACCAGATTCCGCTTCTTGGTTATTTTTGGCTACACCTTGATCATTAAATTCAAAGTATGAAGCACCAATTTTCAAACCATCAACAGGTTCAGCATCTACTCTAATTTCTTGAGCTGATGATCCTACGAAAGTTGCTGAACTTTGTGCAAGTGTCGTACCTGCAGCATTTCCAGAGTTACTAGTATTGTCTAGGCCTGGAGCGTATGCAACTTTAACAGTTGTAGCAAACGGCAGCAAGTCAGCTGGCGTGTGATACTGAAGGTTGTTGTAACCATCGATTGTATAGTTATCTACTGTTGCAGACGGGTCACCACTATCAGTTGGTCTTCCGTAAACTGATTGTGAAGCCGCATCTTCAGCGTCAAGTCCGCCTTCTGTGATGAATACACCAACAGTTCCGTAAGGAGTTGTCATTGTAAGTTGTGTATCATCATTGTTGGCTGCACCTGAGTCTGCTGCATCTGCAGGATCTAACTCCATAGAGTATGACCACGTGTAACCGTTGTCTAACTCACCTGAAGCAGTGAAATTTAATTCGTTTGTTACCCCTAATCCTTTACTTTGGTGCGTACCAGTTAGGATGTTGTAAGTTGCTTTCGCAGTACCACTAACACCTAATTCACCAGCGTTAGCTGATGTAAGTAAAGAAGCTGAAGTTAACATAACGAATAAAGTTTTGATTATGTTTTTCATTATTTTCCTTTGTTATATTAGTTGAATATTTAACTGAGCTGAAATTATGCGATATGAGTTAATATTCATATGTAGTTATCTTTTTTTTGCGTAATTTCATCTCTGTGTTGCATAAATGTCACAAGTTTTAAAGTTATATTTTATGCGGTATTTACTGTTAAATTATTAGTTTAAATTCACCATCAGTGTTATTTAGTAAATATAAATACAAAAATGACTAAATTAATTAAAATATTTCTATTTTTAACTCTTTTTTCTTCCCTTGTAAATTGTGGTGGATTCAAAAAAGTTGATACAAGAGAGACGCCTGTAAATGCTCTAGAAAGAGCGCGTAAGAATGTTAAAGAAGGACGTGGTACTTCTGTTAACAATATACTTAAAGGTGGCAGAGGAGGTACAAATTATGAATTCAGTACTTCAAATCCATTATGGAGAGCTTCTTTGGAAACTTTAGATTTTCTTCCAATGTCAACGGTTGATTATTCTGGTGGTATGATAATTTCAGACTGGTACGCTGATAACAATACAAATGAGTCTATAAAAATAACAATTCGTTTTCTATCTAATGAAGTACGAAGCGATAGCTTAAAAGTTATCGTTCATAAGCGAACATGTTCTACCAATCAAAATTGTAAAGTTTCATTGCTAAATAGTTCAAAGATTAGTCAAGAACTTCTTTCTACTATAATTAGAAAAGCTGCATTAATAGAAAAAGAAAGTAAAAAGAAAAAATAAATTTTAAATGGAACGAGTGAATTTTCAAGCAATTGAAAAAAAATGGCAAAAAAGTCTTGCCTCTACCAACTTATACAATAAAAAAGGTAAAAAGTTTTACTGTTTAGAGATGTTTCCTTACCCTTCAGGTAAAATTCACATGGGTCATGTTAGAAATTACACCATTGGTGATGTAATAGCTCGTTTTAAATACATGAAAGGTTTTAATGTGTTGCACCCCATGGGCTGGGACTCATTTGGATTGCCTGCTGAAAATGCGGCTAGACTAAATAATTTAAATCCAAAAAAATGGACTGAGCAAAATATTAACGTAATGAGAAAACAGCTAAAAATGCTTGGCTTATCTATTGATTGGAATTTAGAAATATCAACCTGTGATGTAGACTACTACAAACATCAACAAGAATTATTTATTGATTTTTACAACAAAGGTTTGGTTTCCCGTAAAGAAACTTATGTTAACTGGGATCCAGAAGAAAAAACAGTTTTGGCAAATGAGCAAGTAATCAATGGTAAAGGATGGCGTTCTAATGCCATAGTAGAAAGAAAGAAATTATCACAATGGTTTTTTAACATCGCTAAATTTTCAAAAGAATTATTAAATGACTTAGAAAATTTACCAGGATGGCCACAAAAAGTAAAATTAATGCAAAAAAATTGGATAGGCGAGTCCATTGGATGTGAGCTAGATTTTAAAATTAAAAATGAGAATAAAAGTTTAAGAATATTTACTACTCGACCTGATACAATTTTTGGAGCTAGTTTTATTGCAGTCTCTGTAGATCATGAAATATGTAAAAATTTAAAAGAGAATTCAGACTTTAAAGAATTTAAAGATGAGTGTTCAAAAATTGGAACCACTGAAGAAGCCTTAGCCAATGCAGAAAAAATAGGCTTAGATACAAAATTAGTTGCAGAACATCCATTCATCAAAGATAAAACAATACCAGTATACATAGCTAATTTTGTTTTAATGGATTATGGAAATGGCGCAGTGTTTGGATGTCCTGCTCATGATCAAAGAGACTTTGATTTTGCTAAAAAATATAAACTACCTATTGTGAAAGTTGTGTCTGATAAAGTTAAATCTGATGACAGCAATGATTTGGAAGAGGCTTATACAGGTCCAGGAAAAATGGTTAACTCTGAATTTCTAAATAATTTAGACACTTCGCAGGCCAAAAAAATTATTATTGAAAAAATTATCAATAAAGGCATTGGAAAGAAAAAAACTTTATTTCGTTTGAAGGATTGGGGAATTTCGAGACAGAGATATTGGGGATGTCCAATCCCCATGATTTATTTAGAAGATGGCTCGGTTGTTCCAGTTGATAAAAGCGAACTTCCAGTGAAGCTTCCAGATGATATTGATCTAACATCCACTGGAAATCCTTTAAAGAATCATCCTAGTTGGAAAAACACAGTTCACAAAAAAACTGGAAAAACTGCAATTAGGGAGACGGATACATTAGATACTTTTGTAGACTCCTCATGGTATTTTATAAGATTTTGTTCTCCAAAAAATCAATCCCCTTACGATGTTAAGGATACAAATTATTGGATGCCTGTTGATCAATATATTGGTGGCATAGAACATGCAATTTTACATTTGCTGTATTCTAGGTTTTTTATGAAAGCAATAAAACAATGTGATAGTAAAATTGAATACTCTGAGCCATTTAAAAACTTATTTACACAAGGTATGGTGTGCCACGAAACCTATAAAGATCTAGACGGCAATTGGCTGTATCCTGAAGAAGTAGAAAAAATATCTGAAAAAAAAGCAATTAACCGATCAGACAAATCGGAAGTAAAAGTTGGTCCATCTGAATCTATGTCTAAATCAAAAAAAAACACTGTAGACCCGGAGACAATGATTAAACAATATGGAGCTGATGCTGTTAGATGGTTCATTTTGTCTGATAGCCCTCCAGAAAAAGATATTCAGTGGTCTGACTCGGGAGTTGTTTCTGCAAGCAAGTTTTTACAGAAAATATGGAATTTAAATCAATTAATTTTAGATAAAAAAGAATCTAAAGGAAATAAAAAAACAGAGAAGTTTTTTGAAAACAAAATTGATTTATTCATCTTTAAAATTGATAAAGCTATAAATAATTTTCAAATGAATGTTGCTATCGCTCTATTTTATGAAGTTTATAGATATTTAAATGAATCTATTAAGACTGAAATTAGAAATAAAGTCTTAATAGAATGTCTAATTAAAATTTTGAAACTAATGGTTCCATTTACACCCCATTTAGCTCATGAATGTCTGTCAAATTTAAGCTGTAAAGATATAAATAAGTGGCCAAAAATCGATGATAAAATATTAAACAATATTAAAATAAATATCGCTGTGCAGGTAAATGGTAAAACAAGAGACATACTATCTATTGATAAAAATCTTGCAGAAAATGACGTAGACAAAATAATAAGAAAATCTTCGAAAGCAAATAAGTATATTGATGGTAAGAAAATTATAAAAACTATCTTTATTAGCAATAAAATTATAAATTATATATTTTAAAGTATGAAAAAAATAGTTTTAAAAATTTCTTTATTTATTTTATTGCTGCTAACTATCAGTTGTGGATTTAAAGTTTTAAATAAAAGTGAAATCAACAATTATTCTATTAAAGAAATTGTAACTACTGGTGATAAAAGAATTAGTTATAAAGTTAAAAGTAATCTATTAAGCTACAGTAAAAAATTAAGTCAAAATGAATTAATTCTGTACGTAGATGTTAAAAAAACTAAAAATATAAAAGAGAAAAATATAAGAAATGAAATTACTAAATATCAAATTAATTTAAATATAAATGTTTCATATAATTTATTAGGAAGCTCAAATGAATTAAAGAAAATGAATTTTGCTATTAATGGAGATTATAATGTAGCAGAATTTCATAGCAACACGATCAGCAATGAAAATAAATTATTAGATAATTTGGTTCAGAATATTTCTGATGAAATTTCTAATGAAATTAAAATAAAAATGAATGATTTTTAAAAGTTATATACTAGAACAAAATCTAAAAACTATTGATGAATATCAAATAATTTTATTTTATGGAGAAAATCAAGGGCTTAAAGAGGAATTTAAAAAAAATATAAAAATAAATAATAAAAGCAATGAAATACTAAATTTATTGCAAGATGAAATTATTAAAAATGAAAATCTTTTAATAAACGAAATTACAAATAAATCTTTATTTAACAATAAAAAAATAATTTTTATAGATCAAGTAAATGAAAAAATTTTAAATATACTAGAGAAAATAATTGAAGATATATCGGATGAAAAAATTATTGTTTTTGCTGGTAATTTAGACAAAAAGTCAAAATTAAGGAGTTATCTTGAAAAATCAAAATTGTCTGGAGTCGTTCCCTGCTATCAAGATAATGAAATTACGATTAGAAAAATAATTACAAATAGATTAAGTGGTTATCAAGGACTGTCGACTCAAGTTATAAATTTTATAATTCAAAATACTGGTTTAGATAGAAGTAAAGTCAATAACGAAATTAAAAAAATTGAAAGTTGTTTTCTTGAAAAAAAAATTGATTTAGAAAAAATTGATTTATTGCTCAATATAAAAACCAATGAAGATTTTAATAAACTTAAAGATGAAGCCCTAAATGGTAATAAAATTACGACTAATAAACTATTGGCTGATACAGTTTTTGAGTCTGAAAACAATATCTATTATTTAAGTTCAATAAATCAAAGAATAAATAAGCTTTATGAAATTGAAAAAATGAAACAAAATAATTCTAATGTAGAAACACTTGTATCTAACCTTAAACCACCGGTGTTCTGGAAAGATAAACCAATATTGATAGAACAGATAAATAAATGGAATAAAGATAAAATTCAAATAGCGCTAAAAAAAACTTATAGTGTAGAATTACAAATCAAAACAAGCTCTTCAATAAAAAATGATTTATTGATTAAGAATTTAATAGTAGATTTATGTAGTGTTGCTAGCTCCGTTTAAGCAAACTTGAAATGAGATCAAATTGATCTAAGTTTTTATATAGAATAGTAATCTGACCTGAATTATTCTTTTTATTTTTAATACTAACGCTAAGACCAAGATTATCTTCAATTTTTTTTTGTTCACTAATTAAGTTTGAGTCAATTTTAATATTACCTACTTTTTGCGGACTCTTTTTGTCTCTTACTAAAAGCTCTACACTTCTTGCGCTTAGATTTTTGGCAACAATTTCCTCTGCAATATTTGTAGCGGTAGCGAGACCTATTAATGGTCTTGCTTGACCAGCCGTTAAATTACCTTCCTCAATCATGGCAATTACATCTGAAGGTAATGTTAAAAGACGCAACGTATTGCTGATATGACTTCTGCTTTTTGACATAAACTTAGCTATTTTTTCATGATCGTAACCAAATTCTTCTGATAGCCTTTGATAAGCTTTTGCTTCTTCAATAACATTAAGATCATCTCTTTGAATGTTCTCAACAATTGCTACTTCGAGAGCCTCATTGTTATCAAGATCTAAAATAATAATAGGAACATCATGTAAACCGGCTTTTTGTGCAGCTAACCATCTTCTTTCTCCTGCTATTATTTCGTACCTTCCAGGATCTACTTTGTCTTCCCTTACTGCAATGGGTTGAATAATTCCATTTTTTTTAATGGAGTTGGTTAATTCCTCTAATTTTTTTTCATCAAAGTGAATTCTTGGTTGAAATTTATTAGGACTTAAATCGCTTATACTAGCTTTAAGTGTGTTGTTAGCTTTTTGTACTTTAACTTTTTGATCAGATTTTTCATCACCAAATAAAGCTGATAGCCCTCTACCTAATCCCTTTTTTTTAGATTTAATCATGCAGCACTTTCAACTTTTATATTTTTTTTTCTAATAAATTCATCAGCTAAATTAAAATAAGATTTACTTCCCAAACAGTTTTTATCATAAATTACGCATGGTAACCCATGAGATGGTGCTTCGGATAACCTCACATTTCTTGGAATAACTGTTTGATAAACTTTTTCTTTAAAATAATTTCTTGCCTCTTTATCTACTTGAGATGAAAGTTTATTTCTCTTATCAAACATAGTAAGAAGAATTCCTCTTACCTTCAATTCTGGATTTAGATTAACTTTAATTCTATCAATAGTTTTTACTAATTGGGTTATGCCCTCTAATGCAAAAAATTCTGTTTGTAAGGGAACTAGTAATTCTTCAGAAGCTACTAAGGCCATTATCGTAAGCAAACTTAGAGATGGTGGGCAGTCAATAAAAATATTATCGTACTTTGATAATAGGCTTTTTTCTTCTTCCAATATTTTTTTTAGTAAAAATGCCCTATTGGCATCATTTGCAGTTTCAACTTCAAGCCCAGATAAATTTACGTTAGATCCTACAACATCTAAATTTTTTATTTTAGTATTTTGAATTACTTCTTTAAGTTTCATTTTTCTAATCAATAAATTGTAAATATTTTTCTCTTCATCATTATTTGATTTGCCTAATCCTGTAGTAGCGTTACCTTGTGGATCTAAATCAATAATGAGAATATTTTGACCCAAAATGGACAATGAAGCTGCTAAATTAATTACAGTGGTTGTCTTACCTACCCCGCCTTTTTGATTTATAACTGCTATTGCTGTCTTGTCGTTCATTTATTTTGCTTCGATTATAATTATTTTCGAATCAAAGTCTGTTATGCTTTTTTCTAACTTATAGCTATAATTAGGTCCTAATGATACATTATTAATTTCATCTTGAGCATTTTTACCCTTTAATATTAATATTTTATGTGGTTTTTTGACTATTTCACGTGAAATCTTAATTATCTGATCTAATTTTTTAAAAGCTCTACAAACAATAATATCAGCTTCTATTTGACTCTCATAAACATTGTCACTAATTTTCAATTTTATATCTAACTTTTCCGTAATTAAATGAAGAAAGTCTCTTTTGACAGGTGATTTCTCATATAGTTTCACGTGAAAATCAGAATTTTTATTAAAAATAGCGATGACTAACCCAGGAAAACCAGCTCCAGAACCAAAATCTATTAAATCAGCTTTAGAATCAGTATTTAAAAACTTTATTAACTGTGCTGAGTCAAGAATATGCCTGGACCAAATCGATTTTTCTGTAGTTTTGGAGATAAGATTATACCTGGCATTATATTCTAGAAGTGAATTTCTTAAGGATTCTAACTTTTCTACATCATTATTGGTGAATTTGAGAGCATTTACAAGTATTTTTTTTGCCTCAACATCATCCATTAAGCAGATACTTTATATTTTCTTCTTTTTAAATATGATAAAATAATAATAGCTGCCGCTGGTGTAATACCATCTATTCTTAAGGCTTGACCTAAGGTAGATGGACGAACATCCTTCAACTTAGACTTAACTTCATTTGACAAACCACTTAGTGAATCGTAGTTGATATTATTTGGAATAGCTACAGCTTCATCTTTTTTAAAAGATTTAATGTCATTGGACTGTCTATCTAGATAACCTAAATAATGAGCGTCGATTTCAACCTGACTATCAAGTGACTGCTCATACTCTGGAATAGTGGGAAATATCTGCCTTATTTTAGACATATTTACATTTCTTTGCCCAATGATTTCTAAAGCTGACCTCTTGACACCATCCATAGCAATTTTTATATTAAATTTTTTTGCTTCATTTGGTGAAATGAAATTTGATTTCAATGAGTTAGTTAACAAGGTTAATTTTTTTTGTTTGTCAGAGAAAATAATTTCTCTATCAGAGTGAACCAAATTATTTTTTATACCTAATAATGTTAATCTTTGATCAGCGTTGTCAGCTCTTAAAGTCAAGCGATACTCAGCTCTTGATGTAAACATCCTGTATGGTTCAGATACACCTTTCGTAATTAAATCATCTATCATAACTCCTATATAAGAAGTCGATCTGTCTAGAATAAATTCACTTTCTTTTTTTACTTTAAGAGCAGCATTAGCCCCTGCCATTAATCCTTGAGCCGCAGCTTCCTCATATCCTGTGGTTCCGTTAATCTGACCAGCTAAAAAAAGTGATTTAATATTTTTAGTTTCTAACGTCACTTTTAACTCTCTAGGGTCCACATAATCATACTCTATGGCATAACCTGCTCTTTTCATCTTAACATGCTCTAAACCCTTTATATTAGCTAATATTTGAAATTGCACATCTTCCGGAAGAGACGTGGAAATACCATTTGGGTAAACAGTATTGTCCTTTAATCCTTCTGGTTCTAAAAAAATTTGATGTTTTTCCTTTTCTTTAAATTTAACAATCTTATCCTCTATAGCAGGACAATATCTAGGACCAACACCTTTTATATTTCCGGAGTACATTGCGCTCTTAGATATATTATCACTAATAATTTTGTGAACTGTATTATTGGTGTAAGTCATTCCACACTTAATTTGTTTATTATAAAGTTTATTAGTTAAAAATGAAAAATAATGTGGGTCTTCGTCAGCAGGCTGCATTTCTAGTTCGTCATAATTGATAGTATCTCCATCTAATCTTGGTGGTGTACCAGTTTTAAGTCTACCAATTTTCATTTCATATTTGACTAATTGTTCACTTAGCCCAGTGGAGGGTTTCTCATCAAAACGACCGGCAGGTATTTGAGACTCTCCAATATGTATTAAGCCATTTAAGAATGTGCCTGTAGTTAAAATTAATTCCTTACATCTAATTTCATTTCCACTTTGACATAAAAAACCAATAACTCTACTTTCATTATCATCAAAAATAAATTTTGTAACTGGATCAGCTACTACTGTTAAATTTCTATAATTTAATAATATTTTTTGCATGTGCTCTTTGTAAAGAGCTCTGTCAGATTGTGTTCTTGGTCCTTGAACAGCTGGACCTCGGCTTCTATTAAGTAATCTAAACTGAATACCTGATTTATCGGCAACAACACCCATAACACCGTCAAGAGCGTCTATCTCTCTCACTAAATGGCCTTTACCTAGCCCTCCTATAGCGGGATTGCATGACATCTCGCCTATAGTTTCTATTTTATGAGTAAAAAGAGCAGTATTGACGCCTATTCTAGCGGATGCTGCTGCTGCTTCACAACCAGCGTGGCCTCCACCAATAACTACGACATCATACTCATTTGTCATCATAATATGAATGTATCTGTCTAAATTGATTTTACAAGATGTATTTTTTTTTAGAACCGTGCGTTAAAGCACTTAATACAAAAAAGTGTACCATAACGAATTGCGATTATTTACCTATACAAAAATCCTTGAAAATGGAGCCTAATATCTCTTCTACATCAACTTTTCCAACAATACTGCCTAGATGTCTAGTAGCCATTCTTAAATCTTCAGCTGCTAGTTCGATATCTTTGTTTTGATCTTTTTTTAGAAACTTATCTATTTCTTTTAAACAATCGTTTAATTTAATACGGTGTCTTTCTCTAGTTATCAAAATGCTATTATTAGAGGTAAACTTTTTACTTAATTTTTCTTTAATTTTTTTAATAAGAATATCTATATTTTTATTATTCTTTACAGAAACCAAAATAGTATCAGCATCAAATTTATGGTTTTGATTTTCTTTAATATCTGACTTGTTTAAAAGAACTATTGAATCGTTATTTACTAGATCTTTGATTTTGTTATTTATTGTTTTTGATGAATTATCGATCACGATAATATTTAAATCAGCTTCTTTTGATTTACCTAAAGCAAGTGAAATACCTTTTTTTTCTACTTCATTTTTAGTCTCTCTAATACCAGCCGTATCAGCTAATATAACTGGATATCCATCTATATTAAGAAATGTTTCGATGACATCTCTTGTGGTTCCTTCTTCTTCTGAAACAATCGCAACTTCTCTTTTAGAGAGTAAGTTTAACAAAGATGACTTACCTGCATTTACCTCACCTATAATAGATACTTTAAATCCATCTCTTATTTTTTCACCTATTTTGTTATCTTCTAAAATTTTTTTAATATCCTTATGAATGCCTTTGATAGAATTATGAACATCTTTTAAAACTTTTTCAGGTAAATCATCTTCAACGAAATCTATCTTAGCTTCTATATAAGAAAGTGATTTAATTAATTTGTCCCTCAAATCATTATAATAATTAGAAGCATTGCCTTTAACAAATTTGACAGCTTGCTCCCTTTGAAGCTCAGTTTCTGCATGAATTAAATCACCTATACTTTCTGCTTTAAGAAGATCTATTTTATCATTTTGAAAAGCAACTTTCGTAAATTCCCCAGGCTCAGCTAATCTACAATTATCTTGTTCTGATAAAATTTTTAATAGTGAATTAATAACTGCGTTACTTCCATGGACTTGAAACTCAGCAAGATCATCTCCGGTATAACTATTTGGCGCAGGGAACCATAGTAATAAAGCTTCTGGATCTATAATATTATTATTCTTACGATCGTAAAATTTACAATAATTAATTTCATTTGATTTAAGCTCTTTTAATTGTGTTAAATTTTTACAAACTTGAAGCGCATCTTTTCCAGAAATTCTAATAATTGCAATTCCGGATGGTCCTTTTCCTGAAGATAGAGCATAAATATTCATTGAATTAAATAGATAAACCTTGATTAGAGATAAACTTGCCTATTTTTTTAAGTGTATTATTTTTTGAAATATTTTTTAAAATTACTTCTTTTAATGGGTCTAATAATTTATTCTGTTTGAAAAAATTGTGCGTTAAATCAATACCTAAACCAGTGATAATATTTTCAGATTTTCTACTACTTGAAAAATCTTCTAGGGCAGAACTGCTTTTTATCGAAATACCCAAACTAGTATAATATTTAAGTACTTCTTTTAATTTTTTAATATCCCTTATAACTAAATTAAACCCTTGACCAGCAACAGGGTGTACAGTGTGTAAACCCTCACCTAAAATAAGAGCATCATTTTTATAATAAGTTCGTTTTAAGTTAAGTATTAAAGGGTAGGTTTGAATATTAGTTACATCAACCTTTTTTTTATTTTTTAGAAGCTCAGAAAGTTTTGATGTAACAATAGATTTAATATTTTTTTTAATAAACTCTTTTTTAACACTCCACACGAAAGAAAAATTTTTCTTCGAAAATGGTAGTATCGCTAGAGGTCCTTCTTTTAAAAAAAATTGACTAGTGCTCACCTCTTTCATATTGTGTTTAACATATCCTGTTAAAGCAATTTCTTTATAATCTTTATCTATAGATCTACTATTAATTATGTTTTGATAAATTTTAGAACTTTTGCCTAGGCAAAGAACTTTTAAATCATAAGAATCTAAGTCACTAAGTTTTGTAATCTTTTTTTGTATTATCTTGATTTTTTTCTTTTTTATTTCTTTGAGTAAAACCTTTTTAACCTTGTCATTTTCAAAAACATACATCAGATTATTTTTGTCTTCACTAAAATTTAAAAAATTTAATTTTTTATTATTAGTCTCATAAAAAAGATTAATTTTTTTTGTTGGCCAGAATAATTTCTGATCAAATTTATTCACAATATCTTGAAAGAAATTAAAATTACTCGCAGATATTGCTGTAGTCCTCTTATCCTTCATCTGTTTATTTTTTTTAGCAATTAAGTGAACTTCTAGATTTGTGAGATTATTGAGTGCTATAGAGCTCATTAAACCTGCAAGACCGTCTCCAACAATACAAATTCTTTGTTTTTTCATGTTATAAATTTTTCTCGCTTTCATAAAAATGATAAAAAGTACATAAAACGATTCGATATGAATACAAACTTTTTAGATAGTCTAACAAATTTTATAAAAAAACGAACCTTTGAATTATTAGGATTAATCCTTATTTTAACAAGTTTAGCACTGGCCCTATCATTTGCAACCTACACACCTGAAGATCCTTCATTCATTTATGGTGATAGCAGCATAGAAATTAAAAATTTTTTTGGAATATATGGCAGTACCACTGCGGACTTTCTTCTACAAAGTTTTGGGTTGGCTTCATTTTTACTTTTAATAAATTTTTTATCTTGGGGATTTAATCTTTTAATTAAAAAAGAGATAAAGGGAATACTGTTAAAACTTTTTTTTGTAACGGCACACTTAACACTAGGATCAATATTTATATATTTAACATTTAATAATTCCTTTTGGCTTATAGATAACGGTAATTCTGGATTTGTGGGTGAAATTAGTTATAATTTTATCAGCAACTTAACACCTTGGGTCAATAATAAATACTTTATATTTATCATATTTTTTTTAACTATAGTTTTTTTTATTTTTTCTTCAGGTTTAAATATGAAAAATATAACAGTAAATATATTTAAAGTAATTTTATCAATTTTTAGAAAGAAAGAAAAAATTAATACATCGTTAAACTTTTCAAACAATGAAATAGTTGAAGAAGAAGTTTTAATTAAAAAACCTCAACAGTCTTTTTTATTTGAAAATACAGAAAAAGAAGTCAAAGAAAACATATTAAAAAAAAATAAATATAGGTTACCTTCAATTGATTTCTTGGAAAAAGGTATCTCAAAACCAAGCTTATTAGATGTTAATAAAAATCGACCTAACGAAGAATTTATGGAAAAGATTTTATTAGATTTTGGAATAGATGGGAAAATAAAAACTATAAATAATGGTCCAGTTGTAAGCTTATATGAATTTGAACCTGCACCAGGAGTAAAAGTTTCTAAAATTATAAATCTATCAGAAGATCTTGCTCGTAATACAAGCTCCACATCTGCGAGAGTTTCCGTAATACCAGGTAAAAATACGGTTGGTATTGAAATTCCAAATGAGTCCCGAGAAAGTGTTTCATTAAGAGAAATAATCGACAATGATAAATTTCAAAAAAAAGAAATTAAACTACCAATAGCTCTTGGGAAAAGTATTTCTGGTATACCGATCGTTGGAGATTTAACTTCTATGCCTCATTTGTTAATTGCAGGAACAACCGGTTCTGGAAAATCTGTATGTATTAATACAATTATTGTTTCATTATTGTACAAATTAAATCCTGATTTATGTAAATTCATATTAATCGATCCAAAGATGTTAGAGCTATCTACTTACGAAGGTATACCTCACTTACTTACGCCAGTAATTACTGATGCTAAAAAAGCAACTTCTGCTTTGGCTTGGACAGTTAAAGAAATGAATAGTCGTTATAAATTAATGAGTAAAGTTGGGGTAAGAAATATTGATGGTTACAACAGTAAACACAAGCTTAAGATGCCATATATAGTTGTAGTAGTAGATGAAATGTCAGATTTAATGTTAGTGGCTGGCAAAGAAATAGAAAATTATATACAAAAATTATCTCAAATGGCAAGAGCCGCTGGAATACATATTATAATGGCAACTCAGCGTCCTAGTGTAGACGTCATAACAGGTACAATAAAAGCTAATTTTCCAACACGTGTGTCTTTCCAAGTAAGTTCTAAAATTGATAGTAGGACAATATTGGGAGAGCAAGGGGCAGAACAATTGCTTGGAAAAGGTGACATGCTTTTTATGTCTTCGGCTAATAGGATTATTAGAATTCACGGCCCATACGTTTCAGAGCAAGAAATTGAGAGAATTGCAAATACACTTAGAGCTCAAGGAAAACCTGATTACATAGAAGAAATCACAGCTCAAGAAAATAAAGAAACTACGACTATGCTGGCTAGTGAGGATGGTGAAGATGAACTTTATAATCAGGCTCTTGAAATAATTAAAACAGAAGGTAAAGCTTCAACAAGTTTTTTACAAAGAAAATTACAAATTGGCTACAATAGAGCAGCAAGAATTATTGACATGATGGAAGAAAAAGGCATTGTTAGTAAAGCTAATCATGTAGGCAAGCGTGAGGTTCTTTAATCTTGTTTTTAAAAAATTTTTTTATAATCTCACTATTTATCTCATTATCTTTAAATTTATTTGCCAATGAAAAAACTCAAATTGTAGATCAATTAGATAAATTAAACTCTTTAGAATTTACTTTTAGTCAACTTATTAATGAGAAAACAGAGAGAGGTAGTTGTTTTTTAAAATTTCCTGGAAAATTAAAATGTAATTATTTTGATGATAAACAGAAAGAGATTATCATTAATAATAAGAGACTAGCAATAACACAAAAAAGATATAACAAAACCTACCGATACCCTGTATCTAAATCTCCTTTTTTAAATATTTTATATAAAGATAAGCTTTTAAATATAATTAAATCTGGAAAGCTAGAATTTAATGAAGAGTTTATAAAACTTATTTATTTAAATGAGAGTAAAATAATTGTTTTTTTTGATAAAAAAACTTTAGATTTAAGAGGTTGGGAGATTATAGATCAATATAACAACAATATTAATTTTTCTTTAAATATTATCTCAAAAAATGAAGTTTATAAAAAAGATCTATTTAAAATTCCAGAAATAAATTAAGCAACAAAATCTATTTCTTCTTCTTTAAATATCTCAAAACCCTTTGACTTATAATTAAGTAAAGCATTTTTATGATCTAAGCTGCAGGTGTGAACCCACATTCGGTTTGGATTTTTTCTGGAAGCACTCGCTAATGCATGGTTCAAAAGAGTTGAGCCTAGTTTTAATCCTCTAAATTCTTTTAAAACACCCATGTTGATTAATTCAACTTCATTAGAATCAGGATGATACTCTTGTTCATAATATCCAGCTAAATCATCACCCTTTTTAAGAATATGAGTTTCAAGATTTTTATTTGCCACATACTTCTGCCATTCTCTATCAGACCAAAGCAACCGGTCTCTCCAATAATGATCTATACCAATTTGTTTATAAAAGAATTTGTTAAGCTGAAAATCTTTTTTATTATCTAAAATTATTTTATGACTCTCAGGTAAATTTAATTCAATTGGCGAAGTAAAATCTTTTATTTCTAAAAAGTATCTTTGGACCCTAGAAATCATTTACTCACCATTTTACCAACTTTTTCTCCAGCAAAAATATGAAAATGTAGGTGGGGAACTTCTTGACCTCCATCACTTCCAATGTTTGTCAAAGTTCGGTATCCTTTGTCTTTTGCTCCAAGCAAGTTTGAAACATGTGTAATCGCTTTATTTAGCTCAACAATTTCCTTGTCAGATGCTTTACTATTGAAATGATCTAAATCTATATATTCTCCCTTTGGAATTAGTAATACATGTATTTTTTTTTGAGGATTTACATCGTGAAATGCTAGCACATGATCGTTTTCAAAAACTTTTTTACAAGGGATTTCTCCTTTAAGAATCTTTGCAAATATGTTGTTTTTATCGTAGTTCATTTTTGTCTCTTCTTTAATTCACTCATCACATCTTCGATCTTTACATTATTGGCCTCTAGATAGACCATCAAATGGTAAATAACATCTGCTGCTTCATGTATTATGTTTGAATTTTGCTCAACTGACTCTATCAGTTCTCCAATCTCCTCCTTAACTTTATCAACACTTAGGATTTTATCGTTGAGGAGTTTATTCGTATATGACTTATCAGTGGAAGAATTTTTTCTTTCTCTGATTATCTTAATTAACTGTTCTAAATTTTCTAACATATTATAATCTTATCGGAACATTCTTTAATTTTAAATATTCTTTTGCCTCTTTAATGGTAAATTCACCGAAATGAAATATAGAAGCTGCCAGAACTGCACTAGCTCCACCAGTTTTTATCGCTTCATATAAATGTTCTAGTTTACCAGCCCCTCCAGAAGCTATTACTGGAATATTTATAGAGCTAGTAATTCTATTAAGTAGTTCTAAATCGTATCCAGTTTTAGTTCCATCTTTATCCATTGAGGTAAGCAAAATCTCTCCAGCTCCATTTTCCTCAGCTTGTTTAGTAAAATCAATCACATCAATTCCAGTATTTTCTCTTCCACCGTGGGTAAATATTTCCCACTTTCCTTCTGAAGTCTTTTTTGCGTCAACTGCTACTACCATACATTGAGTACCAAATTTCTTTGACGCTTCTTTAACAAAGTTAATGTCTTTTACAGCAGCAGTGTTAATAGAGACTTTGTCAGCTCCCGCTAACAATAATTCTCTAATATTGTCTATTGTTCTAATTCCTCCTCCTACCGTTAGAGGAACAAAACATTTTTCAGCTGTTTTACTTACTACGCCTATAATTGTATTTCTATTTTCGTTGCTTGCAGTTATATCCAAAAAACATATTTCATCTGCTCCGCCTTTATCATAAATACTTGCTTGTTCCACAGGATCGCCAGCGTCTTGTAAATCAACAAAATTTATACCTTTAACAACTCTTCCATTTTTTACATCAAGACAAGGTATTATTCTATTTTTAAGCATCCAATTCCTTCGCAAGTTCCTCTAATTTTATATCACCATCATATATTGCTTTACCAATAATTATACCTTCAATGTTTTTTTTACTTAGCTCTTTTGCTTTTTTAATATCATTGATTGAAAAAACTCCTCCAGAAATAATTACAGGACAATTAGATACCTCAGCAATTTTAATTGTTTCTTCAAAGTTTGGGCTCTCTTTTGTTCCATCCCTATCAATATCTGTATAAATTATTCTGCTTACTCCATAATCATTTATATCCTTTATAAAATCTAAAGTTTTAATATCTAAGTCTTCTTTCCAGCCAGACGCAGAGAGATTCCCTTTTTTTGAATCTAAACCTAAGGCAATTTTATTTATAAATTTAGAACATACTTCTTTTAAAAAATTTTTATTCTTAATTGCAGCACTTCCTAAAATTACTTTGTCTACACCAGCATCGATATATCTATTGATACTTTCAATAGTGCGAATGCCACCACCTATTTCAATTTTTAAATCATATTTTACTATTATTTCTTTAATAATATCTAAGTTGACTGTTTTTCCAGTTAATGCCCCGTCTAGATCAACAATATGTAAATTTTTAAAGCCATGATCTTTATATTTTCCTGCTTGATCAATTGGAGATATCTCATATTCAGTTTTATTATCAAAGTCTCCTTTGATTAATCTTACACATTTTTTATCCTTAATATCTATTGCTGGAAATATTTTCATTATTTTCGTTTTTTTTCTTTTCTAATCTACATAAAATTAGAAATTCAAACATTCTATAAATTCAAAAAGTTAGTTAATATTGCTAAGCCAGTTCTTTGGCTTTTTTCTGGATGAAATTGTGATCCAAATATATTTTCCATTGACACTGCAGCCATAACATCTTTTCCATAATTCGATGTTAAAGATATAACTTTTTTATCTTTAGGGATAAATTCATAACTATGAATAAAATATGCGTGACTTTGATTACTTGAATCTTTAAAAACATTTGAATCATTTTTTATTTCTAACTCATTCCAGCCCATATGAGGAATTTTAAGATTTGATGAGCCTAAATCTAGTTTAATTACTTCACCTGGAATCCAATTTAATCCTAACGTTGATTCTTCTTCATATCCAGTAGTTGCAAATAATTGCATACCTGCACAAATTCCATAAATTGGTTTTTTTTTAACTAAAACGCTCTCGTTAAGTTCCTGCTGTAGTCCTGAGATTTTATCAATTCCTTCTTTACATGCCTTAAAGGAGCCCTGTCCAGGTAAAACAATTTTATCAGATTTCTTTACGTCGTTAACATCTGAACTAACTTTAACTGAATAATTTAAATTATTATCAGAATTTGCTTTTTCGATTGATTTAGCAATTGACCTTAAATTGCCAACCCCATAATCAACAACAGTTAATAGCATTTATAGTTATAGAGTACCTTTTGTAGATGGTACTGAATTTTTGATTCTTTTATCAATCATTAAGGCATCTTTTAAAGATCTGGCTAAACCTTTATAGCAAGATTCAATTTTGTGGTGGCTATTTTCACCGTAAATATTTTCTACGTGTAATGTAATCCCAGCAGATTGTGAAAAGGCCTGAAACCATTCTTTAAATAACTCGGTATCCATTTCACCTAGCTTTTCAACTTTTAAATCTACTTTCCAAATTAAATAAGGTCTATTTGATACATCAATTGAAACTCGGCTGAGAGTTTCATCCATTGGTATCATTGTGGAGGCATAACGCTTAATTCCTTTTCGATTACCAGCGGCTTTTTTTATAGCTTCACCAATAGCAATTCCAGTATCTTCAGTTGTATGGTGCAGGTCTATATGTGTATCACCTTTCGCTGTCACCTCTAAGTCAATTAAAGAGTGTTTAGAAAGTTGTTCCAACATATGGTCTAAAAAACCTATGCCAGTTTTAATTTTATACTTTCCTTTGCCATCAAGATCGACAGCTACAGAAATGCTAGTTTCTTTTGTTTTTCTAGATATTTTTGCTTTTCTTTTCATAAAACTTCGAGAATTAATTAAAGATATATATATAATTAACTATTTTATCAATAAACCTAGATTAACTATTGAAGAAATAAAAATCATCTCCACATATAAGAATATGAATACAGCTGAAAAATGGCATGGAACTACAATTGTATTATTGAGAAAAAATGACGAAACTGTTGTTGCTGGAGACGGTCAAGTAAGTCTAGGGAATACTGTTTTAAAGAGTAAAGCTAAAAAAGTTAGAAAAATAGAAAGTCGCGGAGTAATAGCAGGATTTGCAGGCTCAACAGCCGATGCTCTTACTTTGTTCGAACGACTTGAAGCTAAGCTCGAAAAGCACGCAGGAAACTTACAACGGGCAGCCGTTGAATTAGCTAAAGACTGGAGAAGTGATAAGTATTTAAGAAGATTGGAGGCACTTATGGCTGTAGCAGATAAAAAACATAGTTTTATTATTTCGGGAACTGGAGATGTACTAGAACCAGAAGATGGAATTATAGGGATTGGATCTGGAGGGAATTATGCTCTAGCAGCTGCAAAAGTTTTAATAGAAACAGATTTAAAAGCTGAAGAAATTGCCAGAAAAGCTATTAAAGTAGCTTCAGAGATTTGTGTCTTTACTAATAATAATATTACTGTGGAGAAAGTTTAAAAATGACTAACTCTAAAAATGTAACAAATTTAAATATTGTGAAAAATACTAAAAAGAAAAATTCTAAAGTTAGTGCTTTGTCTCCTAGAGAAATAGTTTCTGAACTTGATAGATACGTCATTGGTCAGAAAGCAGCTAAAAAAGCTGTCGCTGTTGCTCTTAGAAATAGATGGAGAAGACAAGCGTTAACAGATGAAATGAGAGATGAAGTTCTTCCTAAAAATATTCTTATGATTGGTCCGACAGGTGTTGGGAAAACTGAAATCTCAAGAAGGCTATCAAAATTAGCTCAAGCTCCGTTTATTAAAGTTGAAGCTACAAGATTTACTGAGGTTGGTTATGTTGGAAAAGATGTTGAACAAATAATCAGAGATTTAATTGAAATAGCTATAGCTATAGAAAGAGAGAAAAAAAGAAAAGAAGTTAAAGCAAAGGCTGAGCTTAAAGCTGAAGAAAAAGTATTAGACGCATTAGTAGGTGGCAAAGCAAGTATAGCTACCAAGGAAAGTTTTAGAAAAAGATTAAGAAATGGCGATCTTGATGAAAATGAAATAGAAATTGAAGTTCAAGATTCATCCTCAGGTTTACAGAGTTTTGAAATTCCTGGTATGCCAGGTGGAAATGTTGGCATGGTTAATCTTGGAGACATTCTTGGGAAATCAATGGGAAATAAAAAAGACAAGAAGAGAAAAATGAGCGTTAAAGAGTCTCATGAAATTTTAATTGCTCAAGAGTCTGACAAGATGATTGAAGAAGATAAAATTATAAAAGAAGCGAAAAAAGCAACTGAAGAAAATGGTATAGTGTTTTTAGACGAAATAGATAAAGTTTCAGCTAGAAGTGATAGAGTAGGTGGAGATGTCTCAAGAGAAGGAGTTCAGCGAGATTTGTTGCCATTAATTGAAGGTACAACTGTAAGTACAAAACATGGTCCCATTAAAACCGATCATATACTTTTTGTAGCTTCTGGAGCTTTTCAACTAGCTAAACCCTCTGATCTACTCCCTGAATTACAAGGTAGATTACCTATAAGAGTTGAATTAAACGCTTTAAACGAAGATGACTTCAAAAGAATTTTAAAAGAACCTGATAATAGTTTAATCAAACAATATAAAGAGTTATTAAAGACAGAAAATGTAAATCTTGTCTTTACAGAAGATGGAATAGACATGTTAGCCAAAATATCTGCTGAAGTAAATTCATCAGTTGAAAATATTGGAGCAAGAAGACTTCATACAATTATTGAAAAAGTACTTGAAGATATAAGTTTTAATGCTACTGACAGAGCAGGAGAAACTGTAACTGTAGACAAAAAATATGTTAATGATAATTTAGGTAACTTGGTTAAAGATACTGATTTATCAAAGTTTATTTTATAACTTTTTAAGCTTAATTAAAATTGCACCTTGCCCACCATCTTCTTTGGATGCATCAGAAATTGAAGATACATATTTAGATATATTCTCATCTGATTTTATATATTCAGGAACAGAATGCTTTATCTTACTGAAATCTTTAGAAACATAAACATCTTTTTCTGTATTAGAATGAATACCTTTTCCAGTAATTAACAAAATCTCATTATAATTATTTTCAATACATGAAATGATTAATTCTCTTGTCATTTCATTTGCCTTAACCAAAGAAAAACCATGCAAATCATATTTAAATCTTAAATTTGCAAAATTATTTGTCTTCTGATTTTTTTCTTTATCAGTTACATCGGTTGGATTTTTTATATAATTTTTCCAGGTATTAATGTCTTCTTGAGAAATTTTTTTTTTAATCACTTGTTAACAATTTCAGAAAGACGCCAGTCGGGTCCCTTTTTAAGAATATTTCTTGTAAACTTCCAGTAGTCAGTGACTTGTTTAATCTTGTTTGGATTTCCTTCAATAATATTATTTTCTTTATCTCTTTTTACAGATATTACTTCTGAAACAAATTTCACTGAAGTGAAGATTTCATTTTTTATTCTCTCATATTTTTCAACACTTGAATTTTTTAACCCAATAAATGTGAATTCTGATTTAATATTTTCTTTATTTCTAGTGTTAATAGCTTGATCAAAATTATCTGCCATTTCAGACGTGAGTAAACTTTTTAACGTTTTGATGTCTCCTTTTGCAAACGATGTAAGAATTGTTTCATACGCAATCTCAGCACCTTTTAAAAACTCTTTCTTTTCGTCACCTTCCAATACATCATAATTTTCCTTGAAAGTTTTAACATTGTTTTTAGGAACATTGAATTTTTGTTCAGTAAAATTGGGGTAAACTTTAGATTCGTGACCTGTCTTTCTACCCAATATACTTCTTAGCCTTAGGATTATAAACCCCGCAATCATACCTAGCAAAATAATATCTATATAACCAAAATTGTTACTCATAATTTGATAAATATACATTAATAATATAATTTTGTATCAGACAAATGAACTCATTTTTTTTACTATTTATTGGTGTGTCGACGCTTGAAATTTTCCTTATGATTGAAATTGGTGGAAAAATAGGAGTTTTAAATACTATTAGTCTAGTTTTCTTATCAGCAATTATTGGCATTTACTTCGCAAAGCTTCAAGGAATCAAAACAATCAGATCTGGTTTTATAAATTTATATCAAAATAAAATACCAATGTATGAAATAATTTCTGGCGCATCCATTGCAATAGCTGCTTTGCTTCTAATCATCCCTGGCTTTTTTACCGATACAATTGGCTTCCTGCTGCTAATACCATATACAAGGAAAATTTTAGTAAATTTCTTTATAAACAAAAGTAAAATAAAACAACACAAGGAGACTAGCAATACTTTAGATGGTGAAATTATAGAGGATAAAAAAGATGAGTTATAAGATATTGGGAAAATACATTAAAAAATTAAATTTCGAAATACCAAATCCAAAAACTTTTTTTTTCCTATCTAAAGAAATCTCTAATTACAAAATCAATATTGATATTAAAAGTAATCAGATAAAAGAAAATATCATTGAGGTAGAAACATCTTTAAATCTTTTACCTTTAAAGGCAGACTTTGAAAAAATTAACACAAAAATTGCTTATGCTACAATTATTGAATTGTTGGATAAAACTACTGACAAAAAAGAAATAGAAGAAATTATATTAATTAAGGTTCCTTCTGAAATTTATCCTGATCTAAGAAAAATATTTGTTTTTGTTTTTGAAAATTCAGGTTTTAAGGAAGTTAAAATAAGTGAAAATGTTGATTTTAAAAAACTCTATAATCTCAGAAAAATTCAATAAAAATTTTTCTTAAGTTCAGATTTTAAAAATTCTTTATGTTTTTTTTGCTCTATGTCCAAAATTTTTAGTATTTTCTTATTATACTTCTTTACACTATTAGAAGATTTAATATCAGTTGCTTCTGAAGATGAAAGATTTAGTTTAGGTTCTCTTACCCCCAAAAGATTTATGTAAGCTTCTCTTAGTAGCTCACAGTCTAATAAAGCGTTATGTTTTGTTCGTCTAGATAAATCAATATTAAATCTTTTGCACAGTGCATCTAAGGAATTGGATGTTCCAGGAAATTTGTTTCTAGCCACTTCAAGAGAATCAACAACTTCTAAATTATTTATTTTATTTTTATTTATTGCGGAAAGCTCACCATTAAGAAAACCTAAATCAAAACTTGCATTATGAATTATAATTTTTTTACCTTTAATAAAATTTAAAAAATCATCAGCAATTTGATCAAAAGTTTCTTTGTTACTTAAAAATTCTCTAGAATATCCATGAACTTTAAATGCTTCATGCGGAACTTCTCTGTTAGGATTTAATAGTTTATGAAAGACTTTTTTAGTTGGAATTAAATCTTTAGTTTCAATACAGGCAATTTCAACTATTTTATGCCCATCTCTGAATGAAAGACCTGTGGTCTCTGTGTCTAGAAATATTTCATTCATAATTTTTAATTATATTTGATAGTTTTTTTTTTAAAACAGATAAAGAATTGTTGTTAACAACCACATAATCACAAAATTTCATTTTTGTTGTATCTTTAACTTGCCTTGAATCAAGCAGATCAAATAAGTTCTTATTACCTCCATTTGATTTATATCTTCTTAATCTTAAACTTTTGTTAGATTTTATAAAGATGATTTTATCAAAATAATTTTTAAGCTTATTTTCTATTAATAAAGGTATCTCAAAAAAGGTAATTTTTTTGTTTTTATTTTTTTTTTGAAATATAAGCATCTCCCTTCTTACTAATGGATGTATAATTTTTGATAGTTTTTTTAAATTTTCTCTTTTATTTAAAATATTTTTTTTTAATTCTTTTTTAAATTTTGAGCTCAATTTAAAATTTAATTTTCTAGCAATAAGTTTTTTAAAACTTAATTTTCTATATAATTGTTTTACAATCTTATCTGCACTAAAAAGTGGCCCTCTATTATTTGATATAATTTTACTAGCAGTAGTTTTTCCAGAAGATATAGATCCTGTGATACCTATTTTAATCATTATAGTTTTGATTTTAACAAATTCACCAACTCATCGTCTATTTCAGGATTAATTTTATTCCATAAATAAAAAGACTTTTGACCTTGATGCATAAGCATGTCTAAACCACTAAATGTTTTAATCTTGTTCTTCTTTAAAAATTTTAAAGTTTTCGTTTCAACAGGGTTATAAACAGTGTCAACATAGATAAGACTAGATTTAACATTTTCAAAATTAAATTCAAAATCTTTACCATTTTTTAAACCTAAGCTTGTTGCATTAATTATGATATCAAACTTTTTTATTTCTTCCTTTAGATTTTTCCAATCCAATATATTCAAAAAACTAAATTTCTTTTTTAGAAAAATTGATTTATCATGAGTGCGATTTACAATAGATACATTGCGCATCTTAGATTTTTGTAAAGAAAAAATTACCGATGGTGATACACCACCAGCACCTATAATTAAAATTTTCTTGTATTCTGCATTCGTAATTTCTTTTAAATAAGCTGCTTGTAAACCAAATACGTCTGTGTTTTCTCCAATTAGATTATTATTGTCATCTAAGAAGATAGTGTTAACTGAATTAGTAGATCGAGCATCATTTACTATCTGGTCTACAAATTTAATTATTTTCTGCTTATATGGCAAAGTAACATTTATACCTTTTAATTCTTTATTTCTTATTTTATTAACTACACTTGCAAGATCTTCTTCATTTATTTGCATTGCAGAATAGACAGCTTCTATACTATATTTTTTGAACCAGTAATTATGTAAAACTGGGGAAAGGGAATGAGATACTGGATTACCTATAAGTGAATATAATATTTTTTTCATATTTTATATTCTTTAATATAATTCATAATTTGTTTTATGGGTAAACCCATTATCGAATCTTGATCCCCTTTTATATACTCAAAAAGACTTAGCCCATCTGCTTCTACCTGATAAACACCATATGCTAATAATGTTTCTGTTTTTATTTTACTTAAATACTTTTTCAATTCATCATCTTTAAAATTTTTCATTTTTAATTCTGATTTATCAGAATAGTTCCACACCATAGAGTTATTTTTTGAAATACAAACAGAGCTTATAAGATAATGCTTTGAGCCGTTTAACTTTTTTAAAATTTCTAAAGCTTCTTCTCTTGAGTTGGGTTTATTAATTAACTGATTATTAAGAGAAATAACGCTGTCTGCACCTAACACCAACCTATCAGGGTTTTTATTGCTTACTTGGGCAGATTTAAGTTCTGCTAGATTTTTTGAAATAATTAACGGATCAGCTCCTTCAGCTAAAAGCGAAACTTTGATCTCGTCTTCGTCAACATTAGAAAAAATAACTTCAAAATTAATGTTGTACTTTTCTAAAATTTTTTTTCTTACTCCACTTTTAGATGCCAAAATTATTTTCATTGATTTTTTTTTATTTCTAAAATTTTTAAAATAGAAGCTGCTGTTTCTTCGACAGATTTTCTAGTCACATCAATTGTTGGCCAATTAAACTTTTTAAAAAGTTGCTTTGATTTATTAACCTCATCTTTTATAAAATCAAGATTTGTATATTCTTTGATGTTAGTTTCCCTCATAATTGCAACTCTATTTCTTCTAATGTCAGCTAGCCTTTCAGGATCAGCAACAAGACCAACAACACATATTTTGTTTGTTTTTAATTGAAGACTTTCAGGAATTTTTTGATCCATTACAAGTGGAATATTAATTGTTTTATAACCCCTGTTTGCTAAATAAATTGAAGTTGGTGTTTTACTAGTTCTGCTCACCCCAAGCAACACAATATCAGCTTCATCTACTTCATCTAGCTTATTTCCATCATCATGTGACATAGTAAATTGGATGGCTTCTATTCTTTTGTAATAATCATCATCTAACACGTGTTGAGCACTAGGCTTGTGAATTGCTTTTTTATTTAATAATTTTGAAAAATTTAAGATTAAATTTCCAAGAATTCCAAAACATGGAATGTTATTTTTTTCACTTATACTGGATAAGTATTTAGCTAATTTAGTCTCTACTACTGTGTATAAAATTATTGAATTTTGTACCTTAGCACATTCTTTGATAATTTTGTCAATCTGATGTTCTGTTCTCACGAAAGCAAATTCCTTTTTTTCATATTCAAAATTTGCAAACTGAGATTTTAAAGATAAAAAAATTCTATCTAACGTTTCACCAGTTGAGTCAGACACAAGATATACATTGTATTTTTCGTTCATATCTCTGTTAATAATTTTTTAATAAACTAGTTTTATTCATTATTTTTAATTTTAGTAAAAAATAGTTAACAATAATTAACATTATTTTAACATTTTGTTAGTGTTGATATTATAATTCTATAAATGTTTATAATTTTGATAAAATCATTAAAATAGGGGATTAATTAACTTATTTATTTAATTGAAGCTGTATAAAATATGTATAAATAGTTATATCACTTAACAACAAGGCCTACTATAAAATCTAAATTTATAAACCTAAATATATATATATGAGTACTCTTAAAGAAATATTAATTAATAAAAATTTTTCTTGCCAGTCAGTATGGTTTATGAGACAAGCTGGTAGATATCTTCCAGAATTTAGAAAAGTTAGACAACAAAATCAAAATTTTATTGATTTATGTTTAAATAGTAACCTAAGTTCAGAAATTACCCTTCAGCCAATTAAAAGATTTAATTTAGATTCTGCAATTATTTTCTCAGATATATTACTAGTTCCTTATGCGTTAGGTCAAAAAGTAGAATTCGTTAAAAATCATGGACCGATATTAAGTGAGTTTAGAATAGAAAGATTTTTGGAAAATAAAAGAGATATTTTTATAGAAAACTTGAAGCCAGTCTATAAAGCAATAAAAAAAACAAGACAAAGTTTAAGTAAAGAAAAATCTTTAATAGGATTTGTTGGAGCACCATGGACGTTGCTAGTATACATGTTGAGTCTGAAAAAAGAAAAAAATAAGATTAATCTTAAAAAGTTTAAAGACCAGGAACTAAATATTAATTTAATTATAGATAATTTAGTATATTATTTATGCATACATATTGAGGAACAAATAAATTCTGGTGCAGATGTAATTCAAATCTTCGACTCGTGGGCAGGATTATTGCCTGATATAAATCTTAAAAACATTTGTTTTGAACCTAATCTTAAAATAGTTAATTTTTGCAAAGATAAAAAAATACCAGTAATCTGTTTTCCAAAAGGAATCAAAGAAAAATATTATAATTTCTGCGATATGATTAAACCTGATGGGGTAAATTTGGATTCTGACTTAGATCCTATATGGGCCAAAGAAAATTTACGTAATGTGGCTTTACAAGGTGGAATGAGTCCTCAAATGTTACTAAAACCAGATGAAGAAATGTACAGAGAAGCAAAAAAATATTTAGAAATTTTTAAAGATGTCCCTTATATTTTTAATCTGGGCCATGGTATAGTTCCAGAAACTAACCCTGATAAATTAGAGAAACTTATAAAGTTTATAAGGAAACAGAAATGATTGACAACAAACATCCTGAAATAGCTTTTGGTAAAACTGGTGTTTTGCTTGTTAATCTCGGCACACCAGATTCGACGAAATGGTGGGATGTAAGAAAATATTTAAAAGAGTTTTTGTCAGATAAAAGAGTAATAGAAATAAATCCAATAATTTGGAAAATTATATTAAATCTATTTATTCTAACTTTAAGACCTGCAAAGTCTGCACATGCTTATAAAAAAATATGGTTTGAAGAAACAAATGAATCACCACTTCTTTATTACACAAGAAGCCAATCAAATAGGCTAGCAAAAAACATAAAAAGTGAAACAGCTATAATTGATTTTGCCATGCGCTATGGAAACCCGAGTATAAAAAGTAAATTAAATTTGCTACAAAATAAAGGATGCGAAAATATTATTATATTACCACTATACCCTCAGTATGCGGCAGCAACAACAGCAACTGTTTGCGATGAAGTGTATAGATGTTTAATGAATATGAGATGGCAGCCTAGCCTTCAAATAATACCTCATTACGAAAGTGAACCTTTGTACATAGATGCGTTAGTAAAAAGTATAAAAAATAAAATTGAAAGAATTAATTGGAAACCAGATCTCATAATTGCTTCTTATCATGGAATACCTAAATCTTATTTTGATAAAGGTGATCCATATCAATGCTATTGCCAAAAAACAACAAGACTAATTAAAGAAAAATTTTCTGATATAGAAATACAAACTACATTTCAATCAAGATTTGGACCAAGAGAATGGCTAAAACCATACACAGATAAAACGTTAGAGAGTTTACCGAAGCAAGATAAAAAAAATATTTTAGTAATTTGTCCTGGATTTGCATCAGACTGTGTTGAAACACTAGAGGAGATAAATATTCAGGGAAAAGAAAGCTTTTTGAAAAATGGGGGGAAAAATTTTGATTTCATTCCTTGTTTAAATGATAACTCCGATCATATTCGACTTTTTGAAAAGCTAGTTAACAGATATATTGTAAAAAAATAAATGAATTTTTATTTATTATTTAAGTCTCTACACTTAATCGCTGTTATTTCATGGATGGCAGGCCTTCTGTATCTACCTCGCATATTTGTTTACCATTCTGAAGCCTTTCATGAATCTCAAAAAAAAGTTTTTAAAATCATGGAGAAAAAACTCTATAACTTTATAATGATGCCAGCGATGATTTTATCGTGGTTTTTTGGTATTCTACTCATTCACTCTTTAGGCTTTTCTATTTTCTTTGAAATATGGATGCAAATTAAAGGTGTTTCGATTTTACTTTTAACATATTACCATTTTTATCTAGGCAAAAATATTCAATTATTTGCTGAAGATAATAATAAAAAATCTTCTAGATTTTTTAGAATTATTAACGAAATACCTACAGTATTACTAATTGTTATTGTTTTTATCGTTATTTTTAAACCATTATGGTAATATGTGTTGAAATATTTTTAAAAACATATATATTCGACATACTCACCTATCATTCAAAATATTAATCACATGAACTTACAAGAATTGAAGCAAAAAAATCCTGCAGAGCTTATTATTGAAGCAGAAAAGCTAGGCATTGAAAACCCTAGCACCTTGAGAAAGCAAGAAATTTTATTTGCCATATTAAAAAAACTTGCTGAAAAAAATGAACAAATAACTGCAACAGGTGTTTTGGAAGTTTTACAAGACGGTTTTGGCTTTTTAAGAGCCATCGAGTCAAATTATTTACCAGGACCAGACGACATATATGTTAGCCCCAGTCAAATTAGAAGATTTGGTTTAAGAACAGGAGACTCAGTGGAAGGGGAGATCAGAGGTCCGAAAGACGCAGAAAGATATTTTGCATTACTTAAAGTGAACAAGATCAATTTTGATGAACCAGAAAAAGGAAAAAATAAAATTGCATTTGATAACTTAACCCCATTATATCCAGATGAGAGAATTAAATTAGAAGTTGAGTCGATCAAAATAGAAAAAAAACCTGACAACACAGCTCGATTGATAGACCTAGTAAGTCCAATTGGTAAAGGACAAAGATCATTGATTGTATCACCTCCAAGAGCCGGTAAAACAATTATCCTTCAAAATATAGCTCAGTCTATAACTGCAAATCATCCAGAATGTTATTTAATGGTATTACTAATAGATGAAAGACCTGAAGAAGTGACGGATATGCAAAGATCAGTTAAAGGAGAAGTAGTTGCATCAACTTTTGATGAACCAGCCTCAAGGCACGTTGCTGTGGCTGAAATGGTTATTGAGAAAGCAAAGAGATTAGTAGAGCATAAAAAAGACGTAGTGATACTATTAGATTCGATAACAAGACTAGGAAGAGCATACAATGCGGTAATACCAAGTTCTGGTAAAGTATTAACTGGGGGTGTTGATGCTAACGCACTACAAAGACCAAAAAGATTTTTTGGTGCAGCAAGAAATGTTGAGGAGGGTGGCTCGCTAACTATTATCTCAACAGCCCTAGTAGACACGGGAAGCAGAATGGATGAAGTTATTTTTGAAGAATTTAAAGGAACAGGTAATTCTGAACTTATTCTGGACAGAAAAGTTGCAGACAAAAGAATTTATCCAGCTTTGGACATAACTAGATCGGGAACAAGGAGAGAAGAGTTACTTTTTGAAAAAGACGATCTATCAAAAATGAATATCTTAAGAAGAATAATTAGCCCAATGGGGACCATGGACGGTATCGAATTCTTAATTTCTAAATTAAAAAACACAAAAAACAATTCTGATTTTTTTGATTCAATGAACAAATCAGCCAATTAATTTATTGAACTGTCTGATTATTAAAATCTACTTCGTGTAAGTAAAAATTTACTATATTTTCTAACACCCCAACTTTTTCTTGTAAAGATATGGATTCTAAAAGTTTTTGCTTTTCTTCGTTTGTTATTGGAGCAATCATTGCCAAGGTATTTATCTTTTGCACTAGATCTAATTTATCAAATTCTTTCCAATTTAATAAAAGACCTTCTTTTTCAAAAAAAATTTTAGCTTTTTTCATAAGTGACTCAACATTAACTACTTCCTTAATAGGATTTAAATCCATGGTAAATTTTTCATAATTAACTTTAAATACACGATATAATTTTGAATTATCTTTTTCTTCTAAAACTTCAAATCTAGTAAGCCCAGTTAGGTTGACCATAATTCGTCCATCATTACTTTTTTGAAAGTCACTAATCTTCCCCAAACACCCTATTTTATAAACTTCTTCACCCATCTTTTTTGATTGCACCATGCCCATTAACTTGTCTTTATGTACCGCATCATTTACTAAGTCCAAATATCTTTGTTCAAAAATATTCAAAGGCAAATTAGTTTTAGGAAAATAAATGACCCCCGATAAGGGAAATACAGGAATTTGAGTTGGTAATTTTTTTAACATTTCAATAGTTTATTATATATTCTATTTATAAATAAAGTCGAATAATTCTTTTTTATTTCTAAAAATATAGTCAGGAAAAGTTTTGTCAATTTCCAAAACTTTAAAATTATAGTTTCTGTCAAATAAATCTTGTTTTTTGACTATTTTATTTTTTATTGTTTCAATATTCTTAAATTTATCGCTATTAAATTGTTGTTCAGCGTAAGAGTTAAGTTTCTTAAATATACCTTCTGCATTTTTTACAGAACTAAAATGCCACCCACCATCAAATATAAACTTGTCAAATTTAGGTTTATAAAATTTATAAAATGGTATTTTTTTAGTTTTAATTTCTCTTAACCACTGTGGTGATTTTAAATCTTTTTTTCTACACATTCGTGTTCCATACCACTTAGGTTCAGTAGTATTTAATAAATTAAATCTTAAAAGATAATTTCCCTGGACAAAACAAGCATATTTATCTTTTTCATTAAAACTTGAAATTTTCAATGGATTAGGAATTTCATCAAGATCTGATATCATTATTAAATCATTTGGATCAAATTCTGATATACCTCTAGCTAAAGCATTTCTTTGATATTGATCCCTCGCATGTGCTGGATGCCAATGCTTCTTAAATTTCTTCACTTCTTTAGGTAGATCTTCAATAACTAAGTATTTTATTTTACTTTCATACTTTTTAAATTTCTTAAAATCAAAATTCAACTTTTTCTTATTTCCAGCGTGGTCCAATGTAGCTTCACAAATAATAAATTTATCAACATAGTCAAAAAGAGTATCTAATCTAATTTCTAACATCAAATCTTCATCAAAATAATTAAAACAATCAATAATTTTCATAACTATCCTAGATCCAATTTTTTACTTTTTCTATTAGTTTCGTTTTGATTTTGTAGAATTACCATGTTATTTAATTTAAAGCCACATCTAGTATCTTCATTCTTAAATTAAATATTTGTTATGAAATTATTGAAATTATATCTTTAACTTTTATTTCCACTGGGTTATTTTTAAGCCTATCTTTATTTATACCAGAAAAGATTTTATCTTTATGTTTATTAAGATCTATACCTAACATTTTAAAGTCATCTTCTAGGCCGCTCAATTTTTTTAAATTTTTGATAAATAAAACAAGTTCATTTATATTTTTTGTTTTTGTAAGTCTAAAAATTAAATTATATCTTTCTTGTAAACTAAAATTTACTTTAGTGGTTTTTAAATTTTGATAATTAAATAACAAAATTTTATCAAGCGATAAAGACACTGCATGTCCATGCGGGATTCCAAAATGTGCAGTAAACGGATAAGATATAGCATGTGGAGCAGTAGTTTTAGAAATTGTTATTGCTTTACCTGAAATATTTGCAGCTAATGACATTTTTTCAGCATTAAAGTTGTTTGGCCTATTTACGAAATCAATATAGCTGTTAAGTGAATGTTTTAATGAGCTTATAGCAAAAATTACGCTCTGCTTGTTTGATTTTGCAGAAATAAGTGACTCAATTGATTGAGCAACAGCATCAAATCCGGAAGATGCTTTAATTTTTTTTGAGCTTGAAAAAGTTAACTTTGGAATTAGATAATATTTATTGGGACGCATGATATTTTTATCAACGGTGTACTTAGTTTTACTTATATATATAACGGCATTTGGAGTTACTTCGGCACCGGATCCAGATGTGGTTGGTATGGCAATCAAGGGATAATTTTTCTTTTTAGGAATATTATTCCTAATGATTAAATTTTTAATTCTCTTAACATTGTTAATTACACTAACTATTTTTGCATAATCTATTACGGCACCACCACCAATAGCTACAATCATGTCTGGCTTGTAGTCTCTAACCAAGATAGCTATTTTTTTAAGTTCATTAATCTCCGGTATTAAATTTTTCTTATAAAAAATTTTGGTTTTTTTTAATATATTTTTTCCTATTAACTGTTTAGCTCCTGACTTAATAAAAGAGTTTTTTCCAGTAATTATAAATATTTTTTTAAAACTTTTATTTTTTATATATGTTTTAAATTTAATTTGATTATTTATAGATTTCATTTTTTATTTTTAAAGAAATAACTTACCTTACATTTATTTATAAATTCAAAATTATTATTTGTCATATATTTAAATATATTTTCCTTATCTTTACTATTTTCTAAAATTTCAATACATATCAGGCTTGGTTTATACTTTTTTAAATTAATCGTCCTAAGAACTTCATAATCATGACCCTCTAAATCTATATTTAAAAAATCGAAATCATATTTAACTAAGTCATCAAAAGTTTTCGTCTTCATTATTTTTTCTTTTTTTAAAACTTTTTTAAGTCCTTTAGTTAGAACTAAAGAATTTACAGCACTGAAGCCATGTTCGTAATAAACAGTTTTTTCAACATTACTTTTTTCACTCATTAACGCACAAATATTAATGTCCCTATTTCTTGAAATATTGAACATGTCAATAGCTACAGGATTTAAATCTATATTTGTTCCGCTCCAACCTTTTTTGTATAACAAATGAGTATTGTTGTACCTAATTGGATGAAATGCTCCTAAATCTACGAATTTACCTTTTTTTTTATTATGAAAAAAATCAACCAAAAATAAATCTTCGTTAAATTGCGAATAGTTTTTTCTTTTATAAAATAATTTGTATCTAAAAATTAACTGATAGTACAAATACAGTTTGTATACTAATGTGCCTCTTTGAAGTTTTTCTTTGATCATTTATATAATTAGTAAATAGATAGTAAGCTTAAACAGGTTTTAATATTGCTTGTTTTTGAAAATTTGTCTAGTTATAATCTTCAAATTGCGGGCGTAGCTCAGTGGTAGAGCGTCTCGTTGCCAACGAGAAGGTCGAGGGTTCGACCCCCTTCGCCCGCTCCAAATTTTAAATTTAAATACTTTTCTTTTATAAACATAACTTAATATAGTTTATATTAAAAATATTATAAGTTAAAAACTTTAAATTAAATGGATGAATTATATAAAAAAAAATGCGTTGAATGTGATGGCTCTATTCCAGCTTTTGATTTAGATGAAATACATAAATATCTCAAAAAAATAGATGGATGGAATGTTCAAAATAACGAAAAAAAAAGTTACTATTTAATAAAAGAATTTAAGTTTAAAAATTTTATAGAAAGTCAAAATTTTGTTAATAAAGTTGGAAATATTGCAGAATCCGAGGGCCACCATCCAGATATTTATTTTGGATGGGGTTATTGTAAAGTTAACATATTTACTCACGCAATTAAGGGCTTAGCAGAAAGTGACTTTATACTTGCTGCAAAAATTGATAAAATCTAATTAGTGATTGAAGTGCCTAATGCCAGTGAAGATCATCTTAATTTTAGCTTTGTTTGCCTCATTAATTACCTCTTGATCTCTAATTGAACCACCTGGTTGAACTATAATTTTAACCCCTGAATTTATTAAAGTTTTTATTCCATCAGCAAAGGGGAAAAAAGCATCAGATGCTGCAATTGAATTTTTTAATTTTTTTGGTTGAAACTTTTTTGCTTTTTGTGTTGCTATCTTACAACTGTCTAATCTATTTTGTTGTCCTGCACCTATGCCAATCGTTGCTTGGTCTTTCGTAATAACTATTGCATTTGATTTAACAAATTTACAAATTCTATAAGCAAATTCTATTTCTTTTAATTCATTATTTGTAGGTTTAATCTTTGTCACAAATCTCAGTTTTTTCCTGTCAAAGATATCATTATCTTTATCTTGAAGAAGAAATGAATTGCCAAATATTTTTGTAGTTAATTTATTATTTTCTTTAAAATTTGAAATATCAACGACCCTCATATTTTTTTTCTTTTTTAGAACATCCAAAGCTTTGGCATCAAACCCACTAGCCATTACAACTTCAAAGAAAGTTTTATTTATTTCTAAAGCTAGCTGATGATTAATCCTATAGTTGCATGCTATTATTCCTCCAAATGCACTAATGGGATCACTAGCTTGAGAATTTTTGAATGATATTATGGGTGATTTATTTGATGCAACACCACATGGATTCGCATGTTTAACAATAACTGTTGTAGGGATTTTATTTCCTGATTGCACTATTTCTAAGCCTGCAAATATATCATTATAATTATTATAACTTAATTCTTTTCCACTTATTTGTTTTAAACCCAAGGTTTCATCTCTTAAATCACTTACATAAATAGAACTTCTTTGATGTGGATTTTCACCATATCTTAACTTTTCAACTCTTTTTCCAAAAAATGTTTTTCTCTCTGGAAATTGAATTCCTAGTTTTGTATAAAACCATTCAGAAATAACAGAGTCGTAATATGCTGTTTGACTGAATGCTTCACTTGCCATTCTTTCACGAAAAGCCAAGCTGGTTTTACCTTTATTGCTTTTTAACTCTAATATTAAATTTGAATAGTTTTCTCTATTAGTGATAATTACGACATCTTTAAAATTTTTAGCAGCCGCTCTAACTAAAGTTGGTCCACCAATATCAATATTTTCTATAATTTTTTTTAAGTCTTTTGTTTTTCTTAATGTATCTTTAAATGGATAAAAATTTACTATAACTAAATCAATAGGATCAAAATTTTGTTTTTTCATTTGCAATTTATGCTTACTTTTTGATCTATCAAATAATATTCCAGAATGAATTTTTGGGTGCAGAGTTTTAACTCTACCATCTAGCATTTCAGTAAAATTAGTATGCTCTGAAATATCTTTGCATTTAAAACCCATTTTTTTAATTGCTTTATATGTCCCGCCTGAGCTTATAATATTAATTTTATATTTTTTCAGAGCCTTGATTATTGAAATTAGTTCATTTTTATCTGAAACAGAAATGAGGGCGTTTTTAATTTTTTGACTCATGATTAAATATTTTTTGTAAGTTCCCAGTGAATAGCTTTATCTTTATTAACTAAATTACCAGATATTGTTATACAAGTATTATCTAATATTTTATTTCCACCTAAAAATATACTTTTTTCTAATAATATAAGCTCATCTTTTATTGTAAATATTAATGACTTATTTTTATTAATTTGAATTAATACGCTATTCCCACTCATTGTTTTTACAGCTGTTAAACCTGGGTAAAGGTGAAATCTTAAATTATAATTTAAGGGTTTCCCGTCTTTTCTTTTTTTAATTTCATCGAAACCCTTCAATTTTCCATCTAACTTATCTACAGATAGCTCTCTTGTATGTATGCATCCAAATTTCTTTTCATAACCATTATGCGAAGCAATAAACTTAATTTGATTTTTATTTTCTACAAAATCAAAATTATTTACTCTGAATGTATTTTTTATTGAATTTCCAAATACTTTATTAATAAGTTTATTTCTTTCAAATCTAGTTACAGAAGTATCATTTAAAGTTAGAGTAGATTGAGCTGATGTTAAGCGACTTAAAAGCTCTGCTTTGGGAGATATATTAGATCCAAATCCACAATTAGTGATAATTTTTTTCCCATCCAAATAGTATTCAAATGACAGGGGTCCTGATTGATAACTTCTAGAGAAACTCTTTTTTGGAGGCTCTCCAGCTTCAAAAAAAAGAGCATTATTTTTATTAGTGAAAGTATGAATGCCACCAATAATATTTTTTTTATCTTTAGATTTATTATCAAATCCATCAAAAATTTTAGTAAAATCTTCTAAATTATTTTCTTTTCCACCATTAAAAAGAGGGATTTGATTATTTGGAGTTAAAATATTTTTTATGCACTTAAAATTTTTTTCTATTATTATATCTAGAAATTCCGGCGCATACTGTTGAGCATCTTTGATACATTTTTTACAAAGTACTAAATATTTTGTAAAAAAAATTAAATCAGTGGGATTTCTGGTTAATGGGAAACCATCCTGATCAAAATAATTTTTAACTAATTTTTCCAGCTCTTTTATTCCAATATTAAAATTATCTATATATTCTTTGAAAACTAAACCTGATAAAATTAAAGCTGTTATAATCTCTAATTTTTTAGAATAGTTCTTTTCAAAGTAAATATTTTTTTTCAAATGATTGGTTTGTGAAATTATACTATTTAAGAAATTTTTCTTGAAATAGAATGTTCCAGTATTAAGGATAATATCAACATTTAAAATCCAACTAATAATCCTCTTACTTAAAATAGAATTTTCCCACACACTTCTTTTATATTTTGAATATTTCAATATCCAAATATCAATTATCTTTTGAAGTGATTTACCATCATTTTTTCTGTCAATTAAATTAAGCCATAAAAAACCATGCAACTCTTTCACCTCCCAAGTATTTTTTTTGTTTAACCAAAAAACATTTGGATCTATTTCACTAATTTTAAAAGAATATTTTTTATAATTTGTTATGGAAGAAAGTAAAAATGGATTAGGGTGAAAATAAAATTGCTGTGGAGTTTTAGATTTTAATGAATTGTTGTAAAAATTAGTTGAAAAGTATATTTTTTTTATAAATTTTATTAAACTTACTTGAAAAGCTAAAAAGTAAAAATAGATACTTTTTAAATTAAACATTTATTAGTTTGATCTAAGAATTCCTATATTCTTTTTTAGATCTCCTTGATTTTCTTTAAAAATTGTAGAACCTGACACAAGTATATTCGCCCCTGCTTCTTTTGCTAGGGCACAATTTTCAAAGTTTATTCCTCCATCTATTTCTATTTCAGTTTTAAAGTTTTGTTGATCAATTATTTTTTTAATTCGTTTTGTTTTTTCTAAAACTTCTGGCATAAATTTTTGACCTCCAAAACCTGGCTCTACACTCATAATGAGAACTAAATCTACTTGCTCTATATAACTTTCAATTAGCTCTATCTTGGATTTAGGCTTTAAAGATATGCCAACTTTCTTTCCTTCTTTTTTAATTAAATTAATTGTATTAGATATATTTTGAGTAGCTTCCGGATGAAAAGTTATAATATCTGCTCCAGCATTTGAAAAATCCTTAATAAAATTATCTACAGGGGATATCATTAAATGAACATCAAATATTTTTTTTGTAAGCGGTCTTAATTTTTTGATTACCTCTGGTCCAATTGTTAAATTAGGAACAAAATGACCATCCATAACATCTATATGAATATAATCAGCACCAGCTTTTTCTAATGCAATTACTTCTTCACCCAACTTGCTAAAATCAGCTGAAAGTATAGACGGTGATATTTTGATTGGTTTAGTCATAATTAACTTATATTTTAATCGAGAAATTTGTCAAAAAAATAAATTGTTAATTAAAAAGCCGATAAAGTTGTTTAGAAAAATCGCTCTCTAATGGAAAAGCTAACATTCCCCACACATCATAACCAAGTAAATATGGCATTGCATAAAATCTAAACAAATAAAAAAACCAAGCAACATATAGCGCAATAAATCCCCCAAATAAAAAACTAGGAGTGATAAACTTAAATAATTTAATAATAGGGTTGGTGTATTTTACAAATACCCTCATAAAGAAAAATGTTGAATCTTCTCTTTGAAAAATGTTCATCGCAGCTCTACCTATTAATGTCCACATTATCATTCCAAGTATATAATCGAGTATTATTATCCAAGTAGGTATCATATCTTTAAGATATCATGATTAAGGTAAAAAAAAAGGGGCGAAAAAATCCGCCCCTTTAAATTTTAAAAGTTTATTACTAGTGTTGTTTGCCCAAGATAGCTTTACCTGTAGGCACTCTAGTGTCATCAACCATTTTTTGAGTAGCTGCGTCTGGTTCTTTAGTCATTAAACTAACTACAACCATTGTAACTAAACAAATCGGAGCACCGATCATTCCAAATCTTAAATGATCTATACCCAACCACGGTTCATGAGCAACACCCCAAATAGCAATAGAGAATTTAGGATACACATACAATAGGTATGCTAACCCAGAAAGAATTCCTGCTAATATTCCGGCAATTGCACCTTCTCTAGTAGCTCTCTTCCACCATACACCAAGTACAAGTGGGAAGAATAGGCCTGACATCGCGAAGTCAAACGCCCAAGCAACAGAACCTAAGATACTTGTAAGCCTAAATGAAGCTATGTAAGCACCTGCGGCACCAATTATTACTAGAAGTACACGAGCAACGATTAGTCTTTTTGCTGTATCAGCTTTTGGATTTACTATTTTGTAGTAAATATCGTGTGATAAAGCATTTGATATTGCAAGAACTAATCCATCTGCAGTTGACATAGCGGCAGCCATACCACCAGCAAACACAAGTCCTGAGATTACGAACGGTAGTCCCGCTACTTCTGGAGTAGCTAATACTACAACGTCACCTCTCATGAACCATTCGTTCAACTGAAGTATACCGTCACCATTAAAGTCTGC
>Ga0209631_10000065_pt1 | contig 128473 bp, 104 predicted proteins | sample COG_08_FD_184752 | JGI IMG/M metagenome (GOLD analysis project Ga0209631, IMG submission 184752) | Pelagic Microbial community sample from North Sea - COGITO 998_met_08 (SPAdes) (version 2) | ecosystem: Environmental > Aquatic > Marine > Neritic zone/Coastal water | place: Helgoland, sampling...
GTGTACATGGTCTTGCAACCCACAAGGTTTACCAAAGCCTTTGAATCACTTCAAAGCTGGTGAGCTCTTACCTCACCTTTTCACCCTTACCTGTGCCGTAGCCATTGGCGGTATAAATTTCTGTGGCACTTTCTGTCATCGCGTATTTCAACGAAACGCCTTCCTTTCGGGAAGTGTGGTACTCTGTGTTGTCCGGACTTTCCTCTCCCGATGAAGGGAGCGATGAATTCACATGGATGTGTCTTGTTCTTTTTTGTATTTTGGTTTTAACTCAATCCCAGTTGACCTGCAGAGTGAAGGGTTCGTTTGCTCTCATAACGGTCACATTTGATGTCTGACCCGATTCATACAAGCTTAAAGCGGTCATGTACGACATCATGTCAACGACTTCGATGGTATCAATTTGAATAACAATGTCTCCTCGTTTCATACCGGAATTTGAAGCAGGACGCCCATCTGACACGCCGTCAATACGCATGCCTTGACCAGCGTACAGGTAATCGGGTATCACACCCAAGGTTACTTTAAATCGAGGGGTGCTATCTTCATCTTGATCTTTTGTTGCTGTGAATAAAAACTCAGGCTCGTCATTCAACCTGCGAATAATGCGATCAACAAAATTCACAATTTTCAGCATGCCCTTTTCGTTGATTTTGTCAGCGGTATCCGATGGTTTGTGATAGTCTGGATGTTGACCTGTAAAAAAATGCAGCGCAGGAATGCCTTCCAAATAAAAACTGGTGTGATCGCTCGGACCCACACCACTCTCGCTAGGTACCAATATCAAGGAGTCTGAATTGCACTCGTTCAATAATTCCATCCACTTAGGGGACGTTCCTGTGCCATAGACAGCCAATGTGTCCCCCCTCAGTCGTCCAATCATATCAAAGTTGATCATATACCGAATGGAATCCAAAGAAACGGTAGGTGATTTACAGAAGTGGTTGGATCCCCAAAGTCCCTTTTCCTCTCCTGAGAATGCAGCGTACAGCATAGAATGTCCGGAAGATGACTCTGAAAATCTTCGGGCCAACTCTAACATTCCAGCAACGCCTGATGCATTGTCATCGGCACCACTGTGAATTTTTGGTTCTCCTCGGAACAAGGAGTTTTCATCACCGTAGCCTAAATGATCATAGTGAGCGCCAATCACTCCCCAGAATTGACTTTTCTTCGAGGAATGTGCATACAAGACGTTGTTTCCGATGATTTCGTTGACAAGAGCCATCCCCATCGTTGTTGAATCACCATGGCCGTGGACTTGCATCGGCGGATGTGGCTTATAGCTAAACGACTGAAATGCACCGTCCTGTCCTTTTGGAGAGAGGCCAATTTCATCAAACTGGTCAGCAATCCATTTGGAAGCTCTGGATTCACCTATGGTTCCGGTTTCACGGCCTTGCATGCTGGTGTCCGTCAAAGCTTCAACCGAAGCTCGCATTGACTGAGCAGAACTGTTCTTGGCATCCCTCTGGCATCCAATGAGAAAGAACGAAGCAATCCCAATGACAAGAGGGATTCGGACAAATTCTTTACAAAACTTTGGTTTAATGGGCTGCATTTGAAAGTAGTTTTGCGCAAAAATCGGATAGTCCTATGAGAATTTATCATTCAATCATGCTTTTTTTAGTGTTGCTGTTCGCAGCATGTGCAGATCAGGCTGCTGATCAGCCTGCAAATCAGCTCTCGGCGCCGGAGCCAGCATCCGTCAGCTCAGCAGATACATTGCGGTACGAAAAAGAAGGTCATTTTCGGAACATGCATCAATTGACATTTGGAGGTGATAACGCAGAGGCTTATTGGTCATTTGATAATGAAAAGCTTGTCTTTCAGGCAGCGAATCGAGCGTGGGGAGCGCAATGTGATCAGATTTTTTGGATGAACCTTGATGCTGAATTGGAAGAAAAGGGGAAAGGCCTGAAACAAATCTCCAATGGCCAAGGCCGAACCACATGCGCTTATTTTTTACCGGGTGACACTTCAGTTGTGTTCGCTTCGACTCATCTCATAGATAGTTTATGCCCAGAAGTTCCGCCTAAAGGTCCGAATGGAGAATATGTCTGGCCGATCTATGATGCCTATGATATTTTTACATACAACTTGGACGGGGAAATGATGCGTCAGATCACGAGTGGTCCCGGATACGATGCAGAGGCCACAGTCAGTCCGAAGGGAGATCGCATGGTTTTCACGAGTACGCGTAGCGGGGACTTGGAATTATATACTTGCGACCTTGATGGAGGCGACATTGTTCAGGTCACGAATGAATTGGGATATGATGGAGGAGCTTTTTTCTCTCCGGATGGGCAGAAGCTCATTTGGAGGGCCAGTCGCCCGAAGACAGAAGAAGATGTCAAACACTACAAGGAGTTGCTCACGAAAGGATTGGTGGAGCCAACAGCCATGGAACTTTTTATTGCGAACGTGGATGGATCAGATATGCGGCAATTGACAAATTTGGGGGGTGCCAATTGGGCTCCGTTTTTTCATCCTAATGGTGATAAGGTGTTGTTTTCAAGCAACCACAAGACGGGTAGTTTTCCCTTCAATATTTTCATGATCAATGTGGATGGTACAGGGCTTGAACAAATAACCTTTGATAATGCATTTGATTCCTTTCCCATGTTTTCACCGGACGGCAAGCGCATAGCGTTTTCTAGCAACCGAAACAACGGGAGGACAAGAAACACCAATGTTTTTCTCGCAGATTGGATAGATTAGCGACATGGTATACGCGTTTAACAAGCCTTTCGGCGTACTGAGCCAATTCTCGGATGAAGGGGCTCATCCTGGTATTTTGTCGTTAGACTTGGATTTGCCCAAGGACATTTGGCCGATTGGTCGTTTGGACCGGGATTCGGAAGGGTTGCTGCTCTTGACAAATGATATGCGTTTGAGACAACAGCTGACCGATCCAAAGGAAAATAGCAGCAAGACGTACTGGGTTCAAATCGAAGGTGTGCCAGCAGAAGAGTCCTTAGCGCGACTTCAGCAGCCCATGGTGCTCCGGATTAAAAAGCAGGATCTAAGGACCAAACCCGCGCGTGCGCGACTCATGGAGGCGCCGGAAGTTTGGGACCGTACCCCCCCCATTCGTCACCGACTTTCTGTGCCCACTTCTTGGATTGAACTGGAGCTTAGAGAAGGCAAGAATCGCCAGGTGCGCAGGATGACGGCCCATGTTGGTCATCCCACTTTGCGACTCATTCGAGCTGAGGTAGGCACATTGTCATTGAGTGAATTGGGTTTACTGCCTGGCCAAGTCACTTTACTCAACCCGGATCAAATAGCGGCAGCAAGAGTGAAATGACAATCTTCACCACGTTTTTCGGGTTTCTTTGGTCAGTCATATGCTGTGTATTCGCCTTGGGTGTTATCCTCATCAATCAAGGTGCAGCCAAATGGGTGTTGCTCAAGGTTGGGAAGCGGATGTGGAGCGACAACATGATGCGCATTGTCTCCGGATCCAAAGCACAGGTGACCTTCCACGATCGTCTGGAGCCCTATGAACATTGGCCGAATCAAGCCATTTTCATAGCCAATCACTCGAGCCTTCTCGACATCAATGCTTCCGCTAGTGCGATTCCTCAGCCCATTGTTTATTTGTCTAAAGACAGCATTCGCAGGGTTCCTGTTCTCGGTTTGCTCAATGAGCGGGTAGGCACAGTATTCATTGATCGATCCAATCCTGCTGCCGCAAAAAAATCCGTAGAGCAATTAAAGAAGACATTAGAAGGAGGCATTTCCGTTATTGTTTACCCAGAAGGAACACGCACGAAGGATGGTAATCTTCAGGCGTTTAAGAAGGGAGCTTTTCATCTCGCTTTGAGCGCACAAGTCCCGATTATACCCCTTCATATACATGGGACTCGTCATGCTCTTCCTTCAGACCGAATGTACATGAAAAGGAACCCCGTTCACGTCCGATTTGGAAAACCACTTCAGCCTCCTGCAGCGTCAGACAGCAAAGCGCTCAATGACTTTGTTCAGCGTGGTTTTCAATCAGTTCAGGAGATGAAACAGTGGCACAAAGAGCATGTCCATACTCCGGCCTGAGAATTGACATCCGTGTTAATCATTTTCTAGAACAAGAGGCTCGCTCAGTGAGTACGCCATTTCGAGGCCCTCTCGGATGGCTCTCTGGGCGTCTAAAGCTCTGGCGTTAGAAGCACCTCCGATCAAATGAACTTCAGCACCTAAAGCTTCCAATGGATCTCTCAACGGATGGTGGGACACTTGTCCCGCGCAGATGACAATGGTGTCGACCTTGAGGCATTTCTTTGCGTCGTTCTGCATGTAGTTAAGTCCTGAGGGATCAACATCGACATACGTGACGCCTGCATGGGTTCGGACTCCACTTTTCCTTAGGTTCAGCCGATGTATCCATCCGGTTGTTTTGCCAAGACCTCCCCCAACTTTGCCTTCTGAACGTTGGAATAAATGAACTTCGTGCTCTGTTTTCGAATGCTCCGGTTTTAACACCCCTCCGCGCTGTTCCAAGTTCCGGTCAATCCCCCATTTTTCATAAAAACTACTTGAAGATTCGGACCCATTGGAATGGAGAAGAAAATCTGCCACGTCGAAGCCAATACCACCTGCACCAATGATTGCAACAACACGCCCAACCTTGGCATTTCCTTTAATCACGTCGATGTAATTATGCACAGGTATGTGATGCATTCCAGGAATCTCCCACTTCCGCGGCACTACACCGGTGGCCAAAACGATGCGATCAAACCCCTTCAATAACTCAACAGTTGCCTCCGTGTTGAGTTGCACATTCACCTTCAGCTTGTTCAGTAGGTAGTTGAAATACCGCAGCGTTTCATAGAACTCCTGTTTGCCTGGTATGACCTTGGCCAAGTTGAATTGCCCACCAATTTCAGATTTGGCTTCAAACAGACTGACTTCATGCCCTAGGCGAGCTAATTCAGTCGCTGCACTTAGTCCTGCAGGTCCAGCGCCAATTACAGCAATGTTTTGTGGAGATCTTGCTTTGGCGCCTATGGGCCATTTGCCTTCATGGCTTGCACGTGGATTTACCAAGCAAGAAGCGACTTTTCGTTCAAAGATGTGGTCGAGACAAGCTTGATTGCAGCCAATGCATGTGTTAATGGACTCAGCAGAGTTCCATTCCGCTTTTTTGATAATATTGGGGTCAGCTAGGAATGGACGCGCCATGGAAACCATATCGGCGCACCCCGCCTCCAGAGCCTTTTCACAAGCCTCAGGTGTGTTCAAGCGATTGGTCGTAATCAAGGGGATGGATACCTCGCCCATGAGTTTTTTGGTGACAAATGTGAAGCCACCCCTTGGAACCAATGTGGCAATTGTTGGAATGCGAGCTTCGTGCCAACCTATTCCGGTGTTGATCGCGTCAGCTCCAGCCTCTTCCACTGCTTTCGCTAATCCCACAACTTCCTGCCAGTTGCTGCCGTCGGCAACCAAGTCAAGCATACTGAGGCGGTAAATAATCGCGAAATCCCTCCCTACTGCCGCACGGATTTCTCGAATGATCTCCAGTGGGAAACGCACTCGGTTCTCAAATGACCCTCCGTATTCATCTGTTCTTTGATTGGTAGCGGACACAATGAATTGGTTGATCAGGTAGCCTTCTGATCCCATTATCTCTATACCATCATAGCCCGCCTCCTTTGCTAATTTGGCAGAATTGACGTAAGAACGGATGGTACGTCGAACTCCCCTCGTTGACAATGAACGTGGCTTGAAGCGATTGATTGGTGCTTTTAAGGCAGAAGGCGCAACGTTAAATGGATGGTAACTGTACCGTCCTCCATGTAAGATCTGCATGAGGATTCTTCCACCGGCCTCGTGAACAGCTTTGGTAATGGGGATGTGTCGTTTTGCATGTTTAGATCTTTGCATTCGAGCTCCATTGGGTCCCAATGCTCCTTCTCTGTTAGGGCTTATTCCTCCCGTGACGATGAGCGCCACACCTCCTTCTGCTCTCTCTTTATAAAATTGTGCTAACTTTTTAAAGCCCCCTTTTTCTTCCTCTAAGCCTGTATGCATGCTCCCCATCAATGAGCGATTGGGCAACGAGAGCGAACCCAACTGCAGCGGGGCAAAAAGATGAGGGTATCGTGGATGTTGGCTCATTCGAAATCTCGGTATGTGTCGACGAGGTTATCACGTCGTCTGCGCGATGCCATGTATTGAAATAAGATTGATTGACCGCTTTTGATTTTATCACGTCGCTTTTCTGCCTTCAATTCGGCGAGCAATTCATAAAACACCATGTCGCTTGTCGTAACATTCATCTTTCCTTCAATTCCATTGGTAAACTTGTAATCATGGTAATACCAGTTTTCCTCATCGCCGTGGAAATAGAGCGTAAAGGCGTCGCCACTGCGGCTTCTTCGCAACTCCATTTTCCCTTGTGTTTTCATGAACAACGCCTCTTTTCCAAGGGTCGCAATTCCAAATGAACTGGTGGAAATCCAGGCTTCTTCGGTGTCGTCCCAAACAAGGTCAACATCGGTGAGTACGGTGCCACTCTGCATCGCCTTGGGGACATTTTTGAGTTTCCCTGTCATGGCGAGGTCATTGATCAATGCCTGACTATCCTCTCTGCCTAACCAAGTTGCTAAAGCCGCTTCATAGTTGGTACTCTGTATGTCGAGTGGCGTGCTTTTGATCCATGATGGAATTTGAATGGCCATGCGTTCGAACAAATCTTTGTTGTAATGATAATTCAGCATGCATGTTCCGAGGAAATGAAAATCCCCGTGATTGTCAAGGTTGAAGTTCCCAATCATGGAATGACTCGCCATTCCAAATTCCAATGGAAAACCGATGTCTCCATTGCCTGTTAATTGGCAATTTGTCACATTCAATGCGATAAGATTGCCCGGGGTCTCGTTATCTTCAAATTTAGCTAAGCTCGATATGACGTAGGAGTCATTGCGGTATCGGATCGCGCCTTCTGGTTTGACAAGAAAGATGTCGCTGGCCTCCGCCAATGGATCTAGAAAGGCTGGGTACAATGTAAACGGCGGCCTCGATGATGTCATGATACCGCAAGCGAGGGGGTCCCCATCCACGTCCTCTAGTGCACCGTCAATTGGAATGGCTACTGCCGCAGGATCGATGGCCGACTGGAATTTAATCCAGCTTATTTTGAACTGGTCACATGCCTCTAACATCCGCGCTCCACCATCAAAATTCAGAAACTCTTCACTCGCAATCATGCTGACCTTTCCAGCGAAAGCGAAGTATTTGCTCAAACGGAATTCTTCGCGTGCATAAACGCTGCCTTCAGCATGGGTCTGAAAATCATCGTCCACGAAAATTTGATCCAACATAATTTCTTGAACGCGTTTGGCTCCATCGACGTATTGGTATAATCCTGAGCCTTCGTACGCATACCGTCCTTGGATATCCAATTGCGCATTTTCTATGAGGTGATGCTGTGTTGCTGAATTGGCAATGATGCGCGCGTTTACAAGCGTTTTTAGTTCAGCTTGAGGCTGGATTGTGAGGTGTCCGCTATCTGGATAGACACGTGCGTCGGCAACTGCTAATTCAGTCACTCCTTTGCATTTTACAATATCCTCACCGACCAAGTAAGTAGCATAAGAGCTAAGGAAATGAAGTGAGTCTTGCAATGGGTGGATTGAAATGAAATTTGAGTGCACGCGATTTTCACTAAAATTTAAAGGCAATGAAGCCACGTCACGATCAGAGATTAAATCAATTTCATCTTGATCCATGAACCATCGAAACTTATCCATGAAACAGCGGTACTGTTGAATGGGCAAATCGATGGCCGTCTCACCTGAGTTAGGTGTAAATTCTCCAATGCGTTCACTGAAGTCAATGGAGCATTGAACGTCATCCGTTGTGAATGCTGATATGGACCTTCGCTTGCTATATAGCAAAAATGCTGCGTTCTGTGAAATAGCCTTTTCGGACTGAAACGCGAAGTCTTCTGCAGTCAGACTCGCCTTTGTCATCTCCAACAAACCAGCTCCATTCATGCCCTTATCGGAAATTGTCAGCTGACCAGTCAGCAAACTTTGTGCGTCAAACAACTCAATCGGCTTGATACCGCTACTTAAATTCAGCGTTCGTAAATAAGGTTCGAAGCGCAGATGTCCGTTTTCTGCTTGTGCAAAAGGAACATTGTCGGCTTCGTTCAAGTCGTTTTGCATTCTTTCGAACGTGCCAATGATTGAATCAGGCAAAAACACCATGGCCTTTCCTTCAAGGTGGGCATGGAGGAAGTCAATTTCACCATCCCCGCGTAATCCTTTGCCATCCAGGTTAAGCGTGGATGTGAACTCTGCGGCTCCTCCGTACAACTCAGAACCATTTGCGGGGGTAATGGATGTCATGCCCAGAAAATTATCCGGCATAACCACCAGTGGACGATTGATGTCAGGCACGATTCCCGCGGAAACAAATGTTCCTTCTAGTTTCAGGTTTTCTCTCGTAAGCTCATCTAAACCTTTCAACTGGAATGGTTCTACAGCATAATAAAAGTTACTCCGATCATAAGCGGATGCATGCAGATCGGGTTGGTCATAGTAAACGAAACTGGTTCCTTTGCTCTTAAACTCAGGATACGAAGGGTATTTTTCCGACCAATTGCCCGATCGGTTCATGGGATGATCGACGGCCAATTGCCCGGAGATGTTTTGCAAAGCATTGTTGAGCCAGATTCTTCTTGGCCGTCCTTGGTAATCAAGGGATTCCGAATCATTGATGCTCAAGCGGACTTCTTCGATTTTATTGAAATCGATGGTGAATGCTTCATACGAAAATTCCAATCCTTGCCCGTTTAACTCGACATTTCCTGCATTAACGCGGCCGTTAAAAATCATATCACGCCCTTTCTTGACATTGATAAGCCCGTTATCAGGATTTACAGAAACATTTCGGCGATTGCTGAGCATCACATTCTCAACCCCGCGAATCTCGAGAATTCCGTTGATCAAGCTCCAGGTTGCGTTGTCGCTCTCTTTGGGAGCGGAGTAAAAGCGAAGTTTATCGTGGTCTCTCTTGCCTCTTGAATAATCTATGTCTCCGAGCATTTTAGGGAGAACTGTGGCGGACCGACCTTCCACATCATAGGCTACGTAGCCGTCATTGGCGAGGTTCATTAAAATCACTCTGGCCTGGACTTCGCTTAATTTGATGTGCATGGCGTAATCCAAAGAAGTGAAGGTCTTCAATCCCGTTTCTCGGGTAAACCTATACAGCTCGATGACCGGGTGAATTGGATCGATTCCTTGAATGGCGTCGAATGATTGTTTTTCGAAGTAATCTAAACTGGTAAACTCAGCTGCATTGGCTCGTGCGAGCAGGGGTGAACCAATTTTGATGAGTGGTTGTCCGATTTCCCACGAAAACCCCTCGACATCCCATCTCAGCTCGTGATATCCATCGTTAAATGCTTGTTGGCCGATCCCTTCAGATTGACGCGTGACAGAAATAATACGGGCACCGCTTTTGTACCTAACATTGCAGTCAGGATGGGACAAAGTGTCTCCTTCGAAATACACTTCAATGAATGAGTGAAAAGCGTTCCACCCTGATTCTCTGATGATAATTTCATTAGCTGAAAAGCTCATCATCACCGTATCAGCCTGCATCAGACGCATCGTTGCCCGTTCGGATGAACTTGATACTCCACGAATTTGAGATCCCCTCACCTGCAATCCACCCGAATAGCGAAAGGATTGAAAAAGGCTATCCAAGATCAAGTCGCTCTCACTGCATCGAATGGTGGGATAAGATTTGAGGTCAGCTGATTTCCCGGGCTCTAACTTGGCGATAAAACTACCATTCAAAGGCAACGACGAAAAAGTAGAATAGAAGGAGGCATTCGAGCATTTAAAATCATCTTGATCTAAGTCAATCGCACCGGCGGGAAGGATTGCGTAAGTTTCTTCCGGGTTGAAGCCGGTCCGATACCACGGGAATCTACTTTTCGATATCTCGCAATCTCGGTCGGTTAAGTCCCACTGACCCGCAACGTTTTCGAAGCGCATGGTGTCTCCTTGGAAATGAGAAAAGATGGTGCACGAATCAAACCGCAACATGGGAAGGTCATCGATGATTTCGAAATACCACGGTTTCCCCTCGAGTTTCCATTGATGCCTTGCCCCTGAGCTCAGGACATCATCGAGCAGAAGGTTTTCAGATGCATTGAGGAAGATGGAGATTTTTTTTCGCTGTTTTTTATCACCCATCATGTGCTGGATAATCTGATGCCAATCATCCCATCGCTCGAAATTTTTGGTTTTAATCAGGGCATCGACAGTCCGTAAATAATGAATGAGCCCCTTTGTAGCAGATATGCGATGCATTTTAAATAAGCCCAGAGCAGAAAAGACATCTTCTCGCTGTGACACAGAGACCGCAGGGCCGCAGAGGGATGAAGAGAACTCCTTTCGTATCCATTTTGCTTCTTCTTGAGAAACTTTACGCACTTCATCCGCCGTCACTTCCAGTTTTGCATAGCAATTTTCTTCTTGGGCTAGCAGAGGACGCATAATCATGATCCCCATTCCTAGGCAAAAAATGAACTTCAATGAAGGCAGTAAATGAACCCGAGAGGTTGGCATGGCTTGAAAGTACAACGTCTATTTCATGAAATAGTGTTCCTGCCATTTGTCTTTGTCAACAGAAGACAAGCCCAATCTTCACGGGTCTGTTCTTGGAATAATTCCAGCCCCTCGTTTTGTGCTGCAAGCGAAACAGCTTCGATGTCACTTTGAAAGAATCCACTGAGCAAAAGAGATCCGCCGGGCATCAAATATTTGGAATAAAGCGGCATTTCCGAAGTCAAGACATTTCGATTGATATTCGCAAGAATCACATCAAAGGAATTGAACCTTTTAGGTAGATCCTTTATGCTGCCTTGAAATGTTGTGATTTGGTTGATCAATGAATTTCTCTCCAAATTGGCTAACGTGTTTTGATGGGACCATTCGTCCACGTCAAAGGCCACGACCTCGGATGCTCCCATTTTCTTTGCCGCAATAGCCAGGACGCCCGTTCCACATCCAACATCCAAGACGGATTTGCCAGCTAAATTTAGATCAAGAAGCCCATACATCATTTGCCAGGTCGTAGGATGATGCCCTGTCCCAAATGACATTTCAGGCTGTATGATGATATCCAAGCCCGTCTGAGGAGGTGCGTGAAATGGAGCCCGCATGAGGATTTTCCCAACCACGTCAATCGGTTCAAAATCGGCCTCCCACTGCGCATTCCAATTTTCTGATTTTATCCAGCTTTTATCGACGGAGACAACGGCAATCTCAGCCAATGATGTCAGCACCTCTTGAATCCCTTCTTCTTGCAAGTCGGACTGTTTCGCGAATGCCACCAGCCCCTGTTCGCTGTCTTCGAACATGCTAAATCCCAAACCGTCAAGCCAGGCGATTGCGATTTCCCTTGCGGGCAATACGGGATGAAGGTTCAGTTGAAGACGGAAGAACTGATCTGCTTTATCAATCATGCTCCAAACGAGGATTCTGAGGCTGCTATGATGGCTAAAAATGAAGCCGCATCCAATGCGGCGCCACCAATGAGTCCACCATTGACGTCCGTTTGACTAAAAATCTCAAGTGCATTGGAAGGCTTGCAACTTCCACCATACAGTATTCGGCAACCTTTTCCTGTGTCGATGTCGTAGAGACTCGCTATTAATTTTCGAATGAAAGCGTGCATTTCTTGTGCTTGATCGGACGTCGCAGTTTTTCCAGTCCCAATTGCCCAAATGGGTTCGTATGCAATAACAAGACGCGTCATTTGTTCCCGCTTGACGGATTTCAAAGCACTTCGTAATTGAGACTCAACCCAACTGAAATGCGTTCCAGATTCCCGGTGCTCAAGAGCTTCACCACAACATAAAATCACCTGCAACCCTGCATCAATTGCTCGATTAACCTTGGATTGCACTACTTCGTTGGATTCGCCGTAGGCCTCCCTCCTCTCCGAATGGCCAATCAATACGCCATGCACCCCAGCCGAAATCAACATTTCTGCTGTATGCTCACCCGTATGTGCTCCCATTGAAGAAGCACTGCATGATTGTGCGGCAATATGGATAGGGCCTCCAAGCGTTGTCATCCCTGATAAGTATGGAGATGGCGGGGCAATCAGGACTTCAGTATGGCGCAGAGTTGGAAGGCCATTGCTCACGGCGTCCATCAACTCCAGCGCTTCGTTCATTAATTTATTGCTCTTCCAGTTTCCTGCTACGATGTTCTTCATGACCTTTGGTTCTTGGGCGCAAGTTCGCTCATCTATCGGGGATTGGAAAAAGAGCTATTGAAAAATATTAACTCAAATCAACACGAAGTTGTGCGCTCCTTGCTTAAAAAGCATTGGGGATACGATTCGTTGCGACCCCACCAAGAGGGCCCGATCGCTTCACTCATAACCGGTCATCATATGGCTGCGGTTATCCCGACCGGTGGTGGAAAATCAATGTGCTATCAATTGCCGGGCTTGGTGCGAGGCGGCCTCACCGTCGTTGTGTCTCCCTTGATTGCTCTTATGAGGGATCAAGTTGATGACTTGAAGCAACGTGGGATTCGTGCTTTTTCATTGGGTGGCGTGTCGAACAAACGTCAATTTGATCAAGTTTTAGATAGCATCGAAAGGCTTCCCTCTGCTTTTCTGTTCATCTCTCCTGAACGTGTGAATCACCCCGACGTTGTGGCGCGAATGGACAATTGGGATGTTCGAACCATTGCAATTGATGAAGCACATTGCATTTCTGAATGGGGCCATGATTTTAGGCCACAATACAGATCCCTTCATCGATTCCTTCCACGATTCAAAAACGCGGTATGCGGCTGCTTCACTGGCACAGCAACGCCTGATGTAGCGAAGGACATCGTAGATTCACTCGGATTAAAAGATGTCCATTCGTATCGATTCTCCCCGCGCAGGCCCAATCTGGAATACGGGATCTGTGACGTCCGAGATCCCGATGCGCAATTGCTTCGAGCCGTGAATGAATCTGCGGGATCGGGATTGGTTTATGTCCCTACTCGGTTCGAAGCTGAAGTTTGGGCTCGAAGACTGCAGGGAGTTCGAGGAGGAGTGGCCGCGTATCATGCTGGCCTTGACCTCAAGTTGAGAGAAGAACGGCAGAGGAAATGGGTTAGCAACGAAATACGGGTTGTTGTCTGCACAAGCGCTTTTGGAATGGGGATCGATAAGCCTGATGTCCGTTGGGTGTACCATCCTTTTTTGCCTGAGAACTTGGAAACCTATGTTCAGCAGGCTGGAAGGGCTGGTCGCGATGGTGCCCGAAGTCAATGCATCCTGTTTCTCAATGATGCAAAAATCCAAGAATCCCAGGAACGGATTGAACGAAAAGCGCCACAATTGGATTTGATTCGGTCGTTGTACCAATTCGTTGCCAATCAAGGTGAAGTAGCCATTGGGGAATGTCCTGATGACTCCATTAGATTTTCACTGGAATCCTGGGCTGCAAAAGCAGGGATTCGCACGTCACAGGCGAAAGAATCCCTGTCCTTTCTGGAACGTGCAGGATACTTTGATGCTGTTCAATCTTCTATTGGCACTACGTACGATATTCGTCTAAATCCTTCTGCCCTTCCAGCACTGCAGAACGATGACACGATGTGGTCCAAATTCCTTTTAAAATCTGCCAGGCAGGGAAAAGCCTCTTGGACTCTGCGAGATTTCCAATACTGGCATGTCCAAGCCACACAAGCAGAAGCCGTGCTGAAAACTTTTCAGTCGCGAGGATGGATTCGGTATGACGTTATTCCTGGCAAAGTTTCAGTGAAATGGGCTCGTCCGCGTGAGGTGACGTCAAACGTTTTCATTCCCGACCGAGAAGGAAGAATTGCTCAAGAATATCGGGTTCAGAGAGGAGAGAAAATAGCCCTATTTGTTTCAGAAACGCCATGCAGACAGCAGTTTATTGAAGGTTATTTCGGGTTTCCAGATTCGAATCCTTGTGGGGTCTGTGATCGTTGTAAACTCGCGAATATTGATCGCGTCAAATCAGATTGGCTAAAGGAAATACCCCGTGAGGGGCTCCATTGGGAGTCTTGGTTATCCTCCAAACCAATTGGTGAGCTACCTCTTTTTATAGCTGCAATGAAACTTGCTTATGTGGATGGTGAAGTTCGAATGGAGGACGGTCGTATTTATCAGACGAGCTGTTGACGCTTCGATTATCTTCGCCCGTATGATCAGTGAAAAGTCGGTATTTCTAAAAGCCCGCAAAGAGGAGAGCCTCCTTCGAAAGCATCCTTGGGTGTTTAGTGGTGCTATCAAGCGCTTAGAAGGCGCTCCAGTAACAGGTGACTTGGTTGCCGTGCATGCCAATAAAGGAAGATTGCTAGGCTACGGACATTACAGCCGCAACACTTCGATTGCGGTGAGGATGTTGTCGTTCGAAGAGGCAATTCTCGATCAAGAATGGTGGAATAACCGAATTGGTCAGGCGGTTGTCATTCGTCGTGATTTGGGATTGTTGGAAGGAAAAGATCAGAACATCTGCCGACTGGTTCATGCCGAAGGAGATGGGCTTTCAGGATTGATCATCGACTACTACGATCGGATTGCCGTCATTCAGACGCATTCATCAGGGATGCATCGTGAAATCGAGCGAATTAAAAATGCCCTTATTCACGAGCTACCTGAACTCAAAGGCATTTACAATAAGTCCGCAAAAGTCTTGCGAAAATCAGGGATTGAAACCGTTGAAGATGGATTTATTTATGGGGAAGAACCCACTGATTGGGGCCCTAAGGAACGAGGAAGATCTTTTGTGATTGACCTTAAACAAGGCCAAAAGACAGGATTTTTCATCGATCAAAGAGAGAATAGGACCCTTCTTTCCTCCCTCGCTGAGGGTCGAAATGTGCTGAATGTTTTTAGTTATACCGGGGGATTCTCTGTCTCGGCTTTGCAAGGCGGAGCGCTAAAGGCATGCAGTCTGGATAGTTCGTCTCGGGCATTGGAACTGGCTGAACAAGCGGTCGGCTTAAATTCATTTTCAACCGGCGATCATGAAATAATTGAGGCTGATGCCATGGAGTATTTGAAAGGTGGCGTCGCTGACTTTGATATTGTGGTGCTCGACCCTCCTGCATTTGCAAAAAGTGCCTCTGCTCGACATCAGGCAATTCAAGGATATAAACGAATCAATCAGAGGGCCATTCAATCCATGAAACCCGGAGGACTTCTTTTTACTTTTTCTTGTTCACAAGCAGTCGATGATCGACTGTTCACTCACACCATCATTGCGGCAGCAATTCAGTCAAGCCGAACCGTTCGAATATTACACCGTCTCCATCAGCCCGCAGATCACCCTGTCAGCGCGTTTCATCCGGAAGGGGCTTACTTAAAAGGGCTGGTATTGCGGATTGACTAATCGGGCAGCTCCTAAATTGTCTCATTGTCAGGGATCTATACGTTGGGTTGTCCAAGCACGCGCAGACTGAGACCAACGATAACAGTAGCGTTGATGCAGTCGACTTGGCCGGCCTTGCCAGAATTCATATTCATGGGGCTCAATGTCGAATCCTCCCCAAAATGTGGGCCGTGAAATGGCTTCGTTCGCAAACTTCTCTGTCAAAGTCGCGATACGAGATTCCAATTCACCTTCTGTGCCTTCTTGGCTCTGTTTCGATGCCCAAGCTCCAATTTGACTGGACCTTGGACGACTTTCAAAATATCGATTACTGATTTCTGCTTCGCTAAGCTTGGCGCGACCTTTGATTCGCACTTGACGTTCTAATTTTGGCCAGAAGAACAGGCACGAGACGTTCGGACAAGCCGTAATCTCTCGTCCTTTTGTAGAGTCGTAATTCGTGAAGAAACGAATGGAACCTTCTTCAAATGCTCTCAATAATACAATCCTAGAATTACTCCCACCTTCCATAGAACGCGTGGAAAGAACCATCGCGTTGTAATCTTCTGGGTCGCATCCTTGAGCATCTTCAAGCCATTGAATGAGTAAATCACTCGGGTCAGAAGGTAATTGATTGAAGACAAGGTGAGACCGTTGATAATCTTTGCGTGTGGTCTCTAAAGAATCAGTCATGTAGAATTCAATTGCGGGTGTAACCTTTTGCTATCGTACCGAGTATAGGTCGGAGAATACTATACTATCATGCGAAATTTAATCATTAGCTATCGGAAGTTGCCCATGGAAGTGCTGGAATCGCTTAATGCAACCTATCCTCATGGATATGACGATTATACGTTTGAGTTCGAAATTCCTGGTCGTCAAATCATTTGCAAAGCCGTGCGCGTAACTGTCCAGGGTGTGAATTACCTGATTAAACTCGAGTCACGCCCAAAACGTACGGATCTGTTGCTCGACGAGGACTGGTGAATTTCTTCATTCCGGACTCAATACATGCCGTTTTCCAGCATGGATAGACCGAGTCCATAGTTGTTCGCCCTGTTTATCCTTTACAGTCATTTTCAAAACACGTTCCTTGCGGGGGCCGCTGAATTCAAGAGTGGCATAATTTCTTACGCCGACCATTGTGCCTTCTACTCTAAGTGTATTGGGCTCCTCTGTATGGTCATAACTCCCGCTTGTTAATGGGCTGACTGTCAGATCGTAAACCCAGTTTCCTTGGGGCAGTTGAAACTTGGTCAGTTCACTGTTATGACGATCGCCTGTCAAAAACACAACCCCCCGAATATCCAATCGATCGAGTTCCTCAAGGAGGTAAGCCCTTTCCTCTGGAAATTGAGCGAAATTTTCATAGATCGCTGCATCACTGAGCATTTGTCCACCTATTGCGACCAGCTTAAACGGTGCACGGCTGTTTCTTAGCCCATTCAGTAACCACTCCATTTGAATGGTCCCAAGCATTTGTCGTTTTTCACCTCCCATTCCATGGTTGACCCGATGAGTTCTGTTGTCCAAGAGGAATACTTGCACATCATTGAGCAGGAACGTTGTTGTGTTCAACTCTGGGGCACCCGGTAATCCCGATTCAGGGTTAGCCCAGAATGCATCAAACGTGCGTTTAGCCCAGTCCTGATGAATCCAAGAACCGTCGCAGTCATTCGGACCAAAATCATGGTCGTCCCAAATGGCGTAATGAACTCCAGAAGAAAGCAGTTTTTGAATTTCTGGAGTTGATCTGGTATGGTTGTATCGATGAATGTATCCGTGAATACTTCCGAGGTCTGCTTCGCGTAAATAAACATTATCACCAAGCCAAAACATGGCGTCTGCAGATTCTTGAGCTAGGGTTTCGAAGATCTCACTCTCTCCTCCGTATGGCTTTCCGGGACGATCAAATTTCGTTTCGTTGATGTAACTGCAACTGCCAGTCGCGATTTTAAACGAAGGAGGATCTTCCCTGTACTGCCAAAGAACCTGGGTATGAAGCTTCAAGGTGTCACTTAAATCATGTCCATTACACGTCAATAAAGAGTTGTAGCTCTGTCCTGGCATCAAATCATGAGCTAAAACATGATAGCAATTGGCAAGACCAGCGGATGTTGGGCGATAGGTTTTGACTTCCGTTGAGTCGTTCCATACTTCTAAAAGGATATCCCGTGCATCCCCATTTCCGGATAATTGAAACCAAAGCGTTCCCTCTCGCATTCCTATGTCACCATAAAAAGGACTAGACGTCAATGCGGGCAAAGGTTGCTGATTTAAGTCACAGCCATAAAGAATGACACACGTCGCTAAGCCTAGAAGGAAATGAAACTTCATTGTATTGTTTTCAGCTAAGTTAGTCCGTCTATAATCGCGCACAAAAAAAGGGACCCCGAAGGGTCCCTCTTTCAAATAAGTCGTGTTCGAATTACTTCGATACAACAATGTTTTGTGCGTCGCTGAAGTTTTCGTGCTTTACAGAAACTGTGTAGTTTCCAGCAGCCAAGTCATGCTTGACTACAATGCGGTTTCCTCCAACAATGTTTTCTTGAGCGATCTCCTGAGAAACAACAGCCTTTCCAGACATGTCAGTTACTTCCAAGATGATGTTCTCACCTCCCAAGTTCAACTCGCGATCGAACTTCACGCTAAACGTGCTTTCGAAAACAGGATTTGGGAAAATGTTCCACGATGTGTCGTTGTCAATGTTTGACAAGCCATGGCTATCACCATTGTTCTGACCGAAGCATGAACCATCGTTGTACGTAGCGTCAACGTTGAAGTTCGCAGCGTTCTGCTCAGTGCAGCCGAAAACTTGCGCATCTGTAGAAGAGAACGTCAAGTCATAAGCGCGCCATGCTGCTCCGTCTGCATCCCAACCTTGAAGGTTCAGAATACCAGTTGCTGTTCCGTCAGTTGTCAATTGCATCAACAAAACACGGTTGCCTGCTTCTGTTGCCGCCTGGACATCAGTAGGAACTACGAACCATGCACCGTCTGTAACAGTTAATTCAGAACCTCCGAGGAAGTTGTTATAATCAACACCTACAGTCCAAAGGTTGTTATTGGTGCTATTAGTAGCCCCGATCGTTACCCAACTGTCATAAGCTAGAGAGCCTTCTAAGGCAACAATTTGGTTGTTCACGTCCAAAGACGAAAAGCTACCATATTGATGTTGATAGAAGTCAGATGTTGTAGCGACGTTGAGTACGTGCTCGCCGTCAGCAAAAACAGCGTGCAACGAATGCTCTGCTGAAGGCAATACTGCGTAAACGCGGTATGTGTTTCCTTCAACTTGGCCGCCGTTGTCTACAGCTTCGACGACCAACTCAACATTGCTGGCACTCGCACCAAAGGCGAGAAAAGAGGCCGCAGCCAGTGTGAAAAGGTTCTTCATTGTAATGAAATAATTAGATGTTTCTGGTCAAGATTTGATGTCTGTTGGAGCTAAGATAATGCTTTTTGTGGTTAACGCCAAACTTTCTTTGTCGAAGTTAATAAAAATTTCATAGACGTATAGTGATATCTCAGCGACGAATCGAATTAACGACAATATATTCAAGTTTCCTAATTCTTCAATACATCGTCAAAGTTCAGTCTCCATCCAGCCTATGTATATTGCAATCTAATTTCGATCTATGAGCTCGACACCTCTTAAACACTTTGTTTTAAATCGTTGGCAAGAACCCGATTCATCCAATGTTCAAATAATTCGGCACGCTATTCATGGCAAACCTATTGCTTCAGTGAGCAATGAAGTGATTGATTTTGAAAGCATATTAACGTATGGAAGGGAAGTCGGGAACATGGAGTTGCGAAGCATGACGTTTCAAGAGCGAGGGCTCATGTTAAAAAAGTTAGCGCTTCACTTGCTCAAGCACAAAGAAACCTTTTACAATGCAAGTTGGGGCACGGGTGCGACCAGGACAGATGCTTGGATCGACATTGAAGGCGGAATCGGGAACTTATTTAGTTACGCCAGTCTGCGGCGACAGTATGGTGACCAACCATTTGCAGTTGACGGTGATTACATCCCATTGGGAAAAGAGGGCTCATTTGGTGCGCACCACATCCTTACGCCAAAAGAAGGGGTTGCGATACATATAAATGCATACAATTTTCCTGTTTGGGGAATGCTCGAAAAAGTAGCCGTGAATTGGCTGGCTGGCATGCCGGCTGTAGTCAAGCCAGCATCCTCAACTGCCTTCTTGACTTCAGTGGTTGTGCAAGAGATCATCAACTCTAAGATCATCCCAGAAGGTGCCATCCAACTTATCTGCGGGCCTGCTCGTTCATTGCTGGATCACGTCGACGAGCGAGATGTAGTGACATTTACAGGATCAGCAGAAACCGGTATGAAGCTAAAATCACATGCGCGTCTCCTCTCCCACTCTGTGCCATTTAACATGGAGGCCGATTCATTGAACGCTGCAATTTTAGGTGAGTCCGTCCAAAAAGGTGACGCAGAGTTTGACTTGTTCATTCGGGAAGTTCGGAAAGAAATGACCACAAAAGCAGGACAAAAGTGCACTGCTGTGCGAAGAATTTTTGTCCCCAAACATTTAATAGATCCTGTTCAAGAGGCGCTCGTATCTTCACTTTCCAAGTCTGTTATGGGAGATCCTCAGGTAGATGGGGTTCGCATGGGATCATTGGTAAATGCAGCGCAAAAAATGGAGGTCGTTTCCAAAGTTTCAGAATTAATGACGGAAGCTGAGTGCGTCTACCGCGATCAGGAAACACCAAAAGGAAGCGACATTGTAGAAGACGCTTTCTTGGGTCCTGTTCTGCTTCGGAATGATTCCCCCGCTGATTCAACGAAATGTCATAGCACAGAGGCATTCGGCCCGGTGGCAACCCTCATGCCATATGATGGCATGGAAGAAGCCATTTCCCTGGCGAACTTGGGCAAAGGCTCTTTGTGTTGCTCCTTGGTAAGCCATAACCCCGCAGAAGCTATGCGCTTTGTTCATGGAGCCGCATCGATGCATGGCCGAATACTGGTGCTCGACCGGGATTGCGCCTCAGAATCGACAGGGCATGGCTCTCCATTGCCTCTGCTGACCCATGGAGGACCAGGAAGAGCTGGAGGTGGTGAAGAAATGGGTGGCAAACGCGGAGTCAATCATTACATGCAACGAACGGCTGTGCAAGGCTCGCCCACTATGCTCGCCTCCATTACGCAATCTTATCATCCTGGTGGCAAACGAGTTGAAGCCAATCCTCATTTATTTCAGCAGCATTTCGAAGATTTGACGATTGGACATACGGTAACCACAGCCAAACACACCATTACAGAGACTGACATTGTCAATTTCGCCAATGTCAGTGGCGATCATTTCTATGCCCATGTCGATGAAACCAGTTTGGACGGAACCATCTTTGAGCGACGCGTCGCCCATGGGTATTATCTTTTAAGTAAAGCAGCCGGATTGTTTGTGGACCCAAAAAAAGGGCCGGTTTTGTTGAATTACGGTGTGGAACAAGCACGATTTACGAAGCCAGTTTATCCAGGAACTACGGTGGGGGTGCGTTTAACAGTGAAGGATAAGATTGAGCAAGAAAAAAAGGATGAGAACGACATTCGAAAAGGCATTGTGAAATTTCACGTCGACATGTATGATAATGAAGGAGAAAGCGTAGCAATCGCAACGATTTTGACAATGGTAAAATTCAGGAATCAATCAGCATGATCCCATGTCTCAGAATTGTGGTTCTGCTGGCTTACTGCCACTGCAGCCTCATTTTTATCGCACAACGTCCAGAGGTTCCTGCTTTGGATTTTCTCACGGGTGATCAAATCCAGCGAGACTTAGATTCACTGGAGGCCTGGATACTAGAAATACATCCCTCCCCTTTCATTCATTGCTCGTCCCTGGATTTTGAGTTAGCCTGCAAAGACTCAAAAGAGATATTCAAAGGTGGAGGCTCCTTGTTTGCCGAAGCACAAATGGTAGCTCGAATTTGCAACACGCTCAAGGATAGCCACACCGGGCTAAGCTTGCGTTCCTTTTCAAATCAATTGGGTGAAACCTATGGGCACTTGCCACTGGAAGTAAAAACAGTCAGCAACCAATTGCGGATTTCAAAAGTTTACAGCGACTCAAACGTGATGGGTCAAGAAGTAGCATCCGTGAATGGAGTTCCCGCTCGTTCCATTCTCGGAAGTTCGCTCCCCTTGGTCTCCCAAGAGGGTGATGCCAAAGTTGCGCGGCTTCGGGTTGCAGAAAAATTATGGAATGATATCGCGCCATTTGTAATCGGCTCGAAAGCAGGAGACATCGCAACGGTCGAATTGGAGAGTGGACAAATCATGGAATTGGTCGTTCAAACGAATCAGGCCATGAGTGACCTTCAAAATGAAGCGAAACATGCCATTCGCTGTTCCAATTTGACCTCTGAAAAAAATAAGTCACTCTTCCTTCACCTCGAGTTAGGACATTTTCATCCCCAAAACCAACGTCTTTTTCGACGGGAGCTGAAACAATGCTTCAAGTCATTGCAAGCCTTATCAACGAAGGAGCAAGCATTTAAGGGCCTCATTTTAGATTTGCGTGGCAACTCAGGCGGACACATCTCAATCATGGCGGAATTGCTGCCTTACATCGCTTCAGAATCTGTTCGTATTCCCTACGGTGTACAAATTAAACCCAGCAAGGTTGCCAAGAACCAATTGCTCAAACGACGAAAGGGGTGGTTCATTCCAAGGGATGCATATGAAAAAAACTTACAGGTCTTAAATCAGCAATTGGCTGAGCTACCGACGGATACCATTGCGTTTGTGCCATTTGCCGTGCCAATTCGAGCCGACCGAAGGCTGAACTACGAAGGTCCGATTGCTCTGATCATGGACGGATTATCTGCTTCGGCTTCTGTCTCTATTGCATCTTGGTTTGTGCGCTCTGGAAGAGGAATGACTTTTGGAGAACCGCCGATGGGCAGCATCAGCGGTACTTTTGGGAACCCCGTCCAAATGACTTTACCAGAGTCGGGGTTGCGAGTAAATATCGCGTCTGCTCGATATTTCACACAAAACCCTGTAAAATGGGAATCCGCCCCTCTGCTACCCGACTTCCCCGTGAGCCCTGACGCGAACCAAGTTCTGAGCAAAATTGATGCACAACGTGATCGTGCAATGGAATGGCTCATCGAACTCGATTAACTGCAAATCATGAAACGTTTAGCCTCCATCCTCTTGACTGCATGTTGCTTTCTTTTGCTAATAAGTTGTGATCCAGCTAACGAAAAGAAGCATTCACTGGTTAATCCATTCATCGGGACAGGTGGACATGGACATACATACCCCGGCGCTACTGTTCCATTTGGCATGGTTCAACTCAGCCCAGACACCCGGCTCACCGGCTGGGATGGCTGCGGCGGCTACCATTTTTCAGATACGCTCATCTACGGATTTAGTCACACTCACCTGCAGGGAACGGGTGTTTCAGATTATGGAGACATTCTATTTGCTCCTTGCACTCAATTCAATTCGAAGGCCAATAATTGGAGCGAACGTTATGCGAGTCGGTTTGATCACGACCATGAAGAAGCTCATGCGGGATATTACCAAGTCTATTTGAAAGACCAAAACATCCAGGTTGAATTGACCGCTACAGAGCGCTTAGGAATACACCGATATTCTCTGGATAAAGCAGATACGCTGACGTTGATGGTGGACATGGATCATCGTGATGCATTGACGAATTACAGCATCTACCCCCTCAACGACACGATGTTGGTGGGACACCGTATATCAGACAATTGGGCCAAGGAGCAACATGTCTACTTCGTTGCCAAGTTTGATCGACCATTTGAGTGGAGAGACCAAATGAGCGAGCTAACCTTTACTGGTCTGAACGAAGAGGGACAGCAATTGCAAGACTTGGAATATGTGCCCGTTTTTGCGTGTGATTTTGGCGTAATCCAAGAACTCAATGTTGAAGTTGCTTTAAGTTTCGTAAGCATCGATGGTGCGCTGGCTAATTTGAGGGCAGAAGCCATACTGCCTGATTTTGAGTCCTATCAATTGGCGGCGGAGAAGAGATGGGATGATCAACTCAGCAGGCTAGACGCAAAGGGCGGAACATCCCAAGAGCTCGAAGTTTTCTATTCGGCTCTTTATCATTGTTTCACAACCCCCAATTTGGCCAATGATGTTACTGGAGAATACAGGGGGACAGATTTGGATGTTCATCAACTTGCACCAGATGAAGGAGAGCATTACACCGTTTTTTCCCTTTGGGATACCTTCAGAGCCCTCCACCCCTTGCTCAATTGGATAGAACCGATTCGATCGCGGGATTTTGTGCGTACGATGCTACGCATGTATGAGCAAGGAGGGCAACTTCCAGTTTGGGAATTGGCGTCAAACTACACAGGATGCATGATTGGATACCATAGTGTTCCGGTCATCGCAGACGCTGCATCATGGGGTATTGATTCTTTTGATCATCAGAAGGCATTGCAAGCCATGCTTCAAGCTGCAGATAGCGCCCACTTGGGACTGCCCTCCTTTGCGGAATTGGGCTACATTCCTTTAGATGATGAGCACGAATCTGTTTCCAAAACCTTGGAATACGCCTTTGACGATGCTTGTATATCCCGTTTCGCTGATCGAATCGCAAAAGACTCCATAAATGAAGGGAATTCAGCTTACTATGATTCCGTCGCCCGTCGATTTGGTTTAAGAGCGCTGAATTACCGCAACTTATTCAATGAGGCATCAGGATTTTTTCAACCAAAACGCTCAGCGGCTTGGCTCGAGAATTTTGAGCCCCGTGAAGTGAACTTTAACTACACAGAAGCCAATGGCTGGCAGTACAATTTTTTTGTACCCCATGACATCCAAGGTCACATCAAACTGATGGGAGGCGCAGATGCCTACCGATCCAAGTTATGGGAGATGTTCGAGACGACCAGTGAAACGACCGGTCGAAACCAAGCAGATATCACAGGGTTGATCGGCCAGTACGCCCATGGGAATGAACCCAGCCATCATATGGCGTACCTCTTCCCTTTCGTTGGGCGACACCACAAAACAGCTGAATTGGTTTCTCAAATCCGAAGCGAGCTATACTCGAATGAGCCGGATGGCCTTTCTGGCAACGAAGATTGCGGGCAAATGAGTGCATGGTACGTTTGGAGTGCATTAGGCATGTACCCTGTTTGTCCAGGGGAAAGTGATTTGGTGATCGGAACTCCCCTCTTTGATGAAGTCACTGTCCAACCAAATGACGCTCAATTAGACGGGACGAAAAGGCCTCAATTGATTGTGCGCCGAATAGGTCAAGGAAAGTATGTGGAAAACGTTCAATTCAGCGGCATACAAGATGAATCAGTTGCTCTGCATACACCGGTTTTGATCAAATCAGATCTGCGAAACGGTGGCTTAATAGAATTTCACTGCCAGTCTGAACCAAGCGAGTTCGGAGCTCAGCTTGTCAATTGGCCCAATTATGAATGGGATGATGATGAGTTTGTGCCTGTTCCCGTCATGGAGGTTCCACGAACGTTTTCGGATTCGTGTGAAATTCGCCTGAGTTTACCGTCGGCCACTCCAACTATGCAATTGCAATACCAAATAACCGGGGTAGAGCAAGATTGGGCCGAGGATGCTTGGGTAACCTACATTGATCCAATTCAGATGAAGCAGGAGGCCATGATTCATGCGCGTACGTTGCACGACAGCGGATCGTCTTCAAGTTCGGTACAGCACCGACTAACACAAGTAAATCACGGCTATGTCATTCGGTCCATAACTTCCTTTGATCCACAATATGCTGCAGGAGGCGAACAGGCGCTGCTCGATGGCATAACTGGGGGCGACCAATTCCAGACTGGTGATTGGCAAGGATACTGGGGCAGTGATATTGTGATGGACATCGACTTAGGGCAGATACAAGACGTTTCAAAAGTATCTGTGGGAGCTTTGCGCGATATTCGGCCGTGGATATTTTATCCCCGAGGAGTTTCGGTGGAGGGAAGCTCGGACGGCGTCGCGTGGTCACCGTTTGGGGAAAGTTCGATAAAACCGAGCAATGAGAACGATACGCCGGAACGCCATTGGTTCGATGTAGAAGGTAAAATGCGCACTCAATGGCTTCGAGTAAAGATTGAGAATTCTGGTCCACTACCTGAAGGTCACTTGGGCCAAGGCAATCCCAGCTGGGTCTTCCTCGATGAAGTTCAAATTGTAGCCTCTCCTGTCCGATGATAGATGCTCTGATGAACGACGGCTTAGCTCAAACGACATGGCACCCATTGAACGTTCGGGTGGTCAGAGCTGAGGGGTCTTTTTTGCACCTTGAAGATGGTCGGAAGGTTCTGGACTTCATCTCAGGCGTTGGAGTGAGTTCTTTTGGACATGGTCACCCTGAGATTTTACGAGCGATTCATGCCCAGGTAGATCAGCATCTTCATGTCATGGTCTACGGTGAATTTCGACAAGTGGCTCAGGATGTTGCCGCTCGAAACCTTCTTTCTCTCCTGCCTGATTCCCTGGACTCTGTGTACTTTTTAAATTCAGGGGCTGAAGCTATAGACGCGGCAATGAAACTTGCTCGTAGAACCACGCGAAGGAGCACCATTGTTGGTTTTTCTGGCGGATACCATGGGAACACGTTCGGCGCTATGAGTATCAGTTCCAATGTAGAAAGGAAGATGGCATTTCAACCTTTGGTGGGGGATGTGAAAATTTTGGAATGGAATGACCCGAATTCAGTCACGGAAATTGATCAGACGGTTGCGGCTGTAATCCTTGAAACCATTCAAGGGGATGCAGGTATCCGAATTCCGGATCCTGATTGGATTCAGAGCTTACGAAGGCAGTGCACCGAAATGGATGTGATGTTCATTTTGGATGAGATTCAATGTGGAATGGGCCGCACAGGAAAGGCGTTCGCTTTTGAGCACTTCGACGTGATTCCAGATGCTCTCTGCCTGGGAAAAGCGCTCGGAGGTGGCCTCCCTATGGGCGCTTTGGTGTCCTCCAAGGAGGCCATGGCAAATTTCGCTAACGCCCCGTCATTGGGACATATCACGACTTTTGGCGGACATCCAGTTCCTTGTGCTGCATCATCCGTCGCGACATCTTTGCTGTCGCGGGTTAATTGGAACCGAATTGAATGGATCAGCCAATCCATCGAAACTTGCCTCATTGAATTGGAAATGGTCCAAACCGTTCGGCGCATAGGACTTTACATAGCGGTAGAGCTCGAATCTTCTTCGCAGGTGCAAGCAGTTATAGAATCAGCACTCGAAGAGGGCGTAATGATCTTCTTTTTCTTGAGTACACCCAATGCCTTTAGAATTGCACCGCCTTTGACAATCAGCGATGATGAATTGGATTATGCGTTGGTGGCACTTCGACGTGCGATTGAAAACGTACATTCATAAATCATCCAAGGTGTTTTGCATGAAGGCCACCATACCTTGAATGCTTCTTTTCGCTTCAGGCAATAAGTCAGGGAACAAATGCCACCCGTGAAGGGCGTGAGGTTCTGTCCTGCCAACAAAACGCTCGGGCTTATCCGCAAAAGCCTTGCGAACCCCTTCGTAATCTGGCCAGAGGTATTCGAGTTCAGATGCCTCCGCATACGTTAGAGGCATGCCAGAAAGATCCCGACCAAGCGGATTACAGCGATGATGCGTAGGAGGCGTTTCCTGCAAATAATGTGTTGCATACTCAATCATGTCAAGCCTTTCAAAAGGGCTTTGCTCGATGTATCCTCTCCGATTGCTCTGAGAATTAGGATTGAGATCTAGCCAGGGCGACAACAACATGAGACCTTTTGGAGCAGGCAGTCCCATTTCCGCGGCATCCAAACACGCGGTCATTGCCAAGTTACCCCCCGCAGAATCGCCTAAAACCCAAAAATCTTGAGAAGAAAGCGCGATGCTTCTATAGGCATCCATGACATCTTCGAGGGGTTTGGGAAAAGCGTGTTCTGGTGCTAAGCGATACTCGGGCATCCACACTTCACAATCCATCGCTACGACCAAAGCTGAAGCCAGCGCTCGATGAGTGCGAGCTGAACCAAAGGCAAACCCTCCACCATGAATCAGAAGAATACTGTTGTTTTTGTTGTTCGTTCGTACATGTTTAGGGTAAAGACGCGCCGCAGGAACATTTCCTAATTGCGTGGATTCAAATCCAACACTCATGTGCCCTGGATACAAACGGGCAAATCCGTCGAGTGTCCTGCGGATTTGGTCAGGCGTCATGCCTATGACATCCCGCCTCAAAATGCGACCCATTTGATGAGTCGCACTCAAAAAGCGGGCTGGGAAATTCCAATTGCTGTTATGTAATGGATTCATCGTTGACTACAAGCTAACGGATGGATTGATACACAGGATATCGGTTCACGGACCCTTCAAAGTGCTTAGACGCCCTGTACAACCAGTTCAATTGAGCCTTTGCGTCGTTCCGTAACACCGAATCTCGAAGAAGGACTGAATCAAATTCACTCTGCAAAGAAGGTGAGTTATTCAGCATTTCAGCGGCGGTTTCTTCGAAGACATACGCACTGAAGTGTTCTTTTTGTTGCATCGCACTGTCAAAAAAATTCCAGACAAAAAATGAGTCATGCGCACGGGGATCAAGAACTTCCATAATGTAACGAACATTCGATTGATCCATTGGAACGATGCAGTCGCCGGCATAGACCTGAATCGGTTCGGTTGTTTGACGTATTGAATCCAATGAATTGACGTGATGACCTTCATAGGGTCGACTCGTAGAGCGAAAACCTTCGATGTAAGAGACGTTTAAAAAGAGCGTGGTATCCTGCTCAAAACGCGTCAGTTGAACACGGTTTCTTTCCAACCGCTCAATGACTTCCCGCCAAGCTTGAGGGATTACGAAGTATTCAGGTATTTCCGCCACTTCCGTGATGCGGTAGTCGTTGTAGAAGGGTATCGTTTTTGTCCACTGTTCGGTTCGATCGTATTTAAGGCGTATTTCTCCGGTGACTTGACTTACTTCCTTTCGAGCTTTGAACCCTGTAAATTCAATGGGGAAAGAGTGACTCTCTCGCAGCTCCCAATGAACAGGTAATTTTAAAGCACTTTGGCATCGAATGGATTCCTGTGTCTTAATGGAGTGCAAGTCCTCCGAGCGTTCCAACATGAATTCTGAGACGGAATCGATGAAATCCAATGTTGCTTGCACACGTTGTGAAAATGGCTTGAGCATATGTGCTTCAGCTGTGAAACCAATGCATCCAAATAACGCAGCGTAGCCGGTGCTGTAGCGAGGCGTTTCTAAGAAGCCGATTAATCCCTCGTCCGGCGTCTCGCCCTTCGAATAAACGTATGGGCACATCGGTTGATTCCTTTGTTCCATTGATTCAAAGAGAAAAGGCTCAAATTCATCCCGAATAAATGAGCCAAGAACGGGTCCCGCCTTATCGGGTTGAGTTGATATGAGCGTCATTGCATAGGGATAGTCGGCTCCATTGGTTGTGTGCGTATCAATAAAAACATTCGGTTGAAACACATGAAATATTGCCGAAAAAGCGGCTGAATTTCGGCTATCCATTTTGATGAAATCCCGGTTCAGATCAAGGTTTCTGGCATTGCCTCTAAACCCATACTCTTCTGGCCCGTTCTGATTGGTCCTTGTACAGCAGTTGCGGTTCATCGCACCGCCAACGTTGTAAATCGGAATCACAGCGATGTCCATCACGGACAAAACGGACGCTAGGGCCTCATTGTCCTCAAGTAAGGCCCGCAACCAAGCAATTGAAGCATCGACCCCGCAAGGTTCACCCGGATGGATGGCATTGTTTATGAGCAAACCCAAACGTCCATTTTCATTTGACCTCAATGTTGACAGTTGCCCCATCGTCACCTTGCCATTGATCTCCTGGCTGACCACAAATGCATGCAATGGCCTCCCGACATCACTTGTCCCAATTTGAACCATTTCTGCATGTGCGTTGCTGCTGGACAACCGTTGGAAAGCTGAAATCGTTTCTTCCCACGTTGGCGTTCGATCATCGAATGGCAGCACATCAGGGTCTGAGGAAGAAAGCGACTGCCCCCAAGCTAGATGCGACAATGCCGAAATCAAAAAAACAGACTGAATGCTTAAGCGGACGATTTGGAGGTACCTGAAATGCATGGACACTTTTTTATTCTTTGCAAAAGTCGGAACTTTACCTCGATGATACGGTTTACTCCTCCTTCGGATACGATACCCGAGCCAGGCAAGGTACTTTTGGCTGAGCCATTCATGGCTGATGCGCACTTTGGTCGAAAAGCGATTCTTCTCTGTGAACACAATGAGGAAGGTTCATTTGGATTCGTTCTGAATAATTTCATCGAAGTCGGCCTCAATGAATTGATCGATGACTTGCCTGCATTTGAGTCGAAGCTCAGCCTCGGGGGGCCTGTCAAAAAGTCCAATCTTTTTTATTTGCATACCATTGAGGGTGGGCCAGATTCCATTGAGATTAAATCAGGCCTGCACATGGGTGGAGATTTCGAATGGGTGAAAGAAGCATTGCGCGACGGACGAGCCAACAGCAAAAACCTGCGCTTTTTTATCGGGTATTCAGGTTGGACACCCGGACAATTGCTGGAAGAAGTCCAGAGCCATTCATGGTTCATTACGGATGCGTCTGTTGAAACCATCATGAAGACAGGATACGATGAAGAGCTGTTTTGGCGTGAACTCATCGGAGCGATGGGCAGCGGATTTGATCACATTGCAAACGCACCAGCGGATCCCTCGTTGAATTAGATGGTGTTAATCCATGGTTGATATCCGAACGCGATAACCGCTGTGTCGCCGGACATTAAATACGGATCCGTTGTCAAATATTAAGTACTGCCCCTTAATCCCAGAAAGCATGCCCGAAATTGTCGCTTGCTTGTCCAGCGTGACGGATTTAATTTTTTCTGGATATAGAATTACGGGGTAATCAAAGACCTCTTCCTTCGATTCATCGAGAAAAAACGGTTCGTATCGTTCTCCCAGATGGTCAAAACAAACTTCTCGCCAATCCAATAAATCATCCATGTCAACCCGCACGTCAGTTAACATTTTGCGATAATTGGTCCGATCTCCAATCACGTCTTTCAAAGCGACTTCCATCTCACCTGCAAGTTGTCTGTATGGCACCTCTGCAATAGCAATTGCTCCAACTGCTCCTTGATCGTGCCAACGAAATGGGCGATTGGTGCTTCGCGTAACACCAACTTTGAAGTTGCCTGTTTGACTGATGTAAACCAAATGGGGTTGGTTGTGGTGCTTCTGCTCCCATGCATGATCCCGCAACGCCACTCCTTCATGAATCCGACTTAATTCCGGTCTTAAGACACTTGGTACAGAGGAAGGGTCGTCGATCCAAGCGTTATAAGACAATCCTTCACCGAAGGTTTTGTTGATTCTCTTACCCGTCGCACGACAGTGAATTTCATGCTGAAATTCAATCACGGTGTTTCGACCGACTAAGTCATTTAAATCCACAGCATCCAAAGGTTCCACAATATCCGCACCCGAGAGTTGATACTGTACTTTGCCCGCGGAGTTCGCTTTCAACTCCGTATTCATTTTCCTTAAATTTCCAATCCATTGCATGGTGTAAATCTAATTGCATCAAAATTGAAACTGAATTCTGGAAGAAAATCATTAAATTGCAACAACGATTAAACACACGATATGAAGCATTTTTTACTTTTTGTAGCTCTTGGTTTAAGTTCTTTGGCCTTTTCCCAGCTTTATGATGAGGGATTTGAAGATTTTAGCGCTGGAGACTACGTTTCAGATAGCCCGGTATGGGTGACATGGACCAACGGTCAAGAAGGAACGACTGGTGACGCACAAATCTCAGATGAGCAAGCACATACCGGCTCAAATTCCGTGCACATATACGCTGCTAGTGCCGCTGGAGGTCCTATGGACGTCGTTTTGCTCGGCGGTTTAGATGAAGGTGCTTACGACGTCTCCATGTGGATGTACATTCCAGATGGCTCTTCAGCATACTACAACGTGCAAGAAGATCAATCTCCAGGCGTAGGCTGGGCATTTGAGGCCACCTTCGCCTTCACAGGTGACATGCAAGTCGTCATGGACGGCGCGACAGTAGCAACGGGTTCATTCCCACTCGACACCTGGTTTCAGGTGAACCATATGGTGGATATGGACAATGACGTCGTTACGATGTCAATCGATGGCGCGGAAGCTGGAACGTGGACGTTTGACTCTCCCTTCGGAGGGGTTAACTTCTACGGAATGGGAGATGGCACGACGGTCGGAAACTATTTTGTGGACGACATTTTAATCGCTGCTCCGACCGAGATCACAGAAGTAGCTAGCACCATTGATTTCTCTTTTGGTCCGAATCCAGCTTCTGGATTCATCAACCTTCAAGGTCAACCTGATAAAGCAATGATTCGAATTCATGCTTTGAATGGACAATTGGTTCACGAACAGCAGGTCAATAACATGAACCGAGGTGAAAGCATTGAATTGAACTTGGATAACGGTATTTACTTTTTAGAAGTGAATGCCGACGGCAAGCGTTCAACGCAACGACTTGTAGTGAGCCAATAACCCCCTTCCCTACTCGACTTCAAAAGAGACTCGCTTCGGCGGGTCTTTTTTTTGCTCCAAACTACTCGGTACGGTTATTGCCATAATTGTGTTAAAACATGATTTTATGGTGTGTCACACAGGTGGTGTGAAGTTTAATTTAGCTCCGTGCTAAAAGATGGAAAACAGACATAAACAAAGTTTAGAATGAAGGGTACCATAGAACTCATCGCTTTAATGGCATTAGGAAGTGTCACTCCGTTGAACTCAACACGAGCCCAATCCGACGCCTCCGAGAAAGAAATTGTTGATTACTCGATTGATGTTACCGTCGAAGGGCTCAACAACGATACAGTTTACCTCGCCCATTATTACGGAAACAAACTGTATTACTCTGATACCACCGTTACGGATGGGCTTGGAAACTTGAGCTTCTCAGGTCGGCCTTATGAGCGATGCGGCAAACATGCCATCGTCATTCCGGGGCCCAAATACTTTGAGTTTATGGCGGTAACAGAGGACGTGAAAATTCGAACGAAGGCATCCGATCCCTCCCGGTTCGTTGAAGTTCTCGAAAGCGAAGAAAACCGCATTTTTTATGACTTTCTAGGATTCATTCAAGATCGACGCAAGCTGGCCATACCACATGAAAGTGTACTCGGTGACTCAACAGCTACGAAAGAAGCATTGGATGCAGCGAGACAAGTGCTTACATCCCTTGGCGAGCAAGTAGGATTGGAACAAAAGCGGATTTTAAAGGAGTATCCAGAATATCTTTTCGCGAAGTATCTCAACATGGTCATCGAGCCGGAAATACCCGAGGTTCCAGGAAACATCGTGAACGAACAAGACTTGCAGTATCGATGGTACAGGAACCATTATTGGGATCGAGTGGATTTTAGCGATCCGCGTCTTGTACACGACGGTAGCTTTCATCAAATCCTTGACACCTATTGGACACGCGTTCTTCCTCAAATGCCAGATTCCATGGTCATCGAAGCCGAACGCTTAATTTCTAAAGTTGAAGGGAATGATGAAATGTTCAAATACATCACGCACTACATCACGTTTAACTCGGAGTCTTCACAGGTGATGTGCATGGACAAGGTTTTTGTCCATATGATTGACACTTACTACAGCACGGGCAAAGCCGTATGGATGGACGATGCAAAGATTCAAAAAGTGGTGGACCGAGCCAATGAGTTACGAGACAGCCAATGCGGCAACGTCATACCCAACATCATTCTTCCTGGACTGGATCAGAAGACCTGGGTTTCACTGCACGATGTTGAAGCGAAATACACTGCGGTGCTAATCTGGGAAAGCACCTGCGGTCATTGCAAGAAAGAAATGCCCATTTACAAGGAGCTCTATGAAGAATGGGCTCCAAAAGGGCTGGAAATTTTTGCAATAGGCAACGATTTCGAACCTGAACCTTGGCAAAAATTCGTGAATGAAAAAGGCTATACGGACTGGATAAACGTCAGTGACAATCCCTTAATCAATGCTCAAGACAGTGCCTCTGTGCTCATCTACTCTGGAATAACAACTTTGAAGAGCCTCAATTTCCGAACCACTTTTGATGTTTTTGCGACACCTAAGGTGTTCTTACTGGATAAGAATAAGAAGATTGTTGCCAAACAAATTGGCGCCGAACAAATGGGTGAAATCTTAGGAAGGTTAGAGGATATGGATAAGAGAGGAATCCCCTATTGATGTTCCTGGTGCTTCCTCCAATTGACTCCATAAAAAAAGGCCCGCAGAGCGGGCCTTTTCTTTGGTTAAGTTTTTCGTTTAGAGCTCATTACTCTGGGCAAGGCAATCCGAATGAACTCAACAAGATGAGCAAGTCTGATGTCCCTACAATGTTATCGAGGTTTAAGTCACCTAAGCATGCAGGCGAGTAATCACAAGTGCCGTCATCATTGATAGCAGAAGGATCATAGCTTGTTGCATTTGCATTCGTGCAACCGGCAGGATGAGAAGAATCAGCAATCAACAATTGTCCGGCTTGACTGGTGTTCGCACAAACATCTGTCACGGTGTAGACACGTGTCACGCTGTAACGTCCATCAGCCAATCGGCCAGCATAATCTGTATAGGAGGTTGTGTCCACCCCGGTATCATCACTGCTTGTCCCAGCAAAATCCGTTGAAGACCAATCGGCTACGGCGACAGCTGTTTCAACCACACCAGAGAGGCTCAAATGCGGCTCGTTGAATTCACCTACACAACCGGCAGGCTCATCAAAATCGCATATGCCGTCATCGTCACTGTCCGTGCAGATTGTTTGATCACAATCATCCCATCCCTCAGGAATGTAGGTGCACGTTACGTTGTTACTCAGGGTGGCATTTGCATCGTAGTTACAAGCTGTTGAAATTGTGCAACCAGCGCAAGATGTGAACTCACATGTTCCATCATTTTCTGTCGCTGATTCATTGTAGTTACAAGCGCTTGCTATATCGCAGCCAAAGACTTCGATTTCATCGCAAACCCCGTCTTCATCTTCGTCTGTCAAACAATCTCCGTTGCAGTCGAGATAATCCTCGGTTGGATAAGTGCAAGAAGCATCGGAATCTGTTGCTGATGAATTATAATTACAGGCATCCACATCAGTACACCCTACAACTTCGTCTTCATCGCATGTGCCATCTTCATCGGTGTCGCTCAAGCAAACGCCATCACAGTCAAAGTGAGCGGCTCCATACAAATCGATAGGATAAACGCACTGAGAAGGAACACTTGTTGTGGCGTCTTCATCATAATTACATGCCGCATTATTCATGCATCCTTCACACGATGTGAAGTCACATCCAGCGTTATCAGTGGCAGTATCGTCATAGTTGCAAGCAATTGCATTCATGCAGCCGGTGATCTCATCATCGTCACAAACTCCATCTTCATCCGCGTCGTTTAAGCAATTACCGGAGCAATCAAGGCCAATTGCTGGGAAAGTACAAGAATCATTGTCTTCGTCTGTTGTAGCTGAATTGTAGTTGCATGCAGACTCAATGTCGCATCCTACAACTTCATCTTCATCGCATACACCATCTTCATCCGCATCATTGATGCAGTTGCCTGAGCAGTCCTCACCGGTTTCAGGGAAAGTGCAAAGCGCCGGTGCATTTTGCGTCACAGAAGCATCATAATTGCAAGCTTCTTCATTCAGGCATCCTACACAGGATGAGTATTCACAGCCCGTGTTGTCGGTTGCAGTGCTATCGTAGTTACAGGAATTGGTGTCCATACAACCTTCGACTTCTAAATCATCGCATATACCATCACTGTCGGTGTCCGTGAGACATTCCCCACTGCAATCGTAAAAGACAGCCGGAAACGTGCAAGCCCCCGCTTCAGTTGCGGTATTATCATAGTTGCAGGCCGTATTGTCTTGGCATCCTGTAATTTCAAATTCATCACAGACACCATCCTCATCTGCGTCATTTATGCAATCGCCTGAGCAATCATAACCGCTTTCAGCAAATGTACACGAAGCTGGCAGGTTGATGGTCCACGTTACATCATAGTTGCATGCAGTAGTGATCAAGCAGCCTGCGCATGAAGTAAATTCGCATGATCCGTCATCAGTACCAGCATTAGAAGCATAGTTACAAGCGCTGTTGTCCATGCATCCGGAATACTCACATGAACCGTCATCTTCTGTGACAGACACTCCACCGTAGTTATCTGCCTCACTATCGGTACAACCGAAGCAGTCGTATAAACAAGTTGATGGTGAGTCAACTGTATATGATTCATCGTAGTTACAAGCATTTACATTCATACATCCAACACAGGAGTCAAGATCACACTCTCCTGTTTCTCCAAAGTTACATGCCCATGGCAGTGTGCAAGTAGTCAACATTCCGAATGGAACGGGGTTGCTAGGAGCATCTCCAGAGCACGGGTTACCGCAGGCCGTGTTGTCAGCAGTTTCATATGGGCCATAGTTGCAACCCCAAGAGTCAATGCAGTTACCTTCCGAATCAAAAGTCAAGCAGTAATTACATCCCGAGCCTGTTAAGGTGCCTGCGCAATCCGATTCATTGTGCACATTTGCAGCAGGATCATAGTTGGAATCATTTTGTGTAGTGCAACCCGATACTTCAAGGTTATCACAAATTCCATTGTCGTTCGCATCTCCTGAGACAACTTCGCCACTGTTGTCACCAGCGCATGTATCACATGACCCTGGAATGTTGCATGTTCCAGCGTCTGTTGCACTTGGATTGAAGTTACAACCATTGGAGTTCATGCATCCAACAACTTCTTCTTCGTCACAAGTTCCGTCGCTATCAGCATCATTCAAGCAATCTCCGTTGCAATCAACAATAGAAGATGCAGGGAAAGTGCAACTTGCGTCATCCGTATTCGCCGTTTCATCATAATTGCAGGCACCCTCGTCCGTGCAACCATTGACGATCGCCACGCATGATGAATCATCCACATTGGCAGAAGCGTTATAGTTGAAAGCTGTTTCGTCTGTGCAACCATTGACAATGGTCGCGCCCACGCATTCGCAATTCGAATTCAGCGTATCATTCACTGTACCGCTGTCGGAGTCATTACAAGAATCACCCGGGTACTCGCAATCAGTTGCATCTGGGATGGTGTATGAAGCATTAAACGTGCATGAATTCAATCCTGTGTTCGAATTCAAATCAACCATGCAGCCCTTGCATGATTCCCACTCACAGGCAGAATTCACAGCAGATCCGTCCCAATTACAAGGTTCGTAAGAGTTTTGGAGATCTGTTCTTAGGCAGAGATCTCCTGAAGTAGTCACAGAGCCTGCAGGCTCTGAGCCAGCGCAAAATGAGCCTGCCAAGGATTCTCCAATTCCGTCGCCATCTGTATCTGTATAATATGCTGCCTCGAAAGTGCATGAGAGGTTGCTGCTATCGTCAAAGTTGCAAGCAGTCGTATCGGTGCACAAATCGGTCGTATCGCACTCGCCATCGTTGTCCGTGTCGCCATCGACAACAGTTCCTGTGCCATCTGAATCACCTGAACAATAATCACACGATTCCGTAGCAAAGAGACACAATAAAGAGTTGTGAACGAGTCCAGCACCGTCATTGTAGTTGCATGCATTCTCATTTTTACAAGCTCCACAAGTCGTGTATTCACATGAGCCATCATCTGTGTTCGCTTCTGAGCCACTGAAATTGCAAGCGCCTTCGTCCGTGCAACCTTCAACAATTGCAACACAACTTCCACTCACATTAATGTAGCCTGCAAGACAATCGCCATTGCAATCAGCATTCGATGCGGCGAAGGTGCACAACGAATTGTCCGCATCTGTTGTTTCAGTGGAGTCATAATTACAGGCTGTTTCGTCCTTACATCCTACAATTTCCTCTTCGTCACACACACCATCCTCGTCCGTGTCAGCATTACAGTTTCCTTCACAATCAACGTATTCTACTCCATAAATATCAAGAGGATATTGGCACGTCTGTGCGTCCGGAATCGTAGCCTCAGGATTGTAATTGCATGCGTCAGAAACGGTACATCCAGAGCAACTCGTGTACTCACAACCGCTGTTAGTCGTAGCGGTACAGTCGAAGTTACAAGCCGCAGACAATTGACATCCGACGGATTCGTTGTCATCATAGACACCATTCCCATTGGAATCAGCTACAGCGCCCCCTGCATCCGTTAATTCAGATTGAACGTATACCGTGATCTCATTCCACATTCGGCGATTACCACAGTTGTTCAACACTTCGATTGCGAAAGTGTAATAGCCTTCAATAGTCGCGTCAAAACCTGTTCCATCAGGATTCAAATTTGCAATTTCAGTTGAACCCATGTTCGTGTTAATACCGAACGAAGAAAAATCACTTGCTTGGGTAAATGGATTGGAAGTGAATGCTTCACCGATATCAATCGAGTACATGTCTTCTTCATTATACCCAAAGCATGGGTCAAAATCAATGTGCAATATGACTTGGACACTATCGAATGCTCCACCTTCAATGCCTGCGTACATCAAAATGTTCCAATTCGCTTCTGGGCCCGATCCAGCTGCACCGTTCTGAGAAGATGGACTGAAACCAGGTTCTACATAATACACATTGCCTGAACTTGCCGTATTGTCGTTCGGGGCCGTTGTATTTCGAAGTTTCACACCAAGGAATGTCGTAATATCTGCGTTCCCTGTTATGCACAGGTTATTATCACTAATACCGCTTCCTAGAGACCAATAAGACGAGTTATTTAAACCGTCGAGGAAATCAGCTTCAGCAAAATAATCCGCTTGAGTTTGTTGCGCTCCAAAGCCAGCATAGGACACTGGGGAAGGTTCAGAGCATAGTTGGCCGTGAGCGAGCAAGGGCAAGGCCAAAAGGATGGACAATAGAAAACGCATTGTGTGTATTGTGATAATTCTTATTAAAGATACAAAAAAAACTCGACTAAACTACAAATGCAATGTTTTGAGCATATTTTCTTATCGACGAACTCAACAAAACCTTGAGATCGTTGGTCTTCTTTACGGATACAAAAGCAAAAAGGTTGTGTTTTCACAATAAATTTGTCAAATCAACGGATTCTAAGCGTACTTTCGCCCTTTAAAATCTATTTAGAGTGAACATATTTGTAGGTAACCTCTCTTGGGGCGTCGATGATGCCGCCCTTCAAGAAGCATTCGAAGCTCATGGAGTTGTCGAGCGAGCTAAAGTAATTCAGGACCGAGAAACTGGGCGAAGCCGAGGATTTGGTTTCGTTGAAATGCCAAACCAAAGCGAAGCTGAAGCAGCTTTAGAAGCAATGGAAGGCAAAGATCTCATGGGACGTGCTATTCGTTGCAATGAAAGTGAAGCGCGCGAGCGCCGATAAGATCAAAAATACTGGAGAGCAATTAAATTGCTTTTCACATGACTTAAAAGCCCTCGTTATGAGGGCTTTTTTTTGCGCAAATTTAAATTATAACGTCTTCCAAAGTCTAAATAAAAAAACGGTTACACTTTATAAAAGTATAACCGTTTAATTGTTTTAGTAGCGGGAGAGAGACTCGAACTCTCGACCTCAGGATTATGAATCCTGCGCTCTAACCGGCTGAGCTATCCCGCCAAGCGGGCGCAAATATATGGATTAGGCTCAGGAAATCCCTGACTTCTTAGAATTTTCGCAAAATCGATTTCATTCAACTCTAAATCAGCGTATATTGGTGTTTCCCGAGAAAAGGCAAGATGGAGAAAGTAAAATTTCAAGTTGAGTTCCCAGTGAACAGTTCGAAAGGCGTATTATTCAATGCCTTTAGCACACCAAGCGGGCTTTCCGAATGGTTCTGTGATGATGTCAACATTAAGAAAGACGTACACGTTTTTCTTTGGGACAGCAGCAAAGAAAGTGCACGTATGCTCACCAAAAAACGCGAAGAATTCGTGAAATTCCGATGGATTGAAGACGAAGAGGACGGAATCAATAGCTTCTTCGAATTCAGAATCAAAATTGATGACCTCACAGGTGATACAGCCGTAGTGATCACGGATTTTGCTGAAGAAGATGAAATGGATGATGCCAAGGAATTGTGGGCAGCACAAATTGATAGGCTAAAGCAAGTCCTCGGCGCATAATTAACTGCCGTTCCAGTCCAGGATATAAGGATTAAGCAGGTTTTTGTACTCAGCACTAAATTGTGGAGTCCCTCCTTTCCTTAATGATTTTTCCACAGCCATTGCGTGCTGAAGTGGTGAGAAAAATTTCAAGTCCGAATTCAGATCTGGCTCATTCGTTAGTCTCCAACGGGACATGACTCGGGTTACGGAGTGCTGATCAGAGCCTTTGATCCCCAGTCCTTCCTCCAGTCGAAATCCTAAATATGCACAGCGCTCCTGAAGCATTTCCCATCGATCAAGTGGCCAGATGAGCTGCAAAGTCCCGTTTAATTTCAAGAGTCTTTTCGCTGATTGAAGCAATGCAGATAGAGAAAGTGTGTCATCGTGCCTTGCCATATTTCTGGCAGGATCAGGTGATTTGGGCTTGCCGTGAAAATAAGGAGGGTTGCTGATTGTAGCATCGAATGTACCTGCGTTTTCTCCTTGTTCACTGAAGGACTGAACAGATTCGCTGACAATGTGAATGCGATTACTCCACGGACTCTTGGCTGCATTTTGTTGCGCTTGAATCGCTGCCCTCTTTTCTAATTCTACACCGTAGACCTTGGCATTGGAAGCTCGCTGGGCAACCATTAAAGCAATGATCCCTGAACCGCATCCCAAATCCGCAATTTTCCCTGCACCTTCGATATCCGCCCATGAGCCCAGAAGCAGCGCATCCGTTCCAACTTTCATTGCGCAAACATCATCTCGGATTTCAAATTGTTGGAATCGTACGATTCGATTTCCTGATTTACCCACGTTAGCTGTTGTTTTTTCGCTTTTGCCATGTGTCGAATACAGGAAACACTTCTGCTCGATTCCCTGGATCCTGACGCAAAGGCTCAATCTCTTTTGCATTTGAATGCATGTCTTTTGGCAATGACTGGTATAAACGAGTCCCTTCTTTTTTATGTGCAATCATTTCATCGGACACATGACCCATGAATTTTGCAGGATGCCCCACCACCAAACTACGCGGTTGCCAGTCGGTATTGGCCTTCAACAAGGCCAAGGCCCCAACGATCGACTCATCGCCAAGGAGAACACCATCTAAGACAACAGCATTCATACCAACCATTGCGTCTTTTCCAATGACAGCTCCATGAATCATTGCGCCATGGCCAATATGCGCACCTTGGTGCAAGTAAACGGTTTCACCTGGAAACATGTGAAGCACAGCGTTCTCTTGAACATTGCATCCCTCCTCCAAGATAATCTTCCCCCAATCTGCGCGTAAAACTGCCCCTGCACCAATGTAACAAGATGGTCCAATGGTCACATGACCTATGACCGTAGCCAGCGGGTGTACATAGGATGATTCATCCACGACCGGAATCATATTTTTGAATGATTGAATCAAAATCAAAGATTAACGTTGCATATTCTCTAACACGGTCGCGTATCCCTGCCCCACTCCAACGCATAAGGTCACCAGCGCATATTGCTTGCCCGATCGCACCAATTGCTTCGAAGCTGTCAACAACAATCTTGCGCCTGTCATACCGAGCGGATGCCCAAGAGCAATGGCTCCTCCAAGCGGATTCAAACGTTCATCAAAATCCGATATCCCCCATTGACGAATGCAAGCAAGCGCCTGAGCTGAAAACGCTTCATTTAATTCAATCAGGCCCATGTCGTTCATTGTTAATCCAGCCTTTAATAGTGCCTGATTAGAGGCCTCCACAGGTCCGATGCCCATGATGCGAGGTTCTACTCCAACAACAGCGCTTGATACAATCCGACACAGGGGTTCTAAGCCATGGAGTTTCAAACCCGTTTCATTCGCCAAAAGCATCGCCGCAGAACCGTCATTTAATCCCGATGAATTCCCAGCAGTAACGGAGCCTCCCTCCTTTCGAAAAGCTGGACGCAATTTAGCTAAAATGTCCCGTGTCGTTCCAGCCTTCACAAATTCATCTTGTGTAAACTCAATCGCAGCAGCTTTCTTTTGCGGAATGGAAACGGACACCATTTCTTCTGAACGCACTTCGCCTGAGCTAGCCGCTTTTTGCTGTGACCAGTGAGCAAACGCGTCCTGATCTTCACGACTGATTTGATGCAAATCCACCAAATTTTCAGCGGTCTGCCCCATGCCGTCCGTTCCATATATGGCTTCAAGCTTGGGGTTGATGAATCGCCATCCAAAGCTTGTGTCGTGCATCTCACTGTCGCGACCAAACGGTTTGGAGGCCTTCGAAAACACCCAAGGCCCGCGGGTCATGTGCTCCACTCCTCCCGCTAAAACAACGTCTGCATCATTGCAATGAAGCATTCTAGCGCCATGAAGTGCAGCACCCATTCCAGAAGCACAAAGTCGATTGATGGTTTCTCCGGGGACTTCCTGCGGCAGTCCCGCAAGCAAAGAAGCCATGCGCGCAACATTTCTATTGTCCTCGCCTGCCTGATTGGCACATCCGAGCAAAACATCGCCGATGCAACGAGGGTCCAATGAAGCATGGCGCTCTAAGAGCGCCCGAATCGATAATGCGGCGAGATCATCTGTACGAATGGGCGACAACGATCCACCAAAGCTTCCAATGGGAGTGCGAACTCCGTCAACTATAAATGCATTCATTTTTCAACTGTACTCTGGTCAAAGATAACGGGTCACCCTCGCTACAAACACGGACTTCCACCTCATTTTTACAACACCGAATCTAGTTATGAAATTCTCCCTGATCATTCCCCTGTACAATCGTCCTCAGGAAATAGATGAATTATTGGATTCACTCACCCTCCAGTCAGAACAGGATTTTGAGGTTTTGGTGGTAGAGGACGGTAGCACAGATGCCGCGGAATCTGTTGTACGCAGCTACTCAGACCGATTAAATATTCGGTATTTTGTAAAGGAGAATACCCGACAGGGATTCACACGGAATTACGGGTTTGAGCGAGCTCAAGGAGACTGGTTTGTGGTATTTGATTCAGACTGCATCATTCCACCCGATTATTTCCGGTCCGTACGACTTTTTCTGGAATCACATCCTGAAATTGACGCATACGGTGGTCCCGATGCGGCTTCACCTGATTTTTCTTCCATCCAAAAAGCCATTAGTTACTCGATGACCTCCCCCTTCACAACAGGTGGAATACGCGGAGGAAAACGCAATGTCGGAACGTACCATCCTCGATCATTTAATATGGGGATTTCGCGAAAGGCATGGGATGTGACCCAAGGGTACCGCATCAGCGTCAAAGGCGAAGACGTTGAATTCTCCGTTCGAATCCTCGATCATGGGTTAAAAACCGCCTTAATTGCAGAAGCTTTTGTATACCATAAACGAAGAACGAGCTTTAGTCAATTCCGATCGCAGGTTGAGTTTTTTGGTCGGGCTCGGTTGAATATTCGTAAGTTTTATCCCGGAGAGTTGAAGCCCATTCATTGGATGCCTACCCTGTTTAGTTTGTATGCAATTGTTTGCCTTGTAGGCTTCATACTTTTTCCGGTGTATTTAAAAGTGCTGATTGCTTTACCGCTTCTCATATGGAGCATTGCCATTGTCAGTCATGCCACTTATTCCAATCGTAGTTTGATGATTGGGGTCTTAGCCTGGTGGGCTGGGATTTGTCAATTATCCGCTTACGGTTGGGGACTGTTCACTGAATACTTTCACGTGGTCGTTTTACGCAAACGCAACCCCACCATCGGAACGATCAAGGACGTGCCGCTCCCGTTGCGTTCTTAAAGGCCTTGAAGAAGGGGGTCAAAGACAAATCGCTGAACGAGGACGGCCTCGTTTTTATAGACGGCATACATACGTGACCCATCCCATGGATTCAAGTTGCCATTGTCGTCGTAAGTATCTGAAGTTGGAGCCTTCCAATAGAGGTCAATGTTGTCCGGTTCTATTTGTCCAAGCGACCATGCTTTGAGGGTATACGCCGGTTTTGCCCGGGTCATCAAGCTGTCTTCAGCCTCCGCGGTGAGATGATTGTTGTACGTCTCTAAATGGACCTTACGAAACAAATTGAACTTGTTTTGCCAAAAAAGCGTATCCATTCGGCTGCTTAATTGCGCTCCACTGACTGTCATTTGGGCTGCCTCATCTACAGCAATAGCATACGATTTTGGTCTCGCTCCGTGCACATCAATTTCCACTCGTTGCAATCCATCTCCTGGATAATCAAAGACCCCTGTATAGCGCCACTCCTTCTCATCCGTGAAGAATCGAGTGGACAAAAATCCAGTAAACCCCTCCATGTGAACGATGAACGGCTCTTCTGCGATGCTTCCATCTTCATTGCCGAGAACCATATAGGTTCCCGTATGATTCTGAGTGGATGTACCAATGTACCATGTCTTGACTGGAACTTGGCCTCCTTGGTAGATCTCAACCTTCTTGGCACGCCCGGCTAACAACCGATTGACATTCTCAAGTTCCGCCCGTGGAACAGGACTTTGAACCCGCGTACGGAGAAAGGTCTTAAGCAACAAATCCACGGCATCCTTGCGGGCAAAGTATGACCCATTCAATTTCCAATACCTTTCAGACGTTCGTTCGATCAGGGCCGTATTCCCATCCTTGTCAGCAATGAAGATTCGGTCAACCGATGCCGTATCGGCAACAGCGAAAGCAGCAGCGTCGAATGATTTGATTTCCGCATTGTTTTGACCCTCATAAAACCGCAATCCAGCCGCAACTGCAGTGACAAAAAGTAAAATGTAAAAGAGGCGCAGGTTCTTATTCATAAGAATTTATTCAAAGGATGAAGATAATGCAGTGCCAAATTTACGTTTGCGTCGAGCCACAAAGACCCACCCAATCAATGATACCAATGCAATAGGTACGAGTGAAGCCCCGACTTGCCACCCCAAACGCTCGCGTCGAATGGTCTCTGCATTCAATGGTCGAAGCTCGATGGTCCTTGACCTAACCGATATAGCAGCGGTCTCGTCAAGAAGGTAACTCACTGAATTGCGCAAGAATTCCTTGTTGTCATAAATCACACGTCCAGCTTGACGATCGTAACCCAACGGCAAAATCATGGGGCCATTGGGACCGCTTTTGACTTGATTCTGAATCAAGTTTCCGTCTCCGATCATGAGTTGTGCGGTCCGAACACTTCGGCCTTGGAAAGCGAAATCAGGGTTTGAAGTTAGGGTGTCCGGCAACCGGTGCAAAAAAGCAGATTCAAATTCACCTTCGACCAGCACGGCCAGTGGCTGAGGAGGCAAGTTATTCTGTGCAAAATACTCCGGCTTGAGCTCCACAATGCTGCTGGAAACACGAACGGGGGCTTTGTACTCCCGCGACATTTCAGACGTTGACAGCAAAACTGTTTTGGTCAAATCTCCCCCCACAGCTACCGTATCAAGACGGGACGCAAAATCAAATTTAATTGGATCAAGGTTGGTGGTGATGGGGTGTTGAATACCGAAGGGAATGGCTATCGGGGCAAAGTACCAATTGAAAACCTGCCAGTTCTCTTGATTTCCCATGGGCCCAGCCCCCATAAGAATGGGGGCGCACTGCAAGTCAACAACAAGGTTGCGATTGAAACGAACGCCGTATTGGAATAGCTGGTCGTATATACCGATTTCATTCGTGATACCCATGGTCATCTGATTGACAGACAGGCTATCCAAATCAAGTGCTATCGGATCGATAAGCCATATGACCTTTCCGCCGTTCATGATGAATTGATCCATGATCACCTGATCCTTTGGGTCAAATGCTGAATCGGGTTGCGCGACAATCGCCAAATCAAATCGATTCACCCGTCGCGTCATTCCTTCGATGCGCTCAGAAAGTATGCCGAGTTGACCATTGAGCTTTACCCGAAACACATCGTAATCCGTTTCCAGGTCCATCACGAAATCAGCCACAGAGGCTTCGTCTAATTCCCCGTGACCTTCAACCATGGCGATTCGAGGTCGTTCGACTTGTTGAAGTTTTCGGATCGCTCGAGTGAGTTCATATTCGAGCGAATTGATCGAACCTTGGATCATGAGCTCAGTTGGCTCGGGTATTTCAGACCTGAAAAACTGAACAGGCTCTGTTTTATTGCGGTATGTTACCAGTGCCGCAGGCCAGATGGTCTTGAATGCTTGAGCGCCATTCTCTGAGAACGAAATTCGGGTGTACTGAAGCCCTTGCTCTACGAGTTTCTCTTCATTTTGGCCAATCGTTTGACGATCATCGATCGCGTATACATCTACAAATTGGAATCGAATGTTGCCTTTCGAAACTGCTGCCAGTCCATTCAATTGATGACCGATGGCCCGTTCAAGGCGCTTCCATTGCGCTGGGAAATCACCTGTCAAGTAGCACGTAATGAACACTTCATCATCCAGACCCTCCACCAAGTCAGTGGTTGACTCGGTCAAGGTGAACCGCTGCTCATCCGTAAGATCCCATTGCAATGGAACCGATGCAATCGCCCAAAACACCACGCCGATGATTCCATTGCCCAATAGCCACTGGATGCCTGCTTCCCGTGTTTTCGAATGAATGCATTGTACCGTGTATTGAGCCAACCACAAGAAAGCCGCTGATAGCAGGACAAAATATCCCATATCCACTACAGTCAGCACACCTCTACTCAGGGCTTGATAATGCGCATCCATTCCCAATTGTGCGAACGTGTAATCCCAAGTCCCCAACCAATCAAAACTCGCTAAAGCAGAAAAGCCAATAAAGGAGATAACGAGAAAAAATAAGGTGATTAAAAATGCCATCAATGGATTTCGAGTCAGAGCCGAAATCGCTATCCCAATTGCAGTGTACGCTGCACTAATAAAAATCAGACCGGCATAGCTTCCCTTGATGGCGCCAAGATCAAAATTCCATTGTGGTTGACCTAAATGCCCAATGATGGGAATGAAAAGCAACGTGGGAAGCAACGCAAAAAGTAAAATACCCAATGCGCCAAAAAACTTTGCCAAAACAATACCGAACGAGCTGATAGGTTTTGTGGCCAACAATTCCATGGTACCCGTCCTCATTTCTTCGGAAAAGGACCGCATCGTTATTGCTGGAACAATGAGCATCAAGACCCAAGGAGCCCAAACAAAGAACGATTCCAAACTTGCTTGTCCAGCATCAAGCACATTCCATTCTCCAGGAAAAACCCACATGATCAGTCCTGTCAAAAGCAGAAATATGGCCACCACCACATAGCCCATCAACGTGCTGAAAAACGCCCGAAGTTCCTTAATAGCAAGTGCGATCATCGTAAGGGCAAAGTTACAACGGGAAAGGTAGCGAATCGGCCAAGTCCAAGGGCCAATCAAGACTCCACGCCACAGGTTCACTGACAAACATTTTTTTGGTTTGGGGCCATACTATCCCGAACAACTCCGAGTGCCGATAATCATCGAGCGCTGCTTGATCCTTCCACCAACTCAATGTCGTTCGGACGGCATCATGGGAAGAGCCATTTAAGAGGATGACCTGCTGGCATCCGGGCATGGCTAAGATTTTCCCTTGGTTCAAATGAAACAAACGATCAAACGAATGAACGCTTGCAGGCTCAAACTCCATTTTTACAATCCTCAGAATTCCCATTTACAGTAGCGTATTCCCATCGAATTTCACGCGAATGATCTGGCCTCTATTCAATCCTAGCAAAGCATCTGCCCCTCCCCGATCTCCAGGAGCGCTGTGGTTGTTCATCGCAATTTCAAGTAGACCAGCATAATTGAAAAGGGCGACCTCTTTCCCAACTGGCACCTCCTGGTAGTGCTCGCTAATTGTCCGAATGTGCATTCTGCTCGTACGAAGCTGAATTTCAAAAGGTCGTCCTTTGCCAAACGCTAGGAAATCCTTTTTGGTGATGTTCGTGATTACATCCCCATAATCATCCACGTGCACCACATGGCCCACAAGTGTGTCTTGCTCATAGCTGACTCGACGCGGTGCCGCCTCCCTCAAGTCACCCGCCGGACGTCCAATTAAATCGGCCTGGCCGCCTCGTGCAAGATGCGCTGCTGCCGGAACAAATACCTCTCGCTCTGGAAAAGTTGGGGCATTCACATCCAGGTTCAACCCTGAGAAATCAAAAACGGCCTCTGGATTGGTTTCAGCAATCAAACGAAATACTCCGGTATCAGCGCCAATGAAGTAGTGCCCATCCAACAGGACCAATCGATGAGGTGTTTCTGGTGATTGAGCTCCGCGAACACAGATCATGTGAATTGTTCCTTCCGGGAACTCTCGGTAGACTGAGCGCAATACAAAAGCCGCTTCAACCACATCAAATTTTCGAATCTTGTGCGAAATATCCACCACCTGAACATCCGGAACTCTCTGTAAAAGAGCTCCTTTTAGGATGGCAGAATAGTGACTGCTTAACCCAAAGTCAGATGTTAGTGTTACGATCGGCATTTTGCAAAGGTGAGAAACCTATTTTTGTATCCGCATATGCAAAAGAAAGAGATATCCATCCAAGGTGTTGATCCGTTGGTGTTTTTAGGCGTAGACAATCTGAATTGGCGCGCGTTAAAATCCCACTTTCCCACCTTGCACCTTGTAGCGCGTGGAGAAATCGTGTCGGCATCGGGCTCTGTTGAAGACATGGGTCGCTTCGACGAAGTGATGCGCATGATTCTTTGGCACATCCAACGTTACAATGATTTGAAAGAAGACGATGTGCATCGCCTTGTGGGGGAAGATGAATCCAACCTGAAGGCCCAATCAATCAAAGATGACACCCTGGTTTATGGTCCCGGCGGCAATCGAATTACAGCGAGAACTCCGAACCAGCAGCGACTTGTTGACTCCATACGTTCAGACGACATGGTTTTTGCAATAGGCCCTGCAGGTACTGGCAAGACATATACAGCGGTGGCCATGGCCGTCGCAGCCTTGAAGGATAAAAGGGTGAAAAAAATCATCCTCACCCGCCCTGCAGTCGAGGCAGGTGAAAACCTCGGGTTTCTTCCGGGCGATCTCAAAGAAAAGCTCGATCCGTATTTGCAACCTCTTTATGATGCGTTGACGGACATGCTTCCTTTTGATAAAGTAGCCGATTATCTGGAAAAAGGGGTCATCGAGATTGCGCCTTTGGCCTTTATGCGTGGACGTACCCTTGATAAAGCCTTTGTCATACTGGACGAGGCGCAGAATACGACTGTTGCGCAAATCAAGATGTTTCTCACTCGCATGGGAAAAGACGCCAAGTTTGTCATTACCGGGGATGCAACGCAAATTGACCTCCCTCGGAAGCAAGCATCTGGACTTAAATACGCCAATCGATTTTTGAAAGGAATTCCTGGCATCTCGTTCATTGAATTGGACGGAAGTGATGTCATTCGGCACCGCTTGGTCAAAGCGGTGATTCAAGCATTTGAAAAAGCCGATACGGAGCACGATACACGATCATCACTTCAATCCACCGACTCCCGATCTGATTCTACGCCATCATGAGTAAACATTTGTTTCATTCTGATTTCCAATTTCCAAAGCAAACCCATGCTTATCATGGTAAGGTCAGGGATATGTACACCATACTTGGTGACCGCATCGTCGCAGTGGTTTCTGACCGAATCAGCGCATTCGACGTCGTCTTACCCGAACCCATTCCATTCAAAGGTCAAGTACTGAATGGCATTGCCAGTTATTTTCTCGATGCCGTAGCGGACATCGTGCCTACTTGGAAAATTGCAACGCCCCATCCACAGGTCACCATTGGTCACAAGTGTGAGCCTATCCGACTTGAAATGGTCATTCGCGGCTACCTCACAGGTCATGCTTGGCGAACTTACAAGTCGGGAACTCGCACGCTATGTGGAGTTGCAATGCCGGATGGAATGTCAGAGCACGATCGATTTCCCGAACCGATCATTACGCCTGCGACAAAAGCGGACGAAGGACATGATGAGGACATTAGCAAGGCAGAAATAATCCAGCGCGGCTTGGTATCGCAAGAACTTTATGCCGAGTTGGAGTCCACGACAAGAGCACTTTTCGCTCGCGGAACCGACATGGCATCCAAACAAGGACTGATATTGGTTGACACGAAGTACGAGTTTGGCCTCAAGAACGGACAGCTGTTTCTCATTGATGAAATCCATACACCCGACAGTTCGCGGTATTTCATAAAAGAAGGATATCAGGAGCGCCAAGAGTCGAATGAAAATCAAAAGCAATTGAGCAAGGAATTCGTACGCGAGTGGCTTATGGAGCATGATTTCATGGGACTAGATGGGCAAATCATGCCTGCAATGCCCCCTGAATTTATTGAAAAAGTAAGCCAGCGGTACATCGGTTTGTATGAGCAAGTCACGGGTCAGCCTTTTCTAAAACAAGAGACGGAGTCACTAGAGCAAGAAATACATGAAGCCGTGAGTCAATGGATTGCCGAGAATAGCATCCATGCCTAAGCGAAAACCACTTTGGCATTCAGATGCGGTTGAAACCGTTCGAACACTCCGCAGCGGTGGTGTCGTCCTGCATCCTACAGACACTGTTTGGGGACTCGCTGCCGATTCAACAAATGCTTCAGCAGTCGCCAAAACATTCGATATCAAAGGGCGAGATCCGGGCGAATCACTGCTCATGTTGATTGACTCCGAGCGCCTCTTGGAACAGTTGATTCCCAATTTACCCGATGCAGCGTGGGAATTGTTAGAAGTCAGCGATCGACCGATCACGCTGATAGGACAGTTAACCGCACAATGTCCATTTGAATTTGCACAGGGCATGGTTCGTGCCAACGGATCGATTGCCGTCCGAATGGTTGAAGACCCCTATTTGCAGTTTTTAATCCAAGGGTTGGGCAAGCCTTTGGCATCTACAAGCGCCAATTTTTCGGGGCAACCAACCCCTCGCCAGTTCAACGAAATCCAGCCGCGTCTTTTGGATATGGTCGATCATACCGCCCAATATCATGGAGCATCAACACACGCTGGACCACCATCCTTGCTCGTTCAATTCGACGAACATGGGCGCATCGAAATTCTTCGAAGCTAACGTGGCATGAATCGAATACCTTTGCAGGTGATTCCAATACGCCGATGAATTACGCAGCTCACCTTAATCATCCCCTGTTCAAAACCATAGGGGAAATTGCTGATGCAGAGGGAAAGCATGCGTTTGCCATTGGTGGATTTGTTCGAGATTTAATGCTCCAAAGACGGTGCAAGGACATCGATGTTGTTGTGGAAGGAAGTGGCATAGAGCTTGCTAAAAAGTCAGCCGACGCGCTAAAGGCGGGAAAAGTTACGGTATTCAAGAACTTTGGCACCGCAATGTTTCGCTACAACGATTGGGAAGTTGAATTCGTTGGAGCTCGGAAAGAATCCTATGAGCGGGGAAGCCGAAATCCCATTGTCGAAGACGGGACCATTGAAGATGATCAAAACCGCCGCGACTTTACGATCAATGCACTCGCCTTGAGTCTGAATGCACACTCATTTGGCGATCTCATCGATCCATTTGACGGCATTCGTGATTTAGAAAATCGTTGCATCCAGACACCGCTTGATCCCGATATAACATTTGGGGACGATCCTCTGCGAATGCTCCGCGCCATTCGATTTGCGACCCAGCTGAATTTCAGGATTACGGAGTCCAACCTTGAATCCATTCGAAAAAATGCCCATCGCATTGACATCATTACCCAAGAGCGTATCCATACCGAATTACACAAAATAATCCTAAGCGCACGGCCATCGATTGGGTTCAAGTTGCTCGATAAATGCGGATTATTGGAGCTCGTGTTTCCTGAGATGACCAAGTTAAAGGGAGTGGATATCAAAGAAGGTATCGGACACAAAGATAACTTTTACCATACCTTGGAAGTGCTGGACAATGTGGCAACAGTTTCTGAGGACTTGTGGCTGAGGTGGGCTGCGATCCTACATGACATCGCCAAACCTGCTACAAAAAGGTTTCAAAAGAATCACGGTTGGACTTTTCATGGACATGAAGATCGCGGCGCTCGGATGGTCCCGAAGATTTTCAAGCGCATGAAGTTGCCTTTGGATCAAAAGATGAAATTCGTCCAAAAACTGGTTCTACTGCATTTGCGTCCGATTGCTTTAACAAAGAATCAAATCACAGACAGCGCTGTTCGAAGATTGCTCTTCGACGCAGGTGACGACATCGATGCACTAATGATTCTTTGCCGCGCGGACATCACTTCCAAAAATGAATCGAGGGTCAAGCGGTACCTCGCCAATTATGATGTCGTCTTGGAAAAGCTGCGCGATGTGGAAGAAAAAGACCACCTCCGAAATTTTCAGCCACCCGTATCTGGGGAAGAAATCATGGAGACGTTTGGAATCCCACCTAGCAAACCAATCGGCGATTTGAAAAACGCCATCAAAGAGGCCATTCTAGACGGTCGAATCCCCAATGATCCCACCGCTGCAAAAACTCTCATGCTCGAATTGGCCGCTGAAATGGGACTGTCCCCGGCAGATCATTAACCCTTCCAACCGTCTTTGAGGGTAACAGCTCTATTGAATACAAGTCCACTGGGAACACTGTATTTTGAATCAATTGTAAAATAACCCAGTCGTGTAAACTGGTATACTGTTCCTGTTTGTGCATTCGCGAGTGACGGCTCTAATTTACACTTGGATTTAATTTGAAGGCTGTCCTCGTTCAATGCATCCATGAAGTCACCTGAAGCCTCTGGATCCGATTCATTGAACAACCTATCATACAATCTCACCTCAGCATCAATGGCATGAGACCGGGAAACCCAGTGCAATGTCCCTTTGGCCTTCACGCCTGATACATCTTGACCGCTGCGACTGTTCTGAATGTAGTTGACGTGTACCTCTGTGACGTTGCCCGCTTCGTCGGTCAAGTGATCGACATATTCTACGATGTAGGCCGACTTGAGCCTTACCACCCGACCCGGTGCCAAGCGAAACCATTTTTTATTGACTTCAATTTTAAAATCATCCGCCTCCATCCATAGTTCCCTTCCAAATGGAACTTCACGCGTACCAGCGGATTCGTCTTCTGGGTTGTTCACCGTTTCCAGCCATTCACTCTCACCTTCAGGATAGTTCAAAACGACTAATTTGATGGGATTAAGAACCGCCATAACACGCGGAGCGCGGCGATTCAAATCATCCCGCAATGACCATTCCAATAAACTCACATCGATGACATTGTTCCGCTTAGCCACACCCACACGGTCAGCAAAGACCCGTATGCTCTCCGGCGTGTACCCTCTTCTGCGCAATCCCGAAATGGTCGGCATCCGAGGATCATCCCATCCATCCACTGCTCCTTCTTCCACCAAACGCAAGAGCTTTCGCTTCGACATGATGGTGTAATTCAAATTAAGTCGAGCAAATTCAGTTTGTTCGGTCGGATAAATACCCAGCGTCTGAATGAACCAATTGTACAACGGTCGATGGTTTTCGAATTCAAGCGAACACAAGCTATGCGTGATGTGCTCAATGGAATCCGATTGGCCGTGCGCAAAATCATACATCGGATAAATGACCCAATCCCGCCCAGTTCGGTGATGCTCGACAAATTTGATCCGATAAATAATGGGATCTCGCATCAACATGTTATCATGGCCCATATCGATTTTGGCCCTCAAAACACGTGACCCCTCTTCGCAATCACCGGATTTCATTTCTTCAAATAGCCGAAGGTTTTCCTCTGGACTTCTGTCACGAAACGGACTGTTTTGGCCAGGTTGGCCAGGTGCACCCTTTTGAGCGGCCATGTCCTCAGATGATTGATCGTCTACATATGCATTGCCTCGAAGGATGAGTTTGCACGCAAAATCGTAAAGTTGCTCGAAGTAATCACTGGTGTAATACTCTCCTCCATTCCATTCAAATTGCAACCAGGCAATGTCCTTTCGGATTGCATCGACGTATTCTGTGCTTTCCTTCTCAGGATTGGTATCATCAAAACGAAGGTTTGTTTTGCCTCCGTACTTGGCGGCTAGCCCGAAACTGACACAAATGGCTTTGGCATGACCGATGTGCAGGTATCCGTTGGGCTCTGGCGGGAACCTGGTCAATACAGCACCTCCGTGCTTACCTGCTGCAATATCCGCTTCAATCTTTTGTTCAATAAAGTGAAGTGGACGCTTCTCCTTCTCGTCCTGCGCCATATCTGGTTTTCCCATGGACGCAAATTTAACTCCTAGCGCATCGAATTAAATGGAATTACCTTTTAAAGTAAGCGGACATTTTTCATCAGGTTCTCTTTGTACGTTCTGCTAACAGGAACGTCTTCTCCCCCGATGTGCACTGTGCTTTGGTACACATCGATGTGATTGATGTGATTTAAGTTCACCACAAAATTACGGCTCACACGAACGAAATCTTTCGATGCCAGAATGAGCAGCAGGTCTTTCAAAGAGGCCTTGACATGGTATTGACGGCTTTCCAATTGAATGGCACTGTACTTGCCTTCTACTTGTATGTAGCGAACATCAGCCAAGTCAATCCTGCGCAACTTATTGCCAACTTTCGTGTAAAAGTGTTGATTTTCTGCAGGCTGCAGCGCCAAAGATTCGAGTCGTGATATGAGTCCCTCTGCGCTGGTAACAGGTGTGGTTTCATCCAGTGACAATTGAACATCTCTCTCCGGAGACGTGCGCTTCGTGTTGGTTGACCACTTGGTGGACAAAGACAAGAATGGTTTTCGTGATTCCAATACTGTTTTCACACGTTGCCATTCGGTCAAGTGGTCCAAGCCTTCAGACCAGATGACAACTTCAGGCTCCCCTTCCAAAATTGAAAGTACCGTATCTTCCGGGGTACGTGCCAAATGGACTTGGTACCCTTGCTCCGCCAACATGGAATGTACAGATTCATTTGATTCTGCGTCAACGACCAAAAGTTTTGCTTTTACCATGCCATTAAAACCCCTGATTCGTCCTTTTGTTCATTCCATGTTATGAATCTTGGAGCATTCTATTATTTTCGCACCATGAGTGTTCAAACACCGCAAACCCAACGGATTCAATTTGATACTCCGAACCTCCAATCCTCAACAGAGGAGCAGGTTCAGAGCGACTCGTTGCTCGACACGTTAGAAAGCGAAGGGTTCAACCTCGTTCTGTACAATGATGAACACAATACGTTTGATCACGTCATCAATATGCTCGTTGCCGTTTGCGACCACGATTCAATGCAAGCAGAGCAATGCGCACTCATGGTTCATTTCAAAGGAAAATGTGCTGTATTGAGCGGCACCTATGACGAGCTTGAGCCTAAGTGCTCGGTTCTACTTGAGGCGGATTTGACCGCAGAAATTGAAGCGTAACGCTTAGTTCCCTTTCATCTCTCGAATTGCAGCCTGTGGGTCGTTTGCGTTAAAAGTAGACGAACCAGCAACGAGCACATCTGCACCAGCCTGCACCAGCTTTTGCCAATTGTTTTTTCCCACACCACCGTCTATTTCAATGAGCAATTTGTCATTCACCCCCTTTCCGAGATCACGCAAATCTCGAACTTTTTTGTAGGTATGCTCTATGAACGACTGCCCCCCAAAACCAGGGTTTACTGACATGAGGCACACCAAGTCAACATGTTGAATGATGTCTTGTAAAACGTGAACTGGCGTATGCGGATTCAAGGCGACTCCGGCTTTCATACCCAAGTCGCGGATGGCGGTCAATGTCCGATGTAAATGCGCGCAAGCCTCGTAATGCACGGTCAATACGTTCGCTCCTATGTCACAGAACTCCTGGAGGTACCGATCTGGATCCACAATCATCAAATGAACATCCAATGGCTTCTTCGCGTGACGTGCTATCGCTTTAATCACCGGCATGCCAAAGCTGATGTTTGGGACAAAAACACCGTCCATGACATCCAAGTGAAACCAATCTGCTTCGGAGTCATTGACAAGTTCTACATCCTTTTGTAGGTTGGCAAAGTCTGCCGCTAAAATGGAGGGTGCGATTAAATGTTCCATGCTGTAAAGGTCTGTTTTTCGAGGTTTTGATACACCTTTGTACCATGGGTGACTTATCCACAAATAAACCGGAGCTTTTGCCCGTTGTGGGAATTACGGGAGGCATCGGCAGCGGTAAATCGCTGGTATCCCAAGTTTTTCGTTCTCTCAATATTCCCACATTCAATGCTGATTCGGCTGCCAGAAGCCTTTATCATGAAGATTTAGCGCTCCGGCAATGGGTCGTTGAGGAATTCGGAGCGGATTGTGCGAATTGGGAAAACGGTGAATTAGTGTCCATAAATCGAACAGAATTAGCACAAATTGTTTTTCACGACGCGGAAGCATTGAAGTTGCTCAATGCCCAAATTCATCCACGCGTCTCAGCTGCATTTGGCAGTTGGCATCAACTGCACAGCGCATACCTATCCATACCTTTTGTCATGCGTGAAGCTGCCATTCTGTTTGAAAGCGGAAGTCATCAGGACTGTCATGCCGTGATTTCAATAGAAGCCCCTGTTGCACTCAGAGCGAAACGCGCTGCTGACAGACTTGGGGCAACCATCGAAGAGATTCAGAATCGAATGGCTGCGCAATGGACAGACGAACAGCGCCGGAAAAGAGCAGACTATATTTTGCATAACAGCTCAGATGACGCGGTCGTGAACCAAGCAATCCAGTTGCTAAACGACATCTCTACGTCCATTGGTAAAGGAGTGCCAATTGATTCATAACTTCGGCACATGCAATGGGAAATGTGGCAATTATGGATCGCTGGAGGCCTGTTACTCCTCGTGTTGGAAGTTTTTGTTCCAGGGTTTTTCCTGGCATGCCTTGGCTTAGGAAGTTTTGGAGGAGCCATCGCTGCCTATTTTGAATTGGGATTTGAATGGGAGATTACCATTGCCGCATTGACTGGTTTATTGGCTTTTCTTTTTCTACGTCCTTTTGCACTCAAACTTGGGTTTAGTGGAAACGAACGGCTTTCAGGAGTGGAAGCATTGATCGGTCAAGAATGCATGGTCACCGCGCCATTTGACAGCCAAACAGGACTGGGTCGTTGTAAAATCGATGGAGACGACTGGCGGGCCATGCTAGAAGAACGAGAACAAGCTCAGTCCATTGCCATTGGTTCCGTTTTATGGATCACACGAGTGGACAGCAACACATTAATCGTCTCTTCAACTCACAAAAATCCCACAACATGACTGCTACAGGAGTATTAGCTACCATCTTTTTTCTCTTCACGACTGTCATCATCATAAAAGGTGTTCGCATCGTTCGACAAAGTGAAGCTATGGTGATCGAGCGGCTGGGAAAATACCGCACCACATTGAATGCTGGTATTAACATCATCATTCCATTGGTCGACCGCCCTCGTGAAATTGCCATGCGGGTCATTGCTGAGCGTCCGAACGGCGCCAAGGTCACGCAATACAAATTGAAGGAGCGTGTGGACCAAAGAGAAACAGTGTTCGACTTTCCTAAACAGGGCGTCATAACCAAAGACAATGTGGTTACCGAGATCAATGCACTGATTTATTTCCAAATCATTGATCCCGTCAAGGCCGTTTATGAAATCAATAATTTGCCCAACGCCATCGAAAAACTAACGCAGACGACATTAAGAAACGTCATTGGAGAGTTGGAACTTGATGAATGCTTGACATCACGCGATACCATTAACATGAAACTGCGTGCAATTTTGGATGAGGCTACGAATAAATGGGGAGTAAAGGTCAACCGGGTTGAACTTCAAGACATTAATCCGCCCACTGACATCAAAGAGGCCATGGAGAAGCAAATGCGAGCAGAACGGACGCGAAGAGCACAAATTATTGACGCAGAGGGCACTAAAAAAGCGGCCATTCTTGAGGCCGAAGGACGAAAGGGAGCCGACATTAACCAGGCAGAAGGTCATCGCCAAGCTAAAATCCTCCAAGCTGAAGGAGAAGCCAATGCACGTTTGCAGATTGCTGAAGCTGAAGCTGAAGCGATCCGAAAAATCGCGAATGCAGTTTCCGATACAAAGGCCGATCCGACCCAGTACTTGATCGCAATCAAATACATCGACACCATTGAAGCCGTCCTGAAGGATGGTGGCGCTGGAAGTAAAACAGTCTTCATGCCTTATGAGGCAAGCGGCTTGATGAGCAGCGTTGGTGGGTTGAAAGAATTATTGAGCGCAACGAAGGACTAGTTGCGGCGACAGACTCGAATTAAATTTTGCTCGTACAAACTCATTTTCCTCGCAAACTGACGCATGCTCGGTACGACCAGTACTTGGCCTCGGGGTGGTTTAGGGGTTCTGTGATGCTGTACAAAATGGACTTGCTTTGCATCGATGCAGAGGTGTATTCGGTCGTCAATATTCGACTTGAATTAGCGCGCCATGCATTGAGCAAGTCTCAACGTAAAATAAAACGGAAGATCGAACAGCGATTCACCGTTGCCATCGGACCTGCGAAGATTAGCCAAAGTCGCCAACGATTATATGAACAACATAAAACCCGGTTCAAAGGATTCATTCATGAGTCTTTGGATGAATACTTGCATGCAGGCTTTCATTCGACCGTGTTTGATACCCAGGAAATTTGTGTTTACGATGGCGACCGGTTGATTGCTGTGTCATTTTTCGATTTAGGCGAGCGTTCTATGGCATCGCTTCTAGCTCTCTTTGATGATGAATACCGTGCATACAGCCTGGGCATGTATACCATGCTCAAGGAAATCGAGTTCGGTTCGTTTTCTGGAAGAAAATGGTATTATCCTGGATACGTTTTAGACAAACCATCACCATTTGACTACAAATTGGCCTTGGGAGATATGGAATACTACACCCCAAGCAAACGTTGGGGCAAACATGCCAATTTTGATCCAGAACGAACCATTGCCTTCGGATTGCGTCAAGCTATGGCTTCAGTTAAGCGAGCCCTTGAAGCAGAGGGTGTGCTCTTCAAATCTTGGTTTTATCCATACTTCAGCATGGGGTACATGCCATTGTGGAAAGATCGATTTCTGCACATGCCGTGGATTTTGGAGCTTGGACACGATTTAGACGGCATGTGCATCTTAGGGTTTTGCGCAGAGCGCAAGCATTTTTTGCTAACGCATATTCACCCTTGTACAGATGAGCAACACTTCATCAACATGGAGCAAGCAAGGGAATTCGGAGATACACAAACGTACCTCACCCATTTAATGGAATACGGCACCCACTTGCATGAAGGCGAACTAAGTGGGACACTTGCCGCGATTCAAAGTTGGATGACACGACCAGACAAACTACCCCCAGCATGAAATTATCGACCTGGAATGTGAACGGAATAAGAGCCATTGTCAAAAAAGACTTTGATCAACTTCTCCAGACGTTGGATGCGGATGTAATCGGAATTCAGGAAACAAAAGCCCAAGATGATCAAGTGCGGGAAGCGCTTTTTGGTTTGCCCGGATTGGAAAGCTATCATATGTATTCAAGTTCTGCCATTAAAAAGGGGTATTCTGGAACGGCTATTCTATCGCGGATTGAGCCGCTTCAAGTGCAAGCAGGAATCGGAGTGGACGGATTAGATGATGAGGGTCGGGTGCTGCATGCAGAATTCGAAGCCTTTCATTTTGTCACGGTTTACACACCCAATTCTTCGTCTGGGCTTAAACGGTTGCCTTTCCGGAAGGAATGGGACAAGGCATTCATTGAATTCATCCAAAAGCTGGACGAATCCAAGCCGGTTGTCTGCACCGGAGACTTAAATGTTGCTCACCAACCCATTGATCTTGCTCGACCCAAGGCCAATTACAATAAGACGCCTGGATACACGCAAGTTGAGATTGACGGCATGTCCCGTCTATTGGACCAAGCCAAGCTGTGTGATTCTTGGCGCGAAAAGCATCCTGACGAAATCGGTTATTCCTGGTGGAGTTACCGTGGCGGTGCGCGCGAGAAAAATGTCGGCTGGCGACTGGACTATATGCTTGTGAGTGAACGGCTGATGCCCAACGTCCAATCGGTCAACATCAACTCCGATGTTTTGGGATCAGACCATTGTCCTGTGTCCTTGGAGTTGCAGCTTTAAATTGATGGCCTCCGATTGCAATTCCCGATAATTTGATCAATTTATTCTCCGTTCTTTTGACCCATAATCAAAGAACGCATGAGGAGAAAAATGATGGGAATGGTCGCCCTGATTGCTATGATCGCAATGACCAACGGCACATGGAGCCAAACGAATTGTCAGGCAGACATTAATGGAGATTTTGTTGTGGATCTGGACGACCTATTGGTCATGCTGATACATTATGGTGACAGTTGTGAGAACGTTACCTCAACCTATCCGCTGCTGCACATCTCCGAAATTCACTACAATCCCCATTCGTCCCAAGGAAATGACAGCGACTGGGAATTTCTCGAATTGTACAACCCCCATCCCTATCCCATTTCGTTGTCTCAATGGAGCTTGAGCAATGCCATCGAGGTGACATTTCAGGAATCCGACACAGTGCCAACCATGGGATACTTTACAGTTGCTCGCAACTTGGATTCTTTATCTATGTTGTTACCGACACTGGCATTTGCACGGCAGTGGAACAGTGGTGAGAGCCTGAATAACACCGGTGAAACCATAGAAATACACGCTCCAGACGGCTCAATCGTCGCTTCAGTTGCTTACGAGGACAACGATGGCTGGGTTTCTGAACCGGATGGAAGTGGCCCGAGTCTTGAATGGATGGATCCCGGACTTCCCAACAGCGCAGCAGATTCTTGGACCTATTCGCTTGTACCAGGAGGTACACCTGGCAATGAAAACAGCATGTGGGGACTCAGTGAGCCCGAGTAAAGCACCAAATCAATGGCAAGGGCGCAAAAGGGTGTCCTTGCCGTTGATTACAACTTCAAGCGGCTCCCCAGTGCACAACTTTACGTTGGTTCCTTCATTGGATATGGCCACTTCCAATAGCCTGCTCCGAAAATTCACCTTGAATGTTAGTCCAGTCCAAGCTACAGGCAATTGGCCGCTAAAATGAGGCTTGCCGCCATTGACCAAAAAGCCTCCAAACCCTTCCACCACCGATAACCAAGTACCCGCCATCGATGTGATATGCAGTCCTTCGTGAACTTCTTTGTTGTAGTCGTCTAAATCGAGTCGTGATGTCCGTAAATAATGGCCGTAGGCATCGTTCATGCGGCCAAGTCGAGCCGCTAAAATAGCATGAACGCAAGGAGACAAACTGGACTCATGAACTGTTTTTGGCTCGTAATAGTCATAGTTCTCAGCTTGCGTTTCCAAATTGAAGTCTCTTCCAAAGAAATAGATTCCTTGCAGAACATCAGCCTGTTTGATAAAGACCGATCGCAAAATGCGATCCCAACTCCACTTCTGATTGATTGGGCGCTGAGAATCTGGCAAGTCTCCGACTGTAAGCTGTTCCTTATCGAGAAAACCATCTTGCTGAAGAAAGATCCGAGTATCAGGTATGGTCGGGAAATATATCTTTTCCGGAATTGACTGCCAATCTTCGAAGACCTGTGCTTCATCGATGGCATATTCTTTCGTTAGACTTTCCCAATCTTCCGAATGATTGGTTTTGATCCAAAAGCCAACGTCACGGGCATACCGCATGCACCAGGCAGCGATGTAATTGGTGTACCAATTGTTGTTTACGTTGTTCTCGTATTCATTGGGTCCAGTGACGCCGAGCATGACGAAAGCTCCCCGGTGTTCGGACCATTGAACGCGCTGTTGCCAAAAACGAGCAACGCCAAGTAACACCGCAAAACCATGAGTACGCAAATAATCTTGGTCTCCTGTGTAATTCACATAATTCCAAATCGCAAAAGACATGGCTCCATTGCGATGAATCTCCTCGAATGTAATTTCCCACTCATTGTGGCATTCCTCTCCATTCATTGTCACCATAGGGTACAATGCCGCACCTCCATCAAAACCTAGTTTCGCAGCGTTTTCAATTGCCTTATCCAAATGATGATAGCGGTAGAGTAATAATTGCTTCGCCACCTTTGCTGAATGACCTGCCAAATAAAAAGGCAGACAATATGCTTCGGTATCCCAGTAACTCGCTCCACCATATTTTTCTCCTGTAAATCCTTTGGGGCCTATGTTGAGACGCGGATCATCGCCCCGGTACGTTTGATTAAGCTGAAAAATGTTGAAACGAATGGCTTGCTGCGAAGCGACATCACCTTCAATAACAATATCGGCCTGATCCCATATCGATGTCCAAGCATCTGCATGCTCTTGACGATTTAATTCCCAACCACTCTTGAGCGCTCGCGAGGCGTGTTGCTGAGATAATTCACGAAGCGAAGAACGAGGGTGGCGGACAGTGGTTGTTATGCCTACATATTTCTCTACAACTAGCCATTCCCCATCCTTCATCGCATGCTTAAAGGCATATCCGACTTTCATCGGCGATTTATACGGTTGATCAGGAGTTAGAGGCGAATTCTTGCCATCGCTGGACAGAATCCTTGCATTCGTGCACATCGAAAAGCACGCGCCGAATTCCGTTTTTAGTGTAGTTGATTCGATTGAGGCCGCTCCCTCTCCCCCCGTCTTTACCTCCGAAACTTTCCAAAATTGGTCATCCCAATTGGAATCTTCATTTTTTACATCCGCATCCAGACTCGACAACACTTCAACTGAACACTGTTGTGCTTGGACTGCATAGCGCAAACATCCCAACTCTGGCTGTGCCATAGAACAGAAACGTTCAGCTCGAACAGAAACAGAAGAACCGTTCGCCATAACGGCCTCGAATTCGCGATTTAGCACCCCTTCCTTCATGTTCATTCCCCAATGAAAACGAGTCACCGATTGGGCGGCATTCAAATCCAACTTCTCTCCATTTACCAGCACCTCGATGTCGATCCAATTTGTTGAATTCAGCACTTTGGCGAAGAATTCTGGATAGCCATTCTTCCACCAGCCTACTTTGGTCTTGTCAGGATAATAGACTCCACCGAGGTAAGACCCCTTCAATGAAGACCCTGAATAACCTTCTTCAAAGTTGGCTCGCTGTCCAATTCTGCCATTGCCGATGGATAGGATGGATTCGAAGGATTTGATGTCCCTGCCATGATTCCAATCACTGCAGCCCAAATTCCAAGAATCAATGATGCCTGACATGCCTCAAAATTAAGCCTCTAATTCTCGCAGGACATCGCTCCATTTATAATTCGAAAAACCAGGTATGACGACCTTGGCTCGGGATAATTCCGAAACTTGTCCTATGCCAACTACCGGAAACCCACCAGCAAGTGCTGCATCAATACCCGCTTGAGCGTCCTCGAACACCAGACATTCAGCTGGGTGGATGCCAAGAGCCTTTGCTCCCATGAGAAAGACTTCAGGGTCAGGCTTAGACAACGTGATATGATTCCCATCTACAAGCGTATCAAATGCTTCAAGTAAATCGAGTCGCTCTAAAATCATCGTAGCATTTTTGGAAGACGAACCCAGAGCCACCTTAATGCCTTGGGACCTCAATTCAATTAAAAGGCTGCGCACGCCTGGCAAAGCATCCGCCGGTTCAGTATTGCGTGCTAATTCCAAATAGTGCGCATTTTTTCGATACATGAGTTTCAATTTCGTCGCAGGATCTAGCATCAAGCCCCCTTTATTAAGCAGGTATTCTAAACTGTCGACACGGGAAACTCCTTTGAGCTGTTCATTGTCTTCATGACTGAACGGCACACCCAACTCCTCAGCAAGCCGACTCCAGGCCACAAAATGATGTGCTGCCGTATCTACAATGACCCCATCTAAATCAAAAATACAAGCCTTAAACACCATTTTATCAATCGTTTAGGATATACTTTACGTGATAAGCTGCCAAACCATCTATCGGCCGTTTGATTATTTTTCCAACGATAATTCCCTCTCGCTCACACACATGACGCAAAACATTTTGAAAGTGATACGCAACAGAACCGACAAAATGTACAGGAACTTCCTTGTAATTTTCGTAGCATTTAACGTGCACATCTACGAATGATTGGAAACCCTCTTCAAGCAATGAAATCACTTGGGCTACTTCCTGGTGTCTGCCGAGAAACGTCATGAAAGAGGCAAGAAACACATTCGCATTGGGTTCTTGATACACACGGTTCACGATATCATCTTTGGAAAAACCAAACGTAGCATTGAAATCAGCCTGAACCACTGGATCTAACTTATGATATAGATGCAAGGCCAGCAGTCGCTTACCAAACCAAGATCCGCTGGCCTCATCCCCTAGTATGTAGGCCAACGCAGGAACTTTCTCACTGGTCACCTCTCCGTCAAAAAAACACGAGTTCGACCCCGTTCCGATGATGCAGGTGATGGCCGGTTCACCGGAATATGTGCTGTATGCTGCACCATCAAGGTCATGGCCAACATGAACGTCCGCATGCACGAAGATCCTTTCTAGTCCCTCCTTAATGACGGCGCAGAGCGGTTCAGAACTGCTCCCGGCACCATAGAAATACACTTTAGAAATCTCTTTCGCCATCGACGTGGCCTCAACGGACTCCCGCATTTTTTCTTCTACGAGGTCGGCACTGTGAAAGTATGGATTGAATCCCATCGTATGGAATTCAGCTTCCGCCAGTCCATGCTCATCCATGACCATCCAATCGCACTTCGTGGAGCCACTATCTGCTACTAAAATTTTCAAAACATCTCCGTTATTGGTGAAGGGAAATCAAAACAATTCAGTGGCATTAGAGCCTTTCAACCAAGTCAGCAACGCGCGTTGCGTAGCCTGCTTCATTATCATACCAACCAAATACCTTGACCGTTTTGCCCATTGAACGCGTCAGGTCTGAATCAAAAATGCAGCTATGTGGATTGCCCACAATGTCAACCGAAACAAGTGGATCCGTAGAATACTCCAAAACCCCCTTCATGGATCCTTCTGCAGCCTTTTTCATGGCGTTGTTTACTTCATCAGCTGTGACTTCTCGCTTGAGCACAACTGTCAAGTCAGTCACCGAACCGGTTGGCGTGGGAACGCGAATCGCTAACCCATCCAACTTGCCAGCTAGTTCAGGCAATACAAGACCGACTGCTTTCGCAGCACCCGTGGATGTTGGAATCATGGACAAAGCCGCTGCTCTCGCTCTTCTCAAGTCTTTGTGAGGTGAATCTTGCAAGCGTTGGTCGGCTGTGTAAGCATGAACCGTCGTAATCAACCCATGCTCAACACCGAATGCATCATTCAAAACCTTCGCCATCGGCGCAAGGCAATTCGTGGTACACGATGCATTTGAAACAATGCGATCTTCATGTGTAAGAATGTCGTCGTTGACTCCCAGTACGATCGTCTTCATGGATCCCTTCGCAGGTGCGGAAATCACGACTTTACCTGCTCCAGCTTCCAAATGCAACCCCGCCTTTTCTTCACTTGTAAACACTCCGGTCGATTCAACAACCACATCCACTTTCAATTCAGCCCAGGGCAATGCCGCGGGGTTGCGCTCGGCTGAAATATGACGAGTGGTTCCATTGACGACTAAGTGCCCGTTGACAACCTCTACCGTGCCATTGAATTTGCCGTGAATGCTATCGTACTTCAATAGATGAGCTAGGGTATCTACATCAGTCAAATCGTTGATAGCAACGACTTGAACATCCGATCGGTCCAACATTTGGCGAAACGCCAATCTCCCAATTCGGCCGAAACCGTTGATGGCTACATTTTTCATTTCGTTCTTTATTTTCAGCAATTAAATAGACAATATTTTCGCGATTCGCACCTCATCTTCTAAGGAGGCCGATTTATTCTCAATGACTTCTTCAAACGGGAAATAGACGAGTCGATCGTTTACAACGCCGGCCATTACATTTCGTTTGCCTGATAACAGACCTTCGACGGCGGCGACACCCAATCGAGAAGCAAGAACCCGATCTGCGCAGCTCGGATCTCCGCCTCGCTGCAGGTGCCCGAGCACCGTAATTCGCGTCTCATATTTGTTGTCGATCGCGTGTACCTTTTTCGCGATTTCGAAGGCCCCTCCTTCTGGATGACCCTCTGCCACGATGACAATACTCGACGTTTTGTTTGAGGCCTGCCCATTATTGAGAATCCCTACAAGGTCTTCAATGGAAATGCCCGATTCCGGGGTCATCACGGCCACAGCGCCCGTTGCGATGCCGCTATGCAATGCGATGAATCCACTGTCACGTCCCATCACTTCAACAAAGAATAATCGATTATGGCTGTCCGCTGTGTCCCGAATTTTATCCACCGCTTCAACTACGGTATTGGTCGCCGTATCGAAGCCAATGGTGAAATCAGATCCCGATAAATCGTTGTCAATTGTTCCAGGCAAGCCAATCACGGGAAACCCTGTCTCCTTTGAAAAGTGCATGGCACCTTCAAAGGTACCATTGCCACCAATTACCACCAGTGCATCCACCTCATGTTCCAAAAGCGCTTGATGAGCATTCCTCCTTCCTTCGACTGAACGAAACTCTTCGCACCGGGCAGATTTCAAAATCGTACCTCCACGGCCCAAAATCTTCGCAACCGAGCGCACATGCAGGCGCTTGAAATCTCCATCTATGAGTCCTTGATATCCTTGAAAGACACCTACCGCTTCGCATCCATGGTACACGGCCGTTCGAACTACCGCACGAATGGCTGCATTCATCCCTGGAGCATCTCCTCCAGATGTCAAAACTGCTATTTTTTTCATGTATTCAATGTGAATCTGTCTTTCATTCTTCATTGGAACGGACGCGAAGATAAGACCAATGAAACCACATTCACAAACTAAGTGTATATCCTACACTTATAAAGTGACGTCAATTATTGTATTTTTGACACTATGGTTACGAATGATCCACTCCACCTGTCTGTTGACTGCGTTGTATTTGGGTACAATGACACGGGACTAAAAGTCTTGTTAATCAACCAAAAAGAGACAAAAGAAGACCACAGCTCACAGCCCATGTCCCAATTGCCCGGCGATCTCATTCTGCTGGATGAAGGACTCGAAGAAGCTGCCGAGCGAGTATTGTTCGAGTTAACACAACTCAGAGGCGTCTATTTGAAACAGTTTCAAACTTTCGGTGATCCAGATCGGGTCAAAGATTTGAAAGATCGATCCTGGCTCCGTTCTGTTCGAACTCAACCGGAACAGCGTGTGGTCACCGTTGGATACTTCGGTTTGGTTAGTTTGCATGAGTTCAACCCCAAACCAGCCTCTTTTGCAGGTAGCGTGCAATGGGTAGATCTGCAAAAAGTTGGGCCATTGGCATTTGATCACAACGAAATTCTCTCAGGAGCCATGGATGCCTTGCAAAGTCAATTAGAAAGTCAACACATCAGTTTTGAATTGTTGCCTAAAAAATTCACTTTGAGTCAATTACAAGGTTTGTACGAAGTGGTTCTTGAAAAGAAATTTGACAAAAGAAACTTCCGCAAGAATGTCAAAAAGATGAATCACGTGATTCCTTTGGATGAAAAACAACAAGGTGTCATGCACAAACCGGCCCAATTATTCAGTTTCAATCGCGATGAAATTGAATCATAAGTTTCGAAAGACTCACGGCATCATGGGGATCATGGCGGTCTTATCCTGCTTGCCATCGAAGGCCCAAGATTTAGGCATCCTGGTCCATCCTGACGATGGCCCTGCTTATATCAGTGAAGAAATTCCCTCAATTTACATTGAGTGCGGAGATGCAATTGATTGGATGTTTCAAGAGGAAAATTGGTATTCCAATGTTGAGCACCCCGCAACGTTTGTTTTTGCCAGCTTAGCCGGATCGGATACCTTGACCAATGTCGGCTTTCGATTAAGAGGAAATACATCAAGAGCTGCTCCAAAAAAATCCTTTAAGATCTCGTTCAATACGTTCACCGAAGACCAGAAATGGAACGGATTGAGCAAGATGAATTTAAACGGTGAACACAATGATCCAAGTGTCCTAAGGTCTCGGCTTTCGTGGGAATGTTTGAGGGATGCTGGAGTACCCGTCTCTCGAACTCAACATATAAACCTTTACATCAACGGCTCATTCTACGGTGTGTATGCCAACATCGAGCACATCGATGGTGAATGGCTGGACGAGCGATTTGAGCATGCACATGGCAACTTGTGGAAATGCACGTATCCGGCAAGTTTAAATTTCATAAGCAACAACCCCGATGCCTATAAATTCACCCCAAGCTGGTCGAATCAACGTGTATATGAATTGAAAACCAATGAGTTGGCGGATGACTACACCGCCTTGGCAGAATTCATTGATGCATTGAATAACACTTCATTGGATGACCTTCCGTGTGCCCTAGAAAGGGTCTTCGATGTCGATGCCTACCTCAAAGTAGCTGCAGGTGAAATACTCTTGGGCCATTGGGACAATTACATTGGAAACCGAAACAATTTTTACCTCTACCAACGAGCCACTGATCACCGCTTGATGTACATTCCATATGACATGGACAACACCATGGGAATTCAATGGTTTGGAGAATGGACCAGCCAGGACCTGTACGCTTGGACCACCGAAAACGACAGACCTTTGTACAGCCGTTTGCTGCAGATTCCACATTACCGGGATCGTTTTTCTTGGTACATCCAGTGGTGGATGGATAATTACTTCACGGAAGATTGGATCGATCAACGCGGAACTTGGCTCGTGAGCCTCTTGGAGCCCCACATTGACAACGACACGTACTATCCTTTGAGCTATTCATTCAGTGCCCAGGACTTCATGGAGTCCATGAACGAGCCCTGGGGAGGACATGTTGCCCATTCGATCAATGGTTATGCAGCATCTCGGCAATTTTGGGCTGACATTCAGTTGGATGATGGGACATCTGCTTTTCCTCTCATCCAATGTTGGGCTGAAGGTCCGCGTACAGATGATTCCATCCATGTGAAGTGCTGGATTCCTGAAAATTCGGACATCAACTCATGGGACCTTGATCTCGAGTTAGATGTTGACGGTGCCAACAGCGAGCACGCCCTTGGATTCGTTGGAATGAACGATCATGGTCATGAATGGGGCATTTCAATCCCCTTGAATAACGGTTCGGATGTGCATTGGAGGGTTGCCTATACCAATCCCGCAGGAGAACCCTACACATCGCCATGTGAATCCCAACGTATATGGAATACCGGATCATCGATTCCACTTTTGATCAATGAGGTCATGCCTGTAAACACCTCCTTCATTGCGGATGCAACCGGATCTTATGGAGATTGGGTGGAACTATTGAACCATAGCAATACGCCGATGAACGTCGGAAACTATTTCATCACCAACCGGCTCATGGAGCCTGCTCGTTGGCCGTTACCTGACGTAACCTTGGATCCTGGACAACACCTCCTAATTTGGTGTGATGATGCCACCCCAATCGGTCCGTTGCACTCCTCTTTTACACTGAATGGCAGTGGGGACGAATTGTACATCATGAATCTCGAGGATGGCGCTTGGCGCATTATCGATGATGTCAATTGGTCAAGTGCGCCAGAAGACGCAAGCTGGGGGCGCTCGACCGATGGCGCTGAAGATTGGATGTGGTTTCACGAAAACAGCGGAAACAGCCCGACTCCCAACGCGTCAAATGGTTTGGTCTCTCCCATCGATCCAACTTCCGGAATTAGCTTGGAAGCCTGGAATGCCGTCAACCCTTGCAATCGACCGTGTCAAATTGAGTTCCCAATGGCATTGGATTGGCGTGTTCTAAGTTCCTCTGGTCAAATGCTCCAAAAGGGAACTGGCTCAGAGTGTACGCTTGATCTGCCGACCGGATCATACCATGTTCTTGTCCGTAAAGAAGACGCATCCGTAGCCCGAACCATCATCATTCACTAACCAGGCATGCAATTTAAGTATCTCTTTTTCATCACTGCACTGCTCGTCACGAAACTTGTTACAACCCAAGTTGTCTGGACGGAACCTGCTTTCCCGACCATGGACGACCAAGTCACACTCTATTACAACAGTGCCCTTGGTAATGGGGAGCTCCAGGGAGTTATACCGATTTACATCCATACAGGTGTCATAACGAGCAACAGTGCCGGTCCAAGTGACTGGCAAAATGTACAAACAGCCTGGGGCACATCTGATACTGAAGCGCTCATGAATCCCGAAGGCGCGGGCATTCACACTTTCAACTTCAACGGACTCACCCTCTCTGAATACTACCAAACTGATCCCGATGAAACCATTGAAAGCCTTGCCATGGTTTTTCGCAATAGCAATGGATCATTGGTCGGCAGAAACGCCGATGGATCGGATATATTCTTTGAGGTCAGCAGCGGATCGTTCAGCACGTCCTTGCAAACTCCGGAAAATGGATATGCGGTTTTAGACATAGGTCAGACTTTGACCGTACTTGGACAAGCAAGCGAAGAATGTGAATTGACGTTACTCGTGAACGGAACGGAAACCGCAACATCCTCGGGCACAGCACTATCCTACGAATTCGAAGCCCTCGATGGCGGTCAATTCAACCTTGAACTTGTCGGAAATAACAGCGGGTCAATTGCGAGTGATTTTGCAACCATCACCGTGTTGCCTGAAAACCCCATTACAGGCTGGCCCCCTGAAGGCTCTGAGGATGGAATTCACTATCCGAGCAGTACCAGCGCTTTTTTGCAGCTCCATGCGCCCGGCAAGGAATTTGTTTTCGTTGTCGGTGATTTCAATGACTGGCAACTGAGTTTTGAGTATTTAATGACTCAGACCCCAGACGGAAATAAGCATTGGATTCAGCTCGATAGCCTGATGGCTGGGTCTTCCTATCGTTTTCATTATCACGTCATGCCAGATGACATGCGCGTTGCCGATCCGTATTCTGAAGTTGTTCTCGATCCTTGGAATGATCAATGGATTCCGGATGCGACCTATCCAGATCTGCTGCCATTTCCCAACATGCTGACCGAAAATACACCCGTTTCAATCCTCCAACCGGGTGCTCCTGAGTTCGAGTGGACAGATTCGGATTTTGATCGTCCCAGCAAGGAATCATTGATCATCTATGAACTGCTGGTTCGTGATTTTACCGAAGAACGAAATTACCAGACCATTCTAGACACCCTTGATTACCTCGCGAGGCTTGGAATCAACGCCATTGAATTCATGCCTGTCAACGAATTCAATGGCAACGATAGTTGGGGGTACAACCCCACATTCTATCAAGCTTTGGACAAGGCCTATGGAACAAAGGACGCGTTTAAGTCACTCATTGATGCCTGTCATGAGCGCGGCATAGCGGTCCTTCTGGATGTGGTATTGAATCATGCGGATTATCCCAATCCCTTCTTGAAATTGTACTGGAATGAAACAGCATTCCAGCCAGCTGCCGACAATCCTTGGTTCAATGAAGTATCCCCGAGTCCTGAATCGTGGTTTTTTGATTGGAATCATGACAATTTCGCAACCCAATATTTCATGAAGCGAACCTTGTCGTATTGGGTCGATGAATACCACGTCGATGGATATCGCCTCGATTTTTCGAAAGGCATGACCCAAACACCAGGAAATGTCTCAGGATATGACCAGAATCGCATTGATTTACTCACAGATTATGCCCAACACCTGTGGCAATCTGATGATGAGGTCTACATGATTCTTGAGCATTGGGTTGATTTATCCGAAAACCAAGTCCTCGTGAACAATGGTTTCATGGTGTGGGCGAATGTTGCTCATGATTACAGCGAAGCCGCGATGGGCTATGCCTCCGATTTAAATTGGGCCAGTTACCAAACCCAAGCAATGGCCAATCCAGGAGTCGTATCCTATCCTGAAAGTCATGATGAAGAGCGATTGATGTTCAAAGCGTTGGCCTACGGCAACAGCGACGAAAGTTACCAAGTGACAGACTTGTCCACTGCGCTGCACCGCATGGAAGCGATCCAATGCTTTAATCTTCTTTTGCCAGGGCCCAAAATTCTCTGGCAATTTGAAGAATTGGGCTACGATTACAGCATCAATACCTGCAGCGATGGAGTGACAATCAATGAAGATTGCCGAACATCTGCCAAACCGGTTCGTTGGGATTACCGCGATGACCCCAACCGCTATCGAATTCATGAAATCATTTCCGGTTTAGCTACACTCAAAATTCAGCACCCCGATCCCTTTCAAACGGGTAATTTCAACTGGGACGTAGGGGGCTATGGAAAACGCCTTCACCTCAATGGCTCAGCAATGAACGCGGTCGTGGTAGCCAACTTCCGTGTGACCAATTTGAGCATGATTCCGGGATTTCAGCACACAGGAACGTGGTACGATTATTTTACTGGGACCCCCCTTCAAGTGAGCGACGTGAGTGCATTTATGGATTTTGCTCCAGGAGAGTATCATGTTTTTGTGGATCAGGAATTGGACTTTCCCGCTCATCTCGATCAAGAGGAGGCAACGGAAGAAACACCTATTCCCTTCCCCAATCCAACTTCTGGAAAGCTCCGGTGGAACGTCGGCTCCTCCAACCTCCTTCAAAAAGTGACCGTCTTTGACGCAAAGGGAGCGATGATCCTGGAAAATGCTTCCTTCATCTCCTTGTCCGATGGACAAGGGGTATGGGTTGACTTATCCAGACTACCGAGCGGCATGTACACCTTGCAGGCCATTGGCCAGCGCACAGTTCATTCTGCCCATGTGCATGTTGTGAACTAAAATTAATAACTCAAGATTAGCTTCGTGTTGAAAATACACGTTGCGATTTTAAATTGCGTCTAGAATCCGTCCTTCATGATTAAACACGCCCTCACCCTTTTGATCACTTGTTTTTGCATTTTGCAGGTCCAAGCACAAACACTCAGCGGAGTCATCCAAGATTCGAGCGGTTCACCATTGCCAGGTGCTTCTGTGGTCGCTGACGGAACGAATGGCCAATTCACTGACGCGGACGGTCGGTATACAATTGCTCTATCCCCGGGCGAGCATGCCATTAAATTCTCGTACATCGGTTACCTCTCTCAAACCAAGCAAATCACCATCGGCACGCAAGGCATGGCATTGAACATTACCCTTGCCGATGACGCGGTCTTAATCGAAGATGTTGTCGTCGTTGGTTACGGTGTCCAGCGCAAAAAAGAGGTCACAGGAAGCATTGTACAGGTGGACGCAAAACAAATTACCGGAATCCAAACACCATCATTCGAAGCTGCACTCCAAGGGCAAGCAGCTGGTGTGCAAGTGAGCCAATCCTCTGGAATTGCTGGAGCACCTTCTTTGATTCGAGTGCGGGGGGTGGCTTCGGTATCAGCGGCGGGTGACCCACTCTACGTGGTGGATGGCATACCCATTACACAAGAGTATTTCTTGCGAGGCAATTCAGGAGCCATGAACAACAATCCACTCGCTGCGATTAACCCCAATGACATCGAATCTGTTGAAATCCTGAAAGACGCAGCAGCGACAGGAATCTATGGTTCTCGCGGAGCCAACGGCGTCATTTTAATCACCACAAAACGAGGTAAGAAGGGAACTTCATTTGAATTTAGCACCCGTGCTGGTGTCGGCACAGCTGCTACACGTCCCAACATGATGGACACTGAGACGTACCTCGCGTTGCGGCAAGAGGCTTGGGAAAATGATGGGGGAACGGGATATGTTTGGCTTCCCAATATGACATCCGCATCGGATGATTCTCAAACGCGCAAAGACGCGTATCTCAGAGCATTGCAAACCAACACGGACTGGGTCGATGAATCCATCGGAGTAGGCAATAAGAATGCCGTTAATTTCGGAATGAGACAAGGTGGCGACCGCTACAACCTATATGCTGGAATCGCCAAAGACAACAACCAGAGTTATTTGTTGGGCAATAGCTACGACCGCACAAGCGGAAGGATCAACCTTGATTTTACGCCAAACAAGCAATGGAAAATGTTGCTGAGTTCGTCCTTTAGCCGAGGCGAAAACAACCGAATCGATGCAGCCTGGTCTGGTGGATTAGGAGATGCAATGTCCAATGCCTTGCCCTATTATCCCGTTCAATACGATGAGACTGAATACGATGCCAATGGCAACGTGACACACGAAGCGGGCGAGTATTTCTTATGGTTTGATGAATGGGGTGGAACGAAAAATCCAGTGGCCGTCCGCGAACTCAAAAAATGGAAGACTACAGAAGACCGGTCCATCAGCAATGCGCAATTGATCTACTCGCCTATTTCCAACCTCAACCTCAAAGTGAGTGGCGGATTTGATTACTTGCACTTGAAAGAAGATGTCTTCAATCCAGGTGCACTTTCCATTACGACAGAATTAGGAAGTGCAAATCGCTACGCCAATTATGTCTTGAATTGGAATTACAGCGCTACGGCAGACTATCGATGGGAACTTGACGACACGCAAGCACTGAACTTTTTGGTCGGCAGCGAGTTTCAGCAAACAAACAGCTACGGATACAGTTTATTTTATGGTCAAGTTGAAGGTCCAATATTTGAAAATGATTCCCTCGCAGAAGATGCTGCCAACGTTAACACCCAGGTTAATCTGCCTTCACAGCATAGCTTTCTGTCATATTTTGGAAGGGTCAATTATAGCCTCAAAGACCGTTACTTTTTCCAAGCCACCGCCCGGATAGATGGCAGCTCGAGGTTCGGCCGAGAAAGCCGGTATGGATTTTTCCCTTCGCTTTCCGCCGGATGGGTCATTTCAGATGAAGATTGGTTCGAAAGCAAACGAATCAGCTTTCTCAAGTTCCGTTCCAGCATCGGATTCACAGGAAATGCAGCATTGCCTGATTATGCAAGGTTTGGAACGTATTCAGCGGCGAACAACGGTATTACCTATGCTGGCGACTCAATTTTGTACCCCATTCAACCAGAAAACCCAACGTTGCGTTGGGAAACGTCACGCACCATTGACGCGAGCCTTCAGGTGGGTCTTTTGGAAGATCGCATCACAACGGAGCTTGCCTTTTACCACAAATACTCTTCGGATGTGTTGATGAATGTCAGTACACCGGCTAGCACAGGTTTCACAAATTTCTGGGACAATGTGGGCACGATCCTCAACAGAGGTGTAGAATTAACCATTAAATCACGCAACCTAACAGGAGCCTTTCAATGGAACACGGATCTCAATGTCGCCCGGAATTACAACGAACTCATCAACATCGGAAATTACACACCGGACGCTGTTAGTGGAGGAACAAACGATTCACGGGTCATCGTCGGTCAACCGGTCGGGTCATTCTTTCTTGTCGAACACAGCCACGTTGACAGCGAAACCGGACTTCCTGTGTACTTGGACCTTGAAGGCAATGAAACATTTGAATACAACAATGACATTCGCAAATACGTCGGTGATGGACTGCCCGATATGATTGGTGGCATCAACAACAGTTTTCGTTACGGGAACTGGGACCTCAGTGCACTTGCTACATTCAGTGTTGGAGCCAAAATTTTTGATTCATCTGCAAAAAGACAACTCGGAGTCGTTACCGGATGGAACATGCGCGATGAAAAACTCGATCGATGGCGACAACCAGGAGATGTAGCGACCTATCCTCGCCTCACCTTGGATGAAACCACCTACAGCTTGCCCTCTGGATTTCCCTGGTGGAATACGAGCCTCTTCATCTTTGACGCCTCGTATTTGAGGCTGCGTAATTTGACGTTGGGATACAATGTGCCCCTATCGGAAGACAGTGACCTTCAAAATTGCCGAATCTCATTGAATGCGACCAACGTCTTCACGATTACGAATTTTCCTGGCTTGGATCCGGAAGTAGTTCGAGATTTTGAAAATGCACAGGATCGCAATATGAGTCCCAATGTGACCTATTTGACACCTCCACAAGAACGGTCCATAACCCTGTCCATTTCAACCAATTTTTAATCAGAAATCATGAAATTTCAATCGATATTCATCGCGGCTGGTTTGGTCTTTGGTTTGGCATCTTGTGACAAGTTGCTCGAATTTGAACCGGGAGACGTCATTCTAGCGGAAGATGCGATTCAGAATGCGGACGACTTGCAACGTCTTCTGGTCAGCAATTACGACGTCGTAGCCAATCTTTACGGTGGACGTGTGCAGATCGTCAATGAGTTGCGAGGTCCGAATTTTGGAGCGCCCGACAACAGCCTCGACTTCACAGCTGTATACAACCGGGAGACTACATTCTTTACCGGGATCAACGGTGGTATTTACACGGATTTTTACTACGCCATTTATCGGTCGAATGTCGTCATCAAAAATTTTGAAATTGTCGAGGACTTGGATGCGGCTGATCAAATTAGACTGGAGTCCGAGGCACGGTTTATCCGGGCTATCTGCCATTGGGGTGCTGTTAAACTCTATGCCCGGCCCTATGGATATACTGCCGACAATAGCCACCCCGGCGTACCGCTGCGGATTGCACCCACCCAAGATCCACTGCCCCGAGCGACAGTAGCCGATGTTTACGCACAAATCATTGAAGACTTGAATTTTGCTGCTCAAAATTTACCCGTTGAAAACGGAGTCTTTGCGACACAGCACGCCGCTCGCGCTTACCTAGCTCAAGTCTATTTCCTGATGGGAGATTATGCCCAAGCTGCCTCACATGCCACCGAAGTTATTGGTTCTGGCGCATTTGAATTGGATGATGACCTCGATCGTTTCGACACCGAACTGATCAATCCAGAAACCATTTTTGGCATTGTCAGCATGCCATTCGATTTCCGCAGCTCGTGGTTCCGAGATAATTTGCGTTCTGACAACAACCCCACCCCCCAACTTGCGTTCAGTGAAGACTTCGCATTTTTCATGAGCCTCTCCGGAGGTGGCGACGGACGATCCGCTTGGTTAACACCAGGAACAAGGGCGTTGGTCAATCGGTTCAACGATAAAGAATACTTCAATGTGCCTCTCGTCCATTTGACCATGCTCCATTTGCTGCGCGCTGAGTCGTTTGGTGAACTCGGAACCAACCTTGAAACAGCCATAACGGATATCAATGCCATCCGAGCACGTGCATTTGGAGAAGGGAACAACAGCTTGACCTCGGAGGCGAGTGCGGATGAAATCATCCAAGCCGCACGCGACGAATACCGGAAAGAAACCGCTTGTGAAGGTCACTGGACGGATCAGCTTTTGAGGCAGGGCGTCATGGGCGAAGACATCTCCATCCGAGGCGCATCATGGGATTGTCCAGGCATGTCCCTTCAGTTTTCCAACACCGAATCTACTGTTCAAGGTTTTGAACTCAATGAAGAGGGCGGCTGCCTCTAAAACATTACAAAAAATGAATCCACATCATTACATACCGAGGCTCCTGGTGATAATCACCATCGGTTTTGGGACATTCTTTGCCGGATGTAAACCTGAAACCAATGGCGATTTAGGTGAGCCGTTCGATAAAGTCAAAGGCTTATTGGGAACATGGGAATTGCAGGCTTTCACGCAGCAAGATCTGAACAGTCCGATCAAAGAAACCCGCGATTTGAGCGAGTTTTATTTGGATGGTACGGTTACTCCTCTGCAGCTAACCTTTCGCGAAGACCGGACCTACTCTGTCGCCATCGAACTGGGAAAAAATTACTTCGGTGAAGGTGGAACTTGGGGATTTGATGACGAACTCTACCCTACCTTCTTGGAGCTAACCACAAACAACGATACCCTCTCCTATAATTTGGGAGGCATGGTGCGCGATTTTGATCAAGCATTCAGCATCGAATACCGCAGAAATTGCAACGGAACGCCGACCAATATTTACACATTTGAATTCAACCGATTGAACTGATGCATAAGTTTACTTGCTTAATCGCCTTCGGCCTTCTTCTGACTGGAACTGCATGGGCACAAAAGGCTTATATTCTCCCATCACCCACCGATGCGAATGCTGAGATGACGCTGTTCATCGACATGAATCAAAGTGAGGATGGAATTCAAAACAACGGTCTCTCTGGGATTCTTGATGCATTTCCAGATACCACGTTGTACCTCTGGACTTGGGATCCTGCCGGTCCCTCAGCAGGGAATGGCGACTGGGATAACAGTGCCGATCATCAGGAATTGACCAAGATTGGTCCAAAACTATATTCCATGACTTTTGTGCCAACGGAATACTATGGAGTGGATGGGCCTCAGCTATTTTCCCGTGGAATCTCGTGCCTCGCCAAACTAAAGAATGGATACCCCGTGGATGGCTTTCCATTCGAGGCCAAGTCAGAAGACATGCACGTCGACATCATCCCACAGCTGTGCGGAGCACGATTGTGCGTATTTCCTGAACTCCGGCAATCCGATGATTTTTTGAGCATTACATACGACAACACCAAGGAAGAACTGTACGAAGGACTTCAAGACATGGGTGAAGACGATTGCTACATGTACATTCTTGCAAAAGTAGATGACTTTACGAGCTATGAATTTGCCCCTGAATCCGAAGTGCTGCAATATCCTGAACTACAATTGACGTCCATCGGGGATGGCAAGTATAGAACAACCTTCATCCCCGAAGATTTATTTTCCACCTTGCTTGGAGAAGGCGAAACACTTTCAGAAGTCTGGTATTACATTGTTCGCGAAGGTTTCAGTTACCCTCCCGGTCCGCCCCCATTCCAAATCATTGGGCTGTTGGACTGCGAATAAATTGAGTGCTCCACGATAAACGCATCCATGTTTCCAATCATCCATCAAGCCAAGAGCCGTGCAACAGCATGGCTCTTGGCGTTCATCATCGTCTCCTCGTGCTTCATCTCATGCAGAACCGAAATGTCCGAGCGAATGGAGGCAACGACGCCGTTTATGCCCATCCAACTCAATGCTGACACGGCTGTTATATACCTCCATGATTTCTCACACATTCACCGCCCATTGGATTCCATCAAATGGGAAGATGGCCGTGTGCTTCAGATGGACACCATCGATCATGAACCGGTAATTCGAATAACTCAACAGCCCAAACGATCCATTGGCTTTCTTCAGCTTTGGTCAAATGGTGCACACAGTGAAATCCCTGTATTCAAGACATCGAAGCAAAGGACGCGGTTGACCGTCCCATCGTTTGAGTCGCTCGAGCGTGTCGATGTCATTGGAACGTTTACCAATTGGCAGAGCAATCCGCTGGCCATGGAAGAAAACAATGGAACATTTACGCTCGACCTGAACCTCGAGCCCGGGGTGCATTTTTATCAATTGGTCATCGACGGCATAGAACAACCTGACCCTGCCAACCTGAGAAGAGTTCCCAACGGTTTCGGCGGGTGGAATTCTGTTTTAGAAGTAGGGAAGCAAGCGGCTGATATTCCATTGGAGATGACAGTTGTATCGCCGACACAAGCTGAGGAGGATCGCGGTGTAAGGTCACCTAACATCTTGATTGGACAAACTAAGCCTTCAGCGCACTTTTACGCTTGGTGGCAAAATGAAATTTATGGGTTTGGGGTTGCAGATACCAACGGTTTATTCCAATTGGGTATACCTGCCGCGGCTTACAACATGGATCGTACGCATCTGCGAATCTGGACATGCACCAACGAAGCAAGAAGCCAAGAGATCCTTATTCCGCTCTCTGCAGGGATCCCTGTGACCGATGGGAATGAACTTTCACGTTTTGATCGCCAAGGGATGGTCATGTATTTCCTGATGGTCGATCGGTTTAAAAATGGTGATCTCAAAAACGATTGGTCTTCCAATGATCCAGCAGTGCTTCCTCAAGCAAATCACTTTGGCGGCGATCTTCAGGGGGTACAACAAGCCATTCCATACATTGAATCTTTGGGAGCCAATACCATCTGGATCAGTCCCATTGCGCCGAACCCAGATGGTGCGTGGGGGTTTTGGTCTGATCCTAGCACCGAACTTACCAGCAAGTTCAGCGGCTACCATGGCTACTGGCCAGTCGCCTCCACCGGAGTCGACCGTCGATTTGGATCATTGGAAACCTTCAACGAACTCGTGGATGCTGTTCATGAAAACGAACAAAATATTTTAATCGATTATGTAGCGAATCACGTGCACCAAGAACATCCCATTTACATCGCTCATCCAGATTGGGTCACAAACCTGTACTTGGAAGACAGTACCTTGAACACCCAACTGTGGGATGAGCAGCGACTCACCACCTGGTTTGACACCTTCATGCCAACCCTTGATCTCGAAAAACCTGAAGTTTACAAGGTGATGACTGATAGCGCTGCATGGTGGATCGAACATACCGATATCGATGGGTTTCGTCATGATGCCACCAAACACATACCTGAAGTTTTCTGGCGCACATTGACCCGTAAGGTTCGAGAACACGGGCGCACTCCCATCTTTCAAATAGGCGAAACGTATGGCTCCCCAGAATTGATTCGAAGCTATCTTTCCAATGGGATGCTGGATGCACAATTCGATTTCAATTTGTACGATGCCCTCGTAAGCACGTTCACTTCAGACAGTGCGGACATCGCCAGCCTCATTGACGTCGCGAACCAAAGCCTCGCTACGTATGGATCACATCATTTAATGGGCAATATCACGGGAAATCAGGACAGGCCTCGCTTTGCCTCTATAGCAGACGGCTCAATTGCCCCGAGTGAAGACTCCAAACTCGCTGGTTGGACACGTGACATTCAACACAAGGGCAACATAGGGTACCGTAAAATGAGCTGGCTCATGACATTTCTCATGTCGAGTCCCGGTATCCCTTGCATTTATTATGGGGATGAGATTGCTGATGCTGGTGGCAATGACCCTGACAATCGGCGTATGATGAGATTCGATGGGTGGAATCCAGAAGAAACATGGATGTGGAATTGGACCCAAAAATGGATCTCACTGCGTAAATCACGCATGAGCTTGCTGTATGGAACAACCCAATACCGGGAGTTAGCACCAGGCTTGCTGGCCATTCATCGTTCTTATCTGAGTGAGAATACATGGGTGGTTATCAACACCACCGGACAATCATATGAGATCACACTGGATACGGGGGATCCACTCACCCCTCTCATCGGCACGTTGAGTGATTCGAATGAAGGGCAATCTACCTTGCAAGCTTGGGGCTGTGCGGCCTTCGACGTTCGACCCAATTTGGCCGTTGCGAAGCATTAATCAAGGATCAGTCCTGTTCTAGATAATCATCCAGGACATAGCGCCACTGCAAACCCCAATTCCCATCACCCGAATTGTGGTGCAGCTGCACACGAAGTTGACCGGGAAGCCGCTCAATGCGCATTCGTTCGATGATGGCTTGGCCATTTGCACTGCCACCTCTGGTGAGTAAAACCGCCATTCCTGACTCCTCGGCGAACCATTGGGTTGAAATACGTTGTCCGTCTGCGATAGCCATTATATCAAGAACGGAAAGGTCATTGTTCCATTCCCACATTTGAGCTTCCTTTTCCACTACAGCCGCGCGTTCACGGGAGATTTGAAGCACGAATCCGTCTTCTTTTCCACTTCGCTTCCCATCCCATCTCGCATCCACGGTGGACAACTCCCCTGTTGCATCGGGAACCTCGTATCGGCCCACATAGGTTCCCTCCAAAGCAAACATCCAGTCAGGTGCTTGACCCATGGCAACAAAAAAGCTGAGTAAAAGTACCCCTATCGAAGCGGCCTTTTTGAATGTAGAGGTTCCCGTCATGGTTTGCCAATTTAAATCAATTCTAGGTGTAAATTTCGGACATGAAATTCATACCAGCCCTTTTAATCGTTTTAGCATGTTTGCCAACCCGTGTTTTCGCTCAACCCACATGGGAAATTGGCAACACGACGTTGACTGAATATGACCTTGTAACTGGCACGCAATTGCCTTGGGAGATCCTGTGGGGGCCGGATGATCACCTCTGGATGACCTCTCGCAAAGGGGAGGTACTTCGAATCGATCCTGCAACCGGAAGTTACACCACCGTGCTTCAAAAAAACGTCATGAATGGCGGAAACGGAGAACCTGGAATGCTCGGCATGGCGATGCACCCTGACTGGGAAACAACACCCAAGGTATACCTGGTATACTGCGCCGGAACGTCCTGGAATGGTGAAGAATACCTCGCCTCTTTTGATTGGGACGGCGAGGCTTTGGTCAACGAGGAAATCTTGCTTACGCTGGATGCGGGAGGGATACACAACGGAAGCCGTTTATTGGTCTTGCCCGATAATACCCTTTTGATGACAGCCGGCGATGTCGGTTCATCTGCGCTGGCTCAATCCTTGAATTCTCTTCAAGGCAAGACGCTCCGACTCAACTTGGATGGCAGCATTCCCGAAGACAATCCAATTCCCGATTCCTACATCTATACATATGGCAACCGCAACAGCCAAGGACTTGCCTTAGGAGCCAATGGCATCATATACAGTTCCGAGCATGGTCAAAACTCCAACGACGAATTTAACATTGTTCAACCGGGGAGCAATTATGGATGGCCACAAGTTGAAGGCTACTGCAACACAGCTGCCGAACAAAACTTTTGCGAAGAAAACGACGTGGTAGAGCCGCTAAAAGCTTGGAGTCCTTGCATCGCTGTGAATGGCATTGAATACTATGATCACGTTGCCATACCAGAATGGGAAAACTCCATTTTATTGTCTGTACTTGGGGGATTGGGAGGCCAATACGAGCGCTTAAGCGTTTTGCATCTATCAGAAGATGGCTTGAATGTGGAAAGTGAAGACCAGTATTTCTCGAGCTTTAACCAACGAATTCGAGATGTGGCTGTCAACCCGTACACCGGATCAGTATATGTAGCCTTCAATGGCACGTCCTATCCAGGCAGCGGCCCGAACATCATCAAGGAATTTAGGAACGAATCGTTTGCTTCAAGTGTTGATCAAGGTCCTGAACTCCTCGAAGCCGTGGCATTTCCAAATCCTGCAAATGACATCATTCAATTTCAATGGAAGGGTGACTTTGGACCTTTGACCTACGATGTCTTCGCATTCAATGGACAAAAAATGATTTCAGGTCGGTCCAATGGCGGCCTCATGTCCTGTGCAACATCCGATTGGCCCGTGGGAGCTTATTTCATTGTCATTCAGCATAGCCAAGGCAACTTAACCACAACATTCCAGGTACAGCATTGAATTCATTCGGAAGAAAGGCGATCGTCCTGCTCATTTTGATCGCGGTTAAAGGCCCAGGAATGGCTGTCGGAGTAGCACAAACACAGGTTGCTTACGAAGACACCACTGAAGTAGATGAAGCCTTGGTATGGGCCCTTCGAATGCCGTCATTGGAGAGCCGAACAATGGGCAGTTTGGTTCGATTGAATACCGAAACGCTTCAAAACGGATATTCTCCGGATTTACAAGATGTCCTGAACAGGCAGCCAGGAGTATCCATGGATACGCGTGGTTCAGGAGGTTCGCGAAGGCTTCAAATTAGAAGCAGTGGGTTGCGGTCGCCTTTTGGTGTGCGCAACATCCAGCTTCTTCTTGACGGCTTTGTTTTGACCAATGCCAGTGGAAATTCACCTTTAGAGTTGATCAATCCTCAATGGATTCATTCCCTTGAGGTTTTGCGAGGACCAACGGGCGCATTGGTCGGTAATTCCTACGGAGGTGCACTCATCGGAAGATCGCTTCCCTCCTTATCCCAGGCGTCTTCGCACATTCGAGGTTATACACGGGTCGCGTCAACCGGACGAAATGAAACATCTAGCATCAGCACGGAGTCTGGGTTTACGATTACGCAACGCAAGGACTCCATGGCCCTCACCGTCCGAGCCAATTGGAGTCAAAATCCCGGCTACCGTTGGCAAGAATCCAATGGTCGAAATACAGCGGAGATTCACTTGCAGTCCGCATCTCAGTCCAGCGCAAACCGGCACCTTTGGATGGGATGGTATAATGGTACTTGGGAGTTACCCGGGTCGCTGAATGAGCAGGATGCCAGCACCACTCCGGAATCGTCTCCCGGTGTAAGCTACAATGCACACGTTAACCGAAAGAGAACGTGGCTTGGGTGGAGCCAAACCCAATCAAAAGGTTCGATGCAATCTGGGATTTGGATCTACGGGCAAATCAGCGACAAATTCAATCCTTTCGGCACTTCGGCGTTTTATAACGGCATCAAAACAGAACACGAAGCCTCTGCTTCCTTGAGGTATTGGCGCGCACAAACGTGGGCCTTCGGTTCGGATGGGAAAATTACGTGGGACCAATCCGCAATATTCCTCAGCGAATCCCTGGATCTTATGGAGACCGATTACCGATCAGATGCAAACAGCGCCCCCCTTCGCTATTCGATTTTGACTGGCACAAATAACGTCTGGGCTTCCACAGGTGTTCGAATGGAATGGGGCCACGCGGTCACGGGCTCACTTTGGCAAGTCGACGGACAATTATCAGTTGAAGGAATCGACCGAAAGTCCGAAGGGGAAAGCCGGATGAACGGCACGACTGTAGAGCCTTATGCTGCTGATTTTCGTGAAACTAACCTCCTGCCTTTTGTCCAAATCTCTCGTCAACTGAACAGGCACAGCCGCGCCTTTCTGCAATATGCCCATGGAGGCAGCCACCCAACATCGTTTGAATTGGTCGATCCCGAAACGTTCAGGCCATCTGCCTTAAGGTCGGAACAAGCCCGAGCCTTGGAAGCTGGTGCGCGGATGGGATATCAATCAGGTAGAACGCACCTCGGAGCTACTCTGCAGCTTTACCATCAACGGGTGCAGAATGCGATTGCACAAGTGCCTGGTGAATCGGATGGATTGTTTTTGTCCAATGTCGAAGGGTTGAACATGTCCGGAATTGAATTTACCGGCGACATCGCCTATTCAATGATCAATCAAACCCGCTTCGAATTACGTGTTTGGGGAGCGATGAATCGTCATTCATTTGATCCTTTCGCCAAAGTGGTCCCCGGAACACCTTTACATACAGCTGGAAGTGCAGGTAAATTGAGTCTCCGTTCAATCACCATGGGCTGGCAACATGAATGGCTGGATCGCATCAAACTGCACAACAGCAAAGACGATTGGGCCCAAGCTCATCACAGATTACTGGTCTACATCCAGCGAGAACATCACGGGCAACAATGGCAAGTTGGAATGCGCAATCCGCTTAATTTTTCATACAGCAGTTGGCTTCAAACCAACGCCTTCGGTGGGCGTTACTTCAACCCTGCTCCGAAACGCACTTTATGGTTGTCTTGGCGTTGGATGTTTGGACTATGATGCCCTTTCGGGACCGAACTTCACACGTTCTGGTTAGGTCATCGAATAACGTGTATCTCCGTGCGTCGGTTCCGAGCCCTGCCAACCGGCGTTTCGTTTGTATCCAGGGGGTTCCTCTCGCCCATTCCCTCCGATTCCATGCGATCCAATGAAATCCCCAATGAATTGAGGTACATCATCACCGATTGAGCCCTTTGTTCACTCAGTATCTGATTGGCTTCAACGGCACCTTCACCATCTGTATGCCCTATGATTCGAATACGTAAATCAGACATTAACAAGGTACGGGCAAGTTGTTCAAGATCAGGCTGAAAGATTGTTTCCAAAGTAGATGAAGAACGATCAAATCGAACATCTTTTAGGATCAAAACACTCCCTACTTGAAGTCGGGATAAAGGAATCTGCACAAATGGATCCAACCCCTCCGATCCATTGTACTGCTCAGAGAAAAAAACATAGTCCGCATCTTCGACTTGTAAGATGACCGATTGATTGGCTGGAAATGACAAGGTGAATTGGCCATCGATTCCATCGCTTGTTTGTTGACCAATTTTATCACCTTGCAGGTTAAGCACTTGAACAACAGCAGAAACCGGCTCTCCCGTTGAAGCCTCAATCACCTCACCACGCCACAGGGTTATTTCTTCCGCCGCACCCGATTCCGGAAGTATGAATTGCCAAAAATCAAGATCCCCGGCATGCTCTCGATCTGTGGCAAACAGAGCTGTTCTTCCATCCGGAAAGACCTGTAAACTGTTCTCATCCCCACTGGAGTTAATCGGGAAGCCCAAATTGACTGCTTGTGACCACGTGCCATCTGTTTGCCTTCTAGAGACATACAGGTCCATTCCTCCCATTCCTGGATGACCATCAGATGCGAAATACAAGGTCTTACCATCGGCATGGAGAACAGGGTTCTCCTCCTTCCCCAATGTATTCACCGCTTTTGACAAGCGAGAAGGGCGGCTCCATTGACCATTGCCAAGGTGTTCTGATTGATAAATGTCTTGTAAAACTTGGCCCGAAGCGGATCGATATGCCCGGACAAAAAACAACCAATGTCCATCCGAACTCAACGATGGCTGACTTTCCCATGCACGCGAATTAACATCGACTACATTGACCTCATTGAAGTACCGTCCTCTTACCACACTAAAATCTGCTTGAAAGAGATCACAAGAGCCCTCTCCAACACGGCTTCCGTAGCCTCCGTTTAAGTCTTCACACACCGTGAAAATCAATCGGCGACCATCACCCCGCACAGCCGGTGCGCCTTCATTGCTGCGCGTATTGATTTCACTCAATGCCCTCACTACATTCCAACTTCCATCCTCATCCTTTTGTGCTTCGAAAAAATCCTCTTGTCCCGTCATTCGCGCATCTCCTCCCAACTGCCGAGTAAAAATCATTCGGTCTCCTGAAGCAAATAGCGCTGGATAGTACTCCGGTGAACCTGTATTCACGGAACCCAATAATTCGTGTAAACCGATGGGCAAGGCATTTTCTACGGCACGATTTGAAAAACGAATGGATTCCTCTAGCAAGCTGTCTCCCAAAGACCACCGCTGCCATGAATTGCCTTCATTCAATTGAATCAATGCATCAGAATAATTTCCAGATTTAAAAAGCAATTCAATCCATTTTGCCTGCCATTTCTCTTTGAGGTGAGGACTTGCTAAAAGTGCTTCTTCCAGTGAGCCAGCCGCTTCCGACCAATTCATTGTTTCTTCTAAAAGTTGACTCTTTAGCATCCACGCATCCCCGTAATTGGATTGAACATCGAGGGCCGAATTCACGGCTTCCATTGCGCCCTGAACATCCCTTCTCATGAAAGCATCCACAGCCTCATTGAGCCGTTTTTCCGCTTTCTTTGAAATCTTAGTCTGTCCGTGCACCTCTTCCGCCGAAAGGCAAAATGCAAAGAGTACAACTCCAACGACATACTGGGCCAAATGGCACATAAATTTGCGCATGGTTCTAATTTAAGGACCCCGACAAAATTTCAAACACCGTGCCGAAATCAAACGTTCACATCGGATTGTTATCAGACAATCACGGACATTGGGACGATCGAATCAGTCACCACTTGTCCGACTGTGATGAAATTTGGCATGCAGGAGATCTCGGAACGCTTCAGGTAGTCGATGAAGTAAAACGCTTAGCAAAAATTGAAGCCCGCATCGTTTTTGGAAATATTGATGACAGCACCATTCGTTCAGAAGTTAAAGAATCCTTGAAATGGGAGATTCAAGGCCTCACATTCTTCATGACGCACATAGGCGGCCGTCCAGGTCGCTACGCGAAGGGAATTCGACGTCTTTTGGAGGAGCACCGTCCGGACGTCTTCATCTGCGGACACAGTCACTTATTGCGTGTTGAAAAAGATCTGAGTTTTGGAGGCATTTATTGCAACCCTGGAGCAGCGGGTTACCATGGATTTCATCAAAAGCGGACCCTGATCAAGTTCCAAATTCAAGATGGTGCCGTCTGCAATATGAAGGTCATTGAGCTTGGCAATCGGATTAAAAAGGCCATTACTAAGTAAAATTGCGTATTATTGCAATGTTCTCACGAGGAGCTCGCTCAATTAGATGAAAGCGAGAAGCAATGATCCCCTTTTCATTTTGGCCATCAACGTCTCGCACTGAGTCGGAACCCATGGAAAACTGAAGAACACAATCAAGTAAAAATACCCACTTTCTATTTTAAGACTGGATGTACGACATCATTGAATTAAACGCGAAAAAAGTTCCTGATTTAAAGGAAATCGCAAAAAAACTAGGCGTTGCACGAGCTGAGAAGTTGAAGAAGCAAGACCTCGTTTACAGCATTTTAGACGAACAAGCTTTGCAGCCAGCAGCTTCTGCTTCGAAAGCTAAACCTGGACCAAAACCACGACCGAAAGCTTCTCCCAAAAGCGATGCGAAGAGTGGAGAAAAGCCTGAGTCGAACTCGAAGGATGGCACCGATCGAAAAGGAAACGAACGACGGGCCAGAGGAGACAGCGATTCTTCGACAAGCACGAAAAGCTCGGACAAACGTAGATCAAATCCTCGCGGAAAATCTTCCTCGGCCAACTCAGAAGGAAATGCGGATTCGAAAGCCGCCAACAACGAAGGATCCAAAGATTCGAAAAACGAACGCAAGCCGGGTGATGCGATTCGGGAAAGGCGCGCAAGACAGGAGGAAAAGGAAAAGGCTCCAACAGATTCGAAGAATCAGGAGGAAGTCACCAAAGATGAATCGCGAAAAGACCGAAACAACGACCGAAACAGCGACCGAACAAGCAATCGCTCGCACGATGGTAAAAATGAGAAGGGCAACGATCGCGGAAACGATCGAAATAGCGGCAGAAATAACGATCGCTCAAATGGCCGCAACAATGACCGAGAAGGCGACCGACGAAATGACCGGAGGAACGATAAACGAAACGATCGAAGAGGAGACCGCCGCAACGATCGGAAGGACCGATACATCAGTGAACCAGAGGAACATGGCTTCAATTTTGATGGAATCATAACCGCTGAAGGAGTATTAGAGATCCAACAGGAAGGGTTCGGGTTTTTAAGGTCTGCTGACTACAACTACCTAAATTCTCCCGATGACGTTTACTTGACGTCACGTCAGATTAAGCAGTTTTCCTTGCAGACGGGTGATACCGTTATCGCGAAGGTCCGACCGCCTCGCATTGGTGAAAAGTTTTATCCGCTCATTGACGTAATGAGCATCAATGGACGATCTCCAGAATGGGTTCGAGATCGTATTCCATTTAAATTCTTAACACCGCTGTTTCCTCAAGAACAATTCAAATTGAGCACCCGTGGAGGGAACATCAGCACACGACTGATGGATTTGTTCGCGCCCGTAGGCAAGGGCCAACGTGGCATGTTGGTTTCTCAACCAAAAACAGGTAAAACAACTTTACTCAAGGATGTTGCCAATTCGATAGCATTGAATCACCCAGAGGTGTATTTGCTGATTTTACTCATCGACGAAAGACCAGAAGAAGTTACGGATATGAAACGAAGCGTGAATGCTGAGGTCATCGCATCCACCTTCGACGAACCGGCTGACCGCCATGTGCGCATTGCAAATTTGGTCTTGGAAAAAGCCAAACGCATGGTCGAGTGTGGCCACGATGTATGCATCCTATTGGATTCCATAACACGTCTAGCCCGCGCATACAATACCGTTTCTCCTAGTTCTGGTAAAATATTGAGTGGAGGCGTTGAGGCCAATGCTCTGCAAAAACCAAAACGATTCTTTGGTGCCGCGCGCAACATCGAGAACGGAGGCTCGCTTTCAATCATTGCAACTGCTTTGACCGAGACTGGTTCAAAAATGGATGAAGTAATCTTTGAAGAATTCAAAGGAACAGGCAACATGGAACTGCAATTGGACCGAAGGATTTCCAACCGCAGAATTTATCCAGCCATCGATATCCTGACTTCAGGAACGCGACGAGAAGATCTGCTCTTAGACAAAGAAACACTTCAGCGAATCTGGGTTCTCAGGAAGCATTTAGCGGACATGAATCCGGTAGAGGCCATGGAATTCATGAAAGAACGCATGGAACAAACCCGCAGCAACGAAGAATTCCTATCCTCCATGAATGGATAGATCTTGGACGGTACTCCTGATCGCCCTCATCTCTTGGATTGCATTGAAATTCTTGGGATTGGGCTCTTGGACTTGGGAAACATCGAATCAATATGGTATTTTTCTCAATCTGGGTTGGCTCACGGTCATCTCAGCTATGGAATCTTACCATGCCCTTCAACGCGAAACTAACTTTCTTGACCGTTGGAAGTCATCAGCGCGCAAGGCGTTGCGCTATTCTCTTCTATTAATCACGACTTTAGGAATATGGTATTATGCCATCGTTCCCGAATCGATTGAGCAACGAAAAAACCAACAACTTCAATTGCTCGAGTCTATGACGTCTGACCCCGTTCTATTCGCCCAATTTCTAGCCTCAAATCCCGCGCTTGCTGACCGAACTCCTCAGGAAGTTTACAACCAACAGGCAGAAAATATTCAGGTGTTTTTCTCACCAATTTTCTACTTAGGAACTGTGGCGATGGCCTGGGTATTTGGAGCATTGATCGTTACGGCCATCTTTACTTGGATATGGGGACGAGTATGGATTTCGCCTCAAAAACCATACTAGGAAGCGTGGTCATTCCGTTCGTAGATTTACCCCTACGAGGAAAACCTGGCATGGAACGAACCGCATCTTTCAGACCACTATTGAAGACAACCCTTATTTGGATTGTTTTCCTCTCCCTGGCCGCCCCTTCTGCTATCGGACAGCAGGTAAGGAAAAACCTTGCAGCCTTTGATGCAAAAGGCTATCATTTTGGATTTGCATTGTCTGGGAACACTTCGGATTTCAACGTGAATCTGACTCCTGATTTCACCTTTTCCGATAGCCTGCAGGCCATCATCAATGAACCTCAAGCGGGGTTTAACCTCGCCCTCGTCGCATCCTGGGATGCGACCAAAAACTTTCACGTTCGGTTTTTACCCGGCTTATCTTTCCAAGACAGAGCCTTGGAGTATCGGTTCTTAAAAGAAGGTGAAAGTGACCTCAAAGTCAGACGAACTGAATCCGTCTATTTAGATTTCCCTCTTCTACTGAAGCTCAGAACAGACCGAGTCGGCAATTATGCGGCGTATGCGCTGGTTGGCGGTAAAGTGAGCAAAGACATGCAATCGCAGGAAGAAACCAATCAGCAATTGCAGAGCGATTTTATTTTGCGACTTGAATCCGGCAACACTGCCATTGATTTGGGCGCTGGAATCGATGTGTTTTTGCCATTTTTCAAATTCAGCATCGAAGGCAAATTTGAATTGGGGCGTCGGAATATCCTGATACAGGACGATAGCCGATATTCAGCTCCTCTTCAATCGTTGAGGACGCGCTCCTTCGTTTTATCCCTTTTGTTTGAAGGATAAGCCGATTGAATATGCTGCTTAAACGCATTCTCCCTCAACAGCTGGCACCGCGATGGATCATTACGGCCATTGACTTGGTGAGTGGAGTCATCGCGCTGTTCGTCGCCGCGTTATTGCGATTTGAATTCCGAATACCAGAAGATGAATGGGATGTCTGGATGGGGTTTTTGCCCGTCTACATCGCCGTGAGGCTGTTGGTTATGCGCATTTTCAAGACTTCATCTGGAATCATTCGCCATACTGGATTAGCAGACGCTCGCCGCATCCTGCTTACGAACTTCTCCTCCACCCTCACATTCATTGCTGCAAATTTTATCGCAATGTCCATGGGAAGTCCATATCTGATTCCCTTTTCAATCATTGGAATAGAATGGCTCATTACCACGGGGGCCATGATCTCCAGTCGATGGCTGGTTAAATGGCTCTATCTATACAACCGGCGACTCCCTGGTTCACAAATACCGGTCGCCATCTTTGGTGCAGGAGAAGCCGGACTCATTGCGAAGCATACCATCGATCGAGAATTGGGAGAATCAAGCATGCGAGTCGTCGCTTTCATTGACGATGACCGCAATAAAATGGGAAAAAAACTGGAAGGCGTCGATGTTGTCAACGCAGACGAAGGAGAGCGTCTACTTCAAAATGGACGCGTCGACCGCTTAATATTGAGCGTCCAAAATTTGACCACTGAACGCCGCCGAAAAATGGTGGACATGGCGCTTCGTCATGGTGTTCGACCATTGGACGTTCCCCCTGTTGATCGATGGATCAACGGTGAGCTATCTGTGGGACAAATTCGAGAACTCAATATAGAAGATTTGCTCGGTCGCGAGCCCATCCAATTATCTCCGGATGCTGCACAAGCGAACATCAAAGGAAAACGTGTTTGCATCACCGGTGCTGCAGGCTCCATTGGATCTGAAATTGTTCGTCAAATTCTAACGCACGAACCTGCTGCGTTGTTGGCCATTGACCAAGCTGAGACCCCATTGCACGACTTACACTTGGAACTCGTTCGGTTGGGAATTCGTGGACGTGTGGATTTGCAAGTAGGTGATATTCGAGACGCTTCGCAAGCCAAAAGCACACTCAAAGCATTCAAGCCGGACATCGTGTATCATGCGGCTGCGTACAAGCACGTGCCTCTGATGGAAAGTCAACCTTGGCAGGCCTTTGAAACCAATGTATTAGGGACTTACCGCATTCTAAATGCCGCTATTGCGTCCGGGTGCCAGCGGTTCGTCATGATCTCTACGGATAAGGCTGTGAACCCCACAAGCGTCATGGGATGCACAAAGCGACTCGCCGAATTACTGGTCATGCATGTCGCTGATGAATCGTCCATTCAATGCGTCATTACCCGGTTTGGAAATGTCTTGGGCAGCAACGGATCGGTTATTCCGTTGTTCCGCCAACAAATTGAACGTGGGGGCCCCGTGACGGTAACGGATGCCGAAGTCACTCGTTTTTTTATGACCATACCGGAGGCGGTTTCTTTGGTGCTCGAAGCCTCCGCTATTGGTGAAATGAATAATGTGTTTGTCTTCGATATGGGCAAGTCAATCCGAATTTTAGATCTCGCCAAAAAAATGATTGCTTTGGCCGGATTAGAGGAGGGACGAGACATCGAAATTAGCATCACGGGATTGCGCCCAGGCGAGAAGATGCACGAAGAATTACTTTCGCAAAAAGACGAACTGTTGCCAACCCACCATGCTAAAATCATGCGGGCGAATTCAGTCGGTACGCTCACAGCAGAAGGGCTCAATTCCATCCATTTGCTTGCCGAGCAACGAGGCAATCACGAAGCAACTCGATCATTGCTTGAACATTTAATTCCAGAATTTCAGCCAGAGCAAATTGGAATCCGATGAATACCATACGATCAAGGCACCTTGCAAGGGTCTTTTTAAAGTAAAAGGATCAAAGCACTATGGATTCGTCTATCCCATTCTATCAGAGGCCGATGTCGCACCGCTCTTGGCCTCATTAAGAAAGGAGTACCATGATGCGCGTCATCACGCTTATGCATATCGCTTAGGGTACGGAGGAGAGCGATGGAGAGCTTCTGATGATGGAGAACCTTCTAACAGCGCAGGTCCACCAATATTGGGGGCGCTCAGATCCCTGGAATTGACCGGATGCCTGGCTGTGGTTGTGCGGTACTTCGGTGGAACAAAGCTGGGTGTTGGAGGGCTGATAGAAGCATACAGAGAAGCGACCTTAGCTGCCATCTCCAATGGATCTATCGATGCCAGGTATGTCGAAAAGGCATTCGTTATTCAATGCCCATATGGATTGGTCGGCGGGGTTATGTCACGGATCGATAAAAGCCGCGGCAAGCTCATCAAGCAAGACTTTTCGCACAATGTGACCATAGAGGTGCATGTTCGCGTCTCACTTGCAGACGATTTCGAAAGACAAATCGCGGCCACCTACGGATGTCACATAAAAGTTCTGAATAACCCCCAATAAAAAAAGGCAGCCTGAGAGCTGCCTTTTTTGTCGAGGAATGACTGCACTTTTTGCATGCAGTCAACATGCCTGTTATTGGATGACCAATTGAACAGCGTGATTGTCGCTTTCCGTCAGAACTTGAAGAACATATTGTCCCTTTGGCTTGGCAGAAAAATCAAGTGTGGTCAGAGAAGAGACGAGCTGTCCTTGTTCTATGACCTGACCTAAAGCATTCACTAAAGACCACTGGGTGCCAGGGGTCCATTGATTGGCCGCTATTTGCAAAAGTCCATTGGTTGGATTTGGAAAAACATCAAACGCAGTTGCTGTTAATTCTGATATTCCAACGACCGTCACCGTTACAGGCACACGGTCAGATGCACATCCAATGGATGGCGTCTGGACCACCCAGTTGTAGAAAAAATAGTAGTAATTCGTTGCATTGTTGCCACCTGCAGTGCTCTGTGTAATGGCGCCCAATTCACCCAATTCATATGGGTAATTCATTTGGGTGCCCGTTCCATCTCTCCAAAGTTGTGGGTCATTTGAGAAAGAGCGTAAACCATATCCTGTGCCTTCAGGCACTTCCATATCCAATGTGATGGTATTCATTCCATCCAAAAGATCAAACTCAGCTGACATCAACACGTTGCCATCTGAATCGCTCACTCCGATTTCACGCACACCCGCTCCATTTGCAAACACATCAACCGTGTGTATCACCATATCCTCATACGCATCAAACACCAACCAACGAACGCTGTTATCATGGTATTGACCATCACCCATTTCTGTCCGTCCCCCTTCAGCTTCGATCATTCCTGAATCAGCGATGTCATCCACCCAAATCGTTGTGTTCTCGGTCAACGAAGTCTCATACGTCTGGCCAACATGAATTGGCTCAGTGGCCAATTCTGTGTCGAACCATCGTGTCGTCTCAGATGAGGAGGTCAATGTAAATGGTTCATTGGAAACAATATCTGTAGGAACTGTTACCACCGGAATTTCAGGAGTTTCCAATACGACAACCACATACTCTTCTGATGGATTATCGTTGCCGCAAGCATCGAGAAGGGACATCGAATACGTGCCAGATTCTGTGACTACAATGCTCTGGGTTGATTCCCCGTTGGACCAAGTCCAGCCTTCACCATTCGGGCCGATGAACTCAACAGATGAACCAGCACAGAAAGTCAGCTCCCCGTCCACAAGAATTTCTGGTGACGATTCATTGACCATATCTACAACCACCATTTCCGAGACTGCTGCACATCCATCAGCATCGTAAGCTGTAAGGCTGTATGTGCCCGCCTCGTCAACTGAGATCGACGCTTCAGTCGCGCCGTTGGACCAAGCATAGGAGGCGAAATCGCCTGTCGCTGTGATCTCAATGCTTTCTCCTGGACAAAGCGTGAGATTGGCAGGGTAGCTCAATTCTACGCTTGTCATGCAAGGTGCCTCCAGTAAATTGTGGTACTGGTCAATCGATGGATTTTCGATAACGGTCACCATTCCACTCGGCCATTTGACAGTTGCATTTGTAATCACCTCGTGATCACCCAAACCGAACATGCACGCAAACGTGTTGGTGATGCCGTAGCTCTCACCCGCTCGCACTTCCCGAATCATTGTTCCAAAGTCTCCCGTGAGAACAACCTTGGTGCCCACTGCATCTTTATTCGATACAATACCTTCCAGGTCGAAGGCAATCCAATGGTTGTCATTGCCTGTATTCATCCACAAGATGTCATCGTTTCCATTGTCTGGGGAATTGTAACCATTTCCGTAACTCGCGTAAACATCCATGGAACCATCCCGGTTCACATCACCCAATGCAAAGCTGTGCATGGTATCACCCGACGAGAAGGCATTGTCTTGGGTAAACGTTCCATCACCGTTGTTGCGATAGTACGCATGAATACCACCAGAAACCAGCACATCGACATATCCGTCGTTGTCAAAGTCAGCCAATTTTGCCTGCAAGACAAAACCGCTAAAATCCAATCCAGCAGCTTCCGTGATGTCCGTAAAATATCCATTGCCATCATTCTCTAGCAATTTCATCGTTGTAGAATGATTCGTTAAGAAGCAATCCCAATCACCATCGTTGTCATAATCCGCATAGTCCACCGTCCAGCTTTGCTCATTCAAAACCAAGCCTCGTTCCTCAGCTACCTCAGACCACGTTCCGTCACCGTTGTTCATCCATATTTGATTCACACGACGTGGGTCCATTGGATCATTGACAAACTGACGGCACTTCGCTATCGTCAAATCAATGTCTCCGTCGTTGTCAAAGTCACTGAAAACCGTTCCGTAGTTTCCGCTGTGGTCCGTTGATGGGTAATCGCTAAAATCGTAATTCGTTAGATCAATCAACTCCTGATCATAATCCAACGCAGTTCCGTTGCCCTTCCAAATGCGTGAGAGCGCGTCATCATGGCAACCGAAGACATCGAGTTGACCATCACCATCAATGTCTGCAAAATTACATGCCTGCATGAACATCGACCCGTTGTCCAAATCGAAGTCACTGAATACGCCTTCAGCATCGATGTGCTTCACGTGAACTCCGTCATAAGCTCCTCCAGAAAAAATATCCTTGTGGCCATCGTTGTCGTAATCTCCAATGGTCATTCCCCATTGGTTATTGCTTGACACATCTCCATAATCGACTTCTGTAAATTCTCCAGCGCCATTTTGGTAAAGTACCTTGATCGTTTTGGATTGGTCAAGGACGACGATGTCATCGTATCCGTCGTTGTTCATGTCTGTGAATCCAACACAGTTGCCACTGTTGTAATCATTTGGCAAGCTGGAAGACGCGTTTGAAAAGGACTGTGCTTGGATCGTACCGGCAAGTGCCAGCAAACAAAGGAGAATAAGGTTTCGCATGGTGGTTTGTTTCTTAGTTCAGGCTGTGCAATATACTATGTAATACATGGTTCCGGGTTATCTTGTTCTTTTTCGGCTTCATTCAAAATTCAAATCCTGTCTTTCTCCCCTAAATTCGCGGCATGACCCCGGGAGGAACTGCAGCTTTTCACACGTTAGGGTGTAAACTTAATTTTTCTGAAACATCGACCATTGCGCGTGACCTGGCCCAAGCGGGTTATGCCCGGGTTGGAATTGATGACGCACCCGACGTAGTGGTCATCAATACCTGCAGCGTAACCGAGCAGGCAGATTCCAAATGCCGTAATGCTGTTCGAAGGGCCTTGACAAGCAATCCTGAGGCGTTCATTGCGGTCATCGGATGCTACGCACAATTGAAGCCCAAAGAAATAAGCAGCATCGAAGGTGTTGATGTCGTGCTGGGCGCCGCAGAAAAATTCAATTTACTGGATCACATCACAGACGAAAAAAGGACATCTGGATCCGTTTCCGTGGGTCCCATTAAGGAAGTCAAGGCTTTTGTTCCAGGGTTCTCGAGCAACGACAGGACACGTGCCTTTCTCAAGGTACAAGATGGATGTGATTATTTCTGTTCTTTCTGCACCATTCCTTTGGCACGCGGTAGATCCCGTAACGCGCCCATCTCGGAGACCCTCCAAACGGCCAACAATGCTGCATCTCACGGTGCACGAGAAATCGTGTTGACAGGAGTCAACATCGGTGATTTTGGAAAAAGCACTGGGGAATCCTTTTTTGATTTAATCAAAGCGCTGGATGAGCAAGTGGATGTCGAGCGGTTTAGAATCAGCAGCATTGAACCCAATTTATTAACATCCGAAGTCATCGATTTCGTCGCAAGCAGTCAGAAATTCCAACCTCATTTCCACATCCCCTTACAAAGCGGCTCAGACGCCGTGCTCAAATCCATGCGACGACGCTACCGCACGGAGCTCTATGCTGCGCGCATCGAACACATTCGCACCTTGCTTCCGCATGCGTCCATTGGCGTTGACGTTATCACAGGATTTCCAAATGAAGACGAAGCGGCGTTTCGAGCTACACAGGAATTTTTGCTCCAACTGCCGGTGAGTTATCTGCATGTTTTTACATACTCTGAGCGCGGAAAGACTACGGCTCCAAGGATGGAGCAGTCTGTTCCAGTTGAAATTCGCAAGCAAAGAACCAAGGTACTGCGATCGCTTTCTCTCAAAAAACAAAGAGCGCATTACGAAAATTTTCTTGGCTTAACCCGGCCTGTTCTGTTCGAGGAATCACGTGAAGAGGGATTGCGTTTTGGCTACACTCCTGAATACGTTCGTGTTGCACTACCTGAAGCACAGGTCGACGCCAATTCCATACACCCCGTGGAAATAAAACAAATTCATGCAGCTGGCTACGCCTCGGCAATCCTCTCATCTACTTCGTCTTCCACTTAAACGCACTACATGTATCCGACTGTATACCATGCATTTATAGACATATTCGGTTGGGACATTCCCGCTCTGAAATTGGTCAATAGCTTTGGACTTTTTGTGGCATTGGCCTTTGTCGTTGCGGCATTCACTCTGCGAAGAGAAATGAACCGAAAACAAGCACTCGGAATCTTCTCATCAGAACGAATCCGAATCACGGTCGGTGGCCCTGTTCCTCGCGGAGAATACGTCACCAGCGCAGCAATGGGCTTCGTGATCGGCTGGAAATTTTTGTATTTGGCCCTGAATGCCGGCGCATTATTCGAGCGCGGTCTGCCACAAGCAGAGTTATTTAGTCTGCGGGGAAATTTACCGCTAGGATTGGCATGTGCCATGCTTTTTGTCGGATGGAAATACTGGGAAGGCCGGAGCCGAGGCAAAGAAATTGAGCAAAAGGAAGTTGAGCTGCCTGCCAGTGAACATGTGGGGGGAATCGTGACTGTTGCAGCGATTGGCGGCATTGCAGGGGCTAAATTTTTTCATTTACTTGAATACCCGGATGAATTGATTCGCTTTTTCCGAGAGCCTTCCCTGGCAAATTTCCTCGGCGGGCTCACCATATATGGTGGATTGATTGTCGGAGGACTTGCAGTCTATTTTTATGCCCGAAAGAAGAACCTATCGTTCCTACCGCTGGCAGATGCAACGGCTCCAGGATTGATGCTCGGTTATGGTGTGGGTCGAATCGGCTGTCAAGTGAGCGGTGATGGCGATTGGGGCATTCCGAATCCAAGGCCATTGCCTGATGCACTGTCGTGGTTGCCAGAGTGGATGTGGTCCTATGCATTCCCGAACAATGTAAATGGCGTTTACGGCTCGCGGCCTGCAGGTTACGTTGGGAAGTGGATCACACCGGAAGACCCATATCCGATATTTGAAGGGTACGGCACTTACCTCGACCCTGGTGTCTATCCGACCGCCTTCTATGAGACGCTCATGGCAACTGCCATATTTGGAATTCTATGGTCCTTACGAAAGCGGATTCAAATTCCAGGGAGGTTATTTGCCTTGTACTGCATGTTCAATGGAGCTGAACGGTTTCTCATCGAGAAAATCCGGGTCAATGTCGAATTGGAATGGTTCGGACTTGCATTTACACAAGCCGAGTTGATCTCGACAGCAACGTGCCTTGGAGGAATTTTGCTTTGGTTTGCACTGGGAAAGAAACCTGCGAAATAAAGGACATTTTTGACTGACCGCGACAAAGTCAGAGCATTGGAAAATCAAATTTCGAATGCTTCAACCGACGATGAAGCCCGGCAACTCTTGGCCCTATTGCAAGCAAGCAGATTGTTGCTTTACGAAATTCATCACACGGCCATCGAAGAACTGTCCATGGTTATCGGGTATTGACGAGCGGCGCAAGTCGGTCAAGTTGAACGATCCTTTCGAACGCAGCTGATGAAAAGGCGTATGAAAGGAAGGGCAGCGGAAGGACCTGGAGGTAAAGGTCCACGTCCTTATGGAATGCAGAAGGGACGGGAAAGATGACAGGCCAATCTGTTACCTCGAAACAGGAATCAGGCAGATACCGTTAATGCAGTAGCGGTTGCCTGTCTCCGTCGGTCCATCTGGAAACACATGCCCCAAATGACTGTCGCAACGACCGCAACGCACTTCGACCCTGACCATTCCATGAGATCGATCCAAATGTTCTGTAATGGATCCTTCATCTACTCCTTGGTCGAAACTTGGCCATCCACATCCGGAATCAAACTGACTTGTTGAAGCAAAAAGTTCGGCACCGCAACCCTTACAAGCGAATAATCCTTCGTGTCCAGGAGCATGAAAATCCGATGAAAACGGACGCTCTGTGCCGCTTTCACGAAGCACCCGGAATTCAGGCTCTGAAAGTTTCTTCCTCCATTCTTCAGCAGTCAAAGAAACAAATTCGTCCATGCTCAATGTGATTGGCCTCCCTTGTATGGTTTCCTCCCTTTGCCGTGACCTCCGCCCCCGCCAGAACGATTGGGCTTTTTATAACCACCAGAATGATTAGCACCACCGCTGCTGCGCCCGCCGCCATGTCTGCCGCCACCGTGTCTTCCTGAACGTCCAGACCTTCCTGCTTTGGGATTGTATTCTGGACCTGGACCTAATTGCTTTGGGATTTCCAACTTGGGAACGGATTTCTCAATGAGTTTCTCAATTTTCCCAAATCGCTGCTGATCATCAGGATTCACAAGTGTAACACCTTCACCATCCTTGTCTGCACGAGCAGTTCGGCCTATCCGATGCACATAGTCCTCTTCATTTGGAGGAACATCGTAGTTCACGACCAGTTCAATGTTATCGATGTCAATACCACGACTCACAACATCCGTTGCAACCAGGATGGGAAACTTACGCTGACGAAATCCAAGCATCACCTCCTCCCGCTCTGACTGATCCGCATCCGAAGATATGCGCTCACAGCGAATACCCGCTTTTTTCAGAACACGGGTAATCTGACTTACCGTTCGCTTCCTCGATGTAAATACGATGCCTGAACCTACATTTCGGTCCTTGAGCAGGTCAATTAACACCGCATCCTTTTGGTGGTCAAATAAGATGTAAGCCCCTTGTTTGATCTTCTCTGCAGGTTTCGATAAAGCCAATTTCACTATTTGGGGATTCCGCTGCAATTCCTTCGCGAGCGTTTCGATGCGATCAGGCATGGTCGCACTGAAAAGCAATGTTTGACGATCCGTTCGGCATTTTTCGGCAATACGCATGATGTCCCCTAAGAAACCCATGTCCAACATCCGGTCCGCCTCATCCAAGATCAAGCATTGCAACTCGGACAAGTCCACGTAGCCCAAAGTCAAATGAGATAAAAATCGGCCTGGCGTTGCGATGATGATATCTGCTCCGTCGGTCAACGCCTTTTTTTCTCGGGTAAATTCAGCGGCATTGCCACCGCCATAAATGGCCAAGCTTGTGACTTTGGCATAATAGCCGAATCCCTCCACTGCTTGATCAATTTGCATAGCCAGCTCACGGGTTGGAACCACGATGAGCGCTTTGGTCTTTCCGTTGTCTTCCGTATCCAAGATGCGATCAATCACCGGCAACAAAAACGCAGCCGTTTTCCCAGTACCTGTTTGGGCAATCCCTAAAAAGTCATTGCCTTTTAAAACACTTGGAATCGCTTGTTCTTGAATTGGGGTTGCAAGTTCAAACCCCATGGCATCCAATGCATCGAGTACATCGGGATGCAGGGGCAATGCGTCAAAACGCATGCGCTTATTTTCTTCTTCCACGTTGGAAAGTTACGGAGGTTGCAACTAAACCATGGTGAAAGGTGTTATATTTTTGATTTTCTAGGTTTGTTTCCATTCGATGCCCTGAGCACAAATGAATTTTTACCGTCTGTTCATCCCTTTATTTTGTTTGGCTTCGTTTGTTCACACTGCGAAACCGACAGAAGCCGCTCACGCCATGGGGGGAGAAGTATACTATGACTACCTGGGAAATGGTGATTTCGAAATCACGTTGGTGTTTTATCGTGAATGCGATCCGAACCAACCGTTACCCAGTGGTTGGCAAAATGGAGGGACCAACTTGGATCCTACGATCAACCTGGGTGTATTTGAAGGAGGAAATCCCTACGGCATTTATGAGGTCGAAATTACCACGGCTTCTACAAACCCGCTTGAAACGGAACTGGAAAACCCCTGTGGTAATTTACCGCCCGATTTATGTGTCCAAAGGCTGGAGTACAAAATCACGCTCAACCTCCCCCCTAGTGCTGTTGGTTATGACCTGGTTTTTCAGCGTTGCTGCAGAAATCCCGGAATCTCCAACATTCCCAACCCAGGTGATGTAGGAATTACGTTAACCACTCAAATCCCAGCATTCACGGATGATGCGGAACCAAACAGCAGTCCGCAATTCAATAATTATCCTCCCGAAGCCATCTGTACAGGATTTGATTTCTTTTTAGACCAAAGCGCGACAGATGCAGACGGGGACTCATTGGTTTATTCATTGTGCACTCCCTTGAATGGTGGATCTCCTGACAACCCCTCTCCTGCTCCTCAACCAGCATCGACTTTCACACCGATTCCATGGGGAGGTGGATTCAGCTCAACGGATCCTATTCCTTCCAATCCTCCATTTGAAATCAATCCCGAGACCGGAGAAATCACGGGGTTTCCAACCACGGCGGGAGCGTATGTCATTGGCATTTGCGTCACTGAATATCGGGACGGTGAATTACTGAGCACGGTAATGCGGGATTTCCAATTCAATGTGGTGATGTGCGATCCGACCATTATTTCCGCAGTTCAACCGCAAGCAGACGACCAGTTTTGCATCGGAGAAACCATCCAATTCACCGAGAATAGCATTGGATCGCAAAGTTTGCTTTGGGATTTTGGTGTTCCGGGAATCACAACAGATTTCAGCACACTTTCAGATCCGATTTATACCTATCCCGACACCGGGATCTTCGAAGTCATGCTCATTGCCAATCCATCTTGGCCATGCGCTGATACGTCAAGTCAAGTTTTTTACATCTACGAACCCATCGAGCTCGGCATTGAACTCATTGAATTCGAATGCCTAAATGGAATCGAAGCTTTTGATTTACAAGCCAATGGTGCGTTCACCGAAAGCACCAACCTCACGTGGAACTTTTTAGGGGGGCTTCCAAGCACTGGTACGGGACTTACAACTGACTGGGTCACCTTCAACAACGCTGATGAATGGACGGTCACATTGGATGCGGAGCATTTTGGATGCGAGTCAAGCACCGAATTTGATTGGGATGCACCTGATGCACCTGTTGCCAGTATCGCCGACCAATCGTCGTTTTGTCAAGGGTTTGACTTTGACTTTGATAACCTTTCTTCCAATGGAACCAACTGGAGTTGGGACTTCGGTGTGTACGGAGATGAAACAGATGTTTCCAATGAAGAGTCGCCATCTTATACGTATCCCTCGGATGGAGTCTATTTGGTAGAATTAATTGTCTCAACTCCCTATACTTGCAGCGACACAGCGTTTGCGACGGTTGAAATCTTTCCTGAAATTGACCCTTCGTTCGATGCCCCTGACCCGGAGTGTTTTTCATCCAATAATTTCACCATCAATCCCTTGATTGAAAATGATCCTATTACACAGTACCAATGGGATTTTGGTGGGACTACAATCTCTGCAAACGTAAACGGACCGGGAGTAAATAATCTCGTTTACGCTGAGCCAGGAACCTACACGGTAGAGGTCACAGCTATTGCGAACGGATGTGAAGTCACCGCTTCTGAAGAGATCTGGGTCATTCAGGATCCGAGCATAGGTTTTCAGGGTGGACCGCCCTTGGGCTGCCCTCCTCACTCTGTTTCTTTCAACAATACAAGCGAAACAGAAACCGCAACGAGCTACCTCTGGGACTTTGGAGATGGTATCACCAGCATAGCATCCAATCCAGTTCACGTTTATGAAAACTCAGGAGATTACACGGTAACATTGGTCATGAATTCTACTGGCTATTGCAGCAGTGAATTAATCCTTGCCCAACCCGGACTGATCGAAGTATTGGCCTTACCGGATGCTGGATTCGACATCTCACCAAACCAAGTTGACATCCTCGACCCATCAGTCAGTTTCGAATCCTTGGCGACGGGCAGCGTTGATTGCTTTTACAATTTTGGAGACGGGGGCTCGTCCAACGACTGCAATGGCTCATATACTTTCGCCGATGGTGGGTTGTTCGATGTCATACAAACGGTCGTCAACGAAGCGGGATGCACCAATACTGCCGTGGGTCAGGTGGCCGTGTCGGGAAGCGTTTTCTACGCTCCCAATGCTTTTACACCCAATCACGATGGCATCAACGATGTGTGGAAGCCAGTCGCACTGGGCATAACGTCCTATCATCTTCAGATTTTCAACCGGTGGGGCGAGATCGTTTGGGAAACCCATGACACGGAAATTCCTTGGCTGGGACAAGTTCAGGATGGCGAGCACTTCGCAATGGATGGGCTTTACTATTACGAAGCTTGGACAGAGGACCAATTATTCCTGCCTCGCACGTACCAAGGCCACATTCACTTGAATCGGTAATACATAGAGAAAACGCAAATTAGTTTGCCTTCTTGCACCTCGTCGAATATATTAGCCAAGCTAGAGAACGAACGATGAGCGATCAATACAACCGAGAGGAAATCTATTCAAGGCCCGTGCGCGCTGGGAAACGCACGTACTTTTTTGACGTAAAAGCAACGAGAGGCCAAGATTTATACATGACCATTACAGAGAGCAAGCGGAGGTTTGACGACAATGGCAATGTGCACTATCAAAAGCACAAAATTTTCTTGTACCGCGAAGATTTTGCCAATTTTGAAGAGGGATTCGTCGATGCAGTCGAAAAAATCCAGGAATTAATGGCAACAGGGAATTACCGGGATCCGATAGCTGAGCGAGAAGCCAAGGCTGAAGACACTCCTGCCGATGCGACATCGGAGCCAAATACCGATGGAGAAGGATCTACAGATGATGCCTCTGAAGCAGATTCAGAAGACATCCGCTTCGAAGATCTTTAGTCGTTCCTTTTCGCGGCCAGACTCCACGCCAGACTCCACGCCAGACTCCACGCCAGACTCCACGCCAGACTCCACATGGGAGGCCGGATTGGTGAATAACTTTTCACGGCGCTCTAGCCCTTGCCCATTATCTTTGAGTGGACCGAAATAATGAGAACCCAACGTACGTTGTTACCACATTTTGACGTTGGATTTTCAGTCTTTAAACACCGGTCATTTCAATTCAAGGATCATGGGTAAAATCATCTCAGTCGCAAACCAAAAAGGCGGAGTCGGAAAGACAACGACCTCCATTAATCTGGGAGCTTGTTTTGGCGTCCTTGAATACAAAACCTTGCTCGTAGATGCCGATCCGCAAGCCAATGCAACCTCAGGGCTGGGCATAGAGCCCACATCGGTGAAGCGAGGAACATATGAAGCCTTATTGGGCGAAACAGATTTAAAGTCATCCATCGTCGCGACATCTTCACCCAACTTAGATTTACTCCCTGCACGCATCGATTTGGTTGGTGCTGAAATAGAGTTAATCGCACAAGAAGAAAGGGAACATCAGCTCCGAAATGCATTGTCGGTCATTAAAGATGACTATGACTTCATTATCATCGACTGCTCACCAAGCCTCGGATTGATCACCATCAATTCACTTGTTGCGTCCGACTCTGTGCTCATTCCTGTTCAGTGCGAATATTTTGCACTTGAGGGCCTCGGAAAATTATTGAACACGATCAAGATTGTTCAATCAGGTCTCAATGAAGACTTGGACGTAGAGGGCATTTTGCTCACGATGTATGATACCCGGTTGCGCCTGGCAAATCAAGTTGTTGATGAAGTCCGCACCCATTTTCAGGAATTGGTTCTCAAAACAGTCATTCATCGCAATACCCGATTGGGTGAAGCTCCTAGTTTTGGTGAGTCCATCATCATGCATGACGCGGCATCTAAAGGATCCGTGAACTACTTGAACCTCGCACGGGAAATTCTCCAACGCAATCAGATGACCCAACTATCGGACGAAGAAAAAATCATTCCACTCTCACAGTAATACAGGCGTTCGACATGGCGAAAAAGCAAGCGTTGGGACGCGGATTGGGCGCCCTTCTTCCCGGAGCAACTGCTCCATCTAAACGTCTAGATGCGGATACACCGCCCGTCATTGGAAACATGGCCGGTAGCATTTGCCTGTTGACTATTTCGCAGATTGATAACAATCCTGATCAACCTCGACGAGAATTTCCACAGGCTGCTTTGGAGGAGCTGGCACAAAGTATTCGAGAACTAGGGATCATTCAGCCGATTACCGTTCATAAGATTCGAGCCGACAAATATCAAATCATCAGTGGTGAGCGACGTTTCCGAGCTTCTCAAATTGCAGGACTCGATGAAATCCCCGCCTATATCCGTGAAGTAAACGATCAAACACTCTTGGAAATGGCCTTGGTCGAAAATATCCAACGAGAAGATTTGCATGCAATTGAAGTGGCTATATCGTTTCAAAGGTTGATCGAGGAATGCAATCTCACCCATGAAGATCTCGGGATGAGGTTGGGTAAGAACCGTTCCACTATCACGAATTATGTTCGCTTATTGCAGCTGCCTGCAGATATGCAGTTGGCGGTTCGGCACAAAGAAATAACCATGGGTCATGCACGAGCCTTGATCGGCATCAATGACCCTCAATGGCAAAAAACCGTTTTTGATCGAATCCAAAGAGATGACTTATCTGTTCGTGCGGTGGAAGATCTCGTCCGCAGCTTTAAGCAGAACGGTACAGAAAAAAATTCAACCAAGTCAAGGAAAAGCCGCCCAGTCTTGACCTTTGATGAACAGCAAGTTCAGGCGGATTTGAAACTCAAGTTTGGACATCAGACGGTCCTGAAACGAAATGTACAAGGCGGGGGCAAAATTGAATTGAATTACAGCGACGCCGTTGACCTTGACCGCATATTGACGCAATTAGGACTGTGAACCGATTTCGCTCCTTCATCATCATTGCCGCAGTCTTTGCGGGATTCATGAACACTGAACCAGCCTGGGCCACACCGGCCGGATTCTCCCCCCTTCCCTCTTTTTTCACTGCATCCGACTCCACTCTTGCACGACGCACCACGCGCATTGCGGCATTCGTTCCAGGGGGAGGTCAAATCTTGAACCAGAAGTATTGGAAAGCTCCCATCGTTTGGGGAGGCATTGCTTGGTGCGTCAGCCTGATTGACTTTAACACACGAGAGCTCAAAAAAGCCAGAACGAATCTCATTCAACTGGAGTTATCGGGTCAACCAAATCCAATCGATTTACTGAATGCCCGAGAGGCCGAAACATTCTACCGCACGCAACGTGATGTTTCCTGGTTTGCTCTAGCAGGCGTGCATTTATTGAGTATACTGGATGCTCACGTGGATGCTAACTTGCTTGCGTTCGATGTGAGCGAGGATTTGTCCATGGAAGTTGCCCCAATGTATCCATCTTCTTCAAGTCACTACGGCCCTCATACCGCCGCACTGGGTCTCGTCCTTCGATGGGAATTGCCTTCTTCAAAGTTCACGAAATTCGCCCGATAACCTTTTAATATGGATTTAATTCCCTGGATTTTACTTGCCGTCCTTTTGTTGGAACACGTTATTTTCCTCCCCAGGTTATTCAGCCGAGCGGGACAAACTTCCTGGCACGGATATGTTCCGATTTTGAATTACCTCACTTGGCTGAAGGTGATTGAAAGACCTTGGTATTGGATCTTTTTGCTGATTGTACCGGGCATCAACTTGATGATGCTGGTCATTATGCATGTTGAACTGGGCATTTCCTTTGGCCAGAGGTCCATGGTCGACCAATGGAAACATGGAGCTTTGTCCTGGGTTGCGCTGCCTATGATGGCATTTGATGATTCCAAACACATCGGTTCGAGGGATTGGACGAAAAAAAAGAAATCTACCGTAAGAGAATGGGGTGAATCCATTCTTTGGGCGCTGGTTGTGGCTTCGATTGTTCGAACTTTCCTTTTTGAGGCCTTCATGATTCCCACGGGTTCCATGGAAGGCAGCATGTTGGTAGGCGATTACCTCTATGTGAGCAAAACAGCCTATGGACCCAAAGTTCCCCAAACCCCTGTATCGGTCCCTTTGATTCACAACGCCTTACCTGGCAGCATGATTCCAAGTTATACCGAGTGGTTTGCATTGCCCTTCCATCGATTACCTGGCATGAAAAAAGTCGAGCGATACGATGCAGTCGTATTCAATTTCCCGCACGGAGACACCATTATTGTGGATCCCCAATGGGCTGGACATGATTACTATGGCATTTTACGCATGGAAGCCATAAAGCGTGCCAATGGTGACATTCCAGCGTACGTGAACGATCCAGGGAAATACCAGAATGAAGCCCGGAAGCTCTTGGAACGTCAATTCGGCATTCGCCCTCGCCCATTGGATAAGACTGAAAATTACGTGAAACGTTGCGTGGCATTGCCCGGAGAAACTCTGGCCGCAGAAGATGGTATTCTATACATCAACGGCAGCCCTCTTGATCCCCCTGCTGGCGTGCAGTTTGAATACAGAATCACATTCGAGTCCCCCATGGAAAAAAGAAGAGCGCACCAAGGACTCGGACTCACAAACATTGACGGCACGTATGCCGATCGATCCCTTCAGGTCGTTTGGGCACTTACTGATGATGAACGCTCGCAACTTGAAGCAAGCGGAATGGCGCGTAGCATCGAACGCCTGGACTTGAGCTTTCGACGAGGTAAACTTGAAATCTTTCCCAATGCGTATTTGCCCGAATTCAATCAATGGGATCCTGATAATTTTGGTCCCATTGCCCTTCCCAATCGGGGCATGACCATAGAATTAAATCAGCGCAACTTGGCTCTGTACCGCAGGGCAATTTCCACGTATGAAGGGCATAAACTGTTAGAAGACAATGGGACCATCTACATCGATGGTGTCGAATCCTCTGAGTATACATTTGACCTGGACTATTACTGGATGATGGGAGACAATCGGCACCGTTCTGCCGATTCAAGAATGTGGGGTTTCGTCCCTGAAACTCACATCGTGGGAAAGGCCTCTTTTGTATGGTTCTCCAAGCAAAACAAAGAGCAACACGGAGAAAGTAAAATTCGCTGGAATCGGATGTTCAAGTCTGTGAAATGACTGCTGTTTTGCCACTTTGTCCCTTTCCAGCTTTACACTGGTGGGCTATGGCGAATAACGGGGCGGTCATCGACCCCCATGAATCTTATCACAAGCAATCCCAGCGAAATCGAATCCAGATTGCAGGACCTCAAGGACGGCAAATCATCACCTTCGCAGTTCAGCATCCTGAAAATTCGAAATCCTGGCCCCAGCTATCCGCTCATATCTCAGCCAAACACAGTTGGAAAACCCTTCAAACTGCCTACGGAAACAGTCCATTTTTCGAGCATTTTGAAGATGAGCTCCACGCGCTATGGATGGAAGGCTTGCCCTGTTATTCGACCGATCAAAAGTCGCTACAAGAATGGGCATGGAAGACCATTCATTGGACGAATCAGACGTGCGGATGGACCACCAAAAACAACGTCAGCTCATCATCACCGCCATTTGATCAGGGTTCGATAGACCTTCGATTAAAAAAGCAACTGGACGGAGCTGGATGGTATTTTCGGAGGTACCCCCAATTGTTTGAGGCAAAACATGGTTTCGTTTCGGGATGCTCTATTTTGGACAGCCTTTTCATCATGGGACCCGATGAATTAAATCGGCAACTTGACCAACTCGTAGCGCTCCATTCATCCTAGCTTAAATTCGCGGCCAAATGGAAAAAACAGCACTTACCCGAACCTCTCTTTTTCAAGCGCACATTGCCGCTGGTGGCAAGATGGTTTCTTATGCGGGTTTTGAGATGCCCGTCACGTATGCAGGTCTGGTTGAAGAACATCATGCAGTCCGCAATGATTGCGGAATGTTTGATGTATCGCACATGGGTGAATTTAGGATCAAAGGACGTGAAGCTTTGTCGCTCATTCAGTGGATTTCGAGCAATGATGCGAGCACGTTGGTCCCTGGTAAGGTTCAATACAGCTGCATGCCCAATGGACAAGGTGGGATTGTAGATGACTTGCTCGTCTACTGCATTTCTAATGAGGAATACATGTTGGTGGTAAACGCTTCAAACCGTCAAAAAGATTGGGATTGGATACAGGCCAACAATCAATGGGATGCGAGCGTAACGGATGAATCCAATGCTTGGTCGTTGATTGCGCTTCAGGGACCCAATGCCGGAACTTATCTCCGCCCCCTGTGCCCGGATATTCCGGTGGAAGAAATGAAGTACTACACCTTCATTCAAGGCACTGTATGTGGAAAAGACTGTCTCATCAGTGCGACTGGATATACTGGCGCTGGTGGCTTTGAATTGTACGTTCGAAACGATGACGCCCCATCGATTTGGTCCGCACTCATCGAAGCTGGTGTGCCACCGTGTGGCTTGGGTGCGCGCGATACATTGCGGCTGGAAGCGGGTTTTTGTCTGTATGGAAATGACCTAAATGACGGAACATCTCCCCTATCGGCTGGGCTCGGTTGGATTACAAAATTCACTAAAAACTTTGTCGACCGAGACCGTTTGTTGAAGGAAAAAGAAGAAGGATCCACTCAAATCCTGCGCGGACTCATTCCCACAGAACGTGGAATCCCTCGAAAGGATTACCTGATCGAAAATGCAGCAGAGGAGGTGATTGGCATCATCACAAGTGGCACATCATCTCCCACCTTGGGACATGGAATCGCACTCGGATTCATCGATCAAGCACATGCAAAAATCGGTGAAACCGTTTACATCCGCATCCGCAAAAATGCGATTCCAGCCAAGGTGCAACGTCCTGGCTTTTTAACGAAATAATCTGTTCCAATGAAATTTGTACCTTCATCGGAGGTTACCATTAGTCGCTTTTGTTCATTACACAATCATTGAGCACATTGAATTACGTAGAAGTTTGTTTTTCCCCGGCTGAGTATCCTTTGTACAGGGAGAACTTTGAGTTGGTCGTTGTAATTGATGTCTTGCGCGCTACTTCTGCCATCTGCACCGCATTGGAAAATGGGATCTCTAAAATTAAGCCTGTCGCATCGGTTGAAGAAGCGAAAAGTTGGCAGAAAAAGGGATTCGTGGGAGCTGCCGAGCGCAATGGGGAAATCGTTGAAGGCTTTGATTTGGGTAATAGCCCGGTCGCCTACATAGAAAGGGCAGCAGAGCTCGAAGGAAAAACAGTCGTTTTGACCACCACCAATGGCACCAAAGCCATTGACATAGCGAGTGAGAAAAAAACAGTGGTGATCGGCTCATTGAATAACCTGGATGCCCTGTGCGACTGGCTCCTCACTCGCGATGAGAACATCCTGATACTCGGGTCAGGCTGGAAAGATAAATTTAATCTTGAAGATACCATTTGTGCAGGAGCCATAGCAGACCGATTAATTGGTAGCGGTCATTTCAAAGCAGATGAAGACAGCACTGTAGCCGCCAAATTTATTTACCGATCTGCTCGTGACAACATGTTTGCATTTCTTCGGGCTTCTTCGCACCGAAGACGCCTTCGCCGGCTGAATTTAAGCGACGACGTAAAGTACTGCCTCACGCCCAACAACTTGACCACCATCCCCATCCTGAAAGATGGATTTTTGGTGCGCCTTGAAGACGCGCAAAAAGAATTCACCGGACAAGCTCGCAAACTCGACATTTCGGCATCCTAAAGGAGCGCAGATTCTCTCGTGTACTTGCCTCGCAGCCGCAATTCTGCTTTTTCCCGCAAGGTCTGTTAGTTGGGGGTTTACGGCCCATCGTCATATCGTAGATATCGCAATTGCGTGGCTGCCTTTGCAACTTCAACCTTTTTTCAAACATCACCGTTCTTGGCTTCTCGAGCATGCGCTTGACGCTGATCTGAGGAAACACACCATGCGTGATGAGGGAGCCCGACATTACATCGACTTAGAACGGTATGGAAACACTGATTCACTTGGACGTATTTTTCCCATGACATGGCCAGCTGCGGTCGCTCTCTGGAGCGAGGATAGTCTAAAAGCCCACGGCATTGGTCCTTGGTATGCACAGCGCGTATATTGGAATTTAGTGAGAGCATATGAACAGAATGATTCCACTGGAATTCTGAGACATTCGATTGATTTAGCGCACTACGTTGCGGATTTAAATGTTCCTTTGCACACAACATCCAATTATAACGGACAAAAAACCGGACAGATTGGAATACACTCCCTTTGGGAAACCCAAATTCCAGAACGGCACCGGACAACTTTTCGCCTCAATCCTGATAGGAACTCATTGCATTGCAGCTATTTTGAAAACGTAGAATACGAGATTTGGTCTGCGGTGTTCAATAGCCATAGTCTTCTGCCGGATGTTTTTCAGTGTGAAAACAAGGTTCGGAAGCAGCTTCATGGGGTGGCCATCGACCAATATGTTGCCCGTGGACGAACACGACAATTGATGCGATCACTCGAATTTGTTGACTTGTACCACCAACTTCTCAATGATCAAGTCGAAAATCAAATGCGCCGAAGCATCCACTGCATTAGTTCAGTCTGGTACAGTGCTTGGATAGATGCCGGTCAGCCGCCACTTCCCATCATTGAACGCTCGAATCCATCTAAGTTCAAAAAGGCCTTAGATTGGTTGCTCCGATGAAAGTCCTGATCCTCAACTCATTTCACACCGGCTCACATGCCAATTGGGCAAACGGACTCCTCAAGCATCTGCCGGAGTTCTGGGACGGCCAATTGACGTGCTGGACTCTTCCTGGTAAGCACTGGAAATGGCGAATGCATGGAAGTGGAGGATATTTCGCTCATCAAGCTCGCTCTGTGGATTGGATACCCGACCTGATCATAACCACCGATATGACAGATGTAGCCAGTTTTCGTGGACTGCTTCCCTTCCATTGGAGGACGATTCCCATCGTTCAATATTTTCATGAGAACCAGCTGACGTTCCCTTGGAGTCCAAATGACGCCGAACTCAAAACAGGAAGAAACAGAACCTATGAATTCATGAACATACAGTCCGCTATTGCAGCGGATGAAATTTGGTTTAACTCTGCTTACCATCGGGATGAATTTATAAGAGCAGCAGAAACATTTCTGAAAGCCATGCCCGACCACATTGAAGCTTACAATCCACAGAGAATTCATGCAAATTCCCGGGTGGTTCCTTTAGGAATTCGTGACATGCCTATTCCATTGCGACGGACCGCTTTAACAATTCCTCCTGTCATATTATGGAATCATCGATGGGAATATGACAAAGGACCTGACGCATTTCTACGTCTATTAGATTTATTAAGTCGATCAGAACAAGACTTTCAATTGATTCTCTGTGGTGAACAATTCCATTCCATGCCCGATGCGTTTCAGCGCATCAGAGAGGCCTATGGAAAATGTATTGTCCATTCAGGATTCGCCCAAGATCGTGCTCAGTACCATGACCTCTTGAAACAAAGTGACTTGATCATCCACCAACCTCTTCAGGAATACTTCGGTTTGAGTGTTGCTGAAGCGATGTCCCATGGTGTTATCCCATTGTTGCAGAGAGACCAGGCTTATCCTGAATGGGTTCCAGATGAATTTTTGTTCGAAAACAACTCGGAATTCCTCCGTAAATGGCACCGTGCTAAAGAGCATACATCAGCACTCAGCATGAAAGCCTATCGGTCGGCTCAACCCTATTTCTGGTCCAACGTAGCGCCACAAATTATACTGGAGTGCCAGAGAGCGGGTGTTCAGTCTCGCTGATCGAGTAAAGCTTTGGGCAATCGTTTTGGTCTCCAAGAGTCGCGGTCCAAACAAGCCAACTCCACTTCTGCTTGGACTATCTTTCGCTGACCGGTAAAGATGGAGCTCTCAAATACCAAACGCACGTCACTGCGGATCTTAAGTCTCGTCTCAAAATTCAAAAGATCATCGTATTCTGCTCCGCCTAAGTAACGGATGTTCATATTGATTACAGGTAAGATGTAACCTTCATTTTCCATTGTAGCATAAGAAAAACCTTGAGAACGCAACATTTCAATACGCGCTACTTCTAAGTATTCTGCATAGGCCGCATGGTGCATTCGACGCATTTGATCCGTATCGGAATACCGCACCCTTATTTGACACTTATGAACCATCTTTCTTTCATAAAGACCAAAGATGAAGCAAAAGAATCTGACCAAGGCAAAATCAACTGACTGAATTGCGCTCGTTTATTCTAATACATTGTAATTCAATGTAATAAAAATCTATATTATTATATAACGCATATAATTTATGACGAATACTGCGTCCTATTTATACACAAAACTTTCCAAAATGAAATATCCTAAAAGTCAAGACCCAAATCATTTTTTTTTACGGGAGTTTATCAGAATCTTGCGGCAGAAATGAACAGGTGTTGATAACGTGATCAACCGGTTCTTTTTTTTTCACCACTTGACCTCCACACCATCAGAAGCATGAGCCAGGACCATCTGAACATCTGGAAAAGTTGCCTATCCATTATAAAGGACAACATCAGTAGCCAAGCTTTCAAAACATGGTTCGAGCCGATCAAGGCCTTGAAGATCGAAAACAACGTTTTAACGATTCAAGTTCCTTCGCAATTTTTCTACGAATGGTTAGAGGAACATTACATCCAATTGCTCAGTAAGACCATTCACAAAGAGTTGGGACCGGATGCGCGGTTAGAATACAGCATTATCATGGAAAACTCGAAAGCCACTGGAATCGGTGCGAGTAATCCCTATGCAGTGAAAGTACCTATGACCAACAGGCAGTCGACTCAAAACCCTTCCGTCCCACTTTCTGTAGGCATTCACAATACTCCAATCAAGAATCCTTTCGTTATTCCGGGACTCCGCAAGCTCAACATCGATTCCAACCTCAATCCCAATTACCATTTTGGGCAATTCATCGAAGGTGAATGCAATCGATTGGCCAGATCAGCAGGATTTGCGGTAGCGAATAAACCTGGCGGCACATCCTTTAACCCGCTGCTTATCTATGGCTCTACCGGATTGGGAAAAACTCATTTAGCACATGCCATAGGACTTGAAATCAAAGAACGCAATCCTGAACTGACGGTATTGTATGTTAGCTCTGAAAAGTTCACCCATCAGTTCATTGATGCAGTGCGCAACAATTCAGTGAACGATTTCAGTCATTTTTACCAGATGGTCGATGTCTTGTTGATCGATGATGTTCAGTTCTTCAGCGGTAAGGAGAAAACACAAGACGTCTTTTTCCACATCTTCAATCACTTGCATCAAACAGGCAAACAAATTGTCCTGACAAGCGATAAGCCGCCAGTCGAAATGCAAGGAATGGAACAGCGCTTACTGAGTCGTTTCAAGTGGGGCCTGAGTGCAGATTTGCAAGTTCCCTCTTTGGAAACGCGCATGGCCATCCTCGAGAAGATGATGTATGCCGATGGCATCGAATTGCCTCGTGAAGTCGTTGAATATTTGGCCTACAGCATCACGTCCAATGTGCGGGAACTGGAAGGAGCCTTGATTTCGTTGATCGCTCAAAGCAGCCTGAACAAAAAAGCCATCACGCTTGATTTGGCGAAACAGATGATTGACAAATTCGTCAAGAATACAGCGCGCGAGGTGAGCATTGACTACATCCAAAAAGTCGTTTGCGACTATTTTGATCTTCCACTTGAGCTTCTCAAATCCAAAACGCGGAAGCGGGAAATTGTCCAAGCACGTCAAATTGCCATGTACTTTTCCAAAAAAATGACGAAGAGTTCATTGGCCAACATTGGCTTGCACTGCGGAGGCAAAGACCACGCAACTGTATTGCATGCTTGCAGAACGGTCAATAACCTGCAAGAAACGGACAAGCACTTCCGCAAGTACTTGGACGATTTGGAAAAGAAGCTCGCTATACACTAGATCAGCAATGCGAGCCCTGGTGGTCTGCTTGGGGAACATCTGCCGATCCCCCATTGGAGAAGGCCTCTTGAAACATCATGCCGCAACCAACGGCTTCGAACTAACTGTTGAATCAGCAGGCACGTCGGGTTGGCACCAAGGCAATTTGCCCGATGAGCGCAGCATGGCGGTCATGCAACTCCATGGTCACGACATCTCCGGCCAAAGATCTCGCGCTCTCACAAGAGAAGATCTGCATCTGTTTGATTGGATCTTGGTGATGGATCAGCAAAACAAAGCCGATGTATTGGCACTGGGATTGGGAAGCGCCTGCGTCGAACGATTTGTTCCAGACCAAGATGTCCCAGATCCATACTACGGCGGCGCCAATGGCTTTGAGACCGTTTATACCATGATCGATGCAGCGGCCAAAATGTGGATTGCACAATGGCAGGCTGCAAAACCATAACAGATATGCCTACACTTCACTTGATTCCCAATACCCTTGGCTGCCGTTTTCCGCATGCGGTTCTCGCACCCTCCGCTATAGAAGCCTTGAAGTTGTGTGATCGAATGATCGTTGAGAGTGATCGGTTCGCTCGAAGATTACTCAAAGACGCGTTTCCTGACGAAAGCCCTCAAATCAAGCAAAGTTTTCCGCTTAATGAGCATACAACACCCGAGGATTTGGTTGATTTACTCCAATGGTTCAAAGGGGACACGGACATTGCATTGGTATCGGATGCAGGCGCCCCAGCAGTCGCAGATCCAGGTGCAGCTGCCGTACGTATGGCCCACAATGCCGGCTGGGATGTGCAACCCCATGTGGGACCCAGCTCAATTTTGCTCGCACTCATGGCCTCTGGTCTGAATGGTCAACAATTCGCATTCAAAGGCTACTTGCCAAGGGATCGAAGCATCCGTGATCGCTTGTGGAGAGAGATGAAAGAAGGATTGCAACGGAGGCGCGAGACCCAAATTTTCATGGAGCCTCCTTACCGCAACAACCAAGCATACAAAGAATGCATTGAACGTTTGGACCTTGACCAACAAATGTGCGTAGCTGTTGACTTAACATTGGAAACAGAATGGGTTAAATCCCAATCCATTCAAGATTGGAAAAGAGGAGCCCAACCTGACCTCGATAAACGCCCTTGTCTTTTTCTTATAGGACAATAAGCGTGGCCATTTCCGGGGGTTCGACTTCCGACAAAGTCCATTTGAAGCCCACGACCTCTGAAGGCTTTATACCTGCTTCCGGGATGCCCTCTTGCCCAAATGCCAGATCGACTGGACACCAGCATTCCCATCTTTTTTGTTTCGGATAACGTTGAACCAATTCTTGAATGACCGGCAGCAACTGACCTTCGTCTCCTCGATTAAATTCCCATTGTGTCAACCCCAAATCAAGTGGTGCTCGGTCATTCCCTCGCCATTTTACGGTGCGGAGTTCAATGTGGAAAGCTGAAGGGATCGCATCAAAAGAATCCGAAGAATCATACCAAGCCAAACAAGACGAACCCGCCAACTGCCGACTGTCCATCCAATCAGAACCGCCCGGCCATTGGCCTAACTCAAATGCATCCAGCATCTCATTCCATTGGAGGCGGCCAGAATAAGGTGCCAATGAAATTGCCTCTTGATCCGGTGTATTCTGACGGACGTTGAGCCAAAGCACAGCTTCTTGCGGAATCAAAGGGGGCCAGCCAGTCAAACCCCACCCCAAATGCGATGGAATCAAACACTCCCCTTTTCCACTTTTACTCAAGACGTCTGCGAATTCATGGAAACCACGTGGCCAGTCAGATCGATTCCAGATGAATTGAAACGGTGCTTCAACCGTCCATTCCACGATCAGCGTAGAATCTATCAACCGCATTTCCCCTGTCCATGACACCGTGTCACCGACCTGCAGTTTAGCAGATGCTTCATCCACTGACGCGTCAGACCAAACGTATAAACCTGAAGGCGTGATTGAATCCTGCATTTCCGATCGGACCACGGACCATTCAACAGCCAAAGAATCCATGAGGACTTTCTCAGCTGCCAACTTGTTTCGATTGAATTCAATGAGCTCGTCTTGAGATATTCTCGCAGGACCGGAAGGCTCATCGATTCCCTGGCACCCAAAACTCCCGATTGCGATGGCTGCTGCGATTGCCATGCTCCATCTATTCTGACAGGAGATGAATCGATAACTCATGGGTTAGGAAACCAATTGCGCACGTTCGATTCAACATGATCAATCAACGCTTGAGATGATGAAGCCCTGTAAATGCCACCAGCAGCGTTGCGATGACCTCCCCCTTCAAAATGTTCAGCGGCGATGTCCCGTACACTGATATCGCCTACCGATCGAAAACTTATTTTGAAAATGCCACCCTTCGATTCTTTGGCGAAAATCGCAACCCGTATACCTTCCAATGCCAAGGCACGATTCACGACACCCTCCGTGTCGCCCGGCTGATAATTAAAACGCTCCAATGTGTCTAAATCAAGCACGATGAAGGCAACACCGGGGTCCATCCACGTATGCAGTTTATCGCTCAATGCGTGCCCCTCCAGCTGCACTTGGTTCAAAGATCGTTGATCAAAAGTCTGTTCGTGGATTTGGGCATGATCAATGCCAAGGCCCACCAAATACGACAAGACGAGATGCGTATGAGCCGAAACCGAACTGAACCGGAAGGACCCCGTATCCGTCATGATTCCCGTATAAGCGCAGACCGCAGTTTCCTGGGAGATAAGTCCCAATCTTCCCCAACCTGCAATCAAGTCAAAAACGAGCTCACACGTGGATCCACAAGCTGGATCGGAAAACAAATGATCTGCAAAATCTTCAGGAAATTGATGATGATCTACGACCCATTTCTTTGCGCTTGAATTGACCAAGGTGGTCTCCATCTCTCCTGTCCGACCAGGACCATTGAAATCCAAGCACCAAATCAAATCCGCTCGTTCCAGAATCTCAGTTGTCGAATCGGGTGTTTCATCAAAAAAATGAATGATCTCTGCACCGGGCAACCAATTCAGGTTTCTCGGGAAACGATCCGGTAGAACAGCTTCTGCATTCAATCCTGCTTCCCGGAGATGATGTGTCAATGCTAGAACGGAACCGACCGCATCACCATCCGGTGAGCGGTGCGCTGTAACGACGATTAAATCCATTGCTGCTAGCTCATTCCAGGTCCCACGGGCCTCTGCCGTTGTCATAACAGTCGAAGCTGTTTCCAATAAGTTTGTCGCCGGTTTCATGCGTAGCAAGTTACCACGTCCTACTTTTGTTCTATGCGCAACGCTGTTATGATTCTCGCGATGTTTTTCACAGCCTTCGTGAACATCCCAATCCGAACCATGCCCCATGTCGGTTCAATGGAGGGATGCATGGACCACGATTTTCACTACAGCCGTCTCATCATAGATTGGAATTCCGATGCACGCACTTGGCAAGGAATCCTACGGGTTTTTACCGATGATTTAGAAATGGCATTGAATGAGGCCCGTGAAGACGACATGCCATGGCGATTGGGCGACCAGCGGGAATATGAATTAGCAGACGAGGCCATATTTGCTTATGCAAAAAGTCACTGGCGTCTTTATTCTAAGGATTCTAGGGAGTCTAATGAGCTGGAATGGAATTACATAGGCAAAGAAGTTGATTTTGATTTGACCTTCATTTACCTCGAAAGTTCGAGTACGCATCCTGATTCTTTGGGTGCCTTGGCGAGCGATGGCCTGTTTGAATTGTTTGATGACCAAGTCAATGAAGTGACCGTACAACGTGGCGACTCCTCTATCCGAGCTTGGTTGACCCAAGAAGATCCAACCAAGACCATTCAGTTCTAGGACCCATGAAAAAGGCAGAAAAGGTGGAACTCATTATGGAGACTCTCCAATCCCACTACCCCAATCCTCCTGTTCCTTTGGATCATACAGATCCGTATACCCTGCTAATAGCCGTTCTTCTATCGGCTCAATGCACCGATGCACGAGTCAACACAGTGACACCAGCGTTATTCGAAGCGGCCAATACACCAGAGCAAATGATTGAATTGCAGGTCGATGATATCAGGGACATTATTCGACCCTGTGGACTCTCACCGGCCAAATCCAAAAACATTCATCGCCTATCCGAACTTTTGATTCGGGATCATTCTGGTAAGGTTCCAGAAGATCTTCAAGCGTTAGAAGCACTGCCGGGTGTAGGGCACAAAACGGCGTCTGTTGTAATGGCTCAATCCTTCGGTGTCCCCTCGTTTCCAGTGGACACGCACATCCACCGCTTGATGTACCGTTGGGGGTTGACTACGGGCAAAAACGTAGAACAAACCGAGCGCGATGCGAAGCGACTCTTCCCTAGAGAACGATGGAATGACCTCCACCTTCAAATCATTTTTTATGGCCGTGAGTTCAGCCCGGCACGTGGCTTGAAATGGGAACGAGACTTTCTACTGCAACAGTGCGGCCGCCCCTCTGAGCAAAGAAAATGGCAGCCCGTTTCCGCATGATGCTCAAAAATTACCGGGTTCAACTTCCCGATCGTATGCCTCGACTAGAGCAATGGATTAAACAAAATCGCCACGCTCTCTGGGTTCTCTTGCAACGAATTCGGCAAGGCAAACGACCTCCTGTGTTTTACGCTTGGCCAGAATTGCCATCTCGGAGAGCCGCTCTGTACAAAATGACCCGAAGCCTCGGATGGGAATTGACTAATCTTCCTCGCCAAAAGGCGATCGCAGGGATCCGTTTTAAGGATGCGACACAACAAAACTTATCCGCTAGCACCTGGCCAATCGATTTGGAGGCGCCTACCGTTTTGAACACATCCTGCATCGATATTCGAAAGCAAACCCTCGAAAAAGCACATGCGAATGCTTTTGGATACGGCATGTCCGTGGACCCCTTGATGCATCAGGGGCAAATGGTGATTAAAAGCGATGAGAACGCCAAACACGATGGTCACTTGGTCCACGGGCCGATTGACCCTAATGACCTTCGAAGCAATGTGGTGTATCAGTTGAACATCGACAACCGAGATGAATCCGGCCGGTATTTTGATTACCGAATCGTCTGGATTCTAGGCCATATACCCGTCATTTACCAAAAGTTCAAAGCACCCAATGAGCGCTTCACGAATGCCACCGTTGAAACGAAATTAGTCGCTGATGTTGCACTTGTTTTGTCGGAAACAGAGCGAGAAGCCATTGCGCGACTGACCCATTCTATGCACGTAGATTATGCTGAATTGGATGCACTCAGAGATCGGCACACAGGTCAGCTCTTTGTGGTCGATGTAAATCCTACACCATGGGGGCCACCAGCAGGATTGGGCAGAAATGAAATGGATGAGGCCATTCAAAAGATGGCTGAATGTCTCCAGGATCAAGTACTACGTCTCAGCAAATAATCCCGAAACTCCGGATATTCGCAACTCATTTGCACGCTCTCTTTCTTCTTCAACAGGCAACCTTCCAAGCGTTTAGGAATCTTCGGCTCCTGCCCAGTCGTTTCAAAGACCACCTCTCCAAATTTTGCTGGATCTGCAGTGGATAATACCACAAGCGGTCCACTTAAGTCAGCTGCCTGAGCCACACTGACTCCAACGGCCGTATGCGGGCAAATGAGCCGATGATAATCGTTCCATTCATTTTGCATAGCCAGCCTCGTGCGTTGATCATTCACAGATTCCACATGAAAAGACTGCCGCATTCTGGAAATGTTGTCATCGAATAGCCACTCCACTCTAGGACGGTTGCTTGGATCGCCGACATCCATTGCGTTAGAAATGGTTCGAATCGAAGGCTTTGCGCGAAAATCACCCGCTTTTATGTAGTCGTGCATGCCATCGTTCGCATTCACCGCTGCGCAAAATGAACGCACAGGCATTCCCATACGATGGGCTAACATGCCCGCGGCAATGTTTCCAAAGTTTCCACTTGGCACAATGAAATTCAATGGTTCTCTCGCCTGAGCTGTCGCCCAAGCATAATAAATACCCTGAGGCATCCAGCGGCCAATGTTGATGGAATTAGCGCTCGTAAGCGGTCGACTTCTTTGCACAATTTCATCCAAAAACGCCTCTTTGACCATGTCTTGGCAATCGTCAAAGGAGCCATGGACTTCTATGGCAGCCACATTCCCACCCACTGTGGTGAGCTGTTGCTCCTGAATGCGACTGATTCGTCCACTCGGATATAAAATGACAACATCAATATTGGGTACTTGATAAAAACCTTGTGCGACGGCCGACCCCGTATCGCCAGACGTAGCGACCAAAACAGTTAAGCGCTCACTTGATGTCGCACCCAATAAACGGGACATAATTCGAGCACCCACATCTTTGAATGCCGCAGTAGGACCATGGAATAATTCCAAGTAATGAAGCTTACCTTCTCTATCTGTCAGCGGAAGATCGAAATCCAGTGCATCGTCTACCAACTGCTCCAAAATATTCATTTTCAATTCTTTACCCACCAATGGCTCCAAAAATTTAGCACCCAGTTCAGGCAAGCTTAAATCCTTTAACTCGGACCACTCTAAATGAGGTATTGAATCTGGAACATACAGCCCCCTATCAGGTGCCAAACCCTCTCGAAGTGCTTTTGCAAATGACCGAGAAATGCTCTTATTCGTTATGCTGTGGTACATCATGGGATGAGGTGAGCCCCTTCGGCCGATAGCTGAGTTGAATACAAGTAAAAATTCATCGATTGGGATTGCATAAATACCTCGATGCCGTGACGGACTGATCGGGCATCCGCAGCATTGAGAGAAACCCAAAATGTTGAAGGACCACTCCCTGAAATCCCTCCTGTCCTGGCACCGTGCGCCAATGCAATCTCTCGGATTTCGGAAAAAAAAGGAATGAGGCTGGATCGATGTGGTCCGACCATGACATCTTCAAGTCCCAGCGCCGCTCGAACACCATCTCCTTCGTAACATGCTGCCACAAATGACGCAAACCAAGCGGCTTGCTTCACTGCAAGTTGAAAATCCACTTGTGCTGGCAGGGCTTCTCGGGATTCGGATGTGAGCATTTCAATTTGAGGATGCAGCACCGTAACGTGCCATTCTTTCGGGATAGGGATCGACTGAATCTGACCTTCTGGATTGCAAAGCGCAACACCACCTAAAATTGCGGGGGCCACATTGTCAGCATGTCGCGCACCGCTGGCAAAGGCTTCGCCATCCAAGGCAAAGGGAATCAATTCGATCGGACTCAATCCCACTTCGAGTAATTCATTCACTCCCACTACTGCAGCAGCAGCGCTTGCTGCGCTTGACCCAATGCCACTGCCAGGCTGAATGGTTTTATATATTTCCAACTCCAGCCCACAGGGGTTCCCCAAGGAATTGAGCAGACTCTTTGCAGCGATTGATGCCACATTACGGTCGGCACGCATATCAAGAGAGGCTCCCAGTATTTTTGAAATATGCACCACGCCAGCGCTGTTCGTTCGACGCACAATCATTTCTTCGGCGGGTTCCTTCAATGCACACCCCAAAGCGTCAAATCCAACATTCAGATTTGCAATGGTGGCCGGAGACCAAATTCTCACTTGTTCCTTCATATGGCCTTTTTGTTTTGTGAGGCCAAAGCCCCAGCCAGTTCATACACATCTGAGAGCACTCCGCTTGCTGTAAGCTCCGCTCCTGCGCCTGCCCCTTGAATGACCAGTGGGTTCGTAGAATATCGTTCGCTTGCAATGGACACCGCATTGTCTGTTCCTTCCAGCGAAAAAAACGGGTGGTCAGCCTCCAATTCACGCAGCGTACAGACACACCCCTTCTTTTCTGACCAAGAAGCTACAAACCGAAGTCGGTTTCCGCGGTTTGCTGCTGTTTGAATGGATTCATCAATGACTGATGACCAACTCTTCATGCCATGGACAAATTCTTCAACGGAACCATCCAACGCTTCAGCGGGCAAGAAGCCTTCGACCGATACGTCGTCCAATTCCACTTTTGCACCAGAAAGCCTTGCCAGAATAAGAACTTTTCGCGCTACGTCTTTCCCACTCAAATCCAGCCGAGGGTCAGGCTCGGTAAAACCATGCGATTGAGCCTTTCGAACCATTTCGGAAAAGGTAAATCCTTGGTCACAGCCGCTGAAAATAAAATTCAATGAGCCGCTCAATACAGCCTCGATTCGATGAACTCGATCACCCGTGTCGATCATCCCCTTTAAAGTTCGAATGATTGGTAAGGCCGCCCCAACATTGGTTTCATTTCTGAATTTCCGTTGACCGGTTGCTCCCTGACAAAGCACAGCCCAATCTTCCATGCTACCCGTTGCTGCAATTTTATTGGAACAAACGTATGACCATCCTCGCTCAATCCCGACACGTGCGATGCTCGCCACATCCATAGAAGCGGTGTTATCAATCCACATTTTCTCCAATCCCGGAATTGCTGCGAATTCCTCGTACGCCTCCTTGATGGACTCCATACGAATTCCATTTTGGATGTCTTTCAAGGCGTCAAGTGTAAGACTTTCGCCATCACGACTGAGCAAGTAATGTTGACTGTTCGCAATTCCGACCAACTTCATATCCAGATCGAGCTTCGATTCAACGGCACGCTTGGTATCGAAGAATTGCCGCAAAAAAGCCGAACCGACCTGGCCGATTCCAGCGCAAAAAACATTCAACACACGACGTTGAGCTTGGAAAAACTCCCTGTGCAATGCCTTGAGAGCGAATGATACTGCAGAAGAAGCCACAACGATACTGATGTTTCTTTCAGTACTTCCTTGGGCGATGGCACGAATGTTCACACCTGCATCGCCCAGCGCCTTGAATGCAGCGCCGCTCACTCCCACTTCGCTCACCATTCCACCCCCGACAAGCGCGATAATACTCAATTCCCGGTCTACTTGAATCGGTTCTAACCGACCGAGCGCAATATCTGGCATCAAATCCGACTGCAACGACTCCAGCGCGGCATCAAGGTCACTTTCGGAAACCCCAATGGTCAGGCTATTTTCTGAGGAACTTTGCGTTATGAAAACGGCATTCACCGAGGTTCGAGATAACACAGAAAAAATACGACTTGCAAAACCAGGCCGTCCAATGAGCGATCCGCCTTCCACGGTCAATAAGGCAACACCATCGAGACTGGAAATCCCCCGAACAATTGTTTTGGAAGATGGGTTGGAAACAATGCGCGTTCCCTTTGAATTGGACTCAAACGTACTTCGTACAACGAGGGGAATTCCTTTGCGACGCAACGGTGCGATGGTTGGATGATATATAACCTTGGCTCCAAAATGGCACAGTTCCATGGCTTCTTCGTAACTCATTTCATCAATTACCTGTGCCTCTTTTACAATGCGAGGATCCACAGTCATCATGCCTGCTACATCCGTTGATTTCTCCATGCACTTCGCATTGATTGCGCTCGCAATGAGCGATGCAGAATAATCACTGCCACCACGCCCCAAAGTTGTGACTTCGCCTTCGGCAGTGCTGCCGATGAATCCTTCCGTGACCAAGATTTCAAAATCCATATCTGCTTCAACGTCCTCTCGAATGCGACTTTCGGAGGCTCCTACGTTCACTTCTGCAGCACCGAATCGGTCGTTCGTCAGCATCCAATTTCGGGCATCTACACGGCGCATTTTAAGCCCCGCCTCAACCAGCCAGGCATACACCATGGAAACCGCAAAGCGCTCGCCATAGGAAACCAATTGGTCCTTGCTTTTGGCACTCAATTCACTGATTAGGTTGATTCCCTCACACAAGGACCTCAATCCGGCAAAACGTTCATCAAATTCCTTTAGCAACTCGGACTGTTCCCCGAAACCCAGGGAATTCATGGTAAACCGGTGCCTGTTTTCAAGCTCATCCAACACAACTTGGAATGTGGGATCCCCGCCGGACGCGAGTGATCCGATTCGAATCAATTCGTTCGTGACACCTCCCATCGCAGAGCAAACAACGATTCTCTGCTGATCCCTCCTTGCCAACAGGACGTCCCTTACCCGCATCATTGCTTCAGCGGAAACCAAAGACGACCCTCCAAATTTCAAAACTTCCATGCCATTTTCATCTCATGTGCAAAACTCTTCCCGCTGAACATTTGAGCGGTAGCACCTAATACGATTACGAAATGCAGACGGAGAAAGTTGCGCTATAAACTCGGATTTTTACTCCGCCTCAGGACCGAATTTCCCAATAACCTCCTGGCTTACACCCGTATTGGAGAAACCACCGTCGTGAAAGAGGTTCTGCATGGTCACAAAGCGGGTTAAATCACTGAATAGAGAAATGCAATAATCCGCACAGGCTTCGCCGTCGGCATTGCCCAATGGGCTCATGGATTCACTGTAAGCAATGAACTCGTCAAACCCTTTGACTCCACTACCGGCAGTGGTAATGGTCGGACTTTGGCTGACTGTATTGATTCGCACCTTCTTTTCTACACCATAATGGTAGCCAAAGCTTCGCGTGATGCTCTCGAGCAAACTCTTCGCATCGGCCATATCGCCATAATCAGGGAAAATTCGCTGAGCAGCAATGTAGGTCAGAGCTACCACGCTTCCCCATTCACTGATCCCATCCATCTTCTTCGCTACTGCAAGCGTTTTATGCAAGCTAATTGCAGAAACATCCAGCGTTGTAGAGAGCCAGTTGTAATTGATATCAGTGTAATGCTTGCCCTTGCGCACATTCGGACTCATTCCAATGGAATGCAAGACGAAATCTACTTGACCCCCGAAATGTTGCATCGCCTGCTCAAATAGATTGGTCAAGTCCTCAACACTTGTCGCATCAGCCGGAATTACAGGAGCATCCCCTACTTGCTTAGCAAGGTTATGAATCTCGCCCATGCGCATCGCAACGGGTGCATTCGTCAGCACCAACTCCGCACCCTGAGCGTGCGCTTGCAGCGCTGTTTTCCAGGCGATTGACTGGTCATTTAATGCACCGAATATGATGCCTTTTTTGCCTTTTAGGAGATGCTCTGCCATGATTGTGAATTGAGGAACAAACCTACTTCAGATTTTTGAATCATCCGATGGCCAAATTTTGGAAGGATTGAGTAAATTTTTTGCATCAAAAACAGCCTTGATATTTCGCTGTAATTCAATGCTCGCCGCTGAAAATGCCAAATCCATGTAAGGCTTTTGAACCCAGCCAATGCCATGTTCACCGCTCAGTGTGCCACCCAATGCTTTGACCTCCTTAAAAATCTCCCGAATAGCACCTGGCAACTCAACTTCCCAGAATTCATCAGAAACGCCATCTTTTAAAATGTTGACGTGCAGATTTCCATCGCCTGCATGGCCATAGCAGATGCTTTCAAAACCAAATTCAGTTCCAATCCGCTTTACTTCATGAAGCAATTCGGGAAGTCTTCCCCTTGGAACAACCGTATCCTCTTCCTTGTAGGGACATTTTGACTTAACTGCCTCTCCCACCACCCTTCTCAAACGCCAGAGCTTTTCTTTGGCCGCATCATCTTCTGCCATAAGCGGTTCACCGGAACCGATGTGATTCAAAACAGAATAGATTCGTTCCAATTGAGGCATGAGGGCACCCGGTTCAAATCCATCAACTTCAATGAGCAAATGAGCTGCAACGTCTGCGGCCAATGCGTTGGAATCCAACCCTTCGTGCTCCATCGCTAATTCGATAGCGGATCGCTCCATAAATTCCAAAGCAGAAGGCTGAGCGCCAGCAATGAAAATCTCAGAAACAGCACGGCATGCGAGCGATGCACTGGCGAAAGGAACCAGCATCAATGCGTTGTGTTTCGGCCACGGCAACAACTTGAGCGTTGCTTGGGTGATGTAGCCTAAAGTTCCCTCGCTCCCGACCATGAGAGATGTTAGGTTATAACCTGTGCTATTTTTCAACGTATTCGCTCCCGTCTCCAAAACGGTTCCATCCATTAACACCACTTGAAGATTCAATACCCAGTCTTTTGTCACCCCATATTTCACAGCTCGCGGGCCACCGCTGTTTTCAGCTAGGTTACCGCCTATCGTACATGTCCCTCGAGAAGCAGGGTCCACCGCATAGAAAAGCGCCTTCTCCTGCACCGCTTCCTGCAATTCCTGGACAATTACTCCCGGTTCTACAATCACCTGATGATTCAGCTCATCAATTTCAATGATTCGGTTCATTCTGCGTGAAGAAAGCGAAATGCCGCCTTCCACGGGAAGCGCTCCACCGCTTAATCCTGTCATGGCACCAGCAGGTGTGACTGGAACATTGTGTGCATATGCCCACTTGAAGACCTGTTGCACCTCTGCCACAGATCTCGGTTCGACCACCACGTCCGGCATGAACACCAAATCCTCCGTGTAGTCTGAGGCCATGCGTCTCAAAGCTTCTTCTCCGGTGCTCCAATCAAGAAGACCATTAAATTCTTCTTGAAATAATTTTATCCACACTGCTGCCATGCGACCAAACATAATTCATGACGGTCAAGAATTCATTCGCACCATTGACTTCTTATCTTTCTCCTTCAAAAAGAAATCAACGAAGAATATATGCAGCCTATTAAACAACCCTTCCTTTTGCTCGGGCTTTATGCCATTGCATTCGGTATGTCTTCAGTAAACGCTCAGGACTTTCCTTTTGAGATACTGAACAATGACCTGATCTGGTCCAGCAATGAATTCCGAGAGGAACGAGTTGGGGGAATCCGTTCCATGAATGACGGCGACCATTACACAAGCCTCGAGCGTGATGCCAATGGAAGTGCGATTGTCAAATATGAATACAAGACTGGAGAAGTAGTCGATACGCTCGCTACCAGCGCCTCTGTATTTGGCACCGCCCTGGCCTTTAGCGGATATTCTTTTTCTGCTGACGAGCGGCATGTTTTGGTCCACAACGACGTAGAGTCCATTTACAGGCATTCATTTGGAGCCAATTTTTATGTCCACGATTTGAGTGACGGAACCACAAAGGAATTGACCAACTTCGAACTCGGGCGGCAGCGACTGGCTGCATTTTCACCCAATGCTCAGCATGTGGCCTTTATGAGAGGCAACAATGTATTTGTCGTGGAAGTCGCCACCATGAGCGAAACCCAGGTAACTTTTGATGGCGACATCAATCGAATCATCAACGGAGCAACCGATTGGGTGTACGAAGAAGAGTTTGGGGATGACAACGGCATGTTTTGGTCTCCTGATGGTCAGTTCTTGGCATTCATGCGCTTTGATGAATCGAACGTTCGCGAATTTGGAATGCCGATGTACGGTGAGCTCTATCCTGATCCCTACGTGTTTAAATACCCCAAAGCTGGAGAGGCCAATGCCACTGTGGAAGTCAAGGTTTTCGACGTGAAAACCAATAAAACGACTCCCGTTATGCATCCGAAAACCGAATACATACCCCGTGTCAAGTGGGGAGCGAACAATGAACAATTGCTTGTATTCACCATGAATCGGCATCAGAATATCATGAGCATTCACATGGGAAACTGCGGTAAAAATGCCACTCAAGTCATCACCCGCAAAATTTGGACAGAGCAATGCATGACCTACCTCGATATCACGGATGACATCGTCTTTCTTCCGAATGGTGACTCTTTCTTGATGACCAGTAAACGGGATGGGTACAATCACATCTATCAATTCTCATTGGACCCCGATGAAGACCCCGTTCAATTAACATCCGGTCCATGGGACGTAATTTCGATGCAGGGGTTCGATGAAAAGCGAACCGATGTGTACTACACTTCTTCTGAACAAGGAGCTACACAAACCCATCTCGCACGCGTTGACTTGAAGGGCCGGGCAGAACTACTTCATTTAGAAGCCGGAACCCACCGTGCTGCTTATTCCAATTCATTCAACTACTACATCCATACACACCAC